>Ga0207710_10000100_pt1 | contig 111028 bp, 95 predicted proteins | sample KBSS24metaG_FD_184400 | JGI IMG/M metagenome (GOLD analysis project Ga0207710, IMG submission 184400) | Switchgrass rhizosphere microbial communities from Kellogg Biological Station, Michigan, USA - KBS S2-4 metaG (SPAdes) (version 2) | ecosystem: Host-associated > Plants > Roots > Rhizosphere...
GTAATGAATGAAGTGTCTTATACAGATGCCATGGATTATGTAACGAAAGACTTATATGAACAGATAGCTAAAGAATTGAATGGATAAAAAGATGTCAGAAAATCAAAAAATGATATTGGGCAAGTCAAAATCAAATAATTTATTTAATGAGACTATTGCTCTGCAAAAACAGAAGCAGGGTAAAATTCCTGTTATGGGAAAAACCGCACCAGTGGGTGATATGCGTAACCCAACTGTTGCTAAAAATATTAATAAGAAGATTGAAGAAAGTGAAATTGCAAAATCAGCAAAACAGTCAACTGCTGCAAACATGCAAAATAGTAGTGCGGGACAGACCCAGAAAGAGTGTTCAAATTTTTGTCGTAAAAAAGGCTTTAATATTTTGCCTTTAAGGTACACCGTTGTTAAAGATAATCCACCTGATTTACCTGCAACATTAGGTAAAAATGTTAAAGATATTCAATTAAGCCATCTCAAATATGCGGTTGAGATGATTGATACTGGATATATTTATCGTTTAGTGAAAAGAACATCTGGAGCGTTGGAATGGGCTGGGTATAAAGTTACCCCAAATGGACATCTGTCTTATTTCCCAGTTGGTAAAGAAGCGCCTAAAAGTGTTCCAGAGTTCGCATGTAAAGGCGCGGGGCATAGTTTTAACTCATCTGTGATAGCTGTAGAAAGTAATCCTAAAGATGAGGCGAAGATTGCATATATTATTCATACGCATGTGCCTATGAGTAAGGCCAAAATATCTGAATATGAAAAAAATGCCGATAAGTTTGTAACAGAAGGAAAATGGCAGAAAATTTTAATTAATGGTGGAAGTGCGCAAGAACATTGTATTTCTGCAAGCCAATTTAAAACTACGGTTTATAATCTAAACAGTTTTGGTAAAAACCGTATCGATGCGACATTAAACAAGTTTAAAGATGAGCCTAAATCACTTGCCTGTATGGCTTTATATGATCCGGTAGGAATTACAAGAAAATTAAATACATTGCGCAATTCAGAATTTAAAAAAGTAATGGATTTTTTAGCAAAAAAAGAAGGAGATTTTACAAACGAGCACCGTTTACATAGTTCTCAGTGTATTGATAATATTAAAATTTGTTTAGAAAATAGATTGTTAAATGAACGCAGTCAATTGAGCACTCAGGTAACCAAAAGTCAAGTCTTAATGGGTTTGTGGGATGAACTACCAAAGAACTTAACAGATGCTGATGATATTAATTATGAGTTAGAAAAAATATATAAAAGAAAATCAAAAGAAGAACAAGAAAGGCTATTAAAGAAAGCTCAAGAGAAGCAAACGGCAAATAAAGGTATTTATACTGAAGATATGGGTAAATTAAGTAGGAGGGACGGAGAACAGATTTGGATTCAAAAATATAAGCCAAATTTAGATATGGTGGCTAAATCAAATTTTGATAAAAAAATTAATGTATTAATTCAAGGGTGTTTAGCTGGAGCAAGAGCTATAGGAGATGATCATATTAAATGGTTATTGTCTAAAGCTGTAATCAATGCCCTTCATGCATATGATGATCAAGTACAAGTTCCATATGGAAATATTTTTTATGTACATGCCATGGATATGATTAATGGTATGAGTGGGGTGTCCAGTGGACAAGCATTACTTGAAACTTGGTTAGGTGTAGAAAAAATTGCTAAAGAAAATATTTATATGAGGGCAATTTGTTATAACCAAGAAAGTTTAAAAAATAAATATAATGCAGCGGCGCCAAGTATTTTCGATATTTCTTGGGACGATGGGCAAAATGCTGCTAAAACTGCGATTGCAGCATTTATTGCCGCGGATAAAGCTTGGCAAGAATGGGCGGCAGATAAAACCAATAATAGTTACATGCTACATGGGCAAAAATTTAGCCTATTAAAAACGTTTTACTGGATGTCTGAACTGACCCAAAGTGCAGTGAAGTGGAGTATGAAATATACGCCAAGTTCAGAATTTGCAAAAAAACTTGGACGCTTAACGTTTTATACATTTGCCCATAGTGGTATGTTGGCAGAAAACGTTAAAAAAAATGCGCTGTATTATATTATTCCGGAACAAACTTTGAAAGGACGTATTAAGCTGACACCTGAAATGGTTCAAAATAATTGGAAAAAATATTCTTCGGCTGCAACAAATCCGAGTAAAACCGCTAGTCAAATTGATCGAATTATTGCGAATAGTTCACCAAGCGCAAGCTTACGTGTAGCCGGTGTGGTTGCAATATTTGAGCTAATTAACTTAGGAACACAAATTTCTAAGTTTAATATCGATCCATCAGTAGATAATACTTTGTCATATATGTCAGGCATGATGGCAACAACAGCTGCTATTTTAGAAGTGGGTAGTAGCTCAATGGAAAAGTTTTCTTTTGCAGAGCGTGCCGCGTATATTGCTAAGTGTGGGGCATATTTTGCAATTGCAGGTGCTATTGTTTCATTTATTATTGATTTAAAAGGACTTAATAAAGCATTTGAAGAAAGTAATGGATATGCTTTTGCTTTAAATCTTTTAAAGGCTGCTAGTTCCTTTGGTACATTAGCAGTCGGCTTTAGTGCATTTCTTAATTTGCCTATCATGCGCAATTCCACACTATATAGTATGGTTGAGCGATATGCTATTGGGCGAGCATTATTGGGTATAAAGGTTGTCCGTGTGGGGGCGATGCTGAGTGTAGCTGGTATAGCACTCGTTGCTTTAGAAATTTATTTAAAGAATTATGTTTTGGATAATGCTATGCAAGATTGGTGTCAAAAATGTGCATTCAAGCTAAAAAAGGAAAATGGTGAAGATGCTTTTAAAGATGTTAAAGAAGAAGAAAAAGAATTTAATAATGCAGTAGTGAGTGTCTAAATGGAAAATTTAAAATTAAATCTTAAGTTGGTTAAAGGTCCAATACATTCTTTAGTAAAAGCAAAGACTAAAATTCCTGTAAATCAGAATATTGGTGGAATTGCGGCTGGAACTGCCTTTGCTGGTGTGCTTGCTGAGAGTAGTTCGTTACTTACGAGTGCTCCTATACTAGTAATGGCAGGTAAAGCTAAAGATGGCATCACCTTTACGGGGGAAATAGAAAAACATTCTTTACTAGGGCAATTTACGACGGTTCGTTTTAAAGAAAATGATGAACTGATAGCTGTAATTAGTGATAGCCCTGTAGATGGTCGCTATCAAGTTTATGCAATCCTCGACCCTAAGTCTGGTTTATTATATATGATTTATGAAATGGGGCGATCGGTAAAAAAAGGCTATAAAGCTATTTTTATGCAGACCTATTATTTTACCTTGTTGTCATGGGCGGTGATATCAATTTCACTGTTAATATTTTATATATTTAGATTTTCTTATTCTTGGGATTCTTTTTTACGTTTAATTGTGTGGAGTTTTGGGGGGATATTTGGGATAGCAGCTTTGATGGCTTTTGTGAATTATTTTGCTTATCGAAAATCATACGAGAATTTTGGCAATTTATCTGAACAAATATTTGAAAAATTGGGTTTTGAAAATCCTAAAGAGCAGGACTTTTATAATGATTTCTTAACTGATGATGGTGTTCAGATTAGTGTAATGAAATATAGAAAGAATTTAAAAGGCCCAGATCCTTATCCAGAAGATTATTTTGATAAGAAAAATTTTTGAAGTAAAAGGTTGTTTATTGAAGCTTAGATTTTTTGTCATTATTTGAACATTAGTCACATCTGCATGCAGTCAAGAAACAGAAGAATACACTCACGGAACTTTGACTAAAGATTATAAAGATGTGTCTGAATACAAGTCTAAACATGATCTGGAAAAGGCTATAAAAGCAAATGATACAGATGCTATCTTTGTATTGGTCTCTAGATATGCCACAGGCGAAGGTGAAAAATTTGATCCAAAAAAAGCATTGGAACTATTTGAGAAATCTGCACAACTAGGCTCCTCAAATGCCATGCTTCAATTAGGACTTATACAGTCCCAGACAGTAGTTGCTGCTCAATTATATGGTGGGGATGGCGTTAAAAAGGATATCAAAGTATCTTTTAAATGGATATTAAAAGCTGCTGAACAGGGAGATATCGAGTCACAAAACAATGTAGGTTTGGCTTATGAACGGGGTGAGGGTGTAGAGCAAGATCCACTTCAAGCACTTGTCAGGTTTAAACGTGCTGCTGATCATGGGCATGCGTTAGCGCAATATAATACTGCTCTTAAATATTATAATGGTGCAGATATGAAACAAAATTTAGATGAGTCAATCCAATATGCAGAAATGGCTGTAGGTAATGGAAATTCATCAGCCAAGGCGTTGTTATATGATATTTACACAGAAAGCAGTAGCTTAAAATATAATCCAGAGAAAGCTAATTATTGGAAGTCTAAAATATAAATTTATACTTAAATAAAATTTCTTTTGAGTGGAAAGGCCTTTTTCCCTTTATCTAATTTAAAAACTCGCAATATTCTTTAAAACTATAACGCCAAATAGTTTAATTTTCTTGATATTGAGTGTGGTTTTGAACCATCTAAGAACTTGACCTTAAGGAAAGATGGTTACTCATGAACCTATGAGTTTGATTGATTCTACTTGCTTTCACAAAGTGAAATAAAAATATACTGAATAGACAGATTAGTCTTGACAAGTTAAATTTCATTTACATTGAATTTCACTTTTATAAATTTGAAATGTATCTTTTGCAATCATTTAATCTGTTCTATCGTTTAAATCAAATGAAATATTTTTAAGAAAATGTTTCATAAAACTTAACTAAATGATATTTATGATAATTTTTGTTTAGTTTTAATTTTTATTTAATATATAAAAATCAATAACTTATTTTTAATTACAAAAAATAACAATATTATATTTTTATAAGAATAACTTTATTAAGCTATATTTTATAACCATCTTAACTATTTTCTTTTAGTTTAAGTTGATATGATTTTTATATAAAATATGTTTGTTTATATGATAAACTGCGCGTAAATTTTTTGAATATAAGGTTTTTAGACTGATTTTTTAATGTTTTATCAATATTAACTTTTCAGTAAAGCCTTGAATAAATAAGAAAACAGAGGAATGAAAGTTGTGTTGAAACGAAGTATTTTGATACTTTCTCTGACTGGAAACATTATCGGTCTATCAGGTGCTCATGCAGCAGAACTAGAGCCTGTAAAACTTAAAAAAAGTTGTATTAAAAAAAATCCTTTAGCAGAAGGTCAGAATGACCCTGAGCTATTGAATATTTTTAAACAAATTTGTGATAGTGATAATACGACTCAAAAAAATGATTTATTAGCTAAAGCAGCTATGCGTTTTTATCAAACCAATCAACCAGTTAAAGCATTAAATTTGGCAAGTCAATTGCAAAGTCAAAATATACGCGGTTCATTAATAACAGATGTTTTATTTTTATCTGGTGTAAGCATTGCAAATAACTCTTTGCAGCAAATGCGAAGTCAGGAAATGCGTTATTTAAGCAACGATGTAACCTATCCACCTGCTAAACAGTTAATTGAAAATATTCATACTTCAATGCCTGCGCCTGATACTTCAAATGTTAAGGCAGCAACAGAAGGTAATTCAGTTGATAACGAAAGAAGAAGTTATAAAAAACAAACTGTAACGCGTAACAGAGTTACTACTCCTAGACCAGTAACTAAACGAGTAGCAACTCCAGCAAAAGCAACTGCGGTTAAACCAAAAACTGCCCCTGTAGCCAATGTTAATAAATCAAAAAGTTCGCCTTTTGACCCTTTAATTAAATAATCAGGAATAGAATCTTATGGCTAAGAGAGAAAGCGTACAAAAGAAGCTTCAGCGAATTCGACCTCCACGTGTTCAGCTCACATATGATGTTGAAATTGGTGATGCAAAAGAAGCGAAGGAACTACCATTCGTTGTTGGCGTAATGGGTGATTTTTCAGCAGCATCAGAGCTTGAGCGTACAAAATTAAAAGATAAAAAATTCATCAATGTCGATTTAGATAATATTGATGAAGTTATGGAGTCATTGTCTCCAAGAGCTGCTTTTCAGGTAGATAATACGCTGACTGAAGAGGGTGGGAAAATTGCAGTTGATCTAACATTTAAATCAATGGAAGATTTTCGCCCAGAAAATGTGGTTCAACAAGTTGACCCATTAAAGAAACTGGTTGAAGCACGTGAGCGTTTAACTGATTTGAGAAATAAGATTTCTAATAGTGAGCGTTTAGAAGACTTACTTGATGAAGTGCTTAAGAGTACTGATCAAATCCGTAAATTAAGTGCGGAGGCTGATCATGAATAATGCTCAATCGGCAGCAATGCCTCTTGTTGAAAATGAACAAGTTAATCTTTTAGATTCGATTGTTGAAGAAAGCCGTATTGCCCGAAATGAAGAAGAACATTCGCGTGCAAAAAGCTTAATCGGTGAACTTGCCAAAGAAGTAATGGCAGGAACAATTACAGTTTCTGAAAATATGACTTTATCAATTGATAAGCGTATTGCGGAAATTGATGCACTGATTTCAAATCAATTAAGTCAGATCATGCACAATGAACAATTCCAAAAGATTGAGTCAACTTGGCGTGGTCTTTACTACTTCTGTCAAGAAACACCTTCTAATCCTCTCATTAAAATTCGTATGTTGAATACGACTAAAAAAGAGTTGGTCAAAGATTTTCAAGGTGCTACAGACTTTGATCAAAGTACTTTGTTCAAAAAAATCTATGAAGAAGAATATGGATCTTTTGGTGGTGCACCATATTCGGCACTGATTGGTGATTTCGAATTTGACCGTACGCCTTCTGATATGTATTTGCTTGAGCAAATCTCTCATGTTGCTGCAGCGGCTCATGCGCCATTTATTTCGGCGGCTAGTCCAAGCATTCTTGGTCTTGAATCATTTACAGATATTGATCGCCCTAGAGATGTGTCAAAAATCTTTGAAACGGCTGAATATGTTCAATGGCGTTCATTCCGTGACAGTGAAGACTCTCGTTATGTCGCATTAACATTGCCGCATGTACTTGGTCGTCTTCCTTACCATCCAAAAGAAGGAACAGCTACAGACGGGTTTAACTTTGCTGAAGATGTTTCAGGTGCAAACCACAACGAATATTTGTGGATGAATGCTGCTTATGCTTTCGGTACGCGTTTAACAAATGCATTTGATATGCATGGTTGGTGTGCTGCAATTCGTGGTGTTGAAGGTGGTGGTCTAGTAGAAGGCTTACCAGTTCATACGTTTAAAACACAAGATGGCGAAGTGGTATTCAAGTGTCCTACAGAAATTGCGATTACTGACCGCCGCGAAAAAGAACTAAGCGATTTGGGCTTTATTCCTTTAGTACATTGTAAAAATACCGATTACGCTGCTTTCTTTGGCGCGCAATCAACTCAAAAACCTAAAAAATATGACAATGATACAGCAAATGCAAACTCTGCTTTATCAAGTCAAATTCAGTACATCATGGCCGTTTCACGTATTGCTCATTATTTAAAAGCAATGATGCGAGATAAAGTGGGTAGCTTTGCTTCTGCTGGAAATGTTGAAGCATTTTTAAATGAGTGGTTGTCACAGTATGTATTGCTGGACGACGGTGCTTCCCAAGAAGCGAAAGCTCAATACCCTCTACGTGAAGCGTCTGTAAAAGTTGTAGAAGATCCTGCTCAACCAGGTCACTACAAATCTGTGGTTTTCTTACGACCACATTTCCAGCTGGATGAGTTGTCAGTTTCTTTACGACTTGTTACTGAGTTGCCTCAGTCCTCAAATTAATAAAGGTCAGCGAAAGAATAACTTTAAATTAAAAATAGGAAAGTTCTAAATGAAAGATATATACGTTGAGTTTCGCGGTAAATATAAAGTTGATGGCGAATCTCGTGATTCTGAGCACAAAGGCTGGTTAGAAGTTAACTCTTGGTCTCACAACATTCGTCAACCTAAATCTGCTACTTCAAGTAGTGTTGGTGGTCATACTGCTGAACGTGTTGAACATTCAGATATGCTTTTTATTAAAGACTTAGATGCAACTAGCCCGAAATTATGGGAAGCATGTTCGGCTGGTTATACATTTGATGAAGTACAAATTGATTTTTATCGTGCGAATGGCGATAAACGTATCAAGTACTTACAAATTAAATTGAAGCATGTTCTAGTTTCTAGCGTAACTCCAACAGTTAACGAAGAAGGTGTTCCAACTGAAGCATTTGGTTTGAAATACGCAGCTGTTGAGTGGACTTATAACCAACAAGATATTAACGGTACTGCTAAGGGTGCTGTTACTAAGAAATGGTCACTTTCTAATAATACTGCTTCTTACGCAGCATAATTATTTAAGTGAATATTTGGTGGAGGCTGACATAAAGTTAGCCTCTGCTGTCTTTAAGCATGCTTGTTGTGAACTCGAATGAATTTAGATCGGCTTTATCCATATGGATTTCGTTCAACTTTGTTTGATCGCTTAATTCCTGAAAGTGAAGATTATGCAAAGGGTCTTTCTATTCAGCAGTTAAGAGAATCGGTAGCAAAAGATTTAGAAGACTTGCTGAATAGTCGAGTCGCTAAATTGGATCATGTGGTTGATGATTATCCGCTAGTTAAAAAATCTATACTTCAGTTCGGGATTATTGATTTTGTGGGGCTTTCTACAGCCAATCCGCTAGATCGAGACAAGATTTGCCAATCCATTGAACAATCAATAGCAGCTCATGAACCTAGATTAAGACAAATACGGGTAGAGATGTTGTTGGATGGACATAACATGGGGGCACTATGTTTAAGTATTCAGGCTTATCTAAATATTCATCCACTGTATGAACCTGTCGTTTTTGATGCATTGCTAAAACCGACAACGCAGCAATATGTAATTTCAGCGAGAACCTAAGCGTAGTGGGTGTGTTGTGATAGAAGAGCTTTTACCGTTTTACGAAAAACAACTACAAGAATTTGGTCAGCAATCTCGTGAATTTGCCCAAAAATATCCGAAAATTGCTCAGCGCTTATCTTTAAATCAAGAGCAGATTGATGACCCACATATTGAGCGTCTTATACAAGCGTTTTCATTAATTGCTGCTCGCATCGATAAAAAACTTGCTGATAGTTATGATGTATTTACACGCTCTTTATTTGAGGTAATGTTTCCTCAATACTTACGACACTTTCCAGCTTGTTCGGTAGTAAGCTTTGAAGATATAAATAAGATAAAGCAGCTCACCGAGGCGCATGTTGTACCTGCGCATACGGTTTTGAAGTCTCGTAGTTTTAAGGGAGTTCAATGTGAGTTTAATACCACGCAAGAAATCAAATTACTCCCGATAAGTTTGCAAGCGCTAGAGTTTAAAAGTACACCAAGTGCACATATGCATTTGAGCCAAAATGCGACTTTAAATTTTAAATTCGAAATTTTTAATCATGCTCATTTATGCTTAATAAATGAAAAGCTTCCTATTTATTTAGATGCAATTTCTAATTTTCCGCTTCAAGTACTAGACAGTATTTTTAAGAAGGAAACAACTTTTGCCATAAAAATAGGGCAGAAAGTTGTAGCGTTGGATAAAAATCCATTTGGGTTAACTGGTTTTTTAGAGCAAGAAAGTCTATTGCCACTCGATCAACATACTCATCATGCGTATCGTTTGCTCATGGAGTACTTTTGTTTCCCTGAAAAATTCAATTATCTTAAGCTAGATTTAAAATTTTTAAAGAATCTATCTTTAGAAAATAGTGAGTTTGAACTCCTGATCCATTTTAAATTAAATTTAAATGACCAAGCAGTAGTTCGAAATTATTCTGAGTTGAATGTTGCTAATTTTAAATTATTTACTACACCAGTCATTAATTTATTTGAAAAATATGCTGAACCTCAAAAAATCGTACACAAGCAATTAGAATATCCATTAATTACAGATGCACATCATCCTGAGTTTTATCAAGTCTATTCAATTACTGAAATGAATATGGTACGTGAAAAAACCAGTCAAGAAGAAAGCTATGTTCCGGTGCTGCCCTTTTTTGCGATGAGTCACTATCATGCTGACACAGCCCGCTTTTTCTATTCGGTAAACTATCAAAAACTTCAACCGAATTTCGTTGAAATGGGATATTCAATTATTTCTAAAAATTTAAATCCTTCTTCGATACGTTCAGATTTTATTAGTACAAAATTATTATGCTCAAATCGTGACTTGCCACATGAAGCTTTAGGGCAGTCTAATAATATATTGAATTTAAATGATAGTAGTCTGGCTCGCCGTGCCATTGTTTTAAAAAGACCCACTAAACCTTATCAATTTGGACAAAGCCTGAGTGAGCAATGGCGTGTCATTTCGCACCTTTCATTAAATAGTTTAGCTTTAATGAAAGGTGATGCTGTATCTCATATTAAAGAGTTACTTGCTTTATATAACTTACCGTTATCGAAAGAAAATTATCTAATTATTGAATCAATTAAACATCTTGAGTTTTCACTTACTCACAAACTTGTAGATGGAAAGCCATTTCCAATGTTTGTAAGGGGTGTGAAGGCCGAATTGCAAATTGATTCATCTGTATTTAGAGGGCATAGCCTATACATTTTTAGCCAATTGTTAAGCCGTGTTTTTAATTTAAAGGTTCAAATTAATAGTTTCGTTGATTTGGTTGTTAAGGATTATTCATCTCAGCAGGAGTTATACCAATGCAGTCAGAACGTTGGTGGCAAGACTCTTCTGTAACAGCTGAGCTCTTTACAAAGCCAAAGTCTTTTGAATTTATCCAAGCAACACGGCTATTAAGACACGACTCAAGTCGCACAGTTGGTACATCTTGGGGTGATCATTTTAAGTTTGAGACATCTTTTAATTTAAATTTTCCTGCTACAGAAATTGAAAATTTAGAATTAACGGACGAGCGGATTTATATCACGAATTTAATTGTTGGTCTTACGGGCATACAAGGCGCTTTGCCTTATACATATACGAATAAGATTAAGCAGGCCCCGCGTCAGCAAAGAGCTGAAACTAAAGAGTTTCTGAGCTTATTTAACCATAAGCTTACTGCTCAATATGTAGAGTCGAGCATTACCTATAATTTGCCGATTCGATATGAGATCGAGCATAAAAATGATTATCTCGATATTTTGCATGCGTTGAATGGCTATGTACGATCGCAACATCAGCAAACAGAGCTTGATGACTATTTTGCAGAGTTTTCTGGATTAATGCAGGGCCAGAATAATACAGTTCATGCATTAAAAACGATGCTGTCATGTATTTTTAAACATGACATTACGATTAAAGAGTTCATACAAGAGTCTTTTAAGTTGGCAAGTGACCAATTAACAACTTTAGGTGGAGCTCAGCCAAGTCTACTTGGTGTTAATACATTTTGTGGCGAAACTATTCAGCAAATTGATGGGAAAATTGAAATTCAAATTGGGCCATTAAAGCGTCAGCAATATCTCAGTTTTTTACCAAATCAAGAGTTAAGTTTAAAGCTTAAAAAAATTGTAGAAACTTGGTGTAGTCCAACTTTATCAATAGATCTTCGACTCGTATTGGATGAGTCAGAAATACAACCTATTTGTCTAACTAAGAATAACCAGAATGGTTTAGGGCAGGGTTCTTTTCTTATATCACAACAACCAAAAGTACATAGTCATGAAACTTGCTATAGCCTTATTGGAGTGAAAATATGATTAAAAAAATATTACTCTCATTTATTGCTATTTTTTCAGTGGTTAGTGGAATTATTATTTTCTACTGGCGTGACGTTCAATATAACCCTGATAAAGGTGACTTTTTCCTTTATTTCTTATTGTTGCCAGCAATTATTACATTGGTGATCTTATCGCCTTGGTTAATTTATAGTGCCTATAAAACTTATAAAGACAAGAAAGAACAATCTATAAATCAAAATAAAGATGATGCTAATCAAAAACAAACCACTGTAATTGACGCACCACTCGAACAGTTAGATTTTAATATTTACTCTGCTTTTGCGGTACATGCATTTGGTGAGAATGAAAGCATTATTGAGCAGCTACAAAACTTTAAAAGCCCAGAGCTGGATGACCAACTGTTAAACTCTTACGGATTACCTCTTTTATCTTATCGTATTAAAGACTTGGATGAAGATAATCATGAAGAGATTGATTACTCATCTCCACGACAAGTTCGTATGATGTCATTGTTAAGACAGCAACTAGAACAAAATATAGAAAATTTATATCTTCTCGCTGAACATTTAAAACGTTCGACTTTATTTTATGAGTCGCAGCAAGCACGTGAATATCATATGCATCCGGCATGGGTTGATCGCGAGTCGGAATATGACGATGTTCAAATGCCAATAGTAGAAGTTTATCGTTTAAATCGCTTAAATCTACACATCCTTCTTTCGGAGGATTTATTACATATCTGGAATGATGATCAAAGTAATGAATTAATTTTAGAGTTCTTTGCTGAGATTGGTATTGCTCCGCAAAAGGTTCATATTGAATATCATTTTTTTGGAGAGCAATTAGCTTACCAAGAGTTTATACACCTATTAAAAGGTATTCATAAAAGAGAGCATGAGATGTTCTTTTTAGTCGTGGCTGATTCGGAAATTGATCAAGATTTAGTCGATGAAAAATCCTGGATGATTAAAGATTATATTCCTGCTGAATTTGCAGCAAGCTGTTTACTTGCAGATCCTTTAGTAAAAATTCAAGAATTAGAGCCTACTAAAAATCTGAAAGTTGTTGTAGGCCAGCAAGATATAGCGAAGCTTTTTACTAATTTTGAATTTCATGATTTACCTCAGCATGAAGGTGCGGAACCTTATGTGCTGATATTGTCAGATCAGACGGATATAAAAGTTTCGAAGAAATTGCAGCAACACTTTCTTCAAACACCTGTAGAGCCACATCACTATATTTATGTGAAATCTTCATTAGGGCATACCCAACATTTAGCGGATATTTATGGCTTTATGCTGAGCATGCATTTCCCTGAACATATCACTCCTTTTATCTTTGGCGAAAATACGGTGTCAGCACATACATTTGTGCAAAGTGTCACTGAAAATTCTGAAGATGATGTGATGGCGTTGAATAACTAATTTAAACTTTGGACTTAGAACGAGAATAGAATGCATACAATTTTAGGCTACTTGTGGCAGTACATCACGAATCCTAAAGCAATTATCGCCTTGTCATTGTTCGTGGCATTGATGTCTTCATATACTTCAATTCCTCGTCATATATTCTGGGCTTTAGCAACTGCCTATGCTTTGGGTCTTATTGTTTATGGTATCTATTGGCTTATTCAACGAAGAAAGCATGCTGCGCAGGGCGAAGAGCTAGCTGAGGCGATTGAAAAAGATAATCAAGCTGAGTATGGGAAAAATAAAGATAAAGAAGAGCTTCAGCTTGTTAACCAACAAATGAAAGAATCAATTCAATTGATTCGTAAATCTAAGTTGGGTGATAAAAAAGGAAATGCTGCACTCTATGAACTTCCTTGGTATATGGTTATTGGTAACCCAGCCGCAGGTAAAAGTTCAGCTATTTATAATTCTGGTTTAAAGTTTCCTTTTGAAGAAACGCATCAAAAAATGGTATCTGCTGGTTTAAGCGGTACTCGAAATTGTGACTGGTTTTTCTCTACAGAAGGTATTTTACTTGATACAGCAGGGCGCTATTCTGTTTATAGCGAAGATCATTCTGAGTGGTTAGGTTTCTTAAATATTTTAAAAAAGAACCGTTCTAAAGCTCCAGTCAATGGTTTGATTCTGATTGTTAGTATTGCAGAGCTCATTAGCCAAAGTCCTGAAAATTCGTTAAAGCTTGCTAAAAACTTACGTGCTCGTATTCAAGATCTAACTGAACGTTTAGAAGTGGTTGTACCTGTTTATTTAGTCTTTTCAAAGATGGACTTAATTGCAGGCTTTACCGAGTTCTTTGAATTTTATGAAGCTCAGGAATATAACCAAGCTTGGGGAGCAACGCTTCCATATGAACAGAGTTCTTCGCACAATGCTGTAGATTTGTTCGAAAAACATTACAACATTCTTTACGATGGTCTAAAAGGGGTAAGTTCGACTCATTTAAGTCGTCGTCATTCGCAAAATATCTCACCAAGCGTAATGACCTTCCCATTAGAGTTTAAAACATTAAAACCAGCTTTAAAAAGCTTTATCGGTACACTTTTTGAAGATAACCCATATCAATTTCAACCTGTTTTCCGTGGGTTTTACTTCACTAGTGCTTTGCAAGAAGGTGTCATTGAAAGTCCAATGACTGAACAAATTGCACAAGAATTCCAGCTTACTCAAATTGCTCAAAATGATTTAAAAGATCATTCAAAGATTACCCCTAACCACGGTTATTTCTTAAATGGTCTATTTTCAGATGTCATTTTAAAAGATAAAGATCTTGTTAAGCAGCATGTAAATACAGGCAGAAAACGTCAACGCTACATTGCATTTATTGGTGCTTTAGCGGGTGTTTCAATTATTTTGGGTGTATGGGTTTGGTCATATCGCAATAACCAACAATTGATTGCGGAAGTCCAAGCTGATTTAAATAAAGTTGTTCAATTAGAGAAAGCTTCGGGTCAGCAACTGTCAACCCAGTTAGAAGCTTTACTTATTCTTCAAAGACGTCTACAGCAGTTAGATGAGTTTGATGAAAATAGACCACTGAAGTTTAGTTTTGGTTTATATCAGGGCAATGAGCTTCGTGAAAAGTTAAAAGCTGAATATTTAAAAGGTGTTAAGCAAATTGTATTAACACCGACACAGCAAAATATTGCTCAATATTTGCAACGTGTAAAAAATAATGAAGCGACATTAAAAGCGAACCACACGAATGTTGAGATCAAGCAAACTGCTCAATCTCAACAATATTTGGAACCTTCAGATACAAATCCTCAAGATGCTTATAATGCATTAAAAGCGTATTTAATGATGAGCAATCCGCAATATATGGATGCTAGTCATCTAAGTGATCAAGTTACGCGTTTCTGGCGTTCTTGGTTGGATGCAAATAAAGGTCAAATGCCGCGTGCAGATATGATTCAGGAAGCTGAACAGATCTTGTCGTATGCAATGACTTTAGCGAATGATAAACAGTTCCCAATTTTAGAAGCTGACTCTCAAATTGTTGATCAAACACGTCAAGTATTGCTCTCTGTTGTTCGAGGAATGCCTGCGCGTGATCGTGTTTATAACGAAATAAAAATGCGTGCAGCAGTACGTTTCCCTGCTTTGACGGTAAGTCAGATTGTGGGTGATGCTAATAAAAATGTTGTATTAGGTAGTTATGCGTTGCCTGGCGTATTTACCCAAAAGGCATGGAATGACTATGTAGAAAAAGCAATTGAAGAAGCAGCAGATAAGCCAACAGATAGTAAAGATTGGGTGTTAAATAGCCGTCAATCTGATGATTTAACTTTCTCAGGTAGTCCAGAGCAAATTAGAAAGCAACTGACAGCGCTCTATAAGCAAGAATACATTGCCGAATGGAGAAAATTCTTAAATGGTATTCATTATGCTAAAGCTGGCCAATTTGCTCAGCAAGTAAAAAATATTGATGTTTTAGGTGAGCCGCAGAACTCTCCAATTCGTACTTTAATTGAAAGAGTGGCAATCGAAACAAACTGGGATAATCCAGTTGTGCAAGCAGAGCTCGCAGCTCCACAAAAAGGATTTATTGCATGGTTTAAACGTAAAGTTTTAAATCATGATGATAAGGCTGCTAATCAAGTAGCAACTAATGCTCAGGGCGCTATTTCTCAAGAATATCAAATGTTCTATCAGTTGGTTCGCAAACGCGATGATCAACAAGGTAAATCATTGCTTGATGAATATATGACAAATTTAGCTCTAGTTCGTAGCAAGTTTAATGAGCTTAAGAATGCAGGGGAAGTTGGGCCTAATGCGATGACATTAGTCAAGCAAACCCTGAATGAGCAAACTTCTGTATTTAACCAGACGCAAAAAATTGTAGATGAAAAAATGGCGGTTGGTTTTAGTGAAATTGATCAGCGATTACTACAAAAATTAGTAGTTAGCCCACTGACACAGGCTTTCGAGAGCTTAATTACGCCGACACAAGACGAAATTAATAAATTATGGGTCATGCAAGCCTATCAGCCATTTACAGCAAATCTTGCTAAGAAATATCCATTTAATTCATCAGCTTCTTTGCAAGCGACAAGTAGTGAAATTGGACAAATCTTGGGCGAAAACGGTAGCATTTCTCGTTTTGTAAAAGAAAATCTTGATCCATTTGTGATTCGTCGTGGTTATACGTTAACGTCTAAGACATGGAAGGATTTAGGAATTAGTTTAAATCCTCAATTCGTCATGAATTTCCAAAGATACGTTACGCCATCTAATGGTATGGCAACAGGTGAGTTGAATAGTCAAGCTCCTGCTGCACCTGCAACTAATCAATCTAACTTCCAGTTCTACCCAATTCCAAATCCACAATTGCTTTCATATACCGTGGATATTGATGGTCAGCGCATGACTTATGAGAATGGTGTGCAACAGTGGGTGAACTTCATTTGGCCAAATCAAGGAAGTATTCCAGGTGCTCGTATTACCGCTGTAGATTTACAAGGTCAAACGCATACGATTTTTGATGAGCCGGGTGAATATGGTATTAACCGCTTAATTGATAGTGCTCAGCGTAAAGAACAAAATGGCGGATTTGAAATGCTTTGGCGTAGTAAAACCGACCCATCATTAGTTGTAAAAATGAATTTCCGTCTGATCAGCAGTAATTCAGGCAGTATTGGCTCAAGCCGTGGTTATGCAGGTATGCAACTAGTGGATAAAGTCACTGCCGACAAAGCAGCTCGTGTGGTGTCTGCTCAGCAGGCGCCAGCTCAAGCAGCAGCTCCAGCAAAAACAGAAAATCCTGTTGCAGCACTCGCTCAGCCTTCTGCGGGAGTTAAACCATGACATGGAAAATAACCTCTATGCGAAAGGAGGAGCAATAATGCAAACATTAAAAACAACTCCTTTGTATTACGGCAAAAGTCCTGCACGAGGCGACTTTTTAAAAACAAAAGGTCAGAATGCTTTAATACAATTGCTTGATCAGTGGATTACTGAAGCATTGGAATACGCAATGCAATCGGGCAGCTTTAAAGAAGCTTATAACACGTTGCCTTCGCTAGACTTCTTTATTGCGAATCCGAAAGAAAATATGTTTTTAGCGGCGAACCTTCTCGCAAGTGAAGATAGTTCAGGCCGATCTTTTCCAATGGTACTGAGCCATTTATTAGAAATTGATTTGCCGTATGACAATTTGTTATATGCGCCATATAGCTATAAACATGTGCTTGTCGATTTATTTCAGAACAATCGTGCTTTAAAAGGAATTAAAGATTCAGATTTGTTACTTGGAAAATTAGGTCACTTACAGAATCAAATTCAGGTTTTAACTGAGCGCGAGTGTGTAGGGTTCTATGAAAATCATACGATGCACTCATTTGCTCAATTAATGAAACTCAGTATTTATGAATTAGCGCAAAGTATGATTGGGCTAGGATTATTACTTCAGCCAATTTTACAAAATGGAACCAGTCGCTTAAATAAAGTTTTGATTTTGCCTATTAATAATCCTGCTTACAGTTATGAAATAGCAGCCTTTTGGGTCAGTATTATTTGTCGCTTTTTAAAGGAACATAATACTGAGGTGTTGATAGGTTTGTTACATCGAGAGCAACCCGTATTATTCTTCGGTTTTCAAGGGGCTGATATTTTAGCCCTTAGTGATATTTTTACTCAGAATATGGATAGTAAACATTGGGTTTCTTTAATAGAAGCTCAGTGGATTGATACTTATTTGGAGCAAAATGCTGGTTTAGCTACGCTAGAACAATCATTATGCCAACGCCAATTAAGTTTAAATCAAGGCTTAAAACTATTTAGACAGACTTTTTTGGGTGAATAATAATGAATCAACGATATCAAACTAAACTTTCACAGCTTATAAAAGGCTGTTTTATCTATGCCATTGCTAATTATGCTTTGGCTCAGCCTATTGTTGTAGAAGGTGTGGTTCCTAACGAAGCCAGTAAGCAGGCCATCTTATTAAAAATGCAGTCTGTTTATGGCGCAGATCAGGTTGTAGACAAAATACAAGTTAGACCAGTAGCCGCTCCAAATGGGTGGAGTGATTCTGTTACACGAGTCATTACGCCTGATCTTAAAAAAGTATCGCAAGGCAAATTAAGCGTAAACGGGACTCGATTTGAGTTGAGTGGAAAAATGCTGAATCCAGCAGATATCCAGCCGACCATTCAGTCTTTTCAAGGGTTAGTGCAGCCACCATATCAACTGTATTCACAGTTATCAGTCAATCAGGCTGAGCAGAAAATCATTGATGACGCACTTAAAAATCGAATTATTGAGTTTGAATCTGGTAGTGCGGTTTTAACTGATGCGGGTCAAAAAATTCTAGACGAGATGGCTGTTGCCTTGAATAAAGTAGGCGGCAAAAAAGTCAAAATCGTAGGACATACAGATAGTTCAGGTGATGCGACTAAAAACTTGAAACTTAGCCAAGATCGTGCGTTAGCAGTAAAAAATTATTTGATTAGTAAAAGTATTCCTGCCGACCATTTATCTGCGGAAGGTTTAGGTTCATCTAAGCCTGTTGCAGATAATACTTCTCCAGAGGGCAGAAAGAAAAACCGTCGAATTGAGTTTACTGTTCTATAAATATAAGGAGAAGAACATGGCTAGCCCTTACATTACGATTGGATGCCCAACAACTGGTGGAGGGCAAGTCATTTCAGGAAATAGTACATTTTTAATTGATGGAATTGCAATTGCCTGTGTAGGAGATAAGGCGACTTGCCCATTACACAAAATAGTTGCAACGATTGTATCGGGAGATCCGAATATGCTTGTTATGGGTAAATCAGCAGCGCGTGTAAATGATTCATTATCATGCGGCTGTAAATTATTGCCAAAACAGAGTTTAGTTAATCAAGGATAAGGGTAGAGATATTTTTATATAGATATAAATATCTACTAAAACATATTAATGCTTGAAATGATGAGTAGTTTGTCTGATAAAGCTGAATTTTGTTAATATACAGGCATTATGATTTTAAGCATTAAATTATTTAAAAATATTGAGAGTAATGATGAGTAATTTAAAAATTTTAATTACAAAACTTTCTACAGTTGCACGAACTGCTTTAGAAAAATCGGCTAATGCTTGTGTTATTCAACAAAATTACGAAATTGAAATTGAGCATTTATTCTTAGAGTTACTTAATCAATCTTTAGAGAATGATTTAAAAATTTTATTAAAGAAATATAAAATTTCATCTGAAGCTTTAGCTGATGATTTAAAAGAAACAATTTCTCAATTACCGAAAGGTAATTCACGAACTCCTATTTTTGCTAAATCTATTGTTCGTTTGTTTGAACAAGCATGGTTATTGGCTTCAGCTGAGCAAAATCCGGTTATTCGTAGTGGTCATTTATTAGTTGCATTATTAACTGCACCTGATTTATATCAAATTGCGACTCGTGCTTCGAGTTTATTTGATCTCTTACCAATTGATTCAATGAAACATAAGTTTCTTGAAATTTGTGAGAAGAGTGTTGAACAACAAGATGAAACAAAAACACCTTCTGGTGAAGCTGAAGCAACAGACACGGTTGTAGCAAATACCAAAACTGCTAAAACACCAGCACTTGATCAATATACGATTAATCTCACTGAAAAAGCGAAAAAAGGCGGTATAGATCCAGTTATTGGGCGTGAATATGAAATTCGCCTAATGCTCGATATTTTAATGCGTAGACGCCAAAACAACCCAATCTTAACTGGAGAGCCAGGCGTTGGTAAAACAGCTGTGGTCGAAGGTTTAGCTTTAAAAATTGCTCAAGGTTTAGTACCAAACGCCCTTAAGAATGTCCATTTACATGTATTGGATATGGGACTTTTACAGGCAGGTGCAAGTGTTAAAGGCGAATTTGAAAATCGTTTAAAGCAAGTGATTCAAGAGGTTCAAGCCTCGGTTCATCCTATTATCTTATTTATTGATGAAGCGCATACTTTAATTGGTGCAGGTGGACAAGCAGGGCAAAATGATGCTGCAAATCTTTTAAAACCAGCACTTGCACGTGGTGAATTGCGTACCATTGCTGCGACTACTTGGGCAGAATATAAACAATATTTTGAAAAAGATGCTGCATTGAGCCGACGTTTTCAGGTGGTAAAAGTTGAAGAGCCAACCGAAGAAGTTGCGGTAGATATGTTGCGCGCGATGATTCCTGTCATGCAGCAGCATTTTAAATTACAAATTGATGATGAGGCGATTGTTACAGCGGTTCACTCTTCACATCGATATATTAGTGGTCGTCAACTTCCCGATAAAGCAGTTAGTGTGCTTGATACGGCAGCAGCACGTGTTGCGTTGACCCAAAATGCCCAACCTGTAAAGCTTGATCAGTTAAAGGCTCAAGAGCATAACTTAAAGCTTGAACAGCAAATTTTAGAAAATGAACATCGTCAAATTCCAATTCATCATGAACGATTAGAAACTCTAAAAGCTAATTTAGAATCTTTGCAAAAAGAGATTCATGAAACTGAAGAGCAGTGGAAAAAAGAATTAGAACTTGTTCATAAAATTCAGGAATTAGAAGCACAGAATCATTCTAATGAATCTGAAGCTTATGATCAGATTAATTTACTGCGTAAAGATCTTGCTGAAATTCAAGGCCAGCAACCATTAGTATTTGAAAGAGTAAACTCTCAAATTATTAATGAAATTATTTCTGATTGGACCGGAATTCCTGTTGGAAAAATGGTTAATGATGAAATTAAACAGATATTAACGCTTGAAGATAAATTGGGCGAGCGTGTAATGGGGCAAGATTATGCACTTACACAATTAGTTCAGGGTATTAAAACTTCAAAAGCAAGACTTGAAGATCCGAATAAGCCACAAGGTGTATTTCTCTTGGTGGGCCCAAGTGGTGTCGGTAAAACTGAAACTGCATTAACTTTGGCAAATGAATTATATGGCGGTGAGCAGCATTTAATCACCATTAATATGTCTGAATATCAAGAAGCACATACTGTATCTTCGCTTAAAGGTGCACCTCCTGGATATGTGGGATATGGTCAAGGTGGTGTTTTAACAGAAGCTGTTCGCCGTAACCCTTACAGTGTTGTGTTGCTTGATGAAATTGAAAAAGCACATAGTGATGTTCAGGAACTGTTCTATCAAGTATTTGATAAAGGTACTTTAGAAGATGGCGAAGGACGAGTAATTGACTTTAAAAACACCACTATTTTGTTGACTTCTAATGCTGGCTCAAGCGCGATCATGCAAGCTTGCTTAAATACACCAGTCGATGACTGGCCGACAGCTGAAGAGTTGATTGACCATTTAAAACCAAGTTTATATAAGCAATTTAAGCCTGCATTTTTAGGTCGAATGAGAGTTGTGCCATATTTCCCATTGCATGACGATCTACTTGTACGAATTATTAAACATAAGTTAGGCAAGATCACAGCAAGAATTGAAAAACAATACGGTACACAAGTCCAGTATTCTGAAGATTTGGTGGAGCTGCTTTTAAGCCGCTGTACAGAAGTCGATAGTGGTGCACGTAATGTTGATAATATTTTAAATTCTACGGTGTTACCTGCATTGGCTACAGAAATTTTAGTGGCTTTAGCAGAGCAAAAGTTGCCAAAAGTTATCATGATTGATGCTAAAGATGACGAAATTCAATATTTACTAGATCCGGTTGCAAAAGCTGCTAAAAAAAGGACCAGTAAAAAGTTGAAGTCAGAAGTTTAAATTGAATAGAGCTAAAATTAGATGAATATTGATATTTCTGAACTCCTTGAACCCATTAGCGATAGATTACCTTGTGGTGATGACTTTTCATTTTCTAATGAATTTCATGAAATCAAAAAGGCGAAAACACAAGATGATCTATTGCTAGATCAAGGCGATTGGGTTGCTGAGCGAAAACAAGCCGACTGGGATTTTGTATCAAATAAAACGAGTGTTTTGCTAAAAGAGAATACTAAAGATATTCGTCTATTAACTTGGCTCTTAGAAGCTTGGACTCATCTTTATGGTTTTGAGGGTATGGCGAAAGGCTTAACTTTAAGCCATACCATGCTTAATCAATACTGGCAGGAAATTCATCCTGTTATTGAAGATGATGACTTAGATCAACGCATTGGTTTATTACAAGGTTTAATTAATCAGTTGCCTGGCTTGTTGAAGAAAGTCTCTTTAACCAATACAGTGCCTTATTACAATTTGCTTGATTACGATAATTTTCTATATCACGAGAACATTCGTCGTAAGCAAACTGAAGAGTACGATAGTCAGTCGGGACCATCGGAGTTAGAACAGTTCGATCAAGCTATTTTTAATACGTCTAAAACTTTTCAATATTCTAATTATCAAGATTTTAGCTCAGTCTTAACCGAGTGGGATGTTTTAAAGCAAACACTTGACCATTTAATGGGACTCGACTCACCAAGTTTTGGTGCAATTGATTCAGCATTTGAAACTATTCACAGCACATTACGCAAGATTTATAAAGCAGAAGCTTTCGGTACTGGACTTACGCCAGTCCAAGAGCAGGCGACTGTCATCACGAGTTCATCTATGGAAAATCAAGTGCCTGTACAAGTTGTTTCAGAACAGCCTGCTTTTCAGCCTCAAGCACAAACACACTTGGCGAATCGTGAGCAAGCAATGAAAGTGCTGCAAGAAATCGCGGATTACTTTCAGGCAAACGAGCCTCATAGTCCTGTGAGTTATATGCTTCAAAAAACCATTAAATGGAGTCAAATGCCGTTACATGAATGGCTAGCACAAGTCATTAAAGATGAGCATCCATTACAAATGGTTCAGGAAATGTTAGGTGTGCAGCCTAAAAATGAATACGAATAAAGATTGGTAAAGACATATGTTTAAAGCTGAAAAAGTCCTGTGGGGCGAAGGTTTATTTTTAAGACCTCAACATTTCCAAATTCAAGATACCTATCATGAACAACGATTGAATCATACGGTTCGTGCGGTCGTACCGTTTTCATATGGTATTCAAAAATTAAGTTTCGATGAAGCTCAATTGAGCACCCATATTCTTGCTCTTGAGTCTGTAGAGATGATCTGGCAAGACGGTGAAATTTATCAGGCGCCTGCATATGATCTATTGCCTGAGCCAATTTTGTTAGATGAACTTAATTTACGTGGTGAGATGGTAATCTATTTAGCATTACCACTCTTACAAGCAAATAAGCAAAACCTCATTGATCAAAACCAAGCGCAAAAGGGCAGATATCAATCTCACCTTGTCGAAACGCATGATCTATTTACGAATGCTACCGAAGCAGATATTAGTTTGCTACGCCGCCGTGCTGTTTTTAAATTATTAGATGTACATAGTAATCCAGACCATAATTTAGATGGCTTTTTATATTTACCTATTGGAAAGATCAAGCGTCAAAGTTCGGGTGCTTTTGAAATTGATCGAAAATTTATTCCACCAATTCTGCACGTGGATGCATCAGAAACACTTATTTCAAATTTAAAAAGAACACTGAACGTTATTAAGGCAAAAATTAAGACGATTCAAACGAATAACAGAGAAAATGAACAGAAGTTAATTGAATTCCGTTCAGGTGATATTGTTTCGTTCTGGTTAGTGAATGCATTAAATACAGCTCATGCTGGTCTAAATCATTTTGTGCAATATCCACAAATCCATCCAGAGCGTTTGTTCTTTGAATTATTGCGTTTAGCAGGTTCATTATTAACTTTCTCGACCGCCTATGATGTCGATCAGTTACCTGCTTATAAACACCATAATTTACAAGAGAGCTTTTCGCAGCTCGATACGATTTTACGTGATTTGCTCGATACGATTATTTCGAGTCGTTACATCAGTATTGCGCTTAAAGAGATCCGACCTTCATATTGGGTGGGAAGTCTTGAGACCGATAAGATTACTCGAGATACTCGACTTTATATTGCAGTATCAAGTAGCGCAATGCAGACACATGAGTTGATCCAGATTGTGCCTTTACGATTCAAGATCGGCAGCACTTTAGATGTAGAGCAACGTGTGGTTGCTGCATTGCCAGCGATTCCATTGCATCACTTAATTCAAGTACCAACTGCAATACCGGTACGTTCTGGTGTGAGCTATTTCGAAATTGAACCACATCATGAGCTTTATCAGCGCATGTTAGATTCAGAGACGATTTGTATTTATGTTCCGGCTGGTTTCCAAGATATCAGTATTGAACTGATTGCGGTCATGAACGCTTAAGAGTAAAGGAGAGAAAAATGTCACAATCCACAGGTGCTCCTTCTTTATTTGATGATGGGCAAATTGGAACGGGCGGGAACAATAATAGCCAGTCTCAAACAAAGCTACAGGCAATCAATCTTATCGATTTATTGCATGATGGCTTTTATTTAGTTTTTTTGATTCGAAATCAGTATGTGCCGGCAGATGCGCAACAGTTTCGTGAAAAAATCTTAAATTTACTCAATCAATTTGAGCAACAAGCCAAAAAGTTGCAATTTTCAGCTGATGATATTCATGATGCTAAATATGCATTTTGTGCTTTGATTGATGAAACGATCGTAACGCAACAGGACCCAAGTTATTTTAATTTACAAAATGCTTGGTTAATAAGCCCATTGCAATTGAGCTTGTTTGGTTCTCAATTAGCTGGTTACCGTTTCTTTGAAATATTAGAACAATTACGTAGTCGTGGAAAAGAACGCCTAGCTGCTTTAGAGGTATTTCATTACTGCCTTTTATTAGGTTTTCAGGGTAAGTACCGAATCGAATCTACGGAAAGTCTCAACCATTTAGTATCAAGAGTGGGTGATGAAATTGACTATTTGAAAGGGAAAAAAGTTGCCTTTTCGCCGTTCTCGGCAATTCCCGATCAGATACGAAATATTATCCATCGCGAAGTACCTTTCTTTTGGATTTTGATCTTTTTATTAATTTTTGCATTCCTTACCTTTGCAGGGCTAAGATTTATGCTGAATAATCAAAATGATAAAGCATTATCTAATTATCAAAATGTGATTTCTGCTCCTCAAGAGCAAGCACATATTACAATTTATTTACCTTGATGATGGTACGAAATGGCTCAGGAAAAACCAACTTCTATTCGAGTGTTACAGTCGAATAAAAAAAAGCCGAAATCACCAATACTTTATATTGTTGTTGGTGTTATTGCCGGGGTGTTTGTCAGTATCTCGCTATTCCTGTTCTTGTCTCAACCGTATTCTTCAGAATCAGCAGCAATTGAGAGTAAATCAACAGAAGAACAGATTTTAAATCAAGAAACTGCTCATTCTTCTGATGAACAAAATCAGGTTGCTGTCAGTCAAGACAACGAAACAGATTCAATGAGCCGAGATGGCTTTGAACAACCTAAAGATAATGAATTAAGTAATATCTTTAAACCTGCTCAGCATAAGCCTGCTACTGTCAATCAACAGCGAGTTTCTCCATTTGATGAACAGCTCACGGGTGAAAAGAAAGTTCAGGTTATGCCTCAACTACAGACGGGCGTAGCTAAAACAACTCAACCAAAGGTACAGCCGGCTCAGCAAAAGCCAGTGAGTAAACCGCAACAACAACAAGCCGCACAGGCTAAACCAGTTGTTGAGAATAAAGCTCCAGCCGAACCCGAAGCTGAGGTTGAACCACCTAAAGCATCGGTAGATATTAAAATTACACGAAGTCCTTTTGCTGTGAATTAATGAACAAATGATGATTTTTCTCATTTTCTTTTGCTTTACATGCTTAGCAATTGGTTTAGCGTTTTTAATGTCTTATGAGCTTAGGACTAGAAGCAAAGATTTTGTTTTGTCATTACTGCCACAAGGTCGTAAGCAGCTTAATCAGGTTAGACAATTTGCTCAAACCATGAATCAGGCAGCTGCACCTGAAAAGCTACAATCCCATTGGCATTTACAGCAGTGGTGGATTGTTATTGCGGGCTTTTTCTTGTTTGCTAGTATTTTAGTGTTTGCTTTTACTCGGCCTATTAGCTCAACTCGAATTGAAGCTGAATATCTCAAAAAAACAGATCCTCAAATCTACGCGCTTTTGAACGGTGAAATACTATCACCGCCACCGGAAGTGGATGAAAGCTTAATTGAGGCTGCAATTGTAGAGGCTACACAATTAGAGCAACAATATTCTGCTCAAAATAGTGGAACCATTAATTCTTCACCTATTGATAATACGAGTTTTGATGGGCGAGCTATTTTGGATACCAGTTTGGTGGATCGTAAATGGAGCAAAATGAACCCGCGTTATAAGCAGCGTTTACTCATGGTGTTTAAAATCATGAAAGAACAATATGGCTATGAGCTAGTTCTATTAGAGGGATATCGTAGTCCTGTTCGTCAAAATATGCTGGCAGGTAATCCGAATACAACAAGAGCAAAAGGGTATCAGAGTTACCATCAATTTGGTTTGGCGGCAGATGTCGCCTTTAAACGAAATGGTAAAGTGGTTATTTCTGAACGAGACCCATGGGCTATGCAAGGTTATCGCTTATATGGGCAAGTTGCGGAATCGGTTGGTCTGACGTGGGGCGGACGTTGGAAATCTATCCAAGATTATGGACATACTGAGTTCCGTATGCCTGGATTAAGAAAAACTCAAGAAATGGCAGAAAAACTAATTGCCGAAAGTTTGAATGATATAAATTAAAAAGAGAAGAATATGTTTACAGAGCCTAAAATACAGGACATAAAAATTGATTCAGTGATTAGTCCATTGAGCTTTCTATGACTTCATCTTTAAAACGTTTAGCTTTATTTAATCAAGGCTTAGGAAAGATTAGTCCATTTGCAAAAGGTGTAGAGGGGACTTTACAGGCTATTGAACATTTGGGTTATGTACAGATTGATACCATATCGGTTGTTGAGCGCGCCCATCACCATATATTGTGGAGTCGAGTGCATGACTATGATTTAAATCATTTAAATAATTTGGTTCGAGAGCGCCAGATTTTTGAATATTGGTATCATGCTGCATCTTATCTGCCAATGAGAGACTACCGTTATGTGCTACCTGCCATGATGTCGGTTAGAAAGGGAGAAAGTCGATATTTCAATAGAGGCGATCAACACCTCATGAATGAAATTCTAGCCCGTGTTCGTGCGGAGGGTAGAATTCGACTACGCGATATTGATAAGAATAATAAAAAGAGTTTGGGAAATTGGTGGAATACAGGTCCAGGTCGCCGTACTTTTGAGCAGTTATATATGCAAGGCGACTTGATGATCTGTGAGCGTAATGGAATGGAAAAAGTCTATGATTTGACCGAACGCTGCCTACCTGAAAATATTGATTTAAGAATGCCTACGCTTTATGAATATGCGCAGTATTTATTTAATAATACGCTTCGAGCACATGGGGCATTTACATGGAAGCAATTGGTTCATTTAAAGGGAAAAGATTTAAAAGAAACTATGCTTGTTGTGCTAAAAGAGCAGGTTGATGCTGGTGTAGTATCAGCGGTTAAACTTGCCGACGGTCAAACCCTATATGTGGATGCTATAGAACAAAAAGTGGAGACTGATTTTGGTTTAAAAATACTTTCACCGTTTGATAACTCGCTGATTCATCGTGACCGCTTAACATCTTTATTTGAATTTGATTATCGGATTGAATGCTATGTGCCATCGGCTAAACGGGTATATGGATATTTCTGTTTACCTATTCTTTATCAAGATGAGTTAGTAGGCCGACTAGATTGTAAAGCACATCGGTCTATCAAAGAATTAGAAGTAATTAGTCTACATCTCGAAAAAACAATCAAAGATAAAGAGCTTTTCTTTTTGAATTAGAGCAAGAGCTCAAGCGTTTTGCAGAATTTAATCAATGCACCATCATTAATGACAAAGTGATTAAGCTTATTCGCTAAGGTGTTAGTAGTGAACTATTAGAGTCCTAAATAAAATTTATTCAAGATAAAGCACCAAAAGAATTATAGCTTTTGGTGTTGTCATTTTTTTAGTTCAAAGGCATACGATATTCAATAATCCCTGGTTTTTGTGCAATCCAGTCATAGAGTTTTTGAGCCGTATGATTGGTTTCTTGAGTGTGCCAATATAAGCGGTCACAGTTGTGCTCAATTGCCTGCTTTTGTACATATTCAATGAGTTGCTTACCAATGTATTGTCCACGAACTTCAGGTGAAACATAGAGGTCTTCTAAATAACAATAATTATTCTCTGCCCATGTTGAACGATGAATAACATAATGCACAATTCCCAAAACTTGCTCACCTTGTTTGGCAACAGCACAATAAACGGGTTCATTTTCATCGAAAAAGCGTTCCCAAGTCACTTTTGTGACATGAAGTGGTAAATTTACCTGATAAAAATTTTGATAAGCAAGCCAATATTTCTCCCATTGTGAATAGTCCTGCTGTTGAACAGGGATGATTTGAATATCTTGATTTTGCATAATAATTACACTCTATTTTAAAGTAATGGAAAATGGACAACTAGAGTGTAGTTTTGATAGTGGTATTTTTATAAGGTACACTTTTGATATTTTTTACAGTACCAGTTTGTTATGGCAGCTTCGATTTCGGCATCGTTCCCACATTTGATTTTGCCAAAGGGCCAGATTAAGGATGGACTATATTCGGCTTTGCGTGATGCTATTTTAGATGGAAGACTTACGGCTGGAACAAAATTACCCTCCAGCCGTGCTTTAGCAGAAATGATGTCGATTTCACGAAATTCTGTATTAGCTGCGCTTGAGCGGTTACTTGATGAGGGATATTTATTTACCAAACCAAGTTCGGGTACCTATGTTGCTGAGGTTGTGCCAGATCAGTTAATACATGTTCAAGAAAATTCAAAAAAAACAACTAAAAGTAATCATAATTCCTTAAATATTAATCCGAATATTGAAGCTTTATTAGGGATTTGGCGAGAGCAGTCATGGTCAAGTCAAAAGAAAAAAATGTTCCATGTGGGTGTAGGTTGTGTTGATTTATTTCCTCATCAACTTTGGGGAAAGTTATTAACTCAAGCTTGGCGGCAGTCGTATTATCAGCTTGGTCAATTTCACGACCCGCGTGGCTATCTACCTTTACGTCAGGCGATCTGCGAATATGTCCGCTCAACCAGAGGGCTGAACTGCAACGAAGAGCAAATTATTATCGTAAATGGGACACAGCAAGCAATTCATTTAACTGGTTATGCCTTACTTCAAGCAAATGATGAAGTGTGCCTAGATGAACCAGGTTACGATGCTGCTTTTAACATTTTTCGAAGTTTTGGTGCACAGGTAAATTTAGTTGAAAGTGATGAAGAGGGAATGCAAGTTTCAGACATTGTTCATCATTATTCAAAAAGTAAACTTGTTTATACCGCACCTTCACATCAGTTTCCTGTGGGTGGGACTTTAAGTCTAGCTCGCCGTTTTGCGTTACTCGATTGGGCATCTCAACAAGAGAAATGGATTTTTGAAGATGACTATAATAGTGAGTTTCGCTACGGCACACACCCCATTCAAGCTTTACAGGGTTTAGATCAGCAGCAAAGAGTCATTTATTCGGGTACCTTTACCAAAATGATGTTTCCTGAGTTTCGGTTAGGATTCATGGTTGTGCCTGAAGCATTGATCGAAACGTTTAGTGCAGCCAAATATTATACGGATGTGCGAAGTTCTTATTTAGAGCAAGTGGCTTTGTCCCTATTTATACAAAAAGGCCACTATGCTCGACATGTGCGTAAAGTTAGAAAAGCATGCTATGAGCGCCAACAAACATTGATTCAAGCTATTAATGAGCATCTTTCAGATGTGCTTAGTGTTCAACCCACAGATTCAGGTATCCATGCAGTGTGCTGGTTAAAAGGTGAGTGGACAGAGCAAGAATTTATTGATCAGTGTTCAGCTCTAAACTTGGCTGTTCAACCACTATCAAGATATTGTCAGATGCCAAACAAAAAGGCGGCTGTTCTTTTTGGCTATGCAGCCCACACACCTAATGAAATTATTGAAAACATTCAAAAAATTGCACAATATTTACATGAAAAATAATAGCCTAAGTTTTGTTATTTAGGTAAATTTAATCATTTTTTAAATGCTTAAATACGAATTTCTATGATGATCAATTGGTTATATAAAAATAGAAATGTTATTAAATTTTTTAAAAATTAATTTTAATTAATATTACTTTAAGCTAGCGTTACTAATCTAAGAACATCAAAGCTTATTTAGTACACCTTTTAGCCACATTCTCCAGATGTGGCTCTTTTTTGTCAAAAAAAAATATAGTTCGGAATAACTTAATTAATTCTTAAAGAGAAATAAAAATTAATCTTCTTCCATGGCATTACTATAAAACTTAACACCCAGTTTAATACGATCACGCCCATTACCCATACGCCAGCGGTTAGTATCTCTTAAAGAATATACACAGCCACAATATTCTTGTTGATAAAACTCTTCTCGTTTACTGATTTCAATCATGCGGCTTGAACCACCATTTTTACGCCAGTTATAGTCCCAATACTGAATTTCAGGATAGTGAGCAGCAGCTCGAATTCCGCAATCATTGATTTGCGACATATTTTTCCAGCGAGAAATTCCTAGCGAACTACTGATGAGACTAAAACCGTGTTCATGTGCGTAAAGGGCAGTTCGTTCAAATCGCATATCGAAACACATGGTACAACGAATGCCGCGTTCAGGTTCGTCTTCCATCCCTTTTGCTCGGGCAAACCAATTGTCAGTGTCATAATCTGCATCGATAAATGGAATATTATGCTTTTCAGCAAAACGAATATTTTCTTCTTTGCGGATTAGATATTCTTTTACTGGATGAATATTAGGATTATAAAAAAATATTGAAAATTTAATTTCTGAGTCGATCAATGCTTCCATAACTTCTCCTGAACAAGGAGCGCAACAAGAATGAAGTAATAATTGATCATGTCCAGATGGGAGTTCTAATTTTAAACGTTGAGTTGACATAATAAAAAAATTAAATTGTAATACAATTCATTATATATTTATTTTTTATATAATGTGAAATGAATTGTTTTCAATTTTACTGTGAAATTAATTTAATGCTATCTATTAATATGTTTAATACTAAGCTAAATATAATGAAATAAATATTGAATTCATTTTATAATTAAGTTTAAAGTTATTGTTAAATATACTATATGATTTAATAAATTATTAGCAAATTTTATATGTTTAAAAATAATAAACTTTAAATATTATTTTATAAGTATTTGATGTATATAAATATAATCTGGAGTTTTATTGTGATGTGTGTCACAAATAAGCCTTATTTTTTCAATTAAAATATTTCTTTAGATTTATATCTTTAATAAATTTATACTATAAAATTCAGTGTGTTTTTTTAATTTAAGCGTGTGATAATTTGAGATATGGAAGATTGGCAATGTAAGTATTGTAATGGTTACATTATGGTTAATCATTCAAAGATCGGTGTAGGAGAAAAAGTTTACTTTTTGGTATATAAATTTGACGCAAAGAATGAAAGGAAAAAATTATATAAAAAGGGAATTGTGATTGCACGTCACGATAATATACTTCACATTGAATCACGTAAAAAAACTTATAAAATCGAGCAAATTAAAGTCTATCCATTAGGCGCCCCAATGCCTTTCGTTTACAACATGTTTTGGATTTGTGGATGTCCGTGTACTCTACAAAACTAATTTCTTAAATTTAACTGACAGCAAGTTATTTTATAGATTGAACTGAATTAATCATCAGATCCATTTTTTGCTATTAGCTTTTATAGATAAGACCAAGAACTTGATAAAAGTGGTTCATCGCGTATAACAAAACCTCTGTTATTTATTTGACAAAATAAAGATATGCTCTTATAAACCTCAAGTAAAGTTGAGGTCAATCATGATGAGTGAAAATAAAAAAGCTGACCCTAGTCGCGTTTTGACTGTGGGTGAAGTTGCAAAAAGGAGTGGAGTTCCTGTCTCGACCTTACATTTTTATGAAGCGAAAGGGCTTATAAAAAGTATAAGAACAAATGGTAATCAACGTCGCTATCCCTTAATTATTTTAAGATATATTGCGATTATCAAAGTCGCACAAAGGGTGGGTATTCCTTTAAATGAAATTAAAGAAGCTTTAAGTCAGTATCCGGTTGGTAGCAAATTAACAGCTAAGCAATGGAAAGATCTCTCAAGTCATTGGCGAGAAAATCTGGATGATCGAATTCAAAAATTGACGAGGTTAAGAGATGAAATGGACTGGTGCATTGGCTGCGGTTGTTTATCATTAGAGCAATGTCCATTAAGAAATCCTGAAGATATTTTAGGACAAGATGGCTCGGGCCCTCGAATTTTAGAAAGACCTGAATAGAATATTTTTAAAATGGCTTTTAAATGGGAATATCTTAATTTCCAATAAATTAAATTTATTTTGCTAGAACATTCGAATGAGTTTTTTCTTGTAAAGAAGTGACATGAAATATGAATTTTTTTGATATCTTTAGTTTTTTTAGTAAGAAGCAAAAAATTATGAAAAAAATTCTCTTTCTTGGCTTGGCACTTGTTTCATTAACGGCTTGTTCATCTGTACAACATAAAGATCCAACTCCACCAAAAATTGGTTCACCAAACCCAGCTAGTCAATATTGTATTGAACAAGGCGGAAAATTAGAAATTAGAAATGAAGCAAATGGTCAAGTCGGCTATTGTCATTTATCAAATGGCCAAGTCGTCGAAGAATGGAAATTATTCCGTGACAATCAAGCGAACTGTGTAGCAGAACAAGCACAAAAGTTAGTAGGACAATCTGGCCTTACTGATGATCAAATTAAACAAAAGACTCAATCAGAAATTGTACGTAAAGTTGCTCCAGGTCAACCAATGACTATGGATTATCGTACAAACCGAGTTACAGTTACTATTGATCCAAATTCTAAAAAAATTACTCAGGCAACATGTGGTTAATTTGTTTAATTAAAGTTTGCTAAGCCAAATCTTGAAGTAAAAAAGCCTGCTGAAAAGCGGGCTTTTTTATTAATTTAATTTTGTGAATAATGAATGACTGGATACTCTTTTTGTTGGGACAGTTGTTGCAAAGCCTGATTAATTTTGATGAGAAAAATATCAACTTTATCTTGGCTTAGACTGTTGGTGTTGTATGCAGCTCTTTCTTGATAGTTAATTCCGCACCCAATAATTTTCATATTTGCAGGATTAAAGCTCCAGTCATTTTTATTTTTGATAGAAATATCTAAATCACTATCACATTCTTTCCAGAGTTTTAAAAATTGATTGGAATATACAGCAGGAGCTTCTTGTGCTCGGTAGGCTGTAAATCCCTGCATTTCAGAATTAGCAAATTGAAGGAGATGATTGGTGGGCATTCCTCCCCAAAGAATAGCACTATCTTTTGGTAGCTTTATTCCTGTTATATGTTCCTCTTTAAGTGGTGCAGTTTGCTCATTTTTCTGTTTTGACTTTTGAGATTTATAAACCAGTTTTGTTCCAACTGGAACAGTTAAACCTTTGGCTTGAGTGATTTGTGTTGTATAGAAATAAGGGGAATCATCGCGGTTACAACCTGTCGGGTTATAGCAGCCAATGCAACCACTTAACAATAAAACAGGAAAACTTAAAATACTTAATTTGAAAATTCGATTCATTTTTCTTGTCTTTAATTATGTCTAGAAATTTAATATATCAGCATTTAAATCAAGAATAAAAAAAGCCTCTAGCGGACTAGAGGCAGAAAAACATCAGATGCAAGAACAGGTGAATTATGCATCTGAGTTAAGTAGGTTGTATCAAACCATGTAAAGCACTTTACCAGCAAAAATGAATAAAAATAGGGAGGTGCGACTAATGGCTAATGCTTCGTGATTATTTTTTGATCATTTTAATGCGAGAAATTACCTTCTCCTGTTCGTATTATTTTTAGACTTATTAATTTTTGTCGGAATAGTTATAGAACTTCTTTTTTAGTATTTAAGAATCTGTTTTTTCGATAATTTTTTCAGGTTAAAGAATTTTAGATGAAAGACTACCTTTTTTTATGTATATCGTATACGATATATGAATAGAGATTGGACTGTGATTAATACCCATTCCATAACTTTTGAGATGGATTAACTCAAAAGCATAACTACCAATAGTTTTGTTTTAACTATATTACTGAGGAATAATTATGAGTAATATCTTCACAGGATGTATCCCGGCGTTAATGACTCCATGTACTCCTAACCGTGAGCCAGATTTTGATGCGCTTGTGAAAAAAGGGCATGAGCTTATTGAAGCGGGAATGAGTGCGGTAGTGTATTGTGGTTCAATGGGGGATTGGCCTTTATTGACTGAAGCTCAACGTCAAGAAGGAGTTGCACGACTTGTAGCCGCAGGTATTCCAACCATTGTTGGTACCGGTGCAGTCAACTCAAAAGAAGCAGTATCTCATGCAGCTCATGCTGAAAAAGTAGGTGCACAAGGACTTATGGTTATTCCGCGTGTATTATCACGTGGTGCATCACCAGCGGCGCAAAAAGCTCACTTTTCAGCAATTTTAAAAGCAGCTCCAAGCCTTCCTTCTGTAATTTATAACAGTCCATATTATGGTTTTGCCACTCGTGCTGATTTGTTTTTTGAATTACGCCGTGAATTTCCAAATTTAATTGGCTTTAAAGAGTTTGGTGGTGCGGCTGACATGCGCTATGCAGCCGAGTTTATTACATCACAAGATGACTCTGTGACTTTAATGGCAGGAGTAGATACTCAAGTTTTCCATGGCTTTGTAAACTGTAATGCAACTGGTGCAATTACTGGTATTGGTAATGCTTTGCCTAAAGAGGTTCTTCAATTAGTTTCGTTAAGCAAGCAAGCGGCGGCAGGTGATGCTAAGGCTCGTCGTCTCGCTCAAGAATTATCAAGTGCTTTAGAAGTATTGTCCTCTTTTGATGAAGGAACTGATCTGGTCCTTTATTATAAGTACTTAATGGTACTCAATGGCGATAAAGAATATAGCTTACATTTTAATGAGACTGATACTTTGAGTGAATCACAACGTAAATATGTTGAAACTCAATATGAATTATTCCGTACTTGGTATCGTAACTGGTCTGCTGAAATCTAATACAACTCTTCAAAAAAGAGGCTGAAAATTTAGCCTCTTTTTTTTATTTCTGATATTTATTCTTTAATCGAATTTTATTTTTTAGTTAAAACAATAACGCATAGGAAAATTAAAATTAAGCCTAAATAACTGTTAAATGTTAGGCTTTCACCTACTAATGTGACTGCTAATAAAGTTGCTACTGGAATTTCAACGAGTGCTAAAGTCATTGCTTGACTTGCAGGAATACGTTTTAAGCCAAAGCTAAAAAATAGGTAACCCAAAAACATAGGCACGATGGGAATATAAAGTGCTACCCAAAGATTCGTTGGATAATCAAATAGGTGGGTTGCTGTAATAAATAAGGTAGGTAATAAAAGAACGGCTGAAATACCAAAAATCACGCCCATTGCAGCTCTTGAGTTGACACCTTCTTGAATTAAATTTTTCATAATCCATGAATATGTCGCATAACTCAGGCTTGAGAGTAAGCCAAAAAATACACCTAAAAGACGTTCCGACTGAATCCCTTGATGTTGATGACTATGTTCACCCGAATAAGAGAGTAAAATAATTCCTAAGAAACCTAAAATAAAACTAATGAGCCATTTGAAAGAGAGTTTACGTTTATCTAATAACCACTCTAGCATGACTGAAAATAAAGGAGCACAGCCAATTGAAATGACGGTACCAATAGAAACACCAGCCAATGATACAGATGAATAAAATGCGAAAGGACAAAGAATAGAGGCAACAACGGCAATGAAAACTTTCGTTTTACAGTCAAAAAGCTTTCGGTAATCTTTCTTAATGGCTTTTAAACTCAAGCATGTGTGAATTAACCCTCCGAAACCTACAGATATTGTTGCAATCACAACTGGACTGATGCCTTCTGCAAAAGATGCTGCGGTGCCTGCAGTACCCCATAAAAAAGCAGCAAATAGTACAGATAAGAAACCCGTATAATAAGTCAGGGAAAATTTTGTTTCTGTTGATGCGTTCATATGGAGTGACTCAAACTTTAAAAGTTTTATGCAGCACAATTTCTACAAAATAAGAATGATTTATCTTGTAAGGAATAACTTAGCTGAATGGGCTGGAACTTTTGTTGACGGCTGTCCGTCAATAGAACGGGGTAGTATGCTGGTATTTATTATTATTTGCTTGGTTAAATGCAATAAAATTATGACGATTTCGGCATAGTCTAATAATAGTTTTGTGAATTAAATTGTATAAAGTATACTTTGATTATGAAGGCCTATAAAAATTATTATTTTATAGTGATATAAAAATAGTTTTTAAATGCTTCATAAAAAAGATAAACCATATCTGAAAAAGTGCTTTTAAAAGCAATAATTTCGTTATGGTGGATGACTAAAATCATCATCCTTTTATTTGTGTCATATTTTGAGGTTAAGAGAATATTCGTGACGCTACCATCTTTTAATGTATCAAATCTTGGTGCAATGCCTTCGGTGTCTGAAGTTATTGTTAAATATATTAGAGAGGCAATTATTGCAGGGCATATTGCTGAAGGTGAACCCATTCGTCAGGATGAAATTGCCAAGCTATTTAACGTCAGTAAAATTCCGGTACGTGAGGCTCTAAAGCAACTCGAAGCTGAAGGATTGGTTGAGTTTATAAAAAATCGCGGTGCAATTGTTACCCGAATCTCTGAAGAAGAATTGGCACAGATTTTTGAAGTGCGGGTCATGTTAGAAACGAAGCTGATTCAGCTCGCCGTACCGAATATGACAGAAGAGACTTATAAAAAGGCAGATGAAATTTGTAATGCTTTTATTGACACTATGGATATTGGAAGCTGGACAACACTAAATTGGCAGTTACATGCATGCCTTTATGAGCCTGCGCAACGTCCATATATGCTGGGTTTAATTCGTTCTATTTACGATAAAATTGAGCGTTATTTAAGATTGCAGATGAATGTTTCAGAAGGCAAATCACGTGCAAATGATGAACACAAAGAAATCGTGAAAGCCTGCAAAGCCAAAGATGTTGATTTAGCGGTTAAATTAATTGAAGAGCATATTAATGGTGTTTGCCAATCACTCTATGAGCATCTACCTCACCATAAAAATGTGAAAAAATAAGCGCTCCATTCTTAATCATTTCAGTGTTATTTAAATTAGGCCAATGGCCTAATTTTTTGTCTTTATTTTAGATGAAGCAAGTTTTCACTATGCTGATTTCGTCATCGATTCATAAGAAAACGATCAAGCTTGCTGTTTTGAGATCAGTCATCCTAGAAAAAAATGTAAGGATACTTCTATGAAAACAGTAAAAATTTTGGACTCTCATACTGGTGGTGAACCAACAAGATTAGTGCTTGAAGGTTTTCCTGATTTAGGAACTGGCGATATGGAAAGTCGCCGTAAAATCTTATCTGATCAATATGACCATTTCCGTAGAGCTACGATGTTAGAGCCGCGTGGAAATGATGTTCTGGTTGGGGCTTTATTGTGTAAACCAGTGAATCCTAAAGCAAGTGCTGGCGTTATTTTCTTTAATAACACGGGCTACCTAGGCATGTGTGGTCATGGCACGATTGGTTTGGTGGCTTCGTTAGCACACTTAGGAAAAATACAAGTGGGCACACATTTAATTGAAACTCCAGTGGGGGATGTGGAAGCCACGTTACATGAAGATCATTCAGTTAGTGTACGAAACGTCCCTGCATACCGTTATAAAAAAGCCATAGAAGTTGATGTTGAAAAATATGGGAAAGTTACTGGTGACATTGCTTGGGGCGGCAACTGGTTTTTCTTGATTAACGATCATGGTCAAAGAGTTGCAAGTGATAATTTAGATCAACTTACTGAATATGCATGGACGGTGAGACAAGCCCTTACAGCACAAGGGATAACTGGTAAAGATGGGCAAGAAATTGACCATATCGAGCTATTTGCAAGTGATACGGAAGCAGATAGTAAAAATTTCGTACTGTGTCCAGGCAAGGCATATGACCGCTCACCTTGTGGAACTGGAACTAGTGCGAAAATTGCTTGTCTGGCGGCCGATGGAAAACTTGAGCCAGGAAAATTGTGGAAACAAGCCAGTATTATCGGTAGCCAATTTGTGGCTTCGTATGAGCAGGCTGGGGAATATGTTATTCCGACCATTCGTGGTGAAGCTTACATGAGTGCCGAAGCAACTTTATTTATGGATGAAAATGATCCATTTGCTTGGGGCATCCAGTTATGAGAACCGATGCCATTGTCATTGGGGCAGGAATTGTGGGTGCAGCATGTGCCTATGAGCTAGCTAAGCAGGGAATGAATGTACGAGTTTTAGATGCTCGGATTGGTGGTGCAACAGCCGCAGGGATGGGGCATTTGGTTATTATGGATGACTTGGAAGCTGAATTAAAACTGAGTCATTGGTCAGTTCAATTGTGGCATGAATTGGGACACGAGCTTTCGGAAGAATGCGCCTATCGCCAAACGCCAACTTTATGGCTGGCAAGTAGCCCAGAAGAAATGCAAATTGCTGAGGAAAAATATCAACGTCTCACTGCGCAAGGCGTCCATTGCCAACTCCGAAATGCTGATGAAGTTCGTCAGCTTGAACCACATTTAAAACAAGGTCTTTATGGCGGGTTAGAAGTTTTTGATGATGGGATTTTATATGCCCCCTGTGCTGCTGAATGGTTATTAAACCAATTCCCGCAAAAGATTCAGATTCAACAAGCTAAAGTTATCTATATTGAAGAAAATCGAGTTCAATTAAGTGACGGAACGTGGCTAGAAGTAGAGCATATTATTTTGGCTAATGGTATCCATGCGACGGATTTTTTCCCAGAGTTACCCATTGAACCTAAAAAAGGTCATTTAGCTATTACTGACCGTTACCCCGAATTAAATGTAAAACACACATTGGTGGCTTTGGCTTATGCAGCCAGTACTCAAGCTACAAGTGGAATTTCGGTAGCTTGTAATATTCAGCCTAGACCAACAGGCCAGCTTTTTATTGGGTCATCTCGTCAGTTTAATACAGTCGATCCGACCGTAGAGCCAGAAGTCTTTACTCGGGTGCTTAAAGAAGCCACGGATTATTTTCCAGCGTTGGCTGATCTTAATGTTATTCGGGCATGGACTGGCTTTCGCGCAGCTACTCCAGATGGTATTCCTGTAATTGGGCGACATCCTGCATTTCAATCGGTTTATTTAGCGGTAGGTCATGAAGGATTAGGCGTCACCACGGCGACAGGTACAGCAAAGCTTATTGCCTCACACGTATGTGGATTACCTTTTGGTATCGACCCAGAACCTTTTTTACCTCATCGTTTTATAGGAGCTGCATAGATGATTCAGCTTTTTATTAACGGCCAATCGATTTCTGTGATTGAAGGTACGAGTGTTGCTGCCGCTTTAGCACAAGCTAAGTCTTATAGCCGTCTGTCTGTTTGTGGTGAAAAACGCACTCCATTTTGTGGAATGGGAGTTTGTCAGGAATGTCGTGTCAATATTAATGGACTTAGAGTGCTTGCTTGTCAGACGCTGTGCCAGCAAGACATGAAGGTGGAAACACAATAATGGAAAAAGAATACGATGTGGTGGTTGTAGGAGCTGGTCCCGCGGGGTTGTCCGCTGCTATTGCAGCCGCCGAGAGTGGTGGGCAGGTTTTGATATTAGATAATAATCCACAGGCAGGCGGTCAAATCTGGCGCGCTGGACCGATTTTTCCTGTACCTGAAATGGCGCAGCAAAAATATCAACAAATTGAGTCTCTGTCTAATATTGAATTTATGTTTGGTGCCAAGATTGTCGCTGCACCTTTTGTAGGCCAATTACTCGTTGAGCGACCTCATGACAGCCTAAATTTGTCTTATCGTCAGCTTATATTGTGTACGGGTGCAAGAGAGCTATTTTTACCTTTTCCCGGTTGGACATTACCGGGCGTAACGGGTGCAGGTGGTTTGCAAGCCTTAATTAAAGCAGGTACGCCTGTCAAAAATGAACGAGTTGTGATTGCGGGTTCTGGACCATTACTCTTAGCAAGTGCGGATACAGCAAAAAAAGCAGATGCTCAAGTTCTCTATGTTGCTGAACAGGCGGCTTCATCTTCCGTTCGTAAATTTGCATTACAACTTTGGCGCTGGCCTGCGAAAGTAATACAGGCATTGTCTTTACCTTATCGTTTATATCAACCTGACAGTTATGTGATTGAAGCGATTGGGCAGGAGCGTCTTGAACGAGTCAGACTACAAACGCCGAAAGGAATTATTGAAATTGAGTGTGATCGACTCGCGTGTGGGTTTGGTTTAGTACCGAATACTCAATTAGGCCAGTTAATGGGTTGTCAAATTAAAGACAATGCGATTACGGTCGATGACTATCAACGTACATCACAGCCGCAGGTGTGGGCAGCAGGTGAGTGTACTGGCTTTGGTGGAAGTGAGTTGGCAATGGTTGAAGGTAGTATCGCGGGCTATGCAGCTATAGGCCAAAATGAAAAAGCCAGTCAATTATTTGCTCAAAGACAACGGTATCGATTATTTGCACATCTGCTTGAGAAAAGCTTTAAGTTGCGTGCTGAGTTAAAAACGCTTGCGCGTCCAGAAACTATTTTTTGCCGATGTGAAGATGTGACTTTTGATAAAGTGGCTCGTCGTAGTAGCTGGATTGATGCAAAATTACATACGCGTTGTGGAATGGGAGCATGTCAGGGAAGCACCTGTGCAACAGCAGCGGCTTGTCTGTTTGATTGGCAGTTACCTAACTCTCGACCACCATTACTTCCTACCCGTGTAAAAAGCCTCATGGCGATGTCTACTTCTCCTTTAAATCAAAAATGAAATGTTCTAGAGTAGACAAGTTATTACTTTGTCCACTCTAGCTCATGACTTTGGTTCAAATTCCGAAACTAACCACAACTTTGGAAGATTTCTTAAAAAATCTGGAAAGTATAGAACCATTATTTGATGCTTTATCTTCAGTCGTTTTTTTTATTAAAAATACCGAAGCGCGCTATGTCTTTGTTAATCAAACGCTAGTAAATCGCTGCGGTTTAAAAGATAAATCTGCACTACTTGGAAAAACCTCGGAAGAAGTCTTTCCTCACTCACTTGGAAAAATATATACATCGCAAGATTTACAAGTAATTCGCCGTGGTAAAAAGTTAACAGAGCAATTAGAACTTCATTTATATGCAAAGAACCAGTCGGGTTGGTGTTTAACCTATAAAGAACCATTATTTGATGCGGATGGAAAATTGGTAGGAATAGCGGGTATTTCTAATGATTTAAATGTACCTGAACATACACATCCTGCTTTTTACAAAATGGTTCAGGTTGAGGATTATATTAAAAAGAATTATGCCGAAACGATTACGTTGGCACACTTGACCGCAATTGCTGGTGTATCTGTGGCTCAGTTAGAACGTTATTGCAAAAAAATATACCATTTAACGCCGCGACAAATGATTAGCAAAATTCGTCTTCAAGTCGCCACTGAACTACTAGCGACTGACTTACCGATTACTCAAATTGGTTTGCGCTGTGGTTATACCGATCATAGTGCTTTTTGTCGTCAGTTTAGGCTGCATACAGGAATGTCGCCTACTCTATATCGCGCGTCTACCAAAAATATTTAGATAAAAAATTGGGTTGTATAGAACAACCCAAAATCATTGTTAAGCAGATAATTTATATATTAAAGCTTAATCTTTAAAAGTAAGTGATCGGCCTTTGGTTTCTTTTACCAGCAAAATCGAGACAACAGAGATTAGGCTTGCAGCAACTAAATATAAAGAAATTGGAACCGAGCTATTAAATTCTTTGAGTAATGTTAAAGCAATTAGTGGAGCGAGTGAACCAGCCATAATGGGTGCGACTTGATAGCAAAATGAAAGTGCGGTGTAGCGAATGTGTGTTGGAAATAATTCAGTCATTAAGGCAGAGTAAGGTGAGTAGGTCATCGACTCAATAAATAAACCCAGTACAATCGCTAGCATGATGAGCCAATTATTACCGGTATCCAAATGGAAAGCCGATAAAGCCCCAAAATGCAGTGAGTACAGCGCCAATAAGGTAAATCGGTTTACGACCAAATATATCGCTTAAATGCCCCATAATAGGAATAATAAAGAAATGGATGAGGTGAGCGCCAAACATGAGTAGCAAGATTTGTGAAGTATCTTTATGAACGACCAGCTTTAAATAACTGATCGAAAAAGTAACCACCATATAGTACAAAATGTTTTCTGCAAATCTGGCACCGATACCAGCAATAACCGATTTCTTATGATATTTTAAAACTTCAACAATACCGAGTTGTTGCTTTTCAAGAAGTTGTTGTTTGGCTTGTGCTTCTTTAAATACATCTGCATCGTCTACATTCTTTCGAATCCATAAACCAATAAGAACGACCACTGCCGAAAACCAGAATGCACAGCGCCATCCCCAATCTAAAAATTGTTCGGGTGAAAGGTTTTTTGAAAGTAATAATAAAACTAAAGTTGCCACTAAATTCCCTAGAGGGACCCCAGTTTGCGGCCAACTTGCCCAATAGCCTCGACGGTCATCAGGGCTGTGTTCTGAAACTAAAATGACAGCGCCGCCCCATTCACCACCAAAAGCAAAACCTTGAATTAAACGAAGCATGACCAACAGAGTAGGTGCCCAATAACCAATTTGATGGAAGGTCGGAATACAGCCCATTAAAAAAGTAGTTATACCGACAATAATCAGGCTAATTTGCAATAATTTCTTACGACCAATTTTATCGCCATAATGGCCAAACACGAGGCCGCCAATAGGTCTTGCTAAAAAGCCAACAGTATAGAGGGCAAAGGCTGCCAAAATACCATCTATAGCATTGCCAGTTTGTTGAAAGAAAAGTTCGCCAAAGACAAGGGCAGAAGCGGTTCCATAAAGAAAAAATTCATACCATTCAGCTACGGAGCCGACCATAGAGGCCGCTACTACCTTTTTTAATGTTGTCGTCATATACCAATATCCTTATTTAAAAATATGTTACGCATTGATTTACTTGAGCATCTTGCTATTCATTTTTTGCAGTTTTTTATTTGAATAATGTGCGGTTGTGTTGTGAGGTTTTGATCTAAATAAAAAGGAGTTCATCACTGAGATGAACTCCCTGAAAAAATATTAAAGAGCAGCTTTACTCATTTCACCATTCACTAAGCGCTCAATACCAAGTGGATTAGCATTTTGAAGGGCGAGTGGTAATAAGTGATCTGGATAGTTTTGATAGCATACTGGTCGTAAATAACGTTCAATTGCTAACGTTCCTACCGAAGTACCACGTGCATCTGAAGTTGCAGGGTAAGGCCCGCCGTGCACCATGGCATCGCAGACTTCGACACCTGTTGGGTAACCATTTAGAAGTAAACGTCCTGCTTTTTCTTCAAGTAACGGAATAAGCGTCGAGAAGTCTTCAAAATCTTGCGGTTCGGCAATTAATGACGCTGTAAGTTGGCCACGCAGACCGTTTAACGCTAGAGCAAGCTGCTGTGCAGATTCAACTTCAATCACAATTGTCGTTGGGCCGAATACTTCTTCTTGGAGTAATTCATCTTGATCAATTAAAAGAGACACATCAGCTTTAAAAAGCTGAGGATAAGCTTGGTGGCCTTGTTGCGGTTGACCCGCTAAGTGTTCAATTTTGTCATGTGCGAGTAATTCTTTAAGACCGTGTTCATAGCTTCTTAAAGTGCCTTTGTTAAGCATCGTTTGTGGTGGTTGCTGCGCCATTGCCGCCGTAAACTGTGCAAGAAATTGGCTAAATTCAGACGATTTAATTCCAATAATTAAGCCTGGATTGGTACAGAACTGACCGCAGCCTAAAACAACTGAACCACTAAGATCGGTTGCAATGTTATCACCACGCACTTTTAGAGCTTCGGGTAATAAAATCATTGGGTTAATGCTCGACATTTCGGCAAAAACAGGAATTGGTTCAGGACGTGCAGCAGCTAAATCGCATAGAGCGCGGCCACCTTTCAAAGAGCCTGTAAATCCAACTGCTTTAATTGCTGGATGTTTTACCAGTGGTTCACCGACACCTTGACCATAAATCATGCTAAAGATGCCTTTTGGCATAGCGCACTTCTCAATTGCACAACAAATGGCATTTGCAATTGATTCGGCTGTTGCCATGTGACCGCTATGTGCCTTCACAATAACAGGACATCCTGCGGCAAGTGCAGAAGCTGTATCTCCACCCGCTGTAGAAAAGGCGAGGGGGAAGTTACTCGCACCGAATACAGCAACTGGTCCAACACCGATTTTATATTGACGTAAGTCTGGACGTGGAAATGGTTGACGTTCAGGCAAAGCCAAATCAATACGGGCACCTAAATAATCACCACGGCGTAATACTTGAGCAAATAAGCGTAATTGACCTGTAGTACGACCACGTTCACCGCGAATACGAGCTTCTGGCAAAGCAGTTTCTTGGCAGACTGTGGCAATAAACTGGTCATCAAGTGCATCAATTTCACTGGCAATCGTTTCAAGAAACACAGCACGCTGTTCTGGCGTGGTCTGTCTGAAAGCTGGATAAGCCAATGCAGCTGCTTGAGCTGCCTGATCAATTTCTTCAGGAGTTGCCTGAGCAAATTGATAGGGTAATGCTTCATCTGTTGCAGCATCCTGGCTTAAGACAAATTTATTGCCTGAACTTGAACGTTGACCTGCAATAAAATTTTGACCAGTAATATTTAACATTATCAACCTCACTTTTAGGTGAACGTCAAAAGTGGTTCTTCTGACGTTTGAGAACTATCAAAGCTTAGGTTTTAATTTTGAAAATATTGTATTTTGTATACGGTATTTTTCAAAAGAAAACCTTAATCTATTTATGTTTAACCATGAGATATCTAGGCTTCATCGTCATTTTTAATGAGTGCTTTTGGCAGACCTGAGCGTATACCCCAGTAGTAGCAACCAAGAGAAATGACCATCACTAATAATGTGTCGAATGGGGCTGCTAATAGGTGTGAGGCGCCATCGCCGAAACTGCCCAGGTAAGAAGCAATAATCATTAAAACGTAGTAAACAAGGAGCCACGCTGATGATTTTAATTGTTGGGTTAAGCTGACTTCTTGAGTTGGAACATAACGCTTAAAAATGACATAGAGGGCGAATAGTACAATTTGAGAGCCTAATAACCATGAAATGACATTCCAGCCAGACCAATACACAATAAAAGAAGCAATGACAAAGGCGAGTGGGCCGAGAACGGTAAAGCCTTTTACATAGAATGGACGTTCAAGCTCGGGAGCGTTACGGCGTAAGGCACCCACTGTGACAGGAGCTAGGGCATAACTTAAAACTAAAGCCGCTGAAACGACGGAAATTAATTTATCCCATGATGGAAATGGCATAGTCCAAAATACAGAAAGTGCAAACGTTAACCATAATGCATAACGAGGAATACCTGATTTGGGATCTACACGGGTAAAGATACGGAAGAAAGTATTACTGTTTGACCATGCGTAAATGACACGTGGCGTTGCAGCCATATAGATATTTCCGCAACCTGATGGAGAGATGATTGCATCTGAAACCACTAAAATAGCTAACCATCCCAAGCCTAATAACATGGCAATATCACGGTAAGGTAATGGGAATTTATCACTTAGGCCTGTCCAGCCATTGGTTAGCAGTTCAGTCGGTACTGCACCTAAAAAAGCAACTTGAAGAATGACATAAATAATCGTTGCTAAAACTACCGATAAAATCAGCGCGAAAGGAATCGTAAACTGCGGGCGTTTTACTTCACTCGCGACTGAAATAATGGGAGTTAAACCTAAATAGGCAAAAATAATACCACCAGCCGATACAGCGCCTTGTATGCCATGAGCGCCCATTGGAGCAAATTCAGTCATTGAAAAGTTGGCAGGTTTAAAATGATATAGAAGTGCGACCATCACTAAAATTGGAACAGCAAATTTCAATGCGCTAATAAGATTATTCGCAATTGCGAACGTTTTGACACTGTAGTAATTCAATGCAAAAAATACGCATAAAAGTACAAATTGAAATAACCATCCAACAGTGGTTGGAGACCGAACACCATCATGAATTGCTGTAAGAGAGGGGAACCATGCGGCTGCATATTCACGGGCAGCGACGACTTCAATGGCAATTAAACTTGAAAAGGCAATGACGGTCACCGAACCAAGTAAATATCCCTGTAATGGGCCATGTGAAAATACGGGATATCGGATAATACCGCCTGCTCGTGGTAAGGCTGCACCGAGCTCACAATAAATAATTCCCAGAATTAAAACGGCAAAACCGCCAATAATCCATGACAAAATACCGGCAGGGCCAGCTTGGGAGGCCACATGACTTGCTGAAAATAACCATCCTGAACCAAAAATGGCGCCTAAGCCAATGAAAGTTAGATCCATTAGCGATAATTGCTTTTTAAACTGACTTGTCATTACGTTTTCCTTAACGACAGAACTGTTGTTCTTTCATATATCGTATACGATATATGGTTATTGGTAAATAGGGGGGGTTTTATTCTATTTGTTAGAAAATAATAGATTTTTATTATAGTTAATTATTTGTTTTTAAAATAATTTATGGGTATAAATCCAAAATTCTTAAGCTCATGAGTAAATAATTTTTTATGAAAATTTTGGGTGGTCTCATTATTTTATTTACTAAAAAGAGCACATACAGAATATTGGCCGAAGAATTTATCATTTAATTTAATAGAAAAATCTACTATTTGAAAAATAGTAGATTCAGTATTGATTGTGTTGTTTTTAAGCGATGACGCGTTTATTTTCAGTGCTTTATCTACAGCTTAATGATAATTTTAGAGTTATCCGAAAGGACACAATAACGACGAACATACGAATAATAATGAATTGAAGGTAGGACCCTGTGTTTATAAGTGTATTTGATCTTTTTAAAATTGGTGTAGGCCCATCTAGCTCCCATACGGTTGGACCAATGCGAGCAGCATGTAGTTTTGTGGATGATTTAGTTAAGCAAAATTATCTCCAAACGACATTTCGAGTTCAAATTAAGTTATATGGTTCGCTTGCAGCAACGGGTGTTGGTCATGCGACAGATAAGGCTATTCTTTTAGGATTAATGGGTTTTGATCCTGAACATATCGATACTCAAGTAAGTATAAGTTTGATTGAAGATGTTCTTGAAAATAAAGTCATTCAGCTTGATCAGCAAAAGAGTATTTCTTTTGACTATAAGCGTGATTTGCTTTTTTTAGATGAATCTTTGCCTTATCACCCCAATGCAATGGAACTGATTGCTTATAACGAGTCGAAAGAAATTTTATATATAGAAACTTACTATTCGATTGGTGGTGGTTTTATAGTTAGTCAAAGGCAATTAACACAAACCCAGTCTGAAACAAATGAAGTCAATGTTCCATATCCATTTCATAGTGCTGCTGAACTTTTAAACTTGTGTAAAACGCATCATTTATCAATAAGTCAGTTAATGCTTGAAAATGAGAAAAGCTGGCGTAGTGAAAGTGAGATTCGCACCAAAATTATGGATATCTGGAAAGTGATGCAGCAGTGCATTCACAATGGATTAATTAATGAAGGAATATTACCGGGTGGATTAAACGTAAAACGTCGAGCCAAAAAAATTCACGATAAGTTATTAAATAAGGAAAACTCAAATCTGATTGTGACGACTTTTCATGCCATGGAGTGGGTCAATTTATTTGCCTTAGCGGTAAATGAAGAAAATGCTGCTGGCGGTCGAGTAGTGACAGCCCCCACAAATGGTGCGGCAGGGATTATTCCGGCAGTTTTATATTACTACGTGACTTTTTCTAAAGATTTCTCTGAAGACAAAGTTGTTCGTTTTTTTCTGAGTGCGGCAGCAGTTGGTATTCTATGTAAGCTCAATGCTTCTATTTCTGGGGCAGAAGTTGGATGTCAGGGCGAAGTGGGCTCAGCATGTGCAATGGCTTCGGCTGGTTTAGCTGAAATTTTAGGTGCATCACCTGCACAAGTGGAACATGCAGCCGAAATTGGTCTTGAACATAATTTGGGTTTAACGTGTGACCCGATTGGTGGCTTGGTTCAGGTGCCTTGCATTGAGCGAAATGCAATTGCGGCTGTAAAAGCCATTAATGCAGCACAAATGGCACTTCATGATGAAGGGGAGCATTTTGTGACGCTAGATAAAGTCATTCAGACCATGAAAGAAACAGGCAGAGATATGTCTGAGAAATATAAAGAGACTTCAAAAGGCGGCCTCGCCGTTAATGCAATTGAATGCTAAAAAACCGAGATGGGGACGAGGTGACCCATCTCATTTTAAACATTAAGCAGAGCGAGCCTGAATTAAACTTGCCCAGCGATTTCAGAAGACCGCCTTACTTATAAGGATTTCAGCTCTTCAAACTATCAAGGTCGGAAGTAGTAAAAAATTCGCGCATTATGAAGTTGTGATAACAGATGGTTTGAATAATAGAGTCGCTTTATTTACATCTACGTGTTATAGGCTCGCGCCGTAAGATACCGCTAGTTAGAGTGGATGAGACTTTTACTCTGGATTAGCATTGCTTACCAAGCTAATCCATGCGTAATCATTAAAAATAAATACTCATTTATTTTTTTATATGAAGGTCTTTGCCCGTAAGTTTTTTAATAGTAGAACTTTTTGCTGTATTAAAAACTCTGCGAAAAGCAGAGTATATATTTTATATAATTATTTTTAGATTGAAAAATAGATAAAGCGAAAATATAGAGTATATGAAAATTCCTTTAAAGTAAGATTTTATCTACTTTTCGTAAACTAAAGTATAAAATTACTAATGAAATTAAGTTAATTAAGCAATTAAATAAAAATACATATCTTGATCCAAAAAAATCTACTATTAATCCTCCTGATAATGCGCCTAATGGCATTACTCCATAAATTAATGTTCGAGCAGCACCTACTAACTTACCCATGACTTCGGGTGGTACTATTTTTTGGCGATAAGTAGCTGAATATATATTAAATAAACCAAGACAAAGTCCCCATAGAAAATATCCAATTGAAATTAATGTAGATGTTATCCAAATAGGGCCTCTTGCAAATAACATAATTGTAGATCCAATTATCATAAGTATAATTGAGAAAAGCATTAGAAACTTTACACTAAAAAAATTATGAAGCCACCTAGCTGAAATATTTCCAACTAATGATCCAATGCCACTAAAAATTAATAAAGAGGAAGCTATTAATGTATTAAATCCAAATAATTTTAGAGTTATTATGAAATATACAGATTGTACAGCCATAAATGCAAAATTTGATATCGTACCAACAAGTATTATACCCATTAAAACAGGTCTTGCTAAAAGTTCATGAAATCCATCAAAAAAAGATTCTTTTTGGTTGGAAATATTACTTCTCCTATCTTTAGCTTCTATAGGTAACTTGGCTATAAATATAGCGGATAGGAAAAAAGTTGCTGCATTAATTAATAATGAGGATGTTGCCCCTATAATATTAATAATAAAGCCTGCTACTCCTGGACCACTAATTTCACCTACAGAGGAAATGACCTGTAGATTGGCATTGGCAGAAAGGCGCTTATCGGGAGGAATGACTATTGGAAATAATGAAGAAAGAGATAACTCAAAAAATATCCTAGCGATTCCAATTAAAAAGGCTATTAAGATAAGAAATGGAATGTTTATGAAATAAAAGGTATATAAAATTGGTATTGATAAAACTAAAATGAATCTAGTTAATTCAGCATATATTGCTATAAATTTTCTATCTGAGCGGTCAACAAAAGATCCTATACTGATACTAAATAGCAAATTAGGTAAGTAGCGTGCAGTAGATATTAAACTGACCTCTATTGCAGATGCATGTAATAAATGAATTGCTATGATAGGAAGTGCTATATTGTGAATAGCAATGCCTATCATAGCAATAGATTGAGAGGACCAAATAATTCTAAATACTTTGAGGGTCCATGCAGAATTAGAACTGATTTTTATGAACAAATTAAAAGTCCTTTTTTATTTTTGTTATATCTAGTTTATTAAGCGTCAATCTTGTACTTTTTAATACGGGAAAAAACCATGCAATTTCTTCACCTTTTTCTATAATAATTTTTGTATTAATAGGCGGGAGCCTAACTATGATATTAAGATGTGTATAATTGTATAAATCATTGTCTATGTAAGTTTGTCTGGTTTGATTGCCGTGTTCAATACCAGCCATTACTTCAAATTGATTATTTGTAAGACATGCATTTGGAATTGGTCCTTGATAAAGATAATAGTCTGAAGGAAAAAAAACTATAATACCTGTTTGTATTTTTACGTATTCAGAACCAGAAATCCAACTAGCTATAAGACCTGAATCACTATTTGGCCACTCATCTCCTTGAATACAAGCTTTTCCAAAAGCAGATTTTTTTTCATAAAATATTCTTTCTTTTAAAGGCGTTTCATTTCTCTCTAGAATAACAGTTCCAGGGCAGCGGACACTAAAACCATAATTAGCTATGATTGCTATAGGAATACAATCATAAGGATGAACCTCTCTACCAAGGTCAACTGCACGTGGCAAATCATCTTCTTTTTTTTGCAATCTATTTGCATATGCAAGTTTAATTTTACTGGGCGGATAGGCCCCCATTTCTTTTGATTCAAGGCAATCAAATGCCCATAATATTTCAGGCATTTCATTTCCCCTTCATATTTTCTCTAAAGCTAGATGAGCGATAGTTAAATGCAAAGGCTTCCCGAGCTGGAAGAGTAGTCTTTTGTCCACTACGGTGAATAGCATAAGCATGATGTACTATGCAGTCTCCTTTTCTTAGAATTACCGGTTCAAAGGTATATTCTGAAGAATCTTTAAGCTCCATTCCAAAATCACGCGCATCAGATTTTACATGAGGTAATAATTCCATTAAATTATTTGTTTTCGCATATTCTAGTGCGCCATCGCCTAAATTAATATCAGTTAATGGACACCAATATGTTATAGCTATTTCATCATCAAAATGGCTTTGATAAAAAATTTGATCTTGATGTGGAGGGGTAGGATATGCACCTAATTTAGGTTTACAGAAATATTCACAATGTATAGGAATTACAGATTTACTTAATAACTTTTCAGAGACATTCATTATTTCTTTATCTCTAGATAAATCAAAAAGAAACTCACTCTTAGAAAATAGTGAATTAATCACTAAAAAATTACCTTCTTCATCTGTTATAGAGTTTGATTGAATACCAAATTCTAAGTCTTTTTTAATTAATATAGCTTCTTCAGTTAAATTGACAACTAGATTGCTAGATAAAAAATTAGGCAAAATTACCCAACCTCTAGAAAGGAGTGTTTTAGAATAAAATTTTAAATCATTATCACTATAAAAATTATTAAAAAGCATTTTGTAACCCTTTGTCTAATGGTGGAATATAGAGAGTAGGTCTATTGTTTAGTGAAATTTCATTACTAGTAATATCTTGAATCTTAATTTTATTTATGTCTGATATTTCCAAAATTTGTGTTGCAGAATGTATAATATAAACTTCATGTTCTTCAGGATAAAATTTAATTAAATGTTCTTTCAAAGGGGTTAAAGCAGAACCATTAATTTCTCCTAGCATGATTTCTTTATTGTTGGTAGTACTTAATTGAAATATTAGAAGCGGTACTTCAGTATTCAAACTCCAATTGTGATTTATTAATGTCGTACTATCAAAAAACTGTAAAGCATACCCATAATCAATTTTAAGATCACACATTAATGTGTCAAAGGAACTTATGCCTGGTAAAATTCTTAACGATAGATTATTTTTTTCTGCTAAATCAAGGGTGTATTCAGATGCACTAACTAAAAATAGAGGATGCCCATGTACTATAAATGATACAGGCCCATTATCTTTTGCAGTTTCTATAATAACTTCAGAAATTTTTTTGTATACATCTTGGCGATATAATTCATCTTTATAAAGATAAGCCATATCATGTACTTGAGCAGAGGTGTATGTTTCTTTAAAGTCCTCAATTAAGGATGTATCAGGATTTAAAACAAATATATGTTTTGATATTTGAAGAGCCTGTTTTGTTTCTTCTGTAAGATGAAGAGAACCTAAAATCCCTGATCCTAATAGATATATATTTGTAGCCAAATTATAATTCCTTCTTTTAATTGTACTTTGAAAGAGATTTAGAGTTCTCTTTCAAAGTATAGTTTTAGGTTAATTATGATGTTATGCAACTTCTTCTAATTTCAGAATTTCTATTATTTTGAATCCGTTATCTCTTAGGAAACCGCGGAATGGACGTACATCAATACCCCATTCTTCTAGTGCTACACGTCGCATAGTTGAAATAACACTAATTTCCTCCTCGGTTAATCCTGAGTTTTTTAATGCCTCCTTCGGATTCTCAGTTAATAGTTCACGAAATTTAATATCTTTTGCTGCTTGCTGAAGAATATTTTCTACTCGAATTTTTCCTTCGCTTGTAAGTGGCTTAACATGTAGTGACATGGTTAGTCTCCTTTATATATTAATTTTATGTTGTACCGCCTTAATGAAAAAGCAAAAGTCATACCAGATAATATTAAAAATTATTAATTGCTTGAATTTTAAATTTAAAAATATTTTTTTATATAATGATAATTAAATAAAAATGTATAGATTATAATTAAGCATGAACTATAGAGATGCATTCTAATGGTTTAATCAAATCTGTGCCTCTAGTTAGTGCATGTTGATGAAAGAGGAATAATCTGTCTATTGTTATGGATTGTAATTTTCTAGCATTTTAATTATTTATAAACCTTAGGATGCTGAAAGCTTATTGAAATAATGAGCTAAATTATTATTTTAAAATAATATTTCTGTAAATAAACTTTATTAATTCTAGTGTAGATATTTTTTAATACTGTTCTCATCCTCAATATATTTGTTGGAAAATATTTTTAATCCAATATTTCTTAAGTATATTGCTGTTTATAAAGAAGATCTTCCTTAATGCGAGGTTCAAAAATTAAGACTTGGTTTTCCAGTATATTCATTCTCTTTTTACCCATTCTTTAGCATTTTCTCGAATGATTTAATTGACCATTGAATACTTGTTGTACATCTCATAAGGATATTTTTATTTCATTATTTACTTTTTTATATTTGAAACTTACCTATTGAAAACTGATGTATTTAGATAAATTCCACCCCTCTAAACCCTCACTTAACAATAACTCCCTCATTATTTAGCCTTACTTTTCTAATGATTTAATTTAAAACAAATGGCATTTTGCGTGCTTGACTGCAAAAGGGTTGGGCACTATTCTTTGCCTGCTGGCCATATTGCTAGCCGGTCGTCGCGGACCGATTACAACAGCATCAGAATTATTCCTTTCTGAGGGATAATTTTGTGTAAGCATCTCCTCGTCTCCTCCCGTTGCGGTAGGACGGGAGAGGGACACCTTCGGGTGTGCTGGTTGTTGTACCAGTCCGCGAACCCTTTCTCGTTCTGCCACCATAATTCCTATTAATGTCTGGCAGAACTCCCAATAAAAAGGAGTTGGCTTTGCACATCCATTATTTCTTAGCAATCTTTGCCAAAAGCTATAACGACACAGCTTAAAAATTTAAAGCGGCTTGATCACCCTAAGGTTTTCAGGCTTTAAGTCTTTTTTATTTAAAACTTAGCAATAACAGACTTGAGATGTGCCAAGCACAGTCTTTACGGCTTTGCTGCGCCTTTTTTCTCCCAAAAAAGTATCTCATTTAGAAACAACAAGAATTTATAACGGTAAAACTATGCCAAAGTTAGTTCTCCCAACACGTGCCATGCAAGTCATCAATAAGTCGATTGATTTATTTCACCATCGTGGCTTTCATACCGTTGGGGTCGACAGAATTGTGAAAGAGTCAAATATTCCCAAAGCGACTTTTTATAACTACTTTCACTCTAAGGAACGGTTTGTTGAAATCTGTTTGATTGTGCAAAAAGAACGTCTAAAAGAAAAAGTGGTTTCAATTGCTGAGTACGACCAAGGCACAAACGTGAAGGATAAACTTAAAAAACTTTATTTCTTACACACCGATTTAGAGGGGATGTACTACTTATTATTTAAAGCCATTTTTGAAACGAAACTGACCTATCTAAAAGCCTATCAAGTCGCAATTAAATATCGAACATGGCTCATCAATGAAATTTATAGCCAACTTATAAAACTAAAAACCGATGCGACTTTTCAAGACGCCAAGCTATTTTTATATATGATTGAAGGCGCAATTATTCAGCTTTTAAGCTCAGATGGGGCAGATGATCGGGAAAAAGTGCTGGATTGTTTTTTGCGCAGTTTAGTAGTTAATGTAATTTAAGGCCTCAGAATGCGCTAGACAGTCGATAAAATTAAAAGCCAATTTGTCACCATATCTACGGATGTGGTTTTTTATGTTTTTAACACATTTACTTTATTACTTAATCAGACAAATGTTGGGCTGATAACAAAAAATATTAGACCGGTCGTCTATAGATCTATATAGTGAGGCCTCACTTTGCTGACCTTCTAGTTTAAAAGAGAAAATTAATGTCTATTATTCTTCATCATTTAAATGCTTCACGCTCATTTCGCATTCTGTGGTTACTTGAAGAAATTAATCAACCTTATGAATTAAAAAGTTATTTTCGAGATAAAACTACAAATCTTGCACCTCAAGAATTAAAAAACATTCATCCTTTAGGAAAATCACCTGTGATTGAGCTAAATGGAAAAGTAATTGCTGAATCAGGTGCAATTGTAGAAATTTTGATTGAAAAGTTTGCTCCTCAACTTATGCCCGCGAAAGATTCAGACAGTTATCTTGATTATTTACAATGGGTTCATTTTTCAGAAAGTTCGGCTATGGTTCCATATTTATTAAATATTTTTAATTCGATTGAGTTAAAGAATGGCACTCAATTAAAGTTCTTAGATCAATATGCGCATGCTGAATTGGATAAAGTATTTTCATATTTAGATCAACAATTAGTGGGCAAAAAATTCTTAGTAGACAATTGCTTAACGGGTGCAGATTTTATGATTGGTTTCGTAGTCTATGGACTAATTAATTCTTTAAATATTCGATCAAAATATCTTAATATTGAACAATATGTAAAAAATCTAGAAAACTTAGAAAGCTGGCAAAAAGCCATGTCTATAGAACAAAATCTTCCTCACCGAATCAATGCCTAAAATTGCTGTAAGTAATTTTTTCAATATTGTTTAGCTGCTTAATTGGCTCGTATTCGTTCTTTGATTAGTTCTGGCAGACCAGCGAGTTAAAGAATTCGCCATTTAAAATCATGAGCTGAAACTCTTGTACCTCTAATTGATGACAAGAGTTTCTATGTCTATTTAAATCACATTTCTGAGTTCATTTGCCGTGTTACGCAGCAATGGCAAAATTTGCTGAACTAAATAATCTTCTTGTACACGGTTGGTTTGAGACATGCAGTTAAGCGCTGCCACCGCTTGACCTTGTGCATTAAAAACAGGCACTGCAATCGCAATCACACCAAGCTCATGTTCTTCTTTAGAAAGACAATAATCCGATAACGAAATGCCCTTAAGCACTTCAAAAAACTTTGACTCATCTACAACGGTAAATGGGGTTAAACGTTTTAATCCGTAAGTTTTTACCCACGTGTGCTGAGCTTCTTCAGACAGTGCAGCAAGTAATACTTTACCCGTAGAAGTTGCATGGGCAGGGAGTCGGTTCCCTAAATGCATACCGTAAGGGCTTACACGTAAATTATCTTGCTGCGGTAAATAGCTACGGGCAATTGGTACGACTTCGTTATCGTCCAGAACAACAATCGAAAAAGTGAGAGATGTCTGCGCACACAAAAGATTTAAAAATGATTGAGCAACTTTGGGTAGGTGAGCAGAGCTTAAATAAGAACTTGAAAAGCGCAGTACGCGATGAGTGAGCCAAAAGTAATGCTCATCTGTCTCTAAATAGCCTAAGTATTTTAAAGTTTTTAGATAACGCCTTGCCGCTGTACGACTAATACCGGTTCGCTCAGCCACTTGAGTGACATTAAGCCGTTGCCGATCTGTTCCAAAAGCTTCAAGTAAAGCCAAGCCTTTAGCTAATCCTGCAATGTAGTCATCTTGACGAATTTTCTCATGCGAGGTCGGGTGCTCTAAAAAAGCATCGAGAGAAGGCATCCTTTCATTCCTGTTACTTTGGTTGTTTCTGTCCGCTATTCGGACAAACTAAATGATAAACGGTTATTTTCGTCTTGGATACATAGTGCACAAAACTTAAAGCCAGTAATTTAAAAGTCAGGATGAAACAAGGATGAAGTTATGGATATTTTAAAGACACAAGTTGCAATTATTGGTTCTGGGCCAGCAGGGTTATTGCTTGGGCAACTTTTATATAAAGCTGGAATTGACCATATTATTGTTGAGCAACGCAGTGCTGAATATGTGGTTTCAAGGATCCGTGCAGGAATTTTAGAGCAAGTTTCGGTCGACTTACTCAAACAAGCCGGCGTTGACCAAAATTTAAAAGACAAAGGATTACCGCATTCAGGCATCGAAATCTTAACCAATGGTGTAAAACATCGGGTTGATTTGGCGGCACTAACAGGTGGAAAACAAGTGACCGTATATGGTCAAACCGAAGTGACTAAAGACCTGATGACTGCGCGTGAAGCAGAGAAGCTGACTTCATTTTATGAAGCTCAAAATGTACAGGTTAAAGATTTCTACACTGCACCAAAAGTTGAGTTTGAATATCAAGGTAAAGCCTTTCAAATTGAGTGTGACTTCATTGCAGGTTGTGATGGCTACCATGGTGTCTGCCGTGCCAGCGTGCCAGAAGATAAAATTAAAACCTTTGAAAAGGTTTATCCATTTGGCTGGTTAGGTGTGTTGGCCGATGTTCCCCCTGTAGCCGATGAATTGATTTATGTACAGTCAGAGCGTGGATTTGCTTTATGCAGTATGCGCTCAGAAACGCGTAGCCGTTACTATTTACAAGTCCCTTTAACAGATCACGTAGAAGACTGGTCGGATGAAAAGTTTTGGGATGAGTTAAAACTTCGTCTAGACCCTGAAAGCCGTGAAAAGCTAGTAACTGGAGCCTCTATTGAAAAAAGTATCGCGCCGTTACGTAGCTTTGTGACTGAGCCAATGCGCTTTGGAAAACTATTTTTAGCAGGTGATGCAGCACATATTGTTCCACCGACTGGTGCAAAAGGGCTGAATCTCGCTGCCTCTGATATTGCTTATTTATCAAGTGCATTCATTGAATATTATGTGGAAGGTTCAGAGCAAGGTATAAATGAATACTCTGAAAAATGCTTACAGCGCGTATGGAAAGCGGAGCGTTTTTCTTGGTGGATGACTCATTTATTGCATCGCTTTGAAACTGAAAGTGAGTTTGATCATAAGATTAAACAAGCCGAGCTAAGTTATGTGCTTGGGTCTGTAGCAGGTAAAACGACATTGGCTGAAAACTATGTTGGTTTACCTTATGAAATTAAGCAAATTGATAGTTTTAAGCATGCAAGTTAATATTCTAGGTAATGAAAGAACCTTCTTTTTAAGCTTAGCTCCCTTGGGAACTAAGCTTACCTAAAAAATTAAAATGAAGAGTAGATAAACTCTACATATCTGGAAATAAGGAGCGTCCTTGCGGATTAAGCTCCTTATTTCTTTCTAACGATTTAAAACATATGTTTAGATCGTTAGAACCATCACCATATAGGCACATGACCTATGTGATAGATCTCTTTACGACTTTTGTGGGTCATATAATTTTTCTTTAATGAATAGGGCGGGGATCACACCACAAATCAGGTAGGCAGCTCCCATTACGACAAAACCTAAACCAATAGAACCACCAGACGCTAAGAAGCCAATTGTGGCAGGTGCAAGGGCTGCTCCAAGACGACCAACATTATAAGCGCCGCCAATTGCTGTACCGCGAATAGCTGTCGCAAAACTTTCAGTCATATAGGTTGCATTTACGCCGTAAGGAATACCGTAGAGGAAACCGAAGGTAACGAGTAAATATAGAATGTTGCTTGGAGAGTTATAAAAAACAATGAGTGGTAAGAAAATAGCAGTACCAATGGCACCAAAGGCATAGGTAAAACGACGACCTAGTTTGTCTGCCATCATGCCGGCAAGGACTTTACCTAAAATCATAGCGGTATAAGTACCGACCATATAGGCAGTCATTTCTTTAAACTTCATGCCTAACTCACTTTCTAAATAAGAAGGCATCCAGTTATTTACCCCATAATAACCAAACTGTAAGAAACCTGCGGTTAATGCCCAAAGGATAAACATCTTACGATTCTGTTTATCTTGGAAAATAAGTTTAAATGCTGAGGTTTTCGGAGTGTTTTGCGCTGTAACAGGTTGTTGTAAACGAGATTGTTGCCATGCTTCTGGTTCAGGTACAAGAATATGCATGAGAACAGCAATAATGACCGGAATAATCGCAACATAAAACAGCATGCGCCAGCCATGATCTGGAATAATCCAACCTGCAAGTAATGTTGCAACAATATATCCAACCGTCCAACCCGCTTGTAAAGTTCCGAGTACTGTTGTGCGGTAACGTGTCGGGACATATTCGGCCATCAAGGTATTACACGCAATATAGAGCGAGCCAAGTCCAAGTGAAGCAAAAAATCTTAAAATACCAAACTGAAGAAAGCTCTGTGTAAAACCAAGTCCACAAGTTAAGAGTGAAAAGATAAGAATAGAAATAACAACAATTCGTACACGACCAAACTTATCACAGGCCCAACCGCCAAAAATTCCACCAACCGCCATACCTGCTAATGTAAAACTGCCGAGCATGCCTGCTTGTACTGAACTTAATCCAAAATCTGCTTTAATGCTGTTTAAGCTATAAGACAGCAGCATCAAATCTGCACCATCAACCAGTAGTGCCAGAAATGCAAAAATAAATGCAATTTTCCACGTATGTGGTTGTATGCGTGAAAGACCTTCTTTGTAATTTGTAGCCATAATCCATTACCTACATTTGATTGAAAGCACTTCAAGTCGTTTGAAAGTGCTCAAAATTGATTAAGACGCAGCGCGAATCATGTTTCGGGCAATAATCACTTGTTGAATTTGAGTGGTGCCTTCATAGAGTCGGAACAAACGAACATCTCGATAAAAACGTTCAATAGTATATTCACTGATGTAGCCTGCGCCGCCGTGAATCTGTACGCAGCGATCAGCGACTCGACCACACATTTCGGTCGCAAACATTTTTGCGCATGAGGCCTCGGTACTTACGTTTTGTCCTGTATCACGTAGGCGTGCAGCGTCTAAAACCATGCATCGGGCTGCATAAATCTCGGCTTTTGAATCGGCAAGCATGGCTTGAATGAGTTGGAATTCGGCAATGGGTTGCCCAAATTGCTTACGTTCGATGGCGTACTTTAAAGAATCGTCTAGCATTCTTGTCGCGGCTCCAACACTTAATGCAGCGATATGCAAACGACCTTTATCAAGCACTTTCATGGCAGTTTTAAAACCAACGCCCTCAACTCCACCAATGAGTGCTGAAGCAGGAATACGACAATTTTCAAAAATCACATCACAAGTGTGAGCGCCTTTTTGCCCCATTTTTTTATCGCGTTTGCCAAGAGAAATACCCGGTGTTTGACTGTCGACAATAAAAGCAGAAATACCACCTGCACCCTTAATATCAGAACTTGTGCGTGCCATTACTGTAAATACGCCAGCATGAGGGGCATTGGTAATAAATCGTTTGGTGCCATTTAAAATATAAAAGTCGCCATCTTTTACTGCGCTGGTTTTTAAAGAAGCTGCGTCCGAGCCTGCATCTGGTTCAGTTAAACAAAAAGAGCTGATCACTTCACCGCGAGCTAGCCGTGGCAAGAAAAATGATTTTTGTGCTTCAGTCCCATCAATAATCAGGCCACTTGAACCAATGCCATTATTGGTACCAATCAGAGAACGAAAAGCAGGAGAGGTCCGTCCTAACTCAAAAGCCACATAGACTTCTTCTTCCATTGTGAGTCCAAGACCTTCGTACTCTTCAGGAATGGTTAAACCAAATAAGCCCAGCGCTTTCATTTGCTCAACGATATCTTGAGGAATTTCATCCGTTTCAGCGACTTCGTTCTCATGAGGAATTAATACACCTTCAACAAATTGTCGAATCATATCAACAAGTTGATTTAAGGTTTCCTGATCTCGAATCATAGTCTTGTCCTTTTACTACATGCAAAAAACATCAATGTGATGTTCGTAAAATCACCAATATTTGAAGTGATAGTAATCAAAGGATGAGTGCAAAACAATATATTTTGAAAATTAATTTCGCAATGCGGTACTTTGTTGTTGATCTATCGTTCGCTAATTTATTGATTTATTTAAGCTATATTTTCTTATAAAAAATCATAATTTTTAGTGGAAAATTAAAGTTTGATTTTTAAAAAGAGCTGTGTATATTAAAAATATATATCGCTATGCGAAATTTTAAATGGATAAGTTTTCCTATAGGAAATGAGTCACCAGATAGAGTGGGATGAAGATGGGTGCTTTAAATGGAATTCGGGTACTTGATTTAAGTCGGGTATTGGCTGGACCTTGGTGTGGACAGATTCTTGCCGATTTAGGTGCAGAAGTAATCAAAATTGAAAGACCCAAAGTAGGGGATGATACGCGTTCTTGGGGACCACCTTGGATGAAAGATGACTCAGGTCTTGATACTCAAGAAGCGGCTTATTATCAGTCTACTAACCGCAATAAATTATCGGTTGCCATCGATATTGCCAGCCCTGATGGTCAAGAATTGATTAAAGCTTTAATTCAAGACACAGATGTGGTGATTGAGAATTATAAAGCGGGTTCTTTGAAAAAATATGGCCTAGATTACGAGTCTTTATCTGCAATTAACCCGAAATTGGTTTATTGCTCAATTACAGGTTTTGGTCAAAATGGCCCAAGAGCTGAAGAGCCCGGTTACGACTTTATTATTCAGGGAATGGGCGGACTCATGTCGGTCACAGGTGAGCGTGATGATTTACCGGGTGGCGGTCCTCAAAAAGTAGGAGTCGCATTTTCTGATTTAGCCACAGGACTTTATTCTACGATTGCCATACAGGCTGCCTTACTTAATCGCCATGCGACAGGTTTAGGTCAATACATTGATATGGCCTTGCTTGATGTCCAAATTGCGACCATGGCAAATCAGGGAATGAATTATCTTTCATCGGGTAATATCCCTAAGCGTTATGGCAATGCGCACGCCAATATTGTGCCTTATCAAGTGTTCAAAGCTGCTGATCGTGATTTTATTATTGCATGTGGAAATGACACTCAGTTTATTCAGCTCTGTCGGAGTATTGGTTTACCCGATTTACCCAATGATGCGCGTTTTGCTCGAAATGCAGACCGAATTAAACATCGTAGTGAAATTATCGAAATTTTATCAAATCACTTTTTAACAAAGACGGCAGATGAATGGGTAGATGTAATCTATGCGGCTAAAGTTCCGGTAGGTGTAATCAATAACTTGGAACAAGCTTTTCAAGAGCCACAAGTGATTGCACGAGAAATGTTGGTCGAGATGAATCACCCGCAACGTGAAAAATTGAAGGTAATTGGTTCGCCAATCAAACTTTCAAGAACCCCTGTTGAGTACAAAACAGCTCCTCCTTTATTGGGTGAACATACACAAGTGGTTTTAAGGCGAATCGTTTCTCTGGAAAAATTAGATGAGCTTAAGAAAAAAGGCGTGATTGCGTAAGCTGGCCTCAAAGCGAAGGGTTAAAATTATTTTTAAAATTAGAAAATAAAATATTTAGCCTTTCGCTTGAATGGTTTAAATCAAGTTATATTTTAGATGCAGACTTGGATGTTTGCTCTTTTGCTATTTATAGAAAAAATAGATTATAATTTTCGCAGTGCGAAACAAAATATGGATTGGTATGACAATGAATGATGCAGTAGATGCAGAACAAACAGAAAAATTATTAGCGCCTTTAAGACATGAATTATTACATCCGATTGAAGACATGCAGGATGAAAATGATCGCCAATTTATTACTGCATTAGCACGTGGTTTAGAGCTATTACGTTGTTTTACGCCTAAGCATCAACATTTGGGTAACCAAGAACTTGCTCACATGACGGGTTTACCTAAGCCAACCATTACTCGCCTTACGCACACTTTGTCTCGTTTGGGTTATATCAAACAAGTACCAAATTCGAGCAAATTTCAACTTTCAGTTGGGGTTCTTGCTTTTGGTTACTCGATGCTTTCTAACGTGTCGATTCGTTCTATTGCTCATCCATATATGAAAAATCTGGCAGACTATGCTGGCGCTGCGGTCGCAATGGCAACACGTGATCGACTCAATATGATTTATCTTGACGTAGTACAAGGTAAAGGCAATATGACCATGCGCCGTCAAGTCGGAACCTATTTACCGATTCATTTAAGTTCGATGGGGCGTGCATGTTTAGCCGCAATGCCTGAAGATGAGCGAGAGTTTTTGCTTGATGCTATTCGTAGCAAGCACAAAGAAGACTGGATCAAGATTAACCGTGACCTAGATAAAGCTTTTAAAGACTACCAAGATTTTGGATATTGTTTTTCAATTGGCGAATGGCATAAAGATGTGAACTCAGTTGCAGTTCCACTGATTCATGAACAACACGGTTTATTGGTGTTCAACTGTGGCGGTCCAAGCTTCATTATGAACCGTGAAAAACTCGAAGAAGATATTGCACCACGTCTCTTACATATGGTGAATAATATTCGTACTGAGATTAGCTAAACCTATCAAGCCAGCTCAGAAAAAAGCCAGCATTAATTTTCAATGCTGGCTTTTTAGTAGGCGAAATTTAAGCTGTTTGGTTGTGAAAGTTTGGTTTCCTTTTTTCTCTGAAAGCGCTTAATGCCTCTTTAAACTCGGAACCTTGCAAACAATGCGAGAAAATAGTCGACTCATGGTCAATACGATTGAGTAGATCATCAATTGGCATATCTCTTAGCAACTTTTTACTCAATTGTAAGGCTTGGCTTGGTTTGTGAGCTAATTTGATTGCTATATCTTCAACGACCTGATCCAGCTCAGTTGCTTCAAATCTTTCATTCACCAGTCCATAGTTTTTCGCTTGGCCTGCCGAGAATTTTTCACCGAGTAAAATAATTTCTGAAGCTCGAGCAAAGCCCAATAATCTTGGCAAGATGTAACTTGAACCCGCCTCAGGCACGAGTCCGAGATTCACAAAAGGAAACTGAAAAATAGAGTTTTGACTTGCATACACGAGGTCACAATGTAAAAGCATTGTGCTGCCAATGCCAATAGCCACACCATTTACTTTAGCAATAATCGGTTTTGGAAAAGTTGCCAAGCTTTTTAAAAAGATAATGGAAGAGGGTGGTTCAGAACTGGTGGTATTGCGTGTTTCGAATGCGTTTACATCATTGCCACTGGTAAATGCAGAACCTTCACCAGTAAGCACAACCACATGAACTTCTTGATTGGTTGCCGCCTCATTTAATGCCTGACTGAGTGCAGAATACATTTCATAATTAATCGCATTCTTTTTGGTGGGATTGCTCATCGTTAGTGTGAGTATATTTTTATCTAAATGTTGCTTAATCACGCCTGTTGTCAATTTATTTTGACTCTTATCATCCTGTAGCATCATTCATTCCTTTTGTTTAACTGTTTGAAAAATATATGCTTTATTGTTGATTCAAACCAAATATTCTCAGACAGATTTATAATTAAAACTTTAAATTAATAAGATAATCCTATCGAAAATAAATTCCGTTATCAATTAATTTGTTTTATATTGTGGTATATAGTTTTGTATTGTGAAATTTTAGACTTGTGTAAGCTTTAAAATGGTTACAGAATTTATGCGTAAATAAGTATCTAGCCCTGTTAAGGAAATGAGAAGCTAGCTATAAAACAGTGAGTGGAAATAATATGAAGACCAAAATTACAGAATTATTTGAAATCGAGCACCCGATTATTCAAGGTGGTATGCACTATGTTGGTTTTGCAGAACTTGCGGCTGCGGTTTCAAATGCGGGTGGATTAGGCATTATCACTGGCCTGACTCAGCGTACACCTGAAAATCTTGCAAAAGAAATTGCACGTTGCCGAGAAATGACCGATAAGCCTTTTGGGGTAAATTTAACTTTCTTGCCTACAGTGAATACGCCTGATTATCCGGGTTTTGTTGAAGCAATCATTAAAGGTGGTGTAAAGGTTGTAGAAACAGCGGGGCGGAATCCTGAACAGGTCATGCCTTATTTAAAGGCTGCTGGAATTAAAGTAATACACAAATGTACTTCGGTTCGACATAGCTTAAAAGCTCAGCAAATTGGATGTGATGCTGTTTCTGTAGATGGTTTCGAGTGCGGTGGGCACCCTGGCGAGGATGATGTACCGAATATGATTTTATTGCCCTTAGCTGCCGATGCATTAGAAATTCCATTTGTTGCCTCAGGTGGTATGGCAGATGGACGCTCACTCGCCGCTGCTTTAGCCATGGGGGCAGATGGAATTAATATGGGAACACGTTTTATTGCAACTCAAGAAGCTCCCGTACATGCAAATGTGAAACAGGCAATTTTGAATGCAACCGAACGAGATACGCGTTTAATTATGCGGGCTTTACGCAACACCGAGCGCGTGCTGAATAATGTGGCCGTCGAAAAAATTGTAGCGAAAGAAAAAGCGCTGGGTGACAACATTAAATTTGAAGATATTATTGAAGAGGTTGCAGGCGTTTATCCAAAAGTCATGATTGATGGCGATGTCAATGCGGGTGCATGGTCATGCGGATTGGTCGCAAGTTTGATTCATGATATTCCTACATGCGATGAACTGGTTAGCCGAATTGTCAAAGATGCAGAAGATATTATTCGTGGCCGTTTATTAGGGCTTTTATAGGATTTATCCTAGCTCTTATAACTAACTATTAACCTACTTTAATATAAGATCAGTACAACTTTTAATTGTGCTGATTTTTTGCATCACTCACACAATAATAAAGACATAGCACAGCGAAAATTAAGCCTAAAATACAGACACCCGTCCAACCAAAATGTTTCCAAGCGTAGCTTCCCGCTGTTGTGCCTAATGCGCCGCCAGCAAAGTAACCTGTCATATAAATCGCGTTAAAACGTGAGCGTAATTCTTGATTAAGTTTAAATACAATACTTTGGTTGGTGACATGAACTGCGGAAAGTGAGGCGTATAGAATGAGTAAGGCAATAATATAAAAAGCAAAATGGTAGGGTAAAAGTGAGAAAAGAATCCAACTTAGAATAAGCCCAACACCGCAATAAATTGAAATTTTGTGGATATAGCCTTGGTCAATAAATTTGCCTGAAAAATTGGCAACGAAAGTTCCTAAAACACCAACAAAACCAAAAAGACCAATGGTAAAGTCGCTAAAAAAATAGGGAGCGGGAGCCAAAAGTAATGACATGGTAGTAAAGGTTAGGCTTACACAGGCAAATGTAAAACCACCAATATAAGTTCTGGTTCTTAAACGTCGATTTTGAATAAAAATCTGTGGAAGTGAGCGGATGGTTTTCGCATAGTTTTCAGATTTGGTTGGTGGGAATAACCCGATATTACGATGCAAAATAATGGCAATAACAAGTAATAAAAAGCCACTGACCAGATAAATAATGTTCCATGCAAAAAGCGTAGACATTAGACCTGATAGGGAGCGAGCGATTAAAACCCCCATCATGAGACCACTCAGTAAAAAGCCAACCACACGGCCGCTTTGTTGAATCGGAACCAGACTTGCAGCAAGAGGTAATAACAGTTGGGCTGAACTAGAAAATAGACCAGTAATGACGGTGCCAAGTAGTAAAAGATAAATATTGTGCGAAAAACCGCTAATAATTAATCCACTTGAAGCTAATAACATAAAGATAAATAGTAGCTTGCGCTTTTCTATTATGTCGCCCAACGGCATTAAGAAGAGTAAGCCACATGCGTAGGTGATTTGTGCTAGAGTCGGCACCCACGCTGTAGTCGTTTCAGTTAAATTTAGGCTTACACTAATTGAATGAATGAGTGGCTGACTAAAATAATTTCCACCTGTACAAATGCCTGCTGCAATTGCCATTAAAATAATGGTTGGGGTATAGAGTGCGTTTTTCATCATGCCTATAGTCATAATGAAAGTGGAACTTTAATCGACACAACCATTACTGTTTTAAGTATGATTATTAGTGCGTTTCATTCAAGGCATCTTGAATATTGTGCACCATGTGGATTAAACGTGGTCCAATTTCATCTTCAAGTTTTTCCGGATTTAAATGAAAACTTGGCGCACCACAGTTAAAAACATAAAGACCATGTTTGGAGCTGACCAAGGGTACAGCCACTGAGTTCACTTCTTTATGCCACTCACCTAAAGACAAACAATATCCATAATCTTGGTAATCACGGAAAGCTCGTTCTAAAGAACGTTTTATGGCTGGCCAGTTTTCGGGGTTCTTTTGTTTCAGTGCATCAAGTAGAAAGTTGCGCTCACGTTCAGGGGTCGCAGCTAAGCATGCTCGTCCCATTGAACTACTATGAATTGGCAAAGTTGAACCAATTGGACGGCGCATATTTAATGCAGTTTCAATTTGTACAACATCGATATACACCATATTTAATCGGTCACGTGTTGCCATCGCCACAGGGGCTTGGACGTACTGACTCAACTCTTCCATATATTGATGAGCAATATTACGAATCGAGATGTTAGATAATGCTGCATATCCTAAAGATAAAACACCAATGTCTAATGTGTACTTGGTTGAGTTAGGCAATTGTTTTAAATAACCTAATGACACAAGGGTATTGGTAATACGTGCAATGGTTGGTTTGGGTAAACCCGTCATTTTTGCTAATTCTTGGTTACCAAGCACCTGATTATTTGCAGAAAAACATCTTAAAAGTTCTAAACCGCGCGCTAAAGAAGCAATAAATTGCGGGTTATTTTCCCGATGTATATGCGAAATAGGATCTAAACGTATCTCATCAAAATTTATTGGTTTTTCAGTTTCCGTGTTTTGAGACATTCGATCCTCAAATATAATTAAAGCAAAATAGTTTTGCCATTATATTTCGCTCTGCAAAATAAATCCATTCATCACTGCGCTGTTGTGATGAATGGATATCTGGTTCAACATTTATGCAACGTTTTCAATCACCATCGCAAGACCTTGACCTACACCAATACAGAGGCTTATCACAGCATATTTCTTTTTACGGCGAATTAACTCACGGGCTACTGTTAAGCTAAGACGAGCACCAGATGCACCAAGTGGATGACCAACCGCAATTGCACCGCCATTTGGGTTCACGCGTGGGTCATTAAAATCAACATTTAAGCCTTTTAAACAAGATAAAACCTGTGAAGCAAAAGCTTCATTAATTTCGATAATATCCATGTCATCTAAAGTAAGGCCAGCACGCGCAACGGCTTTCTTAATAGCTTCGATCGGGCCTGCACCCATAATGCGCGGTTCAATACCAGCCGCCGCAGCTGATAAGATTTTTGCCATAGGCTTTAAGCCATATTTTTGACCTGCAGCTTCTGAACCAATTAGTAGTGCTGCTGCACCGTCGTTAATACCTGAGGCATTACCGGCAGTAACCACGCCACCTTCAAATAGTGGTTTTAACTTTGTGAGTGCTTCAACAGTTGAGCTTGGGCGAGGGTGTTCATCTTCTGAAATGAGTTTAGACGGTAATTTTTTGCCTTGGAAAACCTCAATTGGGGTAATTTCATCGACAAAGAAACTTTCTTCTTTGGCTTTTTGATATTTGGCTTGTGATTGAGCTGCAAATAAGTCTGCTTGCTCACGGCTAATACCAAAATCGGCTGCAACATTATCACCCGTTTCAGGCATTGAATGACCGCCGTACTGAGCAATTATTTTTTTATTTGGAAAACGAGAGCCAATGGTGGTGTCATAAATTTTAGTATCACGGCTATAAGCACTTTCGGCTTTACCCATCACGAAGGGTGCACGTGACATACTTTCTACACCACCTGCGATATAGAGTTCGCCTTCACCACAAGTAATCGCACGTGCTGAGTCAATTACTGCACCTAAACCACTAGCACATAGGCGGTTTACTGTCTGGCCTGGCACAGTGACAGGTAATCCCGCAAGTAACAGCGCGTTTCGTGCCACATTACGACTATCTTCACCTGCTTGGTTAGTGTCGCCTAAAATCACATCTTCAATATCAGCGCCCGGTACACCAGTTTTTTCAAGTAACTTTTGAATGACAGTTGCAGCTAAATCATCAGGGCGAATTGAGGCAAGTTCACCTGCATGACGGCCAAATGGACTACGTAAACCATCATAGATATATGCATTTAACATTGAGAAATTCCTTTTCAAGACTCGTGAGTAAAAGTAAGAGGTAAATGGAGTGCGACACGGCGCTGTAACCACGGGCTAGGGCGGTAACGCGGGTCATGCGTAAGCGCTGTTATACGGTTCAGAATGAGTAAGATTTTTTCGCTGCCGACTTGATCGCCCCATTCAATTGGTCCAAATGGATAACCTAAACCAAGACGCACCGCGGCATTAATATCATCTACAGTGGCAACATTTTGCTGGGCAATATCACAGCCCAAATTAATGACCATTGCTAAAACACGCTGTGCAACAAAGCCAATACTTTCATTAATCATACTCACCAGATTTCCATCTAGATTGAAAATAGAGTGAGCAGCCTGACAATATTCAGGTTTGGTAATAAGTGATGGCATTAAGGTACGATGCTTTGCAATGCCATAAAGCATGTCTATAGCAACAGCTTGTTTTGGATTAACGCCTAGGCGAGTAGTCGCTTGAGTTGTGTCTTCACCGTAACAAGCGATTAAACATAAGCTATCTGTTTGAGGCTCGGTGTTGGTGTCTAAGGCAATATTTTGCTGAGTTAAATAATCTTCAAGCTGTTTTTTATCGTCTAAAAAATCGGCAGCTACCCAAACTTTTGGATATTGCGCTAAACGCTCTACAAACTTCGCAGGTTGTTCACCTGTTTTTGAACCAGTTTCGTAGTTATAAAAACCTTGATTAACCTTACGTCCAAGTTGTTTGGCATCAAGCATTTGCTTGGTGAGCGGGTTTGGCTTGTAGCGGGCTTCTTCATAGTACTGGTGATAAATCGACTCCATGACAGGATGAGAGACGTCAAGTCCTGTTAAATCCATTAGCTCGAAGGGTCCCATTCTAAAACCAACGCCGTCACGTAGAATTCGGTCAATTTCACTAATGTCGCAGACATTTTCATTTAAAATTTTGAGCGCTTCTGTTCCATAGGCCCGACCCGCATGATTAATAATAAATCCAGGGGTGTCTTTTGCCACAACAGGGCGATGACCAAATGCGCGAGACAGATCATTTAAGGCATCAATAATAAGTGGATCAGTTTTTAAACCACGAATCACCTCGACCACTTTCATAAGTGGAACTGGGTTAAAGAAGTGATAGCCCACAACACGTTCAGGTTTTTTGCAGTTTGCCGCAATGGCTGTAATAGAAAGAGAAGAGGTGTTTGAGGCTAAAATGGCATTTTCTGAAACAACCTCTTCAAGTTGTTGCATCAAACTTTGTTTGATATCCAGACGTTCAATAATTGCTTCTACAATCAGATCACAATCTTTTAAATCTTCAATTTGCTGGGCAACAATTAAATGACTATTTGCAGTTGCGGCTTGTTCAGGCGTAATTTTATTTTTGTCGACTAACTTTTGAAATGTAGCAGCAAGTTTTTCTTTGGCCTGTTCTGCTGCACCTGCTTTGGCATCATATAAATAAGTGGTATGACCTGACTGTGCCGCAATTTGAGCAATGCCGCTGCCCATAATACCGACACCAATCACAGCCATGCTTTTAATATCATAAGTCATGTCGATCATCCTGATAATTAATCTAAATTTGAAATTAAATGAAAAAATAGAATTTGGTGATTTAGCTTAAGCATTGTTTATCACCATCAATGGGTAAGATTTGACCTGAAATAGAGCGTCCGCTATCTGAAGCTATAAATAAGCATAAATCTGCAATATGCTTTGGATTGACAAAATATTTGAGCGACTGATTTTTCAGTGCATTTTGAGTCACTTCTTCAAGTGAGGTATGGGCTACATCGGCACGGGCCTGTAATACGCGTTGAACCCGATCACCATCTACCGCACCCGGAAGAATAGCGTTAACTCGAATATTGTCTGCACCGAGTTCCATAGAAAGCGTTTTGGTAAAACCGATCAGCCCCCATTTTGAGGTGGAATAGGCCAATCGGTATGGATAGCCTAAGCGGCCGGCAATAGACGACATATTAATAATCACGCCTGCCTGTGCTTTCTTTAAATAGCGAATTGCTAACTGGGTAATTAAAAAAGTGCTATTCAGGTTTAAATTAATCACCGTATTCCAATCTTCAAAACTTAGCTCATCTGCGGCAACAGTCGGGCCTGAAATGCCTGTGTTATTGACTAAAATATCAATACCGCCAAGTTTCTGAATTGCTTCACTAAACATGAGCTTAATTTGTTCATGATTAGCCAAATCACACGTATGTATATGCAGCTTAGGATAATCTTGTTGAAATTGTTCTAGGCTTTTAGCATTAATATCACAAACGAAAACTTCATCATGATTGTTTAAAAATGCTTCGGCAATGCATCGTCCAATCCCTGAACCACCTGCACTAATCAATACTTTTCTGGTCATATTCATTCCTTTGTTATTATCTTTTTAAATTATTTACCTTGATAAGATGGTTTACGTTTTTCGATAAAAGCTTGAACGCCTTCATTTTTATCTTCGGTCGAAAACAGTAACTGGAATGCTTTTCGTTCTAGGGTTAAGCCTGCATTTAATGGAACATCTTCGCTCATCAGCGCAACTTCTTTAATTTGTTGCAGGGCAATAGGAGGCATTTTGGCTAGGCTTTGCGCCATTTGAATGGCCGTTGGAATAGTTTGGTCATCTTCTGTGACTTGTGAAACAAGACCAATGATATAAGCTTCTTCGGCTTTCACCATGGCACCCGTCATAATCATACGCATAGCATGGAATTTACCGACAGCACGGAACAAACGTTGTGTACCACCAGCACCCGGCATTAAGCCGACTTTAATTTCCGGTTGACCAAAGGTTGCGCCTTTACCTGCAATAATAATGTCGGCATGCATTGCAAGTTCACAGCCACCACCCAATGCATAACCATTTACAGCAGCAATCACAGGTTTAGGGCACTGGGCAATCGCGTTCCAATAACGTTCAGTATGACGCAATAACATTTCAGTTGAAGTTGCGGTTGCCATTTCTTTTAAATCTGCACCTGCGGCAAAAACTTCTTCGCCGCCCGTGAGTACAATCGCGTTGATGTCATCGTTAAAGCTTAATTCGGTAAATGCTTGTGCTAGTTGCTTGCGAACTTCTGTATTCAGTGCATTTTTAGCTTCAGGTCGGTTTATTTTTACAAACGCTATTTTTTGAATAGAAAAGTCAATTTCTACGAAATTGTTCCCTGTTGTTACACTCATTTTTGAATTCCTTGTTTCGCATGTCAAAACTATATTCCTTTTATGATGCTTATTTTGGAATTTATTTCAAGTCTTATTTAGTTGAATAGGATGGTTCTAAATCTGTTTTGAATGTAAGTCATTGATATTATGTATTGGTTCATTTTTAAATTTCGTTTAACGAAATTAATTTTCAAAAAAGCTTGAAATTTGTATTTTCGTTCTCGTACTATGAAACAAATCCGCAGTAAACAAGATTTAAAACATGGTATCCAGACAAGCTGGAGATGGCTGATGGGTATGATGGAAATACATAAAAAGGGAGATCACAGATGATCCGCGATGAAGGCATGTTGGAGCAGTTACTTTCAACAATTCGAGATTTTGTAAAAAATGAATTGGTCCCTCGTGAAAACGAAGTGGTAGAGAAAGATAAAATTCCAGATGACATTGTGCAGCAAATGCGTGAGCTAGGTTTGTTCGGCCTTACAATTCCCGAAGAATATGGTGGTTTAGGCATCACCATGGAAGAAGAGGTAAGAGTTGCATTTGAACTTGGACAAACTTCACCAGCTTTTCGTTCTTTAATTGGTACTAATAATGGAATTGGCTCAAGCGCAATTTTGATTGATGGCACAGAAGAGCAAAAGCAAAAATATTTACCGCGTTATGCAAGTGGTGAAATTATTGGCTCATTTTGTTTAACCGAGCCTGAATCTGGTTCTGATGCTGCATCTTTAAAAACCAGTGCAGTAAAAGACGGCGATTTTTATGTATTAAACGGCACTAAACGTTTTATTACCAATGCTCCTCATGCTGCAACTTTCACTGTAATGGCTCGGACTAATCCTGAAATTAAAGGATCAGGTGGTATTTCTGCTTTTTTAGTAGAAGCCAACACACCAGGCATTACCTTGGGAAAAATTGACCAGAAAATGGGACAAAAAGGATCGCACACCTGTGATGTGATTTTTGATAACTGCCGTGTACCTGCATCTGCGCTTATTGGCGGTGTAGAAGGTGTTGGTTTTAAAACAGCCATGAAAGTGCTTGATAAAGGACGCTTGCACATTGGTGCATATAGTGTGGGTGTTTCTGAGCGTATGTTAAACGACGCACTTCACTATGCAATTGAGCGTAAACAGTTCGGCCAACCGATTGCGAACTTCCAGCTTATTCAAGCCATGCTTGCTGACTCAAAAGCCGAGATTTATGCGGCTAAATGTATGGTCCTAGATGCAGCCCGTCGCCGTGATAATGGCGAAAACATTAGTACAGAAGCATCTTGCGCAAAAATGTTTGCGACCGAAATGTGCGGCCGCGTTGCTGACCGCTGTGTACAGATTCACGGTGGTGCAGGTTATATCAGTGAATATGCCATTGAGCGTTTTTATCGAGATGTCCGTCTGTTCCGTCTATATGAGGGAACCACGCAAGTTCAACAAATTATTATTGCTAAAAACATGATTAGGGAAGCTACTACCTAATAAAAAATAAATGCCATGAGGCATTGGATGCCTCATGTTCCTTCTGAGGATATGGACATGACAACAGAAACAGTTACGCAAAATACGGCGAGTAGTGAAGCTATTCAAACGCCGAAAAAGATTTGGATTACCGCATTTATATTCGCTTTTTTAACATTATTGTGTGATGGGGCAGACTTAGGTTTTCTGGCATTGAGCCTGACCAGTCTTAAAACAGAATTTCATTTAACGGGTGTACAAGCTGGAACATTAGGCAGTTTAACACTTTTAGGTTCAGCAATTGGTGGTCTGATTGGTGGTTGGGCTTGTGACCGTTTTGGGCGGGTCCGCATTATTGTGTTCTTTATTGCTTATTCTTCAGTTTTAACTAGCGCACTTGGTTTTACTGATTCTTATATGCAATTTGCAGTTTTAAGAACATTTGGAGCGATGGGTTTAGGTGCGCTCTATATTGCTTGTAATATTTTAATGTCAGAAATGGTTCCGACTAAACATCGCTCGACTGTTTTGGCAACCCTTATGACAGGCTATACCTTAGGTTCTTTACTAGCGACCTTATTGGCAGGCCATATTATTCCTGAACATGGCTGGCGTTTCCTGTACTGGATTGCAATTACCCCTCTAGTGTTATCAGTTTTGATGCACTTTTGTGTGCCTGAACCTGAGTCTTGGAAAAAAGCGCGTCAATTAAAAGCGTTAGAAGTCGCTCAAAGTAACCAACCTAAAAAACGTCAAAACCCATATCTTGAAATTTTAAGAGATAAGAAACATGGCACCATGTTTGTTCTTTGGATTATCAGTACAGGTGCTTTGCAGTTCGGTTATTACGGCGTAAGTAACTGGTTGCCGGCTTATTTAGAGTCTGATCTTGGTATCAAATTTAAAGAAATGGCCATGTATATGGTGGGTACCTTCCTGATTATGATGTTTGCCAAAGTGATTGCAGGCATTGTTGCAGATAAATTGGGTCGCCGTGCTGTGTTTGCATTTGGAACCATTGGTACAGCACTGTTTATTCCAGTCATTGTCTATTTAAATACACCCACTAATATTTTATGGATGATGCTGTTCTTTGGTTTCCTTTACGGTATTCCATACGCAATTAATGCCACTTACATAACAGAAAGCTTCCCGACTTCCATTCGAGGTTCGGCAGTGGGTGGTGCTTATAATATTGGCAAGGTTCTGTCGATTTTCTCTCCATTAACAATTGGTTATCTGTCTCAAAATGGTTCTATTGGCTTAGGGCTTTTGGTGATGGCTGCGGCTTATTTTATCTGCGGTGTAATTCCATTGTTATTTATTAAAGACCGACTATTTAACCCGCAAAAGGCAGAGTGACAGATCAATCTGTCACCTTAAATTAAGGATGAAAAGGGACAAGTGAGATGATAAATAAAATCACCAGTGACATTGAACCAATTTTAAAAGCGATTCCTGATGGAGCAACCATCATGACAGGCGGGTTCGGTGTGACGGGGCAACCTGCTGAATTAATTGAAGCCTTAATCGATTTAGGAAAAAAAGAACTCACCATTGTAAATAACAATGCGGCCTCGGGTGATCGTGGTTTAACAAATCTGATTATTGCCGGTTGCGTTAAAAAAATGATTTGTTCATTTCCAAAATCTGCTGGATCAACCGTTTTTCAGGACTTATATCGCGCAGGAAAAATCGAGTTGGAACTGGTGCCGCAAGGTAATTTGGCTTGTCGTATTCAGGCGGCTGGCGCAGGCTTGGGCGCTATTTTTACTCCGACTGGTTATGGCACTAAAGTTGCCGAGGGTAAAGAAACCCGAACCATTAATGGTAAAAATTATGTACTTGAATATCCACTTGAAGCTGACTTTGCACTCATTTATGCAGATAAAGCCGATCGCTGGGGCAATTTAACTTACCACAAAGCAGCCCGTAATTTTGGGCCAATCATGGCAAAAGCTGCCAAGACCACGATTGTTCAAGTAAATGACACCGTAGAGCTAGGAACGCTTGACCCAGAGTGCATTATTACACCGGGAATTTTTGTTCAGCACGTTGTAAAAGTAGGAGATATCTAATGTCAGTTCAAAAGCGTTCTCGTGAAGATATTGCCAAACTCATTGCCAATGACATTCCTGAAGGTTCCTATGTCAATTTAGGCATTGGCTTACCGACCAACGTTGCTAAATTTTTGCCCAAAGACAAAGAAATCTTTTTACATTCAGAAAATGGTGTCTTGGCTTTTGGGCCGCCGCCACAACCTGGTGAAGAAGACCAAGATTTGGTTAATGCTGGAAAAGAACTTGTCACTTTGTTAGATGGTGGCTGCTTTATGCATCATGGTGACTCGTTTGACATCATGCGTGGCGGTCATTTAGACATTTGCGTGATTGGTGCTTTTCAAGTTGCTGTAAATGGAGACTTGGCAAATTGGCATACTGGTAAAGCAGATGATGTACCGGCAGTAGGTGGTGCTATGGATTTGGCAGTGGGTGCTAAAACGATTTATGTCTATATGGAACATGTCACGAAAAAAGGTGAGTCCAAAATTGTAAAAGAACTCACATACCCAATGACAGGCGAGCAGTGTGTAAATCGTATCTACACCGATTTATGCATTATTGAACTCAAAGACCAAAAAGCTTATGTCACAGAAATGGTGGAAGGTCTTAGTTTTGATGAATTACAAGCAGTCACGGACTGTGAGCTGATAGATGCACGTGTAGCCTAAATGGACACGGAAAAAACGCTTCTTTAAGGATTAAAAGATGAAAAAATTAATTTTAGCTGCAGCTTGCGCTGCGGCTTCAGGGACTATTTTTGCAAATTCTTCAGATACAACAGAACAAAGAATTAATTTGCTAGAAACCGAGCTGCAAAAATTAAAAGCAGAACTTGCTGCTCAGAAACAAACTCAAAATAATTTACAGGTCAAACAGGTAAAGATCGAAGAAAACATTGAAAAAACTAAAGCGACTGTAACAGAGAAGCCAGTTGCTCCTTCGTGGGTCACTTGGACGGATAACGTTAAGGTTTACGGTATTGCCCGTATTGATGCAGCGGTCGATTTTAAATCATCACCGGACTCGGGCGGTAGAACGACCAGTAGTTTGTACCGCACACCTTTTGAAAGTGAAAAACGTTCAAACCATGCACGCTCTGATGCCATGATTAATGCAAGCCGATTGGGCGTTTATTTTAATAGTCCTAATAAAGCTGTTACGGGGAATATTGAAGCCGATTTCTTTGATAGCTCTAACATGGGAACGGGGGATGGTAAATTCCGTATCCGCCATGCATTTTTTACCTATAAAGACTGGACCTTTGGTCAAACATGGTCACTCATGTCCAACATGGAAACCCGTACAGAAGCTGTCGATTACACGCAATTTGTGGGAACCTCATATACACGTACGCCTCAAATTCGCTATGACTGGAAAATCGATGCCAATAATGATTTAAAAGTAGCCTTGGAATATACAGGTTCGAGAGTCTCGGCATTTCCAACTTTAACGGGTCGTTATAGCTTTAAACAAGGGCCCTTAACGGCACTTGCTCAAGGTTTTATTAATGAAAAATCAGCAGATGTCGCAACTGCAACGGTTAAAAAAGTAAGTTGGGGGGCTGGAGGCGGCTTAAAATACCAATTAACACCGCAACAATCGGTACAGGCAAATTATCAATATATTGTCGGTGATCAAAAATTTATGCCGTACACCACGCAAAGCGGCTTGGCTAATTCAACAAGTTTAAATGCCGCCGGTGATTTCTCTTTAAACGAAGACAAAACAGATTTAGTTATGAATAAACTCAATAGCATCAATATTGGTTATTCATATAAATTCAATGAACAATGGCGTGCAAACTTATCGGCTTCAATGTTTGATTATGATGATGAAACGGCATATGCCAAACTCAACCCAGATGCCAACAAGCGTTTAACGGACTACGCAGCTAACGTTTTCTATTCACCAATTGAGCAAATGGATATCGGCATGGAATACCATCAAGGTAAACGAGAAGTCTTTGATGGCAGAACCGCGGATGTATCACGCGTAAATTTTGTGTCGATGTATAAATTTTAAAATAGGGCGTAATTAAAAATGGAAAAAATAGTTGAGCCCAATGCAGAAAATATACTGTCAAAAAGCTTTATTTTTATCATGGCAATGACATGTGGAATTTGTGCGGGTTCAAACTATTATAACCAGCCCTTAATCTATTCAATTGCTGAAGCATTAAAAGTCAATGCCGATCAAGTGGCTTTAACCATTGTCATTAGCCAACTGTCCTATGCCGTTGGCCTTTTTATATTGGTTCCTTTAGGCGACTTTTTTGAAAAGCGTAGTTATATTTGCTTGCTTATGTGTTGTACGGGCTTTGCACAAGTGGGGCTTTCACTCAGCCAAACCTTGCCAGCCTTATATGGCTTTACTTTTTTAGCTACATTCTTTTCTATTGCGACTCAAGTTCTAGTTCCTTTCGCTGCAGGTTTAGCTGGCCCGCAAAAAAGTCCACAAGTTGTGGGTACTCTCATGAGTGGTTTGTTTTTGGGAATATTATTGGCGCGCTCTATAGCAGGCTTACTTTCTACAGTTTGGTCTTGGCATGCAGTTTATTTAATTAGTGGAATCGTTATTTTAGTTTTTGCTTGGGTGATGTGGACGAAGTTGCCAGTTGCACGTAAGTCCCACCAGCTCAATATTTTACAGATTTATAGCTCATTATTTTTATTAGCTGTTCACCAACCTCATTTATTGCGCCGTGGTTTGGCAGGCGGAATTGGCTTTGGTATTTTGGCGCTCATTTTTACCACCATGACTTTTATTTTGGCGAATGAGCCTTATCATTTTAACGATTTCCAGATTGGTTTATTTGGAATTGTTGGGTTGGCTGGTGTATTTGCGACCCCTTGGGCAGGTAAGAAAATTGCAGCGGGACTTGAGAATAAAGTTGCACTGGTTAGCATGGTTTTATTAAATACTGCATGGATTCCTCTATTTTTTGCACAGCAGTCTCTGGTTGCCTACGCTGTAGGGGTGGTTATGGCGTACTTTGGTTTATCGGCATTTCATGTACTCAACCAAAATCTGGTCTACCGAATTTCGGCCGAGGCGCGTTCCCGCATTAATTCAATCTATATGACTCTATATTTTGGTGGGGCGGCCTTGGGCTCTTTTATTGCAGTTTATGCATGGAAACACTGGGGATGGGAAGCCTGTGTCGCCTTAGGTATAAGTTTGGCCATTGTGAGTTTTATGATTGATCGCTTAGATTTTTATGGAATGGGCAAAATTGACAAGCAAGAAAAAGCTCCATAAGGAGGAGCTTAACACGACTTTTATTTTCGAATAATCATTAATGTGGCTGTGGCAAAAGCATATACTTTTCCGTTTTCATCTACGATTTTACCTTCGGTGCTAATAATATTGCGCCCCGCATTAATCAACTCGGCCTTTGCGTAGTAAGAGGTATCAACTTGCATGGGACGAATCATTTTTACATTCAAATCAATAGTCCCATAACCTACTCCATGTTCGAGTAGGGTATGCGCAGCACTTCCTGTAGCTGTATCTAGAGCTGTCGCACAAAAGCCGCCGTGTACACCGCCTTGTATATTTCGATGTTCTTGCTTAGGTGTAACTTTATAAGTGGCTTTACCTTCGGATACTTCAACGAGTTGCATGGGGATGGTGTGAGCCATAGGCGATGGAGAAACTTCGCCATTTTTTAAAGCTGTTAAAAATTCAAGACCTGTGTATTTCGGGCTATCCATAAATCGTCCTTGGATGATTAAGCAATCTAATCACCATACTATAAATTGAATTTTTACGGAATAAAATTTTGCAATACAAAATTTAAATTTTTTCTTATTAAAGAATACTAATTACTTTTTATTCTATATTTGTATTTTAAAACATGTATTTATGTTTTATATCTATGTGTGAATTATGATAATTTCATTAAATTAGTGAAAATATATTTTGCTATAAGAAATTTTTTGATATTTTGGTTAAGTTGAAATAATAAAAGTCCATTTTAGGGAAAAAACGATATCTGCCTCTCTCACAGGCAGTATCGTAGAAGGGAAAACTATGCCTTTATATAAAGCTCCATTACGCGATATGCAATTTGTGCTGCATGAAATGCTTCAAACAGAACAGAACTACCAACGTTTAAGTAAATATCAGGAAAGCGTAAATCGAGAATTAATTGATCAATATTTAGAAGCAGCAGCAGATTTTTGTGAAAATGAGTTGGCACCGATTAACCAAAATGGTGATCAGGAAGGCTGTCATTTAAATCAAGGCGTAGTCACAACGCCGAAAGGTTTTAAAGAAGCCTACCAAAAATATGCCGAACTTGGGTTTACCTCACTAACCGCCGACCCTGAATATGGTGGTCAGGGCTTACCAACTCTATTACGCATTGCGATTTCTGAAATGCTGTGTGGTTCTAACTGGGCTTGGGCAATGTATCAAGGGTTATCTCATGGTGCAATGAGAACCATTGAACACCATGGTACTGAGCAACAAAAACAAAAATTTTTAACTAAACTCATTAGTGGCGTTTGGACCGGAACCATGTGTTTAACCGAATCACATGCGGGCTCGGACCTTGGGTTAATTAGGACTAAAGCAGAGCCAAATCCGGATGGTAGCTACTCCATTACGGGCGAAAAGATTTTTATCTCGGCGGGTGAACATGATCTTTGCGAAAATATTATTCATATTGTTTTAGCTCGTTTGCCTCAGGCACCCGCAGGAACTAAAGGTATTTCTTTATTTATTGTGCCTAAATTTAATGTAGATGATGAAGGTAATTTGCAAGATCGCAATCAGGTTGTCTGTAGTGCCATTGAACATAAAATGGGTATTCATGGCAACGCGACGTGTGTGCTTAATTTTGATGGCGCAAAAGGTTATTTGATTGGTCCGGAAAATCGCGGGCTAAATTGTATGTTTACCTTCATGAATACCGCACGTATTGGAACGGCAGTACAAGGACTCGCTGCTTCTGAAATTTCATTTCAAGGCGCATTAAGTTATGCCAAAGAGCGACTCGCCATGCGTTCATTATCTGGGCCAAAATATCCTGACAAAAATGCTGACCCAATTATTGTGCATCCTGCTGTACGTTCAATGTTAATGACACAAAAAGCATTTGCTGAAGGTGGACGTGCACTGGCTTACTTTCTGGCTCAGCATGTCGATATTGTGGAAAGCTCAAGTAATCAAGAACAGCAAAAACAATCCGATGAGTTACTGGCTTTTTTAACGCCAATTGCTAAGGCTTTTTTAACAGAATCAGGCAATGAATCTGCCAAGCATGGCGTTCAAGTATTTGGCGGCCACGGCTTTATTGTTGAGCATGGAATGGAGCAAATTGTACGTGATGCACGTATCTCAACATTGTATGAGGGAACAACCGAGATTCAGTCTTTAGATCTGCTTGCGCGTAAAGTCCTAAAGTCTGAAGGCAAACTTCTAAAGAACATGACCGATCTAATTGATCAGTTTATTAGTCAACAGCAGTCCAATGAAGTGCTGAAACCTTATTTACAAAAATTAGCTGAACTTAAGCAACAATGGTTGTCACTGACCGAAACGATTGAAGAGAAAGCCAAGCACAACCCCGAAGAAATTGGCGCGGCCTCTGTAGATTATCTTTATTTTTCTAGTTACGTTGTTTTTGCTTATTTGTGGGCTCGAATGGCACAAGTTGCCCATGAAAAATTAGAGGCGGGTACACAAGAGCAAGCTTTCTATAAGGCGAAGTTAACAACAGCTAAGTTTTTCTATCAAAAACTGTTACATCGTACACAAAGCCATGCAGCCGCAATTGAGTCTGGAGCTGAATCTGTGATGGAGCTCGACCAAGATGCTTTTGCATTTTAGTGAATCGTAATTTTTAGGATCACTGGGTGAAATTTAAATATTGGATTTTACCTAGTGATTAAATTTGTAAATTTAGACTCATGAGTTTTTGGTAGGAAAAATCAATTTAGCCAAAGGAATAGATCACTAATATAAGCATTAAAACGTGAACTTTCATTAAATATTGATGTTCGATAAGGACTAAGGAAAGAAAATCATGAATGCTTATTATCAATTACTGAATAGAACAATTGGTCCTCAAGGTGAAGTCATTGCTCGTTATTGTTCAACTATTCATGCACAAGGTACATGGAACCCTCATGAACAGCATATGGCGCCTGCAAGTGGTGTCATCGCAGCAGAGTTAGAGCAATTTTCACCACGACAAGATATGCGAATTGGTCGAATTAGTTTTGATATCTTCGGTCTTATTGCCTTTGGTGAATTTACAATTAAGACGCAAGTGATTCGTGCCGGAAAAACAATTGAGCTGATTGAAGCTGAAATGCAAGCACAAGGTAAAACCTGTATTGTGGCTAGAGCATGGCGAATGTGTACTCAAGACAGTTCTGCTATTGCTGGGCTTGAAGATCAGCCAGTTCATCATCCCGATACGTTTACAGAGTGGAAGGGTATGAAAAGATGGCCGGGTGGTTTTATTCAAACACTAGTAACTAAAACTGACGATCAGCATCGTGCGGGCAAAGGCATTGTTTGGCTCAATAATGATAACGAAATCGTGGAAGGACAGTCGACCACAGATTTTGCACATTTGATTGGTATGGTAGATACCGCAAACGGAATTGTACCAAGACAAGAAGGAGAATTTACTTGGGGTTTTCCAAATCTTGATTTGCAAATTCACATGCATCGGTACCCACAAGGGAAATGGCTAGGTTTGGAAACCGTTCAACAATATGGCTCGGATGGCATTGGCTTAACGAGTGCTGTTTTACATGATGTATATGGCCCATTTGGACGAAGCGAACAGATTTTGACTTTACGTAAGATGGCTAAATAAATTTTTGAGCCAATTAAAAAGTCATCCCTGAGGATGACTTTTTTATTTCGAGATTTAATTTTTAAGCAATTTCTTAGCTACGAACTTTAATCAGTGTTGGTGTAAGTTCATCCCAACGAGCTTTTGCAGCGTCCATCGCTTTCATTTTGATATGACCATAACCACGAACTTCTGCTGGTAATTTTGCAATTTGTTCAGCAACAGCCAAGTTATGATTGTCTGGAGCTTCAACGAGTGCTTCAACAAATGCGATGTAACGGTCACGCCATGCTTGTTCGTGTTGACGCTCTTCTTGGCGCGCAAATGGGTCAAGGAAAGTTTCACGAAGCCATTGTAAGCGAGCAAGCATCATCATTGGGAAACGCATCCAGTAACCAAACGTACGTTTACGAACATTTTTCAGACCACCGAGTAACGCTGGTGGAGCAAGATGGTAAGTTAAACGTAGGTCTTTACCGAATTGTGTTTCAATTGACTCTTTGAAGCTTTTACCTGTTAAAAGACGTGCAACTTCATATTCATCTTTGTATGCCATAACTCTATAAAGCTGAGTTGCAATCGTACCCGTTAATTCTTCTGGTAATTTTTTAGCAGCCAGCTCAACAAGGGTACGATATTTAGCTGCATAAGCGTCATTCCAATAGTCTGTCAGACGAGCAGAGCGGTCTTCAACAAGTTCAGCCAAAGTTTGTGGAGTTTTAGTTTTTGGCATTGCAGCAACTAAACGAGCAGCTAAAGTCGGGTCACTTGCAAGATGACAACCCACGCGGAAAGCTTCGATGTTCTTTTCAACAGCCGTACCATTTAAGCGAATTGCTTTTTCAATACTTTCACGTAATAGCGGAATGCGACCAGACTGCCATGCCATACCGAGTAATAACTGGTTGGTATAAATTGAATCACCTAACAGTTGTGTTGCAATGCGAGCTGCTGGCAGAGAAACCAGTTGACCTTGACGAACACGACCACGAAGACGATCAATTAAATCGCTAATAGGCGCATACCAGTCACGAGATTTAATAAACTCAGAAGTAGGAGTACTGTCTTCATTCACAATAACCAAAGCATCATCTTTTAAGCGAGATAGAGCAGCACTACCCCCAGCAACTACCGCATCTGCACCAATCAATAATTCACATTGGCCCGCTGGAATTTTGGTAGAAGAAATTTGCTCATCATTTGCTGCAAGTTGTACGTATGAATAAACCGTACCACCTTTTTGGGCAAGTCCAGCCATATCCATCACACGGGTTGCTTTGCCTTCTAGGTGAGCCGCCATACCAAGGAGTGCGCCAATAGTCACCACACCTGTACCACCAATACCACCGACCATAATACGACTTGGAACATCATATAACTGAGGAATGATTGGGGATGTTGGCCAGCCTGCACTGATTCCTTCAAATTTAGCTGGACGTTTCATATCACGTGTATGAACAGTCACAAAACTTGGGCAGAACCCTTCAGCACAAGTGAAGTCTTTATTACAGCTACTTTGGTTAATTTGACGTTTAGTACCTAAAGCTGTTTCTACAGGTTCAATAGATAAACAGTTTGATTTTTTCGAACAGTCGCCACAGCCTTCACAAATATCACTATTAATATATAAACGTTCAGCTGGGTCAGGGTAGGCGTCACGTTTACGGCGACGACGTTTTTCACTGGCACAGGTTTGTACATAAATTAAAGCGGTTACACCTGTAATTTCACGAAGCTCGCGTTGAACTGTATCGAGTTCATTACGGTGGCGAATTTCTACACCCGGTGCAATACCATCTTCTTCATTTAATAGTTTAACTTCATCAGTCACAATAACTTGTTTTTTAATGCCTTCGGCAGCAAGCTGACGAGTTAACTGCGCAACGCTCAAATGACCATCTACATGCTGACCACCTGTCATAGCGACCGCATCGTTGTAGAGGATTTTGTAGGTAATATTAGTTTTTGCGGCGATAGACTGACGAATTGCTAAGTAACCTGAGTGGAAATAGGTTCCATCACCAAGGTTAGCAAAAATGTGTTTTTCATTGGTAAATGGCGATGCACCAACCCAGCTTACACCTTCACCGCCCATTTGAGAGAATGTTTCGGTACCACGGTCAAGTGAAACAGCAATATAGTGACAACCAATACCGCCTAATGCACGGCTACCTTCAGGGACGACTGTAGAAGAGTTATGTGGGCAACCACTACAGAAATACGGTTTACGTTCAGCAAGATCGATTACACGTTTTGATTCTTGTTCTGCTTTTAGCAGTAAGTCGATTCTGCTTTGGATTTGTACTTTTAGGCTTTCTGGAATATCGAGTTTTAAGAAGCGAGCAGCCAGCATTTTTGCAATCGGTTCAGGCTGGTACTCATAGTGACCAATGAGCGGTGCTTCTTCAATAGTGGTACTCCATTCACCTTTGCCATCAGTTGCTTTACCAATGACACGAGGACGTTTGCCATCAGGCAGAGAGTACAGTTCATCTTTAATTTGTGTTTCAATAATTGGACGTTTTTCTTCAATAACAATTAGTTCTTGCAAGCCTTCGGCAAATTCACGAACGCCTTGAGGTTCTAAAGGCCAAATCAGTCCAACTTGATAAACACGTAACCCAAGCTGTTGGGCAGTTTCATCTTCAATGCCTAAAATACGTAAGGCTTCAATTGTATCTAAATAACCTTTACCACTTGCGGCAATGCCGATACGGGCATTTTCACAAGGCCATGTAACGGTGTTGATTTTATTCGCGCGAGCATAAGCCAAAACAGCAGGTAAGCGATATTTATAAAGGCGTTCTTCTTGCTGAATGCCATGATCTGGCCAACGAATATTGACGCCACCCTCTGGGAATTTGACATCTTCTGGTATAACCGGAGTAACACGGTCTAGATCGACATGAACAGAAGCAGAAGTTTCTACGATTTCACTGACTAGCTTCATTGAAGACCAAAGGCCAGAAAAACGTGAAACGGCAATGGCGTGAACACCAAAGTCTAAAATTTGTTGAACGGATGTTGGGTAGAAAATTGGAATACCACAACCAATCATGACATGTTCAGACTGGTGAGGGATTGTAGAAGATTTACATGAGTGGTCATCACCAAATAAAGCAACGACACCACCACGTTCAGAGGTACCAGCTAAGTTAGCATGGCGGAGTACATCGCCTGAACGGTCAACACCCGGGCCTTTACCATACCACCATGAAGACACTCCATCATATTTGCCTTGGCCTGAAAGATTAACTTGTTGGGTACCCCAGATTGCGGTAGCAGCCAAGTCTTCATTTACACCAGGTTGAAATACAACATTATGGGATTTAAGCAATCCTTGAACTTGCCAAAGGAAACTATCATAGTTACCAACAGGAGAACCGCGATAACCAGAAATAAAACCAGCAGTATGATAACCATTCATCGCGTCACGGCGAGTTTGGGCAAGAGGCAACCGAACAAGCGCCTGAATGCCAGTCATATATGCTGTACCGTTATCACTTACATATTTATCTTCAAGTGACACATCCTTTGTTGCAATAATATTTGGAGTGACTTTTGTAGCTATATTCATTTATATCTCCTTAGAATTTTTAGTAGCTCGGACTACTTTCTTTTTTCAACATCCAGTTGAATATTTGGAGCAAGTGACATACGAAATAAAAAAGATCGGTTCCTCTTCTTAAAAAGAATTAGTGCCAATGTATGTACATTTAGTCATTGTGGTTGAACTAAACTGGTGCAACAATCCGTAATTTAGGAAAACATATTTACGTTATGCGCAAAAATCTCGATGGTGGGCTATTGCATGCAATGCATGCATTCCTGAAAGTGATTGATAGCGGGAGTTTCACAGCGGCAGCTGAGCAGATGGATCTGACCACAGCACAGGTTTCACGTCTTATCAGCGAGCTAGAAACACGCTTAGGTACAAAATTAATACAACGCTCAACGCGCCAGCAGGCACTGACCGATATTGGTGCAGCTTATGCAGAGCGCTGTCGACAAGTCATTTCAATGGTAGATGAGGCTGAATCAGAAGTTGCTGGAACTGTTTCAAAACCTAAAGGACGTTTACGTGTATTAAGCATGGGAAGTTTTGGGCATCACTATGTTTTTCCAGTGATGGCCGAGTTTTGTAAAAATTACCCAGAATTAACGGTGGAATATACGACCTCGCAATACGTTCCAGACTTGTTGGCAAAAGGGGTCGATGTCAGTCTGTATCTGACTGAATCATTAACAGATTCTCGTTTTGTTGCACGCAGAATTGGCACTATTTTTTCTGTTTTATGTGCTTCACCTACTTATCTCGAGAAACATGGTGTACCGAAATCCCCAGAAGACTTAAAAAATCATGCCTGTTTACGCTTGGTAAACCCGTCTATTACAGCAGATTGGCACTTGTTAAATGCAAAAGGCGAGTCTTATCAAGTCGACATTGGTGGGCAGCTCATTGCAGATAACCCTGAGTTATTATTAGATGTGGTGCAGCAGGATATGGGAATTGCATTATTGCCGATGTTTTCAGCTTTAGATGCAGTTCAGAATGGAAGATTATGCCATATCTTGCCAGAGTGGCGTTCGCCTGATATCGGGGTGTATACCTTATTGCCTTCACGCCATTTTATCGATGCCAAAACACGTGCATGGTTAGATTGGGTGGAAGAATATATTTCGCCAAGAATTGAAATGGATGCATCTTATTTTTATAAATAACCAGATAAATTTTTTAAGGATTAAGATAGAAAAGGATGAAAAATAATACGGATTTAGAATAAAAATAGGGTAGAAAATGCTTCTGTTGAGAGAGGCATTTAATACAGAGGTGAATAATAGATTTTAAAAAAATTGCATGAGGGATTTAGTCCCAATTCCTGAATGAAATGAGATAAAGATGAGATAGGATGATCTGGTACTTCGCCTAATATTAAGCCTTATACCAGATGCTGAGCTATTTTAATTTATGACTATGCACACTTGGTTTGCCAATAAGCATTTGCATAATTCGACAAGCTTTTTCGGTTTAATACATTGCTAATATTTTGGCTGGCTTGCATCAATTTTTCTAAGTCAATGCCAGTTTCAAACCCCATGTGTGAAAGCAAATAAAACAAATCTTCGGTCGATACATTGCCAGAGGCCCCTTTGGCATAAGGACAACCGCCAAGTCCTGCAAGAGACGAGTCAAAAACACGAATGCCTTGCTGTAAAGACTGATAAATATTGGCAATTGCCATGCCATAGGTGTTATGGAAATGCCCAGCTAAAACCTTGCTGTCGAGTTCAGCGAGACAAGCTTGCCAAACCTTTTGAACTCGATCTGGTGTTGCCGTGCCAATGGTTTCACCTAAAGATACTTCATAGCAGCCCATGTCATAGAGCCGTTTAACAACTTTCACCACTTGTTCAGGGGCAATTGCACCTTCATAAGGACAATCGACAATACAAGAGACATAACCGCGCACGCGTATGTTATGTGCTTTTGCTGCACTCATGACATCGCTAAACTTCTCAAAGCTTTCATCAATAGAGCAGTTAATATTTTTACGTGTAAAGCTTTCAGAAGCTGCGGTAAACACAGCAACCTCTTTGCATCCTACAGCCTGAGCAGTTTCAAAACCTTTGATATTTGGAGTGAGCAGACTAAATTGCACGTCTGTGGTCTGGGGTAACCGCTTAAATAGCTCATCACTTTGAGCCATTTGCGGCACCCATTTTGCCGAAACGCATGAACCGACTTCAATGGATTTTACTCCCGCACCAATTAGGTCGTTAATAAAATCTAAGCGTTGTTCGACGGTTAAAGCCTGCTTTTCATTTTGAAGGCCGTCTCTGGGGCCGACCTCCACGATTTTGACAAACTCACTCATGCAACTTCCTCCTGTGCAGGCTGAAATTCTACAAGTTCATCACCAGCTTTAACCTGATCGCCGACTTGGAAGTAGGAGTCTACAATCATGCCGTCTTTAGGGGCGCGGATGGTGTATTCCATTTTCATGGCTTCAAGCGTCATTAAAATATCGTCTTTTTTCACGCTATGATTTGCACTCACCAGTACTTGCGTGACCACACCTGGCATTGGGGCTTTAAGATGGCCTTCATCGGCTTGGCTATCTGCCTGATTAAAGTCTTGGCGAATATAAGCAAACTTATAGCTTTGTCCATTTTGGAATAGTGTAATGCCTTGCTGACTTTGGTTAAAAGATAGCTTTTGCTGAGTCCCAGCAATTTGAACAGAGACAGTATGCGCATCAATCAATTGACCTGAAATTGGGTAGCTTTGTCCGTTATATTCTGCGGTGAAGCCATGTTCATTTGAGGCAAATTTAATTTGAATATTTTGGTTTAAATAATTCAGTTTAATGCTGTGCTGATAGGCTATGTTTAAACGCCAAAGTGGTTGAGCTTGCCAAAGCTGTTTTTGGCTTGAGCAATTGTTGTTAAGTTTACTTAAAAACTCAATAAATGCCGCTGCTACCACAAGTTCTGGTTTGATATCTTCAGGGCTAAACAAGAAGTTTTGTTCACGTTGAATCAGATTGGTATCAAGCTTGGCTTGTTTAAAAGATTTGCTACGAACAATTTTTTGAAGAAAAGCAATATTGTTTCCTAAGCCATCGACATGGAATTGGCTTAAAGCATGTTGCATTTGAATGAGTGCAGCTTCACGGTTTTTACCCCATACGATGAGTTTGGCAATCATTGGGTCGTAATATGTCGTGATTTCATCGCCTTCAACAATACCGCTGTCTACACGTACATATTGGTTTTGCGTTGGGTAGTGCAGATAGTCAATTTTACCAATAGCAGGTAAAAAGCCTTTTTCTGGTTCTTCAGCGTAGATCCGTGCTTCAAGCGCATGGCCGTGAATTTGCAATTCGTTTTGTAGTTTAGGTAAAGGTTCACCATAAGCCACACGAAGTTGCCACTCGACCAAGTCTTCACCTGTAATCATTTCGGTGACAGGGTGTTCGACTTGTAAGCGCGTATTCATTTCCATGAAATACGCCGTACCGTCTTGTTCCACAATAAACTCAACCGTACCCGCGCCAACGTAATTTACCGCACGTGCGGCATCAATTGCCGCTTGGCGCATTGCATCGAGCTTTTCGCTTGGCATTTGTGGAGCAGGGGCTTCTTCTAGCACTTTTTGGTGGCGGCGTTGTACAGAGCAGTCACGTTCAAACAAATGCACATAGTTACCATGCGTGTCGCCAAACACTTGCACTTCAATATGTCTAGGCTGAATCACATAACGCTCAATTAAGACGTCATCATTACCAAAACTCGATTTGGCTTCACGTTTACAAGAAGCTAAGGCATGCAGAAAGTCTTCACCGCGTTCAACCAGACTCATACCTTTACCGCCACCACCGGCACTGGCTTTAATTAAAACTGGATAGCCAATTTGGTCTGCCTGTTGTTTTAAAAAATCAGCATCTTGGTTGGTTCCGTGATAACCCGGTGTTAAAGGAACACCTGCTTTTTCCATTAAAGCTTTAGAGGTTGCTTTTAGCCCCATCGCTAAAATGGCATCAACTGGTGGGCCAATAAAGCAAATATTGTGCTGTTGGCAAGCGAGTGCAAACTGATCATTTTCGGATAAAAAGCCGTAGCCCGGATGGATCGCTTGGCTACCGGTATCAATTGCTGCTTGAATAATGCGGTCGGCTTGTAAATAACTTTGAGTCGCTGGCGACTGGCCAATATAGATGGCTTCATCTGCAAGTTTGACATGTTGTGCATTTGCGTCTGCATCAGAGTAAACGGCAACCGTTGCAATCCCTAATTTTTTTGCTGTACGAATTACACGGCAGGCAATTTCGCCACGGTTCGCAATTAAAATCTTTTCAAACATGATGATCGTCCTTAATTGTTGTTATTCGAGTTAGAAACCCAAGCAGGCTGCTGTTTATTTAAAAAGGCACTCAGGCCTTCTTTTGCCTCGCTGCCTTGACGAACTTGAGCAATATGATGGGCTGTCTGTTGCAGCAAATCATTGCTCATGGTCTGATTGCTCACCATTTGAATGAGTTGTTTTGATGCCGCTTGAGCATGCGGGCCACCGAGTAATAGAGCATCAACAATTTCTTGAACTTTTCTGTCTAAGTCTTCGGCATCTGCCACTTCGTGTGCCAAGCCAATTTGTTTGGCTTCACGTGCAGAAATTCGCTCGGCAGTTAAGAAGTAACGAGAGGCTTGTCTTGCGCCAATTGCACGAATCACATATGGGCTAATGGTAGAGGGCGCAAGGCCTAAACGAACCTCTGATGTTGCAAACTTGGCATCTGTGCTGGCAATGCAAATGTCACATGCCGACGCCAAACCCATGCCGCCACCAAAGGCAATGCCATGCACTCGGGCAATGGTCGGTTGCTTAAGTGTTGCAAGCGCATCTAGCATTTGTGCAAGTTTTAATGCATCTGCTTCATTTTCTGCTGAAGATGCCTGACCTGCTTGTTTCATCCAGTTCAGGTCAGCACCTGCCGAAAAGCTTTTGCCGCGACCCGCTAAAACCACAACACGAATGTCATCACTGGTATTGATTTGGTTAAAGCAGGCATGTAGCTCTTCAATGACAGTAGTATTAAAAGCATTGTGCAGTTCAGGGCGGTTCAGCCAAACATAGGCAACCTGACCTTGTTGTTCGAGTTGTAAAAATTGATAGCTCATATACACCTCTTACATGCGGAACACGCCAAATTTGGTTGGCTGGATTGGAGCATTCATCGCAGCCGCAAGGCTTAAACCGAGTACCTGACGAGTTTGCGCTGGGTCAATTACACCGTCATCCCAAAGTCGGGCAGAAGCATAGTATGGATGGCCTTGGCGCTCGTACTGTTCACGAATTGGTTGTTTAAACTCATCTTCTTGTTGAGCTGACCACTCGGCACCTTTTTGCTCAATCTGATCACGTTTTAAAGTCGAGAGTACGCTTGCTGCTTGTTCGCCACCCATCACTGAAATACGAGAGTTTGGCCATGTCCATAAAAAGCGTGGTGAATAAGCGCGTCCGCACATGCCGTAGTTACCTGCACCAAACGAACCGCCAATAATCAGGGTGAGTTTTGGCACATTTGCGGTTGCAACTGCCATAACCAATTTGGCACCATTTTTTGCAATCCCTTCATTTTCATACTGGCGACCAACCATAAAGCCCGTAATGTTTTGTAGGAATAACAATGGAATATTGCGCTGTATGCATAGTTCAATAAAGTGCGCACCTTTTTGTGCAGACTCAGAAAATAAAATCCCGTTATTGGCAATAATCCCGACTGGCATGCCATAGAGCGAAGCGAAACCAGTAATCAGTGTTGAACCGAAGCGAGCTTTAAACTCATCAAAACGAGAGCCGTCTACAATGCGCGCAATGACTTCACGAACATCAAAAGGCTTACGTGCATCACTTGGGACTACGCCGTAGAGTTCAGATGCATCAAATAGTGGCTCATCAACTTGTTTATTTAAGTCGTTTGGCTTCTTGTTTAGGTTAGCAACAATGTTACGTGCAATGGCAATTGCATGTTCATCATTTTCGGCTAAATGGTCAGCTACACCCGAAAGACGTGTGTGAACATCACCACCACCTAAATCTTCACTGCTCACCACTTCGCCAGTTGCAGCTTTTACAAGAGGAGGGCCGCCTAGGAAAATCGTACCTTGATTACGTACAATAATGGTTTCATCCGACATGGCAGGTACATAAGCACCACCTGCGGTACAGCTACCCATCACCACAGCAATCTGAGCAATACCTAGACTCGACATGCGTGCCTGATTATAGAAAATACGTCCGAAGTGATCGCGGTCTGGGAAAACCTCGTCTTGCATTGGTAAATAGGCGCCGCCTGAATCCACCAAATAAATACAAGGCAAGTGATTTTGTTCAGCAATTTCTTGTGCACGTAAATGCTTTTTGACCGTAAGTGGATAATACGTTCCACCTTTAACTGTTGCATCGTTGGCAACGATCATGCAAGTGATGCCGTTGACCTGACCAATACCAGCAATCACACCCGCAGCAGGAACATCATCTTCATAAACGTTGTACGCTGCCAATTGACCAATTTCTAAAAATGCCGTGCCGACATCAATCAGTTGATCAATACGTTCACGAGGTAGCAGCTTGCCTCGAGCCAGATGTTTTTGACGGGCATTTTCGCCACCACCTAAAGCAATACGCTGGGCAACTTGTTTGAGATCTGTGACCAATGTTTGCATGGCTTGTTGGTTTGTTTTGAAGTCTTCACTTCGAACATTAATCTTGCTTTGTAATTGGTTCATAAGATGCATCCTTATTTATAATTATTATTTGGTTTCATTGAAGAGTTCGCGGCCAATCAGCATGCGGCGAATTTCAGAAGTTCCGGCACCAATTTCATAAAGTTTTGCATCGCGCCATAAACGGCCAGCAGGGAATTCATTGATATAACCGTTGCCGCCTAAAGTCTGGATTGCTTCACCAGCCATCCATGTTGCTTTTTCGGCAGAATATAAAATGGCACTTGCAGCATCTTTACGTAGGCTGCGGTCATGGTCAGCTTTGTCACAGGCAGCACCAACAGCATAAACGAGAGCTTTACATGCCAACCAAGTTGAATACATATCGGCAAGTTTGCCTTGCATAAGCTGGAACTCACCTAATGCCTGACCAAACTGTTCGCGTTGATGTAAATAAGGAATCACGACATCTAAACAGGCATCCATAATGCCTAAAGGTCCGGCACTTAAAACTGCACGTTCATAGTCCAAACCACTCATCAGTACTTTTGTGCCGTTACCAACACCGCCGAGTACGTTTTCAGCCGGTACTTCTACATTGTCAAAGAACAGCGGGTAAGTGTTAGAGCCACGCATGCCCAGTTTGTCTAAATGGTTGCCGTGACTAAAGCCTTTCATGCTTTTTTCAACTAAAAAAGCGGTCATACCTTTTGCACCAGCTTGCGGATCAGTTTTAGCGTAAACTACGAGTACATCTGCATCACCGCCGTTGGTGATCCACATTTTTGAACCGTTTAAAACGAAGTGATCACCTTTTTGTTCAGCACGTAATTTCATGCTGACGACATCAGAACCGGCATTCGGTTCAGACATCGCAAGGGCACCTACATATTCACCAGAAATCAGTTTTGGTAAATATTTTTGTTTTTGCTGTTCGTTACCGTTACGGTTAATTTGGTTTACACATAAATTCGAATGAGCACCGTAAGACAAACCAATGGCTGCCGAAGCACGAGAAATTTCTTGCATAGCAATAATATGAGCTAAATAACCCATATTGGCACCGCCATATTCTTCAGAAACCGTCATGCCTAAAAGGCCCATATCTCCGAATTTTTTCCAGAGATGTGCAGGGAATTTGTTGTCTTGATCAACTTGTTGGGCAATTGGTGCAATTTCCTTTGCACAAAATGCGGCAACTGAATCTTGAAGTGCAATTAAAGTTTCATCTAGACCGAAATTCAAGCTGCGTAGGTTCATGATATTTTCATCCTATTGGTTATATTTGTTGTCCATAAAATATTTTGTGGGTATTTGATAAGTAACATACAATGATTTTTCAAAAAAGTGAATACTGATTCATAAAATGATTTACAATTCATTTTATTTGTTAGAGAATAAATTATGAGCTATAAACGATCATCTTTAATGCAGGAGCGGATGGAGCAAAATCGAAAGTCGATTTTGAGTTCAGCCAGAAAATTAATTTCAGAGGGAGGATTTAAAGACGCGCAAATACAAACAATTGCAGAGCAAGCGGGCGTATCAAGTGGTCTGGTTTATCGCTATTTCGATAATAAAAGCCAAGTGCTGATTGAAGTTTTGTCCGAGGCTATTAATACAGAACTATTGGTGATTGATTCGATTACCGAAAGTGAGTTATCGGCAAAGCAGAAATTACACAAGGCAGTGGCAACCTTTGTAAAACGGGCACTCAATAGTCCTCAGCTTTCATATTCACTTATGTTTGAACCTGTCGATTCAACGGTTGAGCATGAGCGTTTTCGTGTGAAGCAATTGATTAAGCAAAGTATTAAAAAAATACTGGCAGATGGAAATGCAAAGGGTGAGTTTGTCTTGGATGATTTAAACACAGCAGCACTTTGTGTTGTTGGAGCCATGACTTATGTGGTGGTTGAACCGCTAGACCCAGCTCAAAATACAAAGTTTGATCATGCGCACAAAGACTATTTTTCAAAACAGATTGCTGACTTTTGTGTGGATGCTGTGCAAAAGAAATAGGGCATATAAAGGTTAAAACGTCACAAAATAAGCAGTTTGGAAAAGTAGTTGCAGTAACAATAATTAGGATTATGTAAGAAGAGAATTACAAAGAATCAAGGAGAATGATTCAATGCAACAAGAACGGTTAAGCTATGCCTCGGGACCAAGCACACAGCCCTTATTGGGTATGACCATTGGTGAACAATTTGATCAGGCCTGTCGGCAATATGCAGAAAAGGAAGCAATCGTTAGTTTTCATCAAAACAGACGATTAACCTATAAAGCTTTACAGGATGAAGTAAACGCTTTTGCTTGTAGCCTTTTAAAATTGGGATTAAAAAAAGGAGACCGATTAGCGATCTGGTCGCCAAACTGTGTGGAGTGGACGGTTACCCAATTTGCAGCTTTTAAAGCAGGGATCATCTTAGTTAATTTAAATACAGCTTATAAAAGCCATGAACTTGAATATGTGTTGAATAAAGTCTCATGCAAAGGATTGATTATTGCTTCTCAATTCAAAACTACTGATTACCAAGAACTGCTCACAAAAATTGCCCCTGAGTTAACTAACAGTTCAGATAAAGTGCTCAGTTCAGTGCGACTGCCACATTTAAAATTTGTGATTAAAATTGATGACCAACAACATACTGGGATTCATCGTTTTAGCGATTTAGTCACGACACCCACATCAGAACAGCTAGAAGAATTAAAACTATTAACCAAGCAACTTCAGTTTGATGAAACCGTTAATATCCAATTTACTTCAGGCACAACCGGTAACCCCAAAGGGACCATGTTGACCCACCATAATATTTTAAATAATGGTTATTTCGTTGGCGAAGGAATTCGTTTAACCCCTCAAGATAAAGTGTGTATTTCTGTGCCGTTATTTCATTGTTTTGGCATGGTGATGGGGAATTTGGCATGTGTAACGCATGGGTCAACCATGGTATATCCATCAGCCGTATTTAATCCTTTAGAAACTTTAAAAGCGATTCATCAAGAGCGTTGTACGGCAGCGTATGGCGTGCCAACCATGTTTATTGCCACCTTAGAACATGAACAGTTTAATGAATTTGATCTATCAAGCTTAAGAACAGGAATCATGGCAGGCAGTCCTTGCCCACGTGAAATTATGCAGCGGGTTATAGACCGTATGCATATGTCTGAAATCACTATTTGTTATGGCATGACTGAAACTTCGCCAGTGAGTGTACAAAGTTCGGTAAACGATTCAATTGATAAACGAGTAAGCACAGTTGGACATGTTCATCCGCATGTTGAAATTAAAATTGTCGATTTAGAAGGGCAGATTGTTCCGCAAGGGACTTTGGGGGAACTATGCGTTCGTGGTTATTCAGTCATGGCTGGCTATTGGGGTGAAGAAGAGAAGACCCGTGAAGTAATTGATGCTGCTGGCTGGATGCATACGGGTGACATTGCTGAAATGGACCCAGACGGTTTTATTAAAATTAAAGGCCGTATTAAAGATGTGGTGATTCGTGGTGGAGAAAATCTTTTTCCAAAAGAAATTGAAGACTTTTTATATACCCATCCCGATGTAAGTGATGTTCAAGTTATTGGTCTGCCAGATGCGAGATATGGCGAAGAACTTTGTGCTTGTATTATTTTGCATGAACATCATCAAATTGATGAAAACAGTATTCGCCAATTCTGCAAAGAGCACATTTCTCATAATAAAGTGCCGCGCTATGTCCGATTCTTTAATGAGTTTCCAATGACTGCTTCAGGCAAAGCACAAAAGTTTAAATTGCAGGAAATTATGCGAGCTGAGCTTAATTTAACTGGAAATGTCTTTGACTAAAGAAGTCGAAAGGCCGTTCAAAGTGCAGCAAATTATAAATTTAAAGGCAGTTTATATAGAGGATAAAACAAAATGGCAAAAGACTTTAATAGCCCCAAAGTAGTCGAAGGATATGACGAACATATTCGTAAATTAATTCCGGGCTATGAAGTGATCCATCAACAGGTGGATGCCATTTTGCAATCGGTGTTACCACCAAATGCTCATATCTTAATTGTGGGCTGTGGTACGGGGTATGAACTCGAATATTTACTTAAACGACATCCGAACTGGAAATTTACAGCAGTTGATCCATCTTTGACCATGCTGCAAAAAGCTCAGGAACAGGTTGAACTTTTAGATAAATCTTCACAAGTGACTTTTGTACATGGTGAAACTTCGGCTTTGCCTCTGGAAAATTGCTTTGATGCTGCACTTTCTATTCTCGTAGGTCATTTTATTGCAGATGAGATAAAACCTGCGTTCTTTAAAAATATTTATGATCGCTTAAAAGAAAAGGCCGTTTTGCTTACCTATGATTTAATGACGTGTGTAAACCCTCAGCAGCTTCAAGCATTACGTTATTTATGCTTGGCTCAAGGTTTAACGGAAGAGCAATGTCAGAAAATGTTAGAGCGTATGGCACAAGACTTTTTTAGCTTAACTACTGAAGGATATATAAAACTTTTGCAAAGGACTGGTTTCGAGAGCGTACAGTCTTATGCACAGGTTCTGACTTATCAGGGTTTTATTGCAAAAAAATAATGCTATTAGAGACATAGGAATGTTGTCTTAACACCTAAATATTCTCAATGAGGAAGAGAATATGAAAACTGAAAAAAATAGAAGAACTCGCTTTACTTAAAACAAATTAAAAAGTGGCCCTCATGCCGCTTTAGGGAGGTTTTGTCTAAAAAATATGATGGAAGACTTTCTAGAGGCAGAAAGTCAGATTTTCAAGCACCTATTTTAGATAGGTAAATAACAAAAAGGACGTCGAGATCTTTAAGTCTATTTAAAGATCAAAAAAGGAAAGTTTTATGATAAATGCTTTAAATACAACGGTTCAAAAAAGCTTATTGGCAGTTTCTGTGACCCTGTTTATGTCTTCTGCCTTTGCAGCTCAAACAAACCCTGAAATAGAACAACTTCGCCAAGAAGTAAAAGAACTACGGGCTATGCTACAAGCCAACATGCAGGCGCAAAAATCTTTAACCCAAGAAAGAGTGGAGCTGGCAACTTCTGCAACGCCCCAAGCTGCTCAGCCCATAAAACAAGTGTTAACTAAGTCTGGTACGGAATTTAACTTATATGGATACATACGGGCAGATGCTTCTTATCAAATGAAGGGCGCATCTACGATGTATAACAATATTAGTGGGGTCCCACTTGAAAATACGCCAGAAGAATCTGCACAGAAAGACCAGTTGCACAGTACTGTCTATGTGACGCGTTTTGGATTGAATTTTAAAACGCCAACTGCTGCGAGTGATGTAGGCGGAAAACTGGAAATGGACTTTTTCGGGGCTGCTACTCGTGATCAATTTCGGATACGCCATGCTTATTTAACTTTTGATAAATGGCTCATCGGTCAAACGTGGTCAACATTTATCGCACCTGAATATTATCCAGAAACGATTGATGCAGGCACATTTGTAGGCAGTGCATTACTTAGATCGCCAATGGTTCGCTATAGCGATAATTTAACTGCCAATACGAGTTTTGCTGTATCAGTTGAAGATCCGAAATATACTGCGACAACTGACCCTGACAATAAAATGCGCTTACCAGCTTTGGTAGGACGCTTAAATCATAAATTTGCCAATGGTTCGATGCTTTCAGGCCGTAGTTTTGTCGCAGAAAAAAGAACCAATAATGACAGTGAGTGGGCATGGGGTGTAGGCTTCGGCGGTAAATATCAAATCACGCCAGATACATTACTCAAAGCTGATTATTACCATGTCAAAGGAGATGGCCGTTTCCTCCTATGGAGTAATAGCGGCTATGCAATAGATGATCAAAACAATATGCATAGCAATGAATTTGACACTGTTTCTTTAGGTATAACACATCAATTTACGCCAAAAATTCGATCGACTTTAGGTTATGGCTATATGAAAGCCAAAGATAATAACCGTTTTGCAGAGTTACAACACGATAGCACCACTCAAAACAAAGAGCTTTGGCAGGGTTGGGTGAATGCACTTTATAACCCTTACAAACCAATTACCTTGGGCGTTGAATATGTGTATGGCGAACGAGAAACTTTTGATGGTCGTAACGGGATTGATAGCCGCTTCAACATGATAGCGAGTTATGATTTCTAAATAGATACTCCCATCAGATGAAATGCTCACCTGATGGGGTAATCATTAATTTTTAATAATTTGATTTAAATTTACCAAATCTGCCATTTGTTGATTACCGCGATCATTCGGATGTAAATGATCACCAGAATCATAAATTGGATTTAATCGATCAGGGTGTTTTGGATCTTTTAAACCTTGATCAAGATCGATAACACTATCAAACGTCTGACTGGTTCTAATCCAGTGATTAATTCTGTGGCGTAATTGATCTTTGTTGGGTTGATAGTAATTATCTAAAGGAGTATTAGGTAGGGCGCCTGAAAATGGAAGTAACGTCGCCCCAATCACTTGAATACCTTGCTCATGAGCTTCCTTTACAACACGTTTATAACCTTCGGTTAAGGCTTCAAACGACGGTAATTGTTGTTTAGGTGCAAAAGCTGTACCGGGCCATGAAATATCATTAATGCCTACCAGCACAATTAAAGTTTTAACACCTGAATATTGAAATACCTCTTTTTTTAAGCGCTCTAAAGCGCTGTCACCCATACCGTCTGTAAGTAGTCGGTTTCCTGAAATTCCACTATTAATCACAGCCACTTGGTGGGGTGATAAACGTTTAGCCAAAAAGTCGGTCCATCGAGCATTTGCATCGAGAGTTGCAGTTGCTCCATCGGTAATTGAGTCTCCAATAACTGCAACAACATGGGCTTTGTGTTTTGGTTTTACCTCTATCGCAGAGAGTAATAATCTTGCAGTGGTTGTTCTAGCATCGGTAGGAGTATTTAAATTTGCTGTCTGGTTACCCGTAATCAGCCAACTGGTTTGTTTAGCATCCCAATGAAAAGTTTTAAATGTCGTTGGCTTTTGAATAAAACTATTTACCATTAACTGTGCATGATCGGGAACAGGTAGGTGGATTGGATCACTGATCAATTGTTTGCCCGGTAAAATTTGGGCTTTAAGTTTCCCAGAAAAATAAACAGGATAAGCACTCTTAGATTTTAGACTTTGTCGATTGACTAAACCAACAGTAGTTTTATCAATATAAAGCGGTTGTTCGCCGTATTGATTTGTGAAAACCAGTCTAATGGCTTCACCACCTAAGCTAATTTGACTGATCTGTTTAATGGTCTGCTTCGATATTTGCTCGGGAATATGTGTTGGGAAAACAAAATCTTTATTCCAGACCTTTTGTGGGCTAGCAGACCAAGTTGTGATCCATTGGCTCTTTTGTACTTCTGCTTGAGTGACTGTAGAAAATAAAATGAAAGACAACAGGGCAGATTTATAAAGTTTCATCTCGTGAACTCTTTAAAACGATTTAGAGTTATCTTGAAACAAATGAGTGGCTTGTTATAGCGGTCTAAGCGGAATAAGATTTGTGAATCAAATTCATAAATAAATTTTGTTATGTCATATTTTGATATTAATCGATCGGGTGAACTGGCTATATTTATTCGAGCGGTTGAGCTTGGAAGTTTCTCCGCCGTAGCACGGGCTTGTGACATGACGCCTTCAGCTGTTAGTAAGTTGATTTCCCGTTTAGAAAAAAGACTTGGTGTAAGGTTACTTAACCGTTCAACACGCCAGTTTCAGCTTACGAGTGAAGGGTGCCAGTTTTATGAGCAAGGCATTCAAATTCTTAATGATCTGGATGAGCTCGAACAATCGGTTACGGCAAATCATATGCCTCAAGGGCGAATTAGAATACATACCAGTCTTTCATATTGGACTCACTTTTTATTGCCTTGCGTCTCTTTATTTAATCAGCGCTATCCACAAATTGAATTAGAGGCTCATTTAAGTGATGAAGTCATTAATCTGGTTGAGCAAAGAATAGATGTGGCAATTCGAACGGGACCTTTAAAAAGCTCAAATTTGGTCGCTCGTTCATTGGGAAGTACTTATAAACATTACGTATGTTCACCTCAATATATTGCTCAATATGGTTGCCCGCAACATCCGGATGAACTACAAGTACATCAACTTTTAGATGTGAGTTATCAGCGCCAGAATAAAACATGGTTGTTTAAAAAAGAGCATCAAGAAATCACACTCGTACCTACTCAGGTTTTAAGAGTAAATCATGGAGAAGCGATTTTGCAGTTAGCACTTGCCGATGTTGGAATTGCTCAGCTAAATGAATTTCAAGTTCGAAAAGCGCTAGAACAAAAGCAGTTAATTAAAATTCTTGAAGAATGGAATATCAATGCTTCTGAAGAATTTCATGCTGTCTGGATCGGTCATGATAAATATGTTCCTAAACGTGTAAGGGTCTTTTTAGATTTTTTGGTGGAACATGCAAATGTTAGTTAATTGAGTTCTTTCTGGCACTTAACTGACATTGGTGCATTGTTTCATTCATAGTTTCCACAAAGTGCATATCCGCATCGATATTTTGTAAGCTTACTTTAGGTAAGTTTTCTACAAACTGTGGCGAATATTGTTTTTCTAAAGCGTTATAAATACAGTTGCATTGTGAGAGCGCTCGTCCGGACCACACACAATGTGTATTGAATTCATTTTTACTGATAGGTCTGCAACCTAATAAACTTATAGAACTTATTAATAGGGTGCACACTAAAACAATACGATATGAAAAAAACATCATTATTGCTCTTCGTTGGTTGTTGTTATCGTTAAGTTATGCTTATAAAGGGGGATTATCTTTAACTGGCGTTCAATCTTGAGATTTTTTCCGTGTAAAGATGAAAATGCGGATAGGTAAAAAAGTGGGAAGAATTCTTTAAACGTGTTTTAAGTTGAACAATAAGATAATGAATGTTAAGAAAAATAAAATGATATAAAATAATAGTCATTAGAGACTCCTTGATAAAAGAAGTTGCGCCCAATCACTGCTATTAATTATGGTGGTGAAACGAAAGAGGGTTAGCAGACTGATACCTAAGAAACCAGCACACCCGAAGGTGTCCCACTCCCGTTCCTCCGTCAAAGGCACGAGGGGCTCCACACCAAAAAACGTGTTTTTAGTGCACTTAGGTAGACGATCTGCTAAAACCGACTGACAAAATAGGTCAGCCGGAGCATCATAAGCCGAGCATTAAAGCGGGTCAATTGCAAAAATAAAATATTGGTTTATATAAACAAATATTAATATTCTTAAATTTTAACTAATAAAATAACCCATTATTTAGAATTTAAACGATTGAATAATTATTAAACACAATCTCAATAATTGATTTTTAATGTTTATATATCAAACATTTATTAATTGTTAATTTATATATTGTTTGCAATCATTGAGTTAATAAGACACAAACTCAGAAAGGGTGAACAATTTTACTTTTATGAATATGACAAACTTAAATAATTAACCATTGCCAAAATTTAATCAAAATATCAATTGCAAGAATGATATTTTTTAATCATTTATTTAATTTGGATTTTACAAAAGCTTGCATAATCTACAAAAGTTAAGAGAACCACAGCGGTAAGCAAACAGAAGATAGTGTTATTCATAACCCTACATCTTAAAATTTATAAGGGTGATCTCAATGTTAAGAATTTTTTGTGCTGTTAGCATGGTCGTTGCAATCGCAATGGGTATGAGTGCGTGCCAAGATCGAGATTCAAGAGATGATGGAACTCATGGAGCTAATGATCCAACGACGCCTCACCAAATGGATAAAAATTCATAACTATTTTTTCTAAAAAACTCACTTTTTAGTGAGTTTTTTTATCGTTATTTTCTATAAAATATGTAACACAATAAAAAAGATAATTATATAAAAATATAAAATTAATCAATAAATTAGTAGGTTATTGGCTTTCGGTAAATTTGTTGTTATTGAATTGTTTCTCAGGTGAATTATAGTTTCAAAAAATTAATAAAATAGCCACAATAAATTACTTATATTCATCCAAAATTCATTTTAGTAATGACAGTTTTATAAAGGTAAGGATATGCCCCAGTACTTAAGAATAGCTGAGAAAATATATCAAAATGTTAAAGAAAAAAAAGGTTTTACAGATGAGCCTATGGAAGATCTTAACAATTTGATGATCGAACTCAGACATGAGCTTAAGGGGTCAAAGCTTAAGCTTTTATACAATTATATTGATTTTGCTGAATTACTGATTAAGCCTCTACAAGAATCTAAAATTAAATTAGATTTAAGTATTATTCCTAAGAGTAAAAATACTCAAGAATTTGTACTGTGGCTTGCGGGTTTTATAGAGCGAATTACAACTGGCGGACAGGAAAAATTACCACCAATCCGAGCTAAGGTTGCTTTACCGACCAATGCTTACGAAGAAACTTATCCCTCAACGGGAAGTCCCGTAAATAACGGAGAAGAAATAATTGAATACTTTAAGAAAAAAGATAGTTAAATAGGCTTCATGTAAAAAGAGCTTATTTCCGAGGGCCAATAGGAAATAAGCTCATATTTTTAACACTATAGAAAATGCTATAACTTAGATTCTATCTATCGTTCCATGCATCTTTAATTGCTTGTTTAGCATGTTCCCATTTTAAACGAGATTCCGCTTTAAGTTCTTCCCACTTTTGTTCTAGGCTGCCTTCGACATCTTCAAACTGAGCACCTTCTTTAGACTCAGTACGGGCACGATGACCTAGTTCATAGGCTGCTGAGAAGTCTCGATCATAATCTAAATCTGGAGTAGTAAGCTGAGCTTCTTGATAATAAGGACGAGTAACGTAACTTTCACGCCAATAAGAATCAGAGTAATTATGATCGCCGGCTGGCAGACGTGCATGATCGTTATTTAGATCTGTCATTAGTTTTTCCTCATCTATTATTGAATTTTATGCTTATGGTAAATTTAGGAAGGTGAGGGCACCTTCCTAAATAAAATGAATGACCGCATCAAATGACAATTAAGTCAGCAAAGAATTAACGTTGCTGATTGTTGTTATTTGAGTTTTGTTGGCCTGAATCTTTTTGATTAGAGCCTTGTTGTTGGCGGCGGTTGTCATTTTGCTGTTGTTGCTGATTGTTTTGTTGCTGTTGATCGTTTTGCTGTTGGTTACCGTTAGGTTGTTGCTGATTATTGCGATTGTCATTTTGCTGTTGTTGTTGCTGTTGATTATCGCGTTGATTGCTTTGATTATTAGTAGTGCTCATCTTTAATTACCTCATATCATTTATGATGTGTGTTTTATCTGAGAGCTTCAGATAGGTTTATTTAAGCATGAAAATTTATAATGTGAAGCCTAAGGGTGTTACCCCATATTTAACTGTAACTTCTAAAAGTAAATAAAACCTTGATTTCTATAAAGTGTAATTTTAATCAATAAACATAATTAATATGAAGATTGATTAAATTACATTTAAGTACATTGGTATTAAATAAACACTATGGTTATTTCTAAATATGTATTTGTTATCTTTTATGAAGGAAATCTATTTTTTATTATCTAATATTATGTATTCTATATCTTGGGAAATGTAATAGAGAAGTTGTTTAAGTTTAATGAATGGAAAACCTTTAAAAACGCGCCTAAAATTATAAAATTGATTTTTATAGTAAATAGAATAAAAAAAGGTACCTACAGGTTTTTCTTCGGTTTCAGACCCACCTTTTTTTAAGAGTCCTGTGCAGGCGACGTAAAGGTCTGCATGGATGAGTTCTTTGCCTTTTTTGATCATTTCTATAGTCACTTGCATTGACTCAGGTGTATATTTTTCAATGAGTTCTGAAGAAATGTGAAGAGTATTTTTTTTTACCCGTAAGTCATAACTGACCAAACTTCCAATAAGAATATCGCCAGAATAAGGACTTAAAGAAAAACGATATGCTAGGTAACCGGCTGAAGCACTTTCAAAAAAAGCAATTTTAATTTTTTCATCAGCTAATAATTTGCAGCATGAATTAAACATTTTATTTTCTCCCTTCAATTGTTTTTAAATTAGTTATAAAATTATTTTTGATAATAATTTGTTAATTTTTTAATCTTTATAATTTTAAAGGTAACTCAATGTAATGAAAAATTAATATTTATATATTTTTTATAAAAACAGAGACTTAAATTATTCTAAAGATTAGAATGTAATCTTATGTTAATTGTTATATGTTTGATTTTTATTGCTTTGGTAAATATTAATTGCTTTTACTAACGTAAATTAACAAAGATGGGGTGGGATTATAAAATGAGTAAAGTATGGTAATTTATATCTCACAAAAGGAGAATAGAAATGCCTGTTGTAGTAAAAGAAAGATTATTAGACTTATTACAAGATAATCAACAGAACTATTACGAATTATTTGTTTTTTTCCTTGATCCTGATATTTCTAGTTTTGAGAAAGAGAAAAAAGCTAGAGATTTTCTTACTCATGAAATTGAAAAGGTTGATCAGACAGAAATTGATTTTCCTTCAAATATAAATATGATTAATGAATGGTGTCATAAAAATAGTAAAGAAAATTGTGAGATATTTCAGTCTTATTTAAACCGTCGGCAAGCTGGGGGTGAGAGAGAGTATTTTAATAATGTTGGTCAAGCATTTGAATTTTTAATTAAAGTCTCTCCAACTAAAAAAGTCGATGGCGCATGGCTATATAGTACTGTTCACTACTGGAATGATCCTGTCTTCCATGACTTAATTGTTACCTATCTGGAAGAGCTTGGGTTAGGTGAACCGAAAGCAAACCATGTATGTATTTATGATGACTTGCTACGTAGTCTGGGACTCGATAGTTTTGATCTGCTATTAGAAGATGAATATTATCATAATGCCGTGATTCAGCTGGCGCTTGGTTATGCTCCACCTGAGTTCATTCCTGAAATTGTCGGATTTAATTTAGGTTATGAGCAACTGCCACTGCATCTACTCATCAGTAATTATGAACTTGCTGAACTGGGTATTGATTCTAAATATTTTAATTTGCACATTACTATCGATAACATTGATAACGGACATGCAGATAAAGCAATTAAAGTTATCGAAAATATTTACGATAAATACAGAGATAAAGAACTTTTCTTTAATAAATTGAAGCGCGGTTTTGCTCTTAATAGCCATGGTGTTTCATCTTCAAAAATTATTAAAAATTTAAATCTTGAAGATTTAGTCCTTAAAATTTTAAAAAGAAAAGCGCTCGTGGGTCAGCTCATTCATAACGAAACAAGACAGTTTGGATGTAAAACGATTAACCAATGGTTATCAAATCCTGAAGACGTTAAAGGGTTGGTTACACATCTCACTGATCACAAGTGGATTAAATTTAATACCGATCCTGAACAGAGTGTGTTCTGGCGAATGATTAATGAAGAAAATGGGAAAATGTTTGGGGTATTTAACCCTGTAGAACGTCAAATTATTCATGACTGGATTGCTGGTAATGATCATTCTTCTAATTTTTTGGCATATAGCAGGGCATTAAATAATAGCCAACGTATTCAGGATTATCTATTTAGTTATATCTCCGATGGTGAGCTTGATGCATTGCAAGAGCGTGTAAAGCAATCGAATGATCTTGCAATAAAAATATGCAAACTTACACCATTTTTAGCCCCTGATTCTCATCACAAAAGTATTGGACTCTGGAGCACACGCAAATATGTTGAGCTGCTTTTCCCATATTTAAGTTCTTTTAATAAAAACTAATTCTTTAAGTTTTTTACTTCACCCCACGTTTAACTTTAAAACATAGGTATTAACATGACTGATAACGGTAAATTAACAAATAAAACAAGTGAAATGGCTGGAGCAGATGCTGCCAATAAAGCCAACACTACTCAAAAAACTGAACAGTTAGACACAGTAAGAGATGATGCAACCAATCAGGCTTTAACCACAAATCAGGGGGTTAAAATAGCTGATAACCAAAATAGTCTAAAAGCAGGAACCCGTGGGTCAACACTATTAGAAGATTTTATTTTAAGAGAAAAGATTACTCACTTTGACCATGAACGAATTCCTGAACGTATCGTACATGCACGTGGAGTAGGGGCTCATGGATACTTTCAGGCCTATGAAGGCAATGAACGTTTGACAAAAGCTGGATTTCTCACTGACCCAAGCATTCAGACGCCAATTTTTGTACGTTTCTCGACGGTGCAAGGACCACGTGGCTCTGCTGACACTGTGCGTGATATTCGCGGATTTGCCATTAAATTTTATACCCAAGAAGGTAACTTCGATTTAGTCGGAAATAATGCTCCGGTTTTCTTTGTTCAAGATGGTATTAAGTTTCCCGATTTTGTACATGCTGTAAAACCTGAGCCAGACACAGAAATGCCTACTGGTGCGTCTGCTCATGATACTTTCTGGGATTTTGTTTCTTTAGTGCCAGAATCTGCACATGCAGTAATTTGGGCTATGTCTGATCGCGCAATTCCGCGTAACTTACGTTCAATTCAAGGCTTTGGTGTGCATACTTTCCGCTTAATTAATGCAGAAGGTAAAGCACATTTTGTTAAGTTTCACTGGACACCTAAGCAAGGATTAAGTGCTTTAGTTTGGGATGAAGCGCAAAAACTTGCAGGTAAAGACCCTGATTTTCATCGTCGAGATCTTTACGAAGCCATTGAGCAGGGCGTTTATCCTGAGTGGGAATTAGGGGTTCAAATTGTTGAAGAACAAGATGAAATGAAGTTTGACTTCGACTTGCTTGACCCAACCAAAATTATTCCTGAAGAGTTGGTGCCAGTAACCCCTATTGGTCGTTTTGTTTTAAATCGAAATGTTGATAATTTCTTTGCAGAAACAGAGCAGGTGGCGTTTTGTCCAGGTCATATTGTACCGGGTATCGATTTTACAAATGATCCGCTGTTACAAGCACGATTATTTTCTTACACCGATACACAGCTCAGCCGTTTAGGTGGTCCGAATTTCCATCAAATACCAATTAATAAACCTGTGTGCCCATTCCATAATAATCAACGCGATGGTATTCATCAGCACACGATTCATAAAGGGCAAGCGTCTTATCAGCCAAACTCAATTGATGGGAACTGGCCAGCTGAGACACCTCCGGCTGCGGAAAATGGCGGATTTGAAAGTTATTATGAAAAAGTAAGTGGTCACAAGATTCGTGAAAGAAGTGAGTCTTTCTCTGATCATTTTTCTCAACCACGACTTTACTATAAGAGTCTTGCACCTCATGAGCAAAAACATGTCGTTGATGCCTATACCTTTGAATTGAGTAAGGTGAAGAGAAAACATATTCGAGAGCGCCAAGTGCAGCAAATTTTGGCAAATATTGATCTCGATTTAGCACGACAAGTAGGTGCAAATTTAGGGATTGAAGTACCTGATTTGAGCCTTGATTTTAAACCTCAGGCCGTTGAAAAATCAGCTAAGTTATCTATGTTGGCTTTCCCACCAGCAGATATTCAAGGCCGAAAAATTGCCGTATTGATTCATAATCTGGTGAAATCTGATGCACTAGAAGTTATGAAAAACTGGGCAATTAAAGAAGGTGTAACCCTTCATTTATTGGCACCAAGCTTGGCACCTGTTAAAGATCATCAAGATAAAGTTATTGCCGCAGACGGTATGCAAATGGCAGAGCCTTCTATTGCTTATGATGCCGTAATTATTCCCGATGGTGATAATTTAAATGCAGTGATGCAAGATGGTGTAACTCGTCATTATGTACTTGAAGCCTATAAGCATTTAAAACCGATTGTCTTTTTAGGAAATAAATCTGAATTATTTGAACCGTTAGGTCTAGTAGCAGACGAAGGCACTTTAATTGAAGATGACTTCAAACCTGTTTCAGAGAAACTTAAAAATCTCATCAAAGCCCACCGTGTTTGGTCTCGAGAGCAAATAGCTCAGCACGTTCCTGCTTAAAAAGAAAAGCCCTGAAAGTGATTAAACTCTCAGGGCTTTTTTATGCAAAGATTTTAACCATTCACAATTTGACCGCCATTTACATGAATGACTTGTCCTGTAATGTAACTGGCATCATCTGAAGCGAGAAAAAGATAGGCAGGGGCAACTTCGCTAGGTTGACCCATTCTTCCCATTGGGGTGTCTTTCCCAAACTTTTCGACTGTTTCAGCATCAAAACTACTTGGAATTAAAGGCGTCCAGATTGGACCAGGGGCTACACCATTCACTCGAATACCTTTTTTCTGTTTCATTAAATTATTGGAAAGACTACGTGTGAAAGTCGTAATTGCACCTTTAGTACTTGCATAATCAATTAGCTCATCATGCCCTTGATAGCTGGTAATACTAGTAGTATTAATAATACTGTCGCCTTCTTCCATATAAGGAATAGCTTCTTTGGTCAGATAAAACATTGAAAAAATATTTGTCTTAAATGTTTTTTCTAATTGTTCATTAGTAATACTTTCAATTTCTTTTTGCTGATATTGCACACCTGCATTATTGACCAAAATATTAATTTTGCCAAAATGTTGCAAAACTTCATCAATTTCTTGTTTTGCAATATCGGGGTCAGAAATATCACCTTTAAGTAAAAGACAACGTTGGCCTTCTTTTTCAATAAGCGCTTTAGTGATTTCGGCATCTTGTTCTTCTTCGAGGTAAAGTACAGCAATATCGGCACCTTCACGGGCAAATAATACGGCAACAGAACGACCAATACCGCTATCACCACCACTAATGACAGCAACTTTTCCTTTTAGTTTCTCGCTTCCTTTATGCGAGCTTTTTATAATTTCTGGCTCAGGATGCATTTTTTCCTGATCACCAGGTTGATGAGATTGAACTTGAGCTGGAGCAGATGATGGATACTGGTTTGTTTGGTTTTCCATATTCGACTACCTCTGTTTTAAAATCTTGTTTACCTATAATGCATAAATTGCACGTGAATATGAGTAAATTGTCTTTTTTAAAAGGTTGCCTTTGTTATTTTATATATAGGGATGTAAAAAAATATTTACTCATTAAGCATTAAGTAATTTCTAATAATTTAACTTTATTTTTATCAGTCATACTCTCGATAATAGATCTAGGACCTGTATCATTTAACCAATTCTCTATAGGCATATTTTTAGATAAATCTAATATTTTCTTTATAACTTCTTTTGCTGATTCTATAACTTCTGAATTTTTATTGTCTTTAATTAAATTATGATTTCTCATTAATTTTTCTTCTTTAATTTTCTTTGATTTAATTATATATATATTTCTTTGGAATGGATGACTCGCATGAGGAGGGTCTAATCTATAACTCCACTCCTGATCAAAACTATGCCAAGTGTTATCAATATAGATATGGCCTAGTAAAATTTCTGGAATAGAAACATGAATATATTGTGGAGTTAATTGTTGATTTTTGAATTGCATGTCTTCGTCCTAACAAATATTTTAATTAATTTTTAAATAGGCAAGTTTATTACTCAAGTAAAGATTTTTTTGAAATGTAATGATATATATTATTGTTTTTTAATTAAATTAATTGTTCGTTAATTATTTATTCAACAGAATGCGTGTTTTTGTTTTTTTATCCTTTTGTACACATTGAAATTTTTTGTTATAGGTTTGGTTTATTTAAGTGTGTTTGTAAAATTATATTATAATGTTTTGTTAGGTAATAATGAGTATGGGGATTATTTAAAAAGTAAAAATTATATCATTTGAAATTCTAAAATATTTTATAAGTAGTAAATTTATAACAAATTTTTAATTTTGTTTTATATACATTTAAAAGGATTGATACATCACTTGGGTAGGAAAATATTATAGATCTTCTATCTTTATTAAATCCGTTAAATAAAAGCGGTAGTGACTATAATTAAATATAGGAAGATATAACTATGGCTAATACTAGATATGAAGACGATGATAACAATAGTACAGGTACTTCAAATCGTGGATTTGCAAGTATGGATCCTGAAAGAGTAAGAGAAATAGCCAGCAAAGGTGGTCGAGCAGCCCATGCGAGTGGTAATGCACATGAATTTACATCTGAAGAAGCTCGTGAAGCTGGCCGAGCAGCGCATGCAAGCGGTAATGCACATGAATTTACCTCTGAAGAAGCCCGTGAAGCGGGTGCTTTAAGTCATAAAAATGGTGGTCGTGGTCGTAGCCGTGATGACGACGATGATGACGATCGCGGTAGCCGTTCAAGTGGTCGCGGTCGCAGCCGTGATGACGAAGATGATGACGATCGTGGTAGCCGTTCAGGTGGCAGAGGCCGAGGTCGTAGCCGCGATGACGACGATGATGATGACGATCGCGGTAGCCGTTCAGGTGGCAGAGGTCGCGGTCGTAGCCGTGATGACGACGACGATGACGATCGCGGTAGCCGTTCAGGTGGCAGAGGCCGAGGTCGTAGCCGTGATGACGACGATGATGACGATCGCGGTAGCCGCTCAGGTGGCAGAGGCCGAGGTCGCAGCCGTGATGACGACGATGACGATGATCGTAGTAGCCGTTCAGGTGGCAGAGGTCGCGGTCGTAGCCGTGACGACGACGATGATGACGATCGCGGTAGCCGTTCAGGTGGCAGAGGCCGAGGTCGCAGCCGTGATGACGATGATGATGACGATCGCGGTAGCCGCTCAGGTGGTAGAGGCCGAGGTCGCAGCCATGATGAAGATGATGATGACGATCGCGGTAGCCGCTCAGGTGGCAGAGGTCGCGGTCGTAGCCGTGGTGACGACGACGATGACGATCGCGGTAGCCGTTCAGGTGGCAGAGGCCGAGGTCGTAGCCGTGATGACGACGATGATGACGATCGCGGTAGCCGCTCAGGTGGCAGAGGCCGAGGTCGCAGCC
>Ga0207710_10000102_pt1 | contig 110426 bp, 86 predicted proteins | sample KBSS24metaG_FD_184400 | JGI IMG/M metagenome (GOLD analysis project Ga0207710, IMG submission 184400) | Switchgrass rhizosphere microbial communities from Kellogg Biological Station, Michigan, USA - KBS S2-4 metaG (SPAdes) (version 2) | ecosystem: Host-associated > Plants > Roots > Rhizosphere...
GGCTGGTGCCACGGGACCGTGCCGTTCTCCGAACGTTGACGACGGTCTCGGTGACGATCTCGTACACGTTCCGCCGCATCACCTCACTACACCTCCTTCGTAGGTTTCCAGCTCGATGCGCGGGCAGCGGTGAGGGCCCCGCGCAGACGGAGACCTGTTCGCGGGGACGGGGCCGGGTCAGCCGACGGTGAAGCTGACCCGTCCCGACAGGCACAGGGGTTCCGGGCACATGACCGTGTTCTGGTGGTGGCGGCGAGCTGTGGCGTAGTCGAAGTCGCCGTGGGCGCGGTGGGCGTGGAATGTCCAGTCACCGCTGTCGGCGTACCAGTCGGCGCCGCAGCGGTCGCAGCGGGCATGGCAGCGGTGGACGCTGAACTCCTCAAGAATTCCGTAGATCATGGCGTCGGTGTCGAGGTCGACCGGGCCGGCGTAGACGAGGCCGACATCCCGCGTCGCGAAGTCACCGACCACCCCGTGGACGTAGAGGCCGGGCCAGATCACGCCGGAGCGGGCGAGGATGGTCCACTCGTCGGCCGGGCCGATCAGGGCGTGGCGCCACCGGTAGTGGACCTCGACGCAGTGGAACGGCCGGAGGACACGTATCGCGGTCAGGCGGCGGCCCTCGTCGAGGTAGCTGCCGGTCGAGGTGTCGTCGATCAGGTCGTGCAGGGTGAGATAGCCGAGCTGTTCCAACTGCCGCGGCTGATCGGCTGGCTCGAGAACGTCCGGGCCGTCGGGGTTATGGGGCGCGAGGTCCGCCGATCCGATTCTGGTGAGGGCGTCGGTCACATACAGCGTGGTGTTGCCGTGATGGCCGGTTCGGCGGGCCAGCGCGGGGGCCTCGGCTTCCCGGAGGCTGTCGAGGATCTCGAGTACGGAGTCCTGGGCGTTGATGGAGAGCTCGTGCTGGTTGACGCGGGTTTCCACGGTCATGGCTGGTGTCCTTTCCGGATCGTCCGCGGGCCCGGGTAGGCGAGGGTGGCGCTGTCCGGCGCGGTCGGGCCGGGACGGCGCGGGGGAAGATCAGTCGGGGAGGATCGGCTGACCCGCCTGCCAGCGGGTGAAGGCGTCCTGGATGGAGGGCCGGTAGCGGCCGCTGTCGGCCACGGCCTGGTAGACCCGCTGGTAGGCGACGCCGAACGCGAGGGCCGGGTCGGCGCCGGGCATGTCCGCGGCGGGGGTGAGCCGGACCCCGGTGTCGTGTTGGCCCCAGGCGTACCAGGCCGCGCAGCCGCCCAGTTCCGCCGCGTTCTGGTTGTCGCCGCGGCCGATCGCGGTGGCGTTCTCGGGTGGGACGTGGAGATCGAAATCGACGCTGTCACGGGTGACGCGGACGGTGCCGGTGGGGACCGGGCCGCGCAGGGTGATCTCGATGGGGCCGGCCGCGGCGGCGGGAGGGTGGCGTTCAGGGAGACCGCGATCGCGGCGGCGATCTCCGCGAGCTGGGCGTGTTCGGCGTCGGCGCGCCGCTTGTTGTCGAGGGCGGCCGCGCGGTGGCGTCGGTAGGCGGGGAGCAGGCGGCGTTCGATGTCCGCGGCGATGCGTGCGGGTGACGTGGATACGCGGCACGTGATCGTGTCGTGGCTGTTGCTGTCGTCGTGATGGGGCCAGTGGTCGCCGAGGTCACCGTGCAGGGCGGTGATGCTGATCCGGGAGTGGCGGAGGTCGGTCGAGTAGTGGATGCGCAGTGCCTCGCCTGTGTCGGACACGAGGACTTCGTCGGGGGCGTCGGTGGGCTGGGGCCGCGCGTTCCACGTGTCGTGCAACGCATCGGCGATCGCGTGGGCGATGGCGAACAAGGGCATGGCGGGTTCTCCCTGCTGGCTGCTTCGGTCGGGGCGTCGGGGCGTCGGGGCGTGGGGTCGCCGTCGGCTTGGGGGCTGGGATGCGGGCCGTCCGGAGCCGGCGGCGGCTGTGATCGGCTGGGTGTCCTCGTCGAGGCGCGCGGGAACGCCGCGGTGGCGGTGGCGTGGTGTTGCGGTGAGGGTCGTCGGCGGTGCGGCTGAGCCGGCGGGCGCGGGCAGGGACCCGCGCATCGTTCGCCGGGCCGCCCGATGCGCGGCGGGGCCGGGTCCCCCGCCCGCGCCGGAGGCGCCTACACGTCGCGGTCGGGGATGCGCAGGCCGAGGGCGGTCTCGACCTGGTCCCGGCCCGGCCGGGCGGCACCGGTGAGGTCGGCCAGGGTCCAGGCGACGCGGAGTACCTGCTCGGCGCCGCGCGTGGTGAGGGCGCCGAGTTCGACGGCCTGCTCCAGCGGGCGGCGGGCGGTGGCGGGCAGGGGCCAGGTCTGGCGCAGCGCCGCGGCGGGCACCTCGGCGTTCACCCGCCAGGGTGTGGTGGCCAGCCGGGCGGTCATCGCCGCGCGAGCCGCGGCCACCCGGGCCGCCGCATGCCCGCGGCCCTCGGCGGCGTCGGCGCGGATCGCGGCCACGCTCGGGGCGGTGAGTTCGACCTGGATATCGATCCGGTCGAGCAGTCCGGTGAAGGGATGAAGGCCCGCCCGGCGGTGCTGGCGCGGTGCGGGCCGGTCGCCGCCGTGGCCGGCGCGTGGCTGGGAGCTGAGGACGAGTTGGAAACGGGCGGGGAAGCGGACGGTGGCGCCAGCGCCGACGATCTCGATCTGTCCGGTGTCCAGGGGGTGGCGGAGCGCGTCCAGGACGGGCCGGGTGAACTCCTCGGCGTGCTCCAGGTAGAGCACGCCCCGGTGGGCCTGGCTGGCCAGGCCCGGCCGGACCATCCCGCCGACGGCGGCGCCGAGCAGCGCCGCGGGGGTGCTGGAGTGGTGGGGTGCCTGGTAGGGCGGCCAGGCGACCAGCGGGCTCCCGGCGGGGAGGACACCGGCCACCGAGTGGATCGCGGTCACCTCCAGCGCCGCCTGGCTGTCCAGGCGCGGCAGCAGGCCGGGCAGGCGCTGCGCGAGCATCGTCCGGCCGCTGCGGGGCGGGCCGGCCAGGGCGAGGTGGTGGCCGCCGGCGGCGGCGACCTCGACCGCCAGCCGGCCCCGGGGTTGTCCGGCCACGTCGGCGAGGTCGCCCGGCTCCGGACGCTCCATCTCGGGCGGGATCGGCCGGGCCGCGGACGGTTCGCCGCGCAGCAGGCGCAGGAGCGCGGCCAGGTCCGCCACCGGGTCGACGTCGACGCCCGGCACGAGGGCGGCTTCGGTGGCGTTGGCGGCGGGCACGACGACCCGGGACAGACCCCGCTCGCGCGCGGCGAGGACCGCCGGCAGCACCCCGCGCACCGGTCGCACGCTTCCGTCGAGGGCGAGCTCACCGATCAGCAGCCGGCGCGCGAGAGCCTCGGCCGGTACGGCGCCGGCGGCCGCGAGGACGGCGACGGCCATGGCCAGGTCCCCCAGCGAGCCCGGTGTGGGGAGGGTGGCGGGCAGCAGCCCGAGGGTGATCCGCTGGTTGGGCCAGTGCTCGCCGGAGTTCACGACCGCGGCACGGATCCGGTCGCGGGTCTCGAGCAGGACGGCGTCGGGCAGTCCGATGAATCCCACGCTCGGCTCGCCGATGCTCAGGTCCGCCTGGACGTCGATCAGATGGCCCTCGACCCCGATCACGGTCGCGGTCAGTACCTGGACCAGTGCCATGCTGTCCTCCTGCGGTTGTCGCGGAAAAGGGGTGTGGAATCGGCGGCGCTCGCCGGGCGCCTGGTGACGCGCGCGTGGACGACCGGGTCGCCTGGCTGGGGAGGAAGGGCGCCGCGCACGCGGCGGTCGCGGTGCCCGCCGCGCTGGCGGGCGGCGGGCACCGCTGTGTAGGGGCCCCGGCGGGCTCAGTCCGTCGAGGTGGGCAGCGCGCTGTCCGGGCCGGCTGGGTGCGGGTCGTCGCCGTGAGGCTGGTTGAGGTCGGCGATGATGTCGGCCGCGCTGGTGACCAGGACCGTGGTCGCCGGGTGGGCGCGGAGCAGCTGGTGGCAGCCGGCGGAGAACGCGCTGGTGACGGGACCGGGTACCACCCCAACCGGCCGGCCGAGCAGTCGGCTCTGTCGCGCGGTACTGGCCGATCCGCTGCGCGGGCCGGCCTCGACGATGACTGTCGCCTGGGCCAGGCCCGCGGTGATCCGATTTCGGGTCAGGAAGCGGCGCCGGAAATGTGGGGTTCCCGGCGGGGCCTCGCTGACGACGGCGCCGGATGAGGCGATCTCGGCGAGCAGGTCGGTGTGGGCCCGGGGATAGGGCAGGTCGCAGCCGCCGGCCAGCACCGCGACCGTCGGTCCGGCCCCGGCCAGCGCGCCGCGGTGGGCGGCCGCGTCGATGCCGAACGCGGCGCCGGACACCACCGTCCAGCCGGCCTCGGCCAGCCCGACCGCGAGCTCGTGGGCCATGTGTGTCCCGTAGGGGGTGGCGGCGCGGGCGCCGACGAGGGCGACCGCGCGCTCAGCCAGGGCCGCCAGAGTGGCCGAGCCGAGTACCCACAGTCCGAACGGCGCGCCGACGGCGGTCGCGGTCGGGGCGGCGCCGGGTGCGTCGAGGGCGTCGAGGCAGACGGGCCATTCGGCGTCGCCCGGGCAGATGAACCGTCCGCCCAGCAGCTGTTGGGCCCGCAGGTCGGCCTCGGGGTCCACGTCGGGATGGCGTGCGCGCAGGACGTTCCAGACGGCGACGGGGCCGTGTTTGCGTACGGCGGCGTGGGCGCGGTTCTCGTCCGGGCCGACTGCCCGGCACAGCGCGGCCCGGGCGAGGCGCTCGTCCTCGGAGACCGGGGTCCGCGTGGGTACGGCGGGGTGGTGCTCGTCGGGCCCGGCGGCCGGAGAGCCGGCGGAGACGTGGTGTTCGGTGGACGGGGAATCGGACTCGGTCATGGTGACTCCAGGCAGGAAGGCCAGGTGACGGGTGTGCACCGCGCCGCGCGGGCGGGCGGGCGGCGAGAGGTGATAGCCACGGCGCGCGCGGCGGAGGGCGCCACGGCGAGCGAGGTCGCGGTGGCGGTGGGGCTCAGCGGGCGCGGGCCTGCGCCAGGTCGGTGATCACCCAGGGCGCGTCGTAGTAGCCGGGCAGCCGGTGGATCATCCGGGCGCGGAGGTTGACGCAGAAGCTGGAGGCTTCGCAGTCGTGCCAGCCGGGCGGCTCACAGGACTGGTACTCGAAGCAGGCGATCGCCTTGAGCACCACGACGGGGTCCGGGTGGAACGGTCGGTCGGTGTGGAGGTAGACGGGTTCGACGTCGTCCCTGGTGTAGCGGTAGTTGACGCTGGCCATGTTCGCCGCGATCAGCATCGCGCCGGTCCGGCCGGCGGTGGCCGGGGTCAGCTCCTGCCGGTCACCGACATCGTCCAACCACTGCAGGGTCGTGTCATGGGGGAGGACGGTGGACAGGCCGGCGCGCACGAGGACGTCGATGTGGGCGAGCTCCACGACGAAGGCGCTCATCGCGCGGCCCTCCCCGTGGTCGTGGGCCGCGCGCCGTCGAGCAGGGTGTCCGCGTGGGCGTCGAGCCGGCGGCGACTATCGGCGTCGAACAGTCCGACGCGGTAGGCCCGGGCCCAGCCGTAGCCGAGCCGCGGCGCCGCCTCGGCCTGGCCGGCGTAGGCCGAGTGCCCGCGCCAGTCCCGCCACTGCGCACCCTCCAGCTCCAGCATCGTCTGGATGATCTCCAGGGTGGCATGGGTGGACGCCGGGGGTTCGAGGTCGGCGGGGCCGGCGCCCGCGGCCCAGCGGGCGAGGACCTCGGCCATGTCCTCGAGACCGAGACAGTGCACGACGGGCACGGGGTACAGCGACCTGTCCCCGTAACGCGGACGCCACCACATGCGGGCGGTCGCGAGAAGCGAGGGCCGCGGGCGTCCCGCGGAGGCGAGCGGGCGGGTGGCGCGTCGCCGCCGCATCAACAAAATGATCATTAGAGTCTCCGGGGGCGTGGGAACCGGGGCCGGTCCCGGCTGTGCTGGCCGGGACCGGCCCCGGTTCGGGAGCGGTCAGGCGGCGGCCGGCGGGTCGGCGACGTCAGTGGCGGCGCCGCCGTCGGCGGGCGGGTCGGGCAGGTCGCTGCCCGCCGCCTCGGCCGCGTCGTTGGGGCCGGTGCCCTCCGGCGGGTCGGTGTCGTCGCTCGCGGAAGGAAGGTCGGTGGGGGCGAGGACGAGGGCTTCGATGTCGGAGAGGGCGTAACCCCACTCCCGCAGCGCGGCGAAGTAGCGGCGCGCGGTCGGGGTGACCCGCCGCCAGGTGTCCGGGCCGGTGTGAGCCTCGAAGGCGGCGAGGACCATGCCGAGGGCCAGCGTCTGGGCGCGGGACTCGGTGGCCGTGGCCACCTGCTCGGCCAGCTGGCCACCGCCCAGGGGGGTCTCGTCGGTGCCAAGGAGGCCGCGGAGCAGGTCGTGGTGGGACTCGAGAGCGCGGCGCAGTTCGTAGCCGCCGGTGAGCAGACACGTCGCGATGAACCGGCTGACGCCTTTGGGCGGGGTCCGGCGGGTGAGGAAGGCCCGCAGCCACTCGCGGCGGACGGTGGTCGCCGACTTCCATGCCTTGTTGTTGTCGATGACCTCGCGCCGCTCGGCTTTCTCCTGGTCGGTCATGGGACCGTTGCGGCGGGCCGTGCCACCGCCGCCGAGAGCGGCCCACCGGTCGGTGTGGCCGTGGGTCTCGGGGTCGGTGCAGACGTATTCGGCGATCGCGACCGTGGCGGCGAACACGCCGCCGCCGCTCGGCGGCGTGGCCTCCTCCTCATCGTCGACCGGTGTCTCGGCATCGTCCGAGCTGTCGGGGTCGAGGGCGGCGGCGTCCGCCGGGCCGTCGCTGTCGCCGACGTCGGCGGGCGAGGCGCTGGCCCGGGGCTGGTAGTCGTAGCGGGAGGTGACGTAGGCGGCGTGGCCCGGGCAGGCGGTATGACCCTCGGTGGTGAGCGGCGCGCCGTCGTGGGCGAGCCTGCGCAGCCCCCGCGCCGGGCCGGCGGGGTCGGGCTCCTCGATGACCCGGACGCCCTGCGCGGTCAGCTGGTCGGCGAGCGCCCGCCGTTCGGCCTGCTCGGCGCGCCGGTCGCGCAGCCGCTGGACGGCGTGGGGGAACTGGCCGCTGGCCGCGGCCTCGAGCAGCGTGGTGACCGCGTCAGGGTCGTCGTCGAACTCGGCCAGGACGGCGAGCTCGTCGAGGGTGAGGTCGCCGCTGTGGGCGGCGCCGCGCGCGGCCTCGCTGCCCGCGACGGCCAGCGCGGCCTTCACCCGCCGTCGGGGCGTCTGCGTGCGCTTCGCGATCTGCGTCGCGCTCAGGCCGAACGCGGCGAGCTGGGCGAGGGTCGTATACCGGTCGGTGTCGCTGATCGCCGTGCGGTGCTCGTTGGTGACCCACTGTTCGACGATGCGCGCGATGTGGTCGTCGTCGGTGTCGCCGTCGGTACCGGCGATGATCACGGGCACGGTGTCCCGGTCGGCCGTGATGGCGGCGAGGGTGCGGCGGTGGCCGTCGCGGACGCGGATTCCCCCGTCGCTGTGCACGGCGATGATCGGGACGAGGACGCCGTGGTCGCGGATGGAGGCGACGAAACCCGGGTCGAGCGCGGCATCGTCGCGGATGTTGCGGTCGAGTAGCAGGGTGCGGGGGTCGAGATGGGTGACGGTGAGATCGGTCGGAGCCGCACTCGTCATGATCAGATTCCTTTCGGGTTCCGGAGACGGGACAGGGCCGCCCGCGGTGCGGGCGGCCCTGCCGGTGGAGGGGGAGCGACGGTCAGACGGTGGCGGCCAGGTGCAGCGCGGCCAGCCCGCCGGCTTCGAGCTCGTGGGACCGGTCGGCGTCGGGCAGGGTCCGGGCCGCGCTGGTGACGGCGTGCAGCACCCCGCCGGCGGTCAGGTCGGCGCCGGCGATGAAGTGGCGCAGGATGAGATCCCGCTCGGCGTCGGCGTAGGCCTGCTGGCGGGCGACGGCCTGGATCGTGGCGGTCGGATCGGTGATCGGGGCGGCGGCGTCCCGTTCGATCTCCTCCAGCCGCCCCCGGAGGTAGTCGACGTTGAGGAACGTGCTGACCGCGTCGGCGGCCCGGGCCGCGATCAGGTCGATGGCCTTGCGCTGGGTCGCCACGGACCAGCGGACAACGCCGTCCTCGAGCCGGCCGCCGAGGTGGACACGCTTGACCGCGTCCTTCGTGATGGTCAGGCCGTTGCCGCAGACCTGGACGACCAGCCGGGGGACGATGCTGAAGGCACCGCAGCCGGACTCGGAGTTGCTGATCTCGAAACCGGCCCACACGACCGGGTTGTCGATGCCGCTGGCGCCGGAGAACGGGCTGCGGTAGTTCCGCAACAGCACCGGGGCGAGAGCGTGGACCTCTTCGCTGCGGATCCGGACGTACATCCGCCGGTCGGTCAGGTCGGCCCCGTCGATCTGGATCGGCGCGCCGGCGCGTTGGACGCCGTCGAGGACCGCGGTCAGCGCGTCGAGATGGTCGATCGACTGGTAGTGCTGGCTCAGCACCGCCCGCAGCACCCCGTCGCCGCCCGCGCAGCCGCGGCCCCGCAACGCCCGCAGCAGCACCCGCTTCTCACCGAACTGGGGGTGGCTGAACCAGCCGTTGGCGTTCTCGTCGAACAGCGGCGAGTGGGTAGCGCGCAGGCGACGCAGGTAGGCCAGGGGGATCCCGAGCTTGTCGGCGAGCCCCTCCTCCCCGACAGCGGTGGGCGGGTAGGTCCCGTCGACGGGCAGGACCCCGTCCTCGCTGATGATCGGTTCGACGCCGGAGATCACGATCGACCCGCCCTCGGCGCGCAGCCGGCTCATCGGGACCACGACGTCGACGCGGCGGCGGTACTCGTCCCCGAGCAGCGCAACAAGATCCTGCAGGGAGGCGTTGCGGCCGGGCCCGGTGGAGATCTCCTCGGAGACCAGTGCGGACATCAGAATCCTTCCTCGGACATGGCAACGCCCCGCCGTCGAGTCGGCGGGGCGCAGGGGTGGACGCGGGGGGTTTCAGGCGGGGGTTCAGGTGTTCCAGTCGATGGTGAGGTGGACCCCGGCGGGCAGCTGGTAGGTGGCGCCGCAGCCCCGGCAGGCGATCCGGGCCTCCCCGTAGCCGGCGACGGTGACCGGCCGCTCGGTGTCCGGTTCAGGGTGGACAGGCAGGAACCACAGGAGACCGGCGTCGGGGTCGATCACGGGCGTGAGCGACGTGTCGATCACCGGTCGGGTCGCATGGACAATCTCCTGGTCATCCAGCTCGGTGCCGGGGCCGCAGCGCGGGCAGGCCACGCTGCCCTGCCCGTCGTCGGTGACCATGACGGTGAGAGTCCCGGCTGGCGGGCGCATGATCGGCTCCGTGGGGAGTCCGCGTGCCGCCGGGATGTCCGGCTCGGCGCGCTGGGCCGTGGCCATCGTGACGGCCGGTCGGCCGGCGGCGGGACGCCGACGGGGTCGGCGCCAGCGGCGCGTGCCCCTGTGCCGGGAAACGGGATCCATACAGTCAGGTCCTTTCTGATCGGGGCCGGGCCGGACCGCCTGGGGGCGGCTGTCGATGCCGGCGGGGACGGAGGAGTGCCCGGTCGGGCAGGGCCGCTATCCGCCGCGGGATCCCCGGGCCGGGCACGCCCTTGCCCGCAGGGTCGGCCGCAGGCCGAGGCGTGCGGGGCCCGGGGGCCCGTGGCAGCGTGCCCCCGCCCCGGCCGGGCCCGCCGGACCCGCGCCCCGCGGCCGCCCGGCGGTATCGGGCCGCCATGAGCGTCGGATCACGGCCGGGCCGGGCGGCATGGAACCGCGCGGTCAGCACGCCGGCGGTGGCGGACCGGGCGGGGACACGGGTGGTGCTGGCGCCTCGAACACGGCGGCGGGCTGGGTGATGTCCGGCGCCAGCCGCGGATCCGGGCAGGGAGTGCCCAGCGGCGTGGCGAGCACGGCCAGCCCGGCCGCCCGGGTGAGGACCGCTCCCGCCTCGTGGGTCGTGAGCAGCATTTCGTCCGCGGTGAACGGCACTCCGGCGGCCTGGCGCGTGGTCTCCAACGTCGGCGTACGGTTCTTTCGACCCAGGGAGGGCCAGTAATTCGTCTGACTAATTATGTCAGCCACTGGCTGTGTATCCATAACCAATGATCCCGATCCGGAAGGGGTACGGGCGTGATCGACAAGCTGACGCTCATCACTGGGAACGAGGGCAAGGCACGCGAGTACGCGGCCATGCTCGGCATCGAGGTCCTTCCTGTGGAAATTCCGCTGCTGGAGATTCAGTCCCTCGATCCGGTGGAGGTCGTGCAGACGAAGGTCGCCGATGCCTACGCGAAACTCGGGAGCCCCGTACTGGTCGACGACACCGGGCTGAGGATCGCGGAGTGGAACGGCCTGCCCGGCGCGCTCGTGTCCTGGTTCCTCCAGTCGGTTGGGCCGCGGGGAATCCTCACTATGGCCAGCGGGATCCGCGACCGGCGCGCGACCGTCACCACAGCGCTCGGGTACGCGGACGCGGACGGCATCCAGGTATTCACCGGCTCCCTCGAAGGCACCCTGACGACGGAGATCCGCGGTTCCGGCGGCTTCGGCTACGACTCGATCTTCCTCCCGGACGGAGGCGACAAGACGTTCGCCGAGATGACCGGCGCGGAGAAGAACGAGGTTTCGCATCGGAGGCGCGCGGTGGAAGCCATGCAGGTCGGACTCGCGCTCATCGCCAACTGACGGTGGGCGCCATGCAAGCGTTGCAGCTACGCCAGGGAGGAAAGAGTTGGCCGGGCTGGTCCTGGCTTCGCCGCGCTCTGGCCCGCGGGTGAGTGGTGGATCGCCCACGACCGGCTCGCGCTCTCGCGGACGGCTGGCCCACCTCGCACCCAAGCCGCTCGGCCGCGATGGTCCCGGCGGCGCGGACGGCGTTCGGCGAGCACCAAGTCCCGAGCCTCGATGCCGCCCCCGCCGTGGGAGAAGACGCCGCGTATGCCCCCTAGGTTGTAGTCCTCACCGAGGCCCAAGCCTCGGTGCCGCGGCACCGGCGGTGAGCCGCTCCGTGCGGGCAACGGCGGCGTCCGGGTACGTAGCCCGCGCCGGCTCCCCTCCGTTGGCGTGGGCACGGGCCATCCGCGCGTCGCGGGCCAGCGCCGCCCGTGGGCAGCCGGTGCGCATCCTGGCCATCCGAGGGCATCGATCGTCGCATCGGTCCCGCCGAGCAGCACCGAGGCGGATCGGACAGGACTACGGGCGCCGGCCGTCCCGGTCCTCACCCCCGAGTCTTGATCGTTATCATCGCGGCCGCGGCGGCGGCGGCGCGGGACGCGCCGTCTGGGTCGGACCCGACGGCGAGGACGTAGCCGGCACGCTCCCGGGAGCTGGAGAGGGCCTTGAGTCGGTAACCGGCGGTGTAGAAGACGTCGGCCGCCTTCACCCCGGGTGCCTCGCGAGCGGCCTCGACCCCGCTGACGTCCACGATCTCGCCCGGGTCGGCGGCCAGGAAGCGCAGGACAGCGGCAGGGTGACCGGGGCCGTCGTACAGCCCGGCTAGCTCGATGGGCCGGCCCAGCCACATCAGGGCAGTGGCGCGGGCCAGCTGGAACCCGGTGGCCGCGCGCACCAGGCGCGGATCCTCACCGCCGCCGAGCCTCGGCATGATCTCGATCATCGTGAATCGGGGGTCACGGCCCGGCGCGGCGTCCATGATGACCTGAGCGTAGATCGGGCCGTTCTCGATGCCCATCGCCGCGCAGGCACGCTCGACGATCCCGGCGAGGGCGCCCAGCGGGTCCGGATCGGTGACAGCGGGGAAGACTTTCTCCATCGCCACCCCGAACCGCGGGCCGCGCTCGCGGGACGAGCGCCGGTAGCTGGTGGTCATTAGACGGACCCTGCTGGCTACGACCAGCGCGTTGATCCCGATCTCCTCGCCGTCGGCGAGTTCCTGGATGATGGCGACGCCGTTCTTCGTGGCGGCGAGGGCGGCTTCGATGCTGGCCTGGGCCTGCGCGATGTCGTCGGCGCGGTTGACGCCGGTCTGGCCGATGCCCTCGTCCGGCTTGACCACGACCGGGAACCGGAACGCGGTCCAGTCGACGTTCCGAATTGTGTCGGCGTCGCCCTTCACGGTGACGGGGCAGGGCACACCGGCCGCGGCCAGGCGCTCGCGAGTGCGCGCCTTGCGCATGGGCATCTCGGCGGTGGCGGCGCTGATGGGGCTGGGCAGTCCCAGGGCTTCCGCGAGCCGGACGGCGACGAACACGGCCTCGTCGCTGCCTCCGGAGGCGACGCGGTGGGGGCGGTTGGCCCGCGCCCACGCGAGGAGGCGCGGATAGTCGTACCGGCCGATGGGGATCACCTCGTCGGCGAGTCCGTACGCGGGCACGCCGGGCCGGTCGTCGGCCACGACCACGCGCACGTCGAGCGCGGCCAGCGCTTCGACCAGTACCTGTTGCGGGTGCCCGCCACCGCACACCAGAACGGTCTGTCCACTCACCAGATACCTCCGCGAGGGATACGGACTCCGGGTGTTCGCCGAACGACTCACGCAGCCAGCGAGGAAGGCCCACCATTCGCGGGCGGTGATCGGCTCCGGTCCCTCGCGTAGGGCGCCGATCAGCGGTTCTACGCCAGGAGGCTCGACCAGTAGGAGTCGAGCGCCTGCCGGCCGCGCGCGGTGAGGCCGAACGATCCGGCGCGCGGCTCGACGAGCCGGTTCTTGCGGAGCTGCTCCAGCGCGACCGCCACGCCGCGGCCGCCGCTGCTCGTCCATACGGTGTCGTTTCCCCAGGTGACGGCGGCCTCGCCCCGACGGAGGGACGCCATGGCGTCCTCGCGTACCAGCCCCTCGCCCTGGTCGATCCGGTCCAGGGTGTCGATCGCGTGAGAGGTCAGGAAGATCCTGGCGTGGCGAACGACGTGCTGGTCACCATCACAGCAGGTGACGCCGTCGCACACGTCGTCGCAGTCGAGGTCGTGCCGCGGATGGTGACTATCTTCTGATAGCCGTGCTGGGCCTCGACGTCGCCCGTGTTTGCTCGGGCTTTCAGGGCCTGGGTGTCGTCGCGGGAGATGAGGATCTGGGCGTGTCGGGCGGCCGCGTACCGGTCGCCGCGGTCGGCCCGGTTCGCGAGTTCCTCGAGGTCGCCGCGGGCGGTCAGCAGCGCCGAGAGCCGGGTGACGAGGCGGTGGTGTCCCTGATCGGCGCGCTCGCGGAGACGGTCCTCGTCTCCGTACGCGGCCAGGACGCGATCGAGCCGGCGGACATCGTTCCGCCCGGCCGGCCCGGACGACGGCGGCCATCGCATGAGGTCCGGGTCAGTTCTGAGCCGGTGGAGCAGGAGACCGGCGTCGGGATGCCAGTCGTCGGCGAGGGCCCGCAACTCCTCGACGTCGCCGCGGACCGCGAGGAAGGCTCCCAGCCAGATCTCGGTGATGCCGTCGTCCTGACCGGCTCGGCGGCGCAGCTCATCGACGTAGGCCCTGTCATCCAGCAGGTCGATCATGCGCTGCTCGTCGGCGGGATCCCCGCGCTCGCCTCCCCCGGCGCCCGCCAGCTCTACGACCACCGCCGGGCCGTCGGGGACCGCCACGACGCGGCCCTGCGCCGGGTCGGCTACCGCCTCGTGAGCTGCCTGTGGCACTGCCTCACCCACGGCGGCCACTACGACGAGGACCGCGCCTGGCCATCCTGAGAACGGCGAACCGCGGAACAGGTCCGGAGCCGTGAGATGCGCCCCGGCGTCGTCGTGGATGGCCGCGACGACCGCGCCGCGGGCGGGACAGCGTGGGCGGGACGCGGGTCCGTCGGGACTGGTGGTGGACGGCGGGACGGCGTGTCATGGCGCGGCCGGCTGCCCCATCTGGTCACGGTCGGTGTCACCGGGCGGTCACCGTTTCGGTCATCGCCTCACAGCGCGGGCCCGGGTGGCGGCGGTTGCGGGTCGGGGAGGGCGGTGAGGCGGTCGGGGATCTCCACAGCGGCGATCGCGGCGAGCAGCCGGTGCGCGGCCGTGGGGTCGGCACCCTCGGCGGTGGCGCCCTCGGCGGTGGCGATGTCGGGCCGGTGGTCGGCCAGCAGCCGGCGTAGATCGTCCGGGGAACGGTGGAGAGCGGCCGCGAAGGGTCCGGTTGGCACGGCGAGGGCGCCCCGGTCCGGGTCGAAGAGGAGCGGCCCGCCCGCGGGTTCCTCCAGCATCAGCCCGGCGGCGGCCGGGGCGGTCGGTGGGACCTGGAACAGGGTGGCGGGCACCGAGGCGGCTGGGTCGATCAGGGGGTCCGTGGTGTCGAGGCTCATCGGCTTTTCCAGGGCCAGCGCGCCCGCGGGGCCGCGGCGGACGGTCGCGGTTTCGCGGACCGTGACTATCTGTTCGTTTTCCGTCAGGGGTGGGCCGCCCGCCGCGCGGCGGGCGGCGAGCAACGCCGACACGGTCGGCCAGGCGGCGCCCGTGACGACCTCGACGTCGTTCTCGTGCAGCCAGAGCGTTCCGCCGATCGGGCCGTCGGGTTGGATCTGGTAGCTGAGGGTCCCGTCGCGGTGGCAGATGCCGCGTAGGACGGTTCCCGACCGCACGGTGGGATGGTCGATGGTGGTGATGCGGGCGCCGTAGGCGAGCCGGGCGTCTGGCTCGTCGGGCACGAACAGGTCGGTGTGGACATGCTCGGCGGCGGAATACAGCACCCGTGCCGGCTGGTCGCGGTAGGGGTGGCCGGGCAGGTTGTAGGCGTCGGGCCGCCAGCGGTAGCCGGTCACCGTGCCGTCGGGGCGGCTGAGCAGGTCGACGACGACGCCGCCGGCCGGCTCGCGGTAGTCGCCGACGTCGACGACGATCCGGCGGCCGGGCAGGTAGGGCGGGCCGGTCGGGGCGAGGTGGGACAGCAGCCGGAGGCCGTCGTCGGCCAGCCATGCCTGCTCGGCGGGCAGCCAGTCGTCGGGGTGGCTGATGGCCCGGGCGACCGCGCCGGCGACCGCGGCCGTCAGCGTGTCACCGAGGTGCACCGGGGTGTCGAGCGGGACGAGCAGGCCGGTGGAGGCGTGCACGACCCGGCCGTGGTGCCAGACGCGGTGGGCGAGGTAGGCCTGCCCGTCGAGGACACCGACCGCGCCGACGAGATCGACCCGGTAGGGGCCCTCGGCCCAGCTCTCCTCGACCGGGCTGGCGTGGAGCAGCCGCCCGTAGCTGCCGCGCCACTCGCCGACGGTGATCGTGTCGGGCCGCGCTGGCCGCGCGGCGGCCGGCGGCGGCCCGTCAGGGGCGTACCAGCCACGCTCCTCGCTGGTGGTGACACGGTCGAGGTAGGCGTGGACCGGCGGTGGCAGCGCCACCCCGATCAGTCCTTCCAGTTCCCAGGACACGACGGCGCTCGCCGCCCACGGTGCTGGCCGCCCACGGTGGCTCCCGCGCGGGTGGAACTCGGCCCGACACATCGACGGGCCGTGGTGGAGCTCCCAGTGGCCGGCGGCACCGACGATGACGACCGGCGCGGCGAGGTCAGCCACGGCGAGCACCCGCGCCCGGCGGTCGGGCGGCGCGGTGCCGAAGAGGGCGGAGGTGGCGGATGCGGGGTTGCATGGCCGGCAGACTGGCCTGGCCGATCATCGCCCCGCTCATCGTCACGGTCACCGGCACAGTCATCGCGTGGCTGTCGGTGTCAGAGGCCGGGCGGGTCGGGTGCGGGCGGTGTGTCCGGTCCGGGTGTGGACGGCGGGTCCGGTGAGGGCGCGGCCAGGGGGATGGGAACGTGGACAGCGGTGATCGCGGCGGCGATCGTGTGCGCGGCCCGGCGGTCGGCCGGCCGGCCGGTGAGCGCCGCCGGCGCGCTGACCCCTGGTGTGTGCTCGTTGAGCAGGCGGGCCAACTCGGCGGTGGGGCGGCGCAGCCCCGCCATGAACGCCGCCGCCGGGACCACGGTCATCGCGCCGTCGGGCTCGACGAGGACGGTCTCGACCGGGCTGGTACCCGGACGCAGCCGGTACCCGCCGACGGTGAGGGTGCTGGAGACGGTCCGCGCGGTCATGGCGGGCTGCTCGACACCGGGCTCGAGCAGCGGGTCGGGCGGGCCGGCCGGTCGCGGAAAGGTCATCCAGATGGTGCGGGCCCGGTCGATGCTGGCGGTGGACTGCTCCCGCGCGGCGAGCAGCCGTTCACCCGGCATGATCGGCAGGCCGGCGTTGTAGCGGGCGTCGACCAGCGCCTCGACCGACGGCCACAGCGCTCCCGCGATCAGTTTGATGTTTCTGTGGTCGAGCCAGACCGGGGTGGGGTTCGGCCCGTCCGGCCGGATCTGGCAGAGCAGCCAGTTGCCCTTCGCCAGCAGGCGCAGCAGCGTCCCGGTCGTGACCCGGGGATGGTCGATGCTCGCCACCCGGGCGCCGAACGCGAGATGGCCGGCCGGGTCGGGGGGAATGAGGACCGGGGCCACCGTCTCGGGCAGGCTGAACAGCACCCGGTCAGCCTGACGGCGCAGGGCATGGCCGGGCCGGTCCCACACATGCGGCCGGGTCAGGTAGCCCTGGAGCTGGCCGTGCTCGTCGTGGACCGGGCGGACCAGGGTCCCGGTCGTCTTCTCCCGGTAGGCGCCGACATTGATCGTGACCGCGGTGCCGGCCGGTAGCGGATGGGCCGGTAGCGCGGTCAGCCGGCGCAGCGGGCCGCCGTGCCGCTCCAGCCAGGCGCTGATGTCCGGCTCGCCGGCGCGGGTTGTGGCGATCACGTCCGCTGTGTAGCGGACGAGGACGCTGCGGGGGATCGGATCGCCGGTGACCGGCAGATCACCTCCGGCGGCGATCACCCGATCGTTGTGGAGCAGCCGGTAGGCGAGCGCGAAAATGTCTCGGCCGTCGAGCCGGGCGTGGTCGACGACGGTGATGATGTCGATCCGGAAGCCGTCGGCGGCCCAGGTGTGCACGGGCGGTGCCTCGTGCAGAAGCCGGCCGTAGGAGCTGTTGTGACCGTCGACCCGCACCCGGTCGAAGCGGGCTGGCCGGCTGCCCGCGGGCGGCGGAGTGTCCGCGGCTCGCGGTGGCAACGCGGCCGTGTCGGTGTCCGCGTCGGTGAGATGCCGGTGCACCGCGAGCGGCAGCACGAAGCCCAGCCGCTGCTCCAGCCGCCAGCTGTCTCCCGCGACCGTCGCCCACAGAGGGGACGTGACGATCGTGGCGGGGTGGTACTCGGCCCGCAGCGTTCCGCTCGGGGCGTGGCGCAGGAGACGCCACCCCCCGCCGCCGGCGCTGATCTCCACCGGCGCTTCGGGTGCCGTCATGGGTAGCGGAGGGTGGGGCCGGATACGCGGGGGCCGTGTTCCTGTACCCGGCTCGGGCTGGTGGGAAGGCTTGTCATGACGGGGCATCGTGCTGGCCCCACTCACCGCGCCGGTCATCGTGTGGATCAGCGGGGCGGTCTAAGGAGCGTCCGCGAGCTGGCCGGGCCGCGCGCTCAGCGCTCCTACGCATCACCGCTTCACGCATCACATCGTGGGTGGGAGCGGTCCGGCGGCCGGGGGTGGAAAGTCGGGGAGCGGTGGCTGGAGCGGGTCGCGGAAGCGCGCCGCCGGCTGGTCGACGGTGGGGTCGAGCAGCGGGTCGGGGATCCGGGGGATGGCCTCGACCTGGTAGAGCGCGGGCGGTTCGACCGGATCGGTGCTGACCGTCGCCAGCTCGCGGAGGGTGATGAGGGCTTCGGCCGGCTCGAGCGGCAGGCCGGCGTCGTCGCGGGCGGCGATGAGACGGGTGACGGTGGGCCAGGCGTGGCCGGCGATGAGCTCGACGTCGCCCTCGTCGAGGAGGACCGGTTCGGCATCCGGATCGTGGTCGGGCTGGACCTGGCAGATCATGCCGTGCTCGGGGCCGGACGGGGACAGCCGCAGCACGGTGCCGGTGTCGAGGCCGGGGTGGTCGATCGCCCGGACGCGGGCACCGTAGCCAAGGAGATCAGCCGGCCCCGGGTCCGCCGGCCGCAGCGTGGGGGTCACGTCACGGGCGGCGCTGTGCAGCCAGCGGTGCGACTGGTGCTGGTAGGGGTGACCGGCGTGGTCGTAGGCGTCAGGCCGCCAGAGATAGCCGGTCAGCCGGCCGGCGCTGTCGAGGCAGGCGCGGACGATCCGGCCGGTGGCCGCCTCCCGGTAGTCGCCGACATCGACAAGCACCCGCGTGCCGGGCGGGTAGGGGGACGGCGGCGGTCCGGTGCGGGCGGTCAGCTCGCGATGGTGAGCCCCGAGCCAGCCCCGTTCGGCCGCGCTCAGCTCCCTGCTGGTCACGGCACGGTCACGGGCGAGGCGGATCGCGGCGTCGAAGCCGGCACGGCTGTCCGCGGGAACGATGAGATCGGCGTGGGCGAGGACGACCCGGTCGTGGTGGATGATCCGGTAGGCCACGTGGAGCCGGCCGGTCGCGGGCTCGCGGGCGACGACGCCGACGGTGTCGATGCGGTAGGTACCGTCGTCCCAGCTCACCGGCGGTTCGTGGTGGAGCCAGCGTCCGTAGGTCGTGGTTCGCCCGGCGATGAGGACCTGGTCGTGCCGGGCGGGCCGGGAGCGGGCCGGCGGAGGTGTGGGATCGGCCGGCCAGCCGAGGGACACCGGATCCGCGGAGGCGGTGTCGCGGAGGTGGAGGTGCGCCGAGCGGGGCAGCGGGAAGCCGCAGTGGCGCTCCAGGACCGAGGGGTCCGATGCGCGGGTCTGCCAGGCCGGCGCGGTGGCCGGTGTGGGCGCGGTGCCGGGGTCGTCGGGGAAGAACCCGGCCGCGTAGGCGGCGCCGGAGGCGATCCCGAGGATCCGCCAGTGGCCGCCGGCCGCGGTGATCTGGATCTGGTTGCGCTGCTCAGCCATGACTCCTCCGGACCGGTTGCCACAGGCGGTGCGGGCCGCTGTGGGGCCGATGTCGTCGGGCGGCAGCGGGTGGAGATGGGGCAGCGCGGCGCTCATGGCCGGTGAGCCTGGGCGGCGGAGTCTTCGTCACGGTCATCGCGACGGCCTTCGGATCGTGATCCCCGCGTCACAACGCGGGGGGAGGAGCGGCCGGCGGTGGCGGCGCGGGCGGCGGGTCGGTGAGATCGGCGCTGGGCAGCGGGCGGACGGCGAGCTGGAAGCGGGCGGACGGCTGGATCGCGGCGGGGTCGAGCAGCGGGTCGGCCATGCCCGTGGCCACTGTCCGCGCGACGAGCGTTCCGTCGGGGCCGCGTACGGCTATGCCCACGTCGCGGATCGCGAACAGCGGCTCGTCGGGAAGTAGCTCCAGCCCGGCCTCGGCGCGGGCACCGACGGCCTCCTCGACTGTCGTCCACAACGCGCTGGACACGATGAGGAGATCCTTCTGCGACATCCACACCGGTCCGCTGCCGGGTGTGTCGGGCTGGATCTCGTATCGCAGTACGCGCTCCTCGTGGTCGAGTCGGGTGCGCAGCAGGCGTCCCCCGGCGATGTGCCGGTCGTCGATGGCGACCACCCGGGAGCGATAGCTGGGGAGGCCGTTGAGGGGGGCGGGTCCGTCCAGGGTGGCGGCAACATCAGACAGCTGGCTGATCACCACCTGTGCGGGCCGGTCGGCGAACGGGTGGGCGGTCTGGTCGAAGCAGTCCGGCCGCCAGGCGTAGCCGGTAGGGCGGCCGGCGGCGTCGCGGATTACCTCGACGACCGTCCCGGCCACCCGCGGGTCGGGCCGGTAGTCGCCGACGTAGACCCGGACCCGCGTGCCGGGCGGGTAAGGCCCGCTCGGGAGGTGGGTGAGCCGGCGGAGCGCGTCCACGTGCTCCCGGGAGAACACCGCCGGCCAGAGCCCCGGAGGTCGCTCGCGCAGCGTTTCCACGGCCATCTCGACCAGGACGCTGCCTGTGATCTCAAGCGCGGTGTCCACCGCGACGTCGGCCCGGGCGCAGATGACGCGGCCCTCGTAGCTGAGCCGGTAGGCGTAGAACGCGGCGGTGACCTCCGCCGACTCGACCTCCGCCGCGCCCGGCACGGGGAACCTGACCGTGCTCCCCTCGGCCACGCCCAGGATGTCGATCCGGTAGGGCCCGCGCGACCAGGTGTAGAGCGGCGGATCCTCATGCATGATCCGCCCATAGGTACCGCTTCGATCACCGAAGATCATGAAGCTATGTCGAGCGGGATGTGAACCCCACGGCGGCGGCTGTAGCGACGCCGGCCGATCGAGGTCGACCAGCGGTATGGGGACGTCCGTCCGGGTGAGATGGGCGTGCGCGATCAGCGGCAGCGGGAAGCCGACCTGGGCCTCCAGCGCCCAGGAGGAATCCGCGCGGACTTCCCACTCCTCGTAGTCGTCGTAGTCGAACCAGTTCATGGTCAGAGGCCGGAACGTCGCCGCGTAGACCCCAGCCCGCTGATCATGATCAAACAGCCAGGAGCCGTGATCGGTCCAGATCGTCAGCCAGTCGTGTGCCACGGCGCGGTCCCGTCCAGGTCAGCGGGGAGGAGGGCGGGCTGGTCCGCGAGGGGGGAGGGCGGACCGGTCACAGTCGTCATAGGCGCTGAGGCTGCCCCGGCGACTCATCGCCAGAGTCACCGCGCGGATCACCGGCGTGGTCATCGGCGTAGTTATCGACGCGAAGGGCCCGTACGCCTGACCCTGGCCGGCGTGTCGGCGGACCGGGACCAGCCTCCCCCGCGGCTCGACCGGCATGCTCGCGCACGGACCAGGTCCCTAGAGGAGGCCGCTTCCCGGCCTCGGTGGCGTGGCCCGCCGTGTGGCCGCCGTGATGGTCGTGTGGTCACCTCAGTGCCCCCTCGGCACCCTGGTGATCGTCGGCAACGCGATCGATGGGGATCGGCATCGCCAGCAGGTCGCGATGGAGGGGCCGTGGAACACCTGGATAGGCACCTCGATCAGTGCCCGCGCGCGGCCGACATCGGCGGCGCCCACGCGGCGGTAGTCCGCCCACCATTGCGGCGCGCTCGGCGGTCGTCGGCCGGGCGGTGCCGCGACCAGCCACGGGTTCCTCGGCTCGGCGCGGTCCTGCCCGGAGGATCGACCGGAGGCCGAGGCACGCGCAGCCGAGAGTCCGTGGCAGTCTGCCCTGCCCGGCGCGAGCGGCCTCCCGCCGACCGGCGGCCGGAGGTCTTGGGCGAGCCGGATGTCCGAGCGGCCGGGCGCGGCCCGCGCCCGCTCGGCGCCGAGTTCAGCCCCGTCGGCCACGGCTGGGGACGCCGGGCGCCGCGGAGCGGGACTGGTTACAGAGATGGCGGCCCGGCGTGGGGGGCGATCCCGACGATGTCGACCCGGTAGGTCCCGTTCGTCCAGGTGTAGTCAGGCGGATGCGTGTGCATGATCCGGCCGTAGGTGCTCTTGGGAGTGCGGAACCGCATCTGGTGATGCCGGGCCGCGTGTGATCCGGCGGGTGGTTTCCCGCCGATCTCCGGGCTCGGTCCGAACGGAGCCAACACGGTTTTCGCCTGGGCCAGGTAGTGGTGGGCCTCCATCGGTAGCGGGAAACCGACGTCCGCCTCCAGCGCGCAGGACGTGAACGTCCGTGTGGTCCACTCCTGGCCGCGGGGCGCTCCGGGGACGGATGACGACTGGAACGTGGCCGCGTACAGGCCCGACTCCTAATCGTGATCTAGGCGCAAGGAGCCGGCATCGCCGCTGATAGTCAGCGCTCTGTCCACCTCAACCGTCGATCCGACCTTGCCGCAGCGGGCCATGCGCATTCGGCGCGTGGCTCGCCCGGCGCGGATCGGCTATCACAGTCGTCATGAGCGCCACGCTGGCCAGGCGGATCATCGCCGCGGTCATCGTGAAAGTCGTCGGCGGGATCAGCCCCGCGTCCCATGGCCGGCGGCAGTCCGCGGTGCCCGGATGGCCGGATCGGGGCCCTGACGGCGCGGGAGGTGAGGAGAGCGAAAGCCGGACATGGCTGGCTCCACTGGGCGGCACTCGGCTCGCGGGCCGGCCCGCTCCTCGCGGGACGGCCGCGTCGGCGAAAAGCCGGCCGTGTGATCGTTCACGACCGACACATGCGCGCGCCGATCCTGAGCCGTTCGCCGGGAAATAGTACGGCGGTAATGCCTTGCCAGGATGAGCCATTCGGGGCAACGATGGGATTTGCGGGTCGTGACTGCGCCACCACACCAGGGAGGGGTGGGTGCGTCGGAGCCGCTGAGGTGTCGGGGGCCGGGCCGCACAGGGAGATTCATGCGGGGCAGACACTCGACGGCGAAGAGCACGCCCGACCAGGCGCGGCCGAGCCGGCGGCCGCGTGTGCGCGGCTACCGAGCCGGGATCATCGCGGCCGGGGCGCTGGCAGCCGCGGTGGCGCTCAGCGTGCTCGGCGTCCACGCCGCGAGCGCGAACGGCGGTCCGTCGACCACGGCGACCAGCCCCGCTTCCACCGCCGAAGCCGCGGCGGGCGGGGACGCGGGCGCGACGTCGTCGGCCGCCGCACCCGCGGGCGACCCGTCCGCGTCCCCGCCGGCCGGCACGCCGGGCGCCACGTCGACGACCGCCGCCGCCAGCCCGTCGCCCAGGCGAACCCTCGCGCTCGTCCCGATCCCCCTCCAGCCCCTCACGCCGCGCGCGACCCCCGCCGCCAGCGCGCCGACGGGCGGCGCCGGCCCAGCCCCGGCCGACACGCCGGCGGGCCCGTCGCCCAGGCAGACCCTCGAGCTGGTCCCCATCCCCGTGGAGACCCTCACGCCGGGGACGGCCCACCCGAGTCCGTCACCCACGGGCTGAGCGCGGGTTTCCCTTCTCTCGATATCCGTGACGTCCGGGGGCGTGATGGTGGCTGACGGGTCTGTGCTGGGCCTGGACTCCGATCCGGTTCCGGGTGATCCGCGGGGCGGTCGGTGATCTCGCGACCCGGCTGGCGGGCCAGCCGGGGCTGGCCGAGCCGACCACCGAGCGCTTGCGGGCGATCGCGGCGAACGGTGGCGATCTCCAGATGTTCGGCGACTATGCCCCGCGCTATCTGGACGCCCCGCACGACCTGCCCGCCGACGCGATGAAGGAGCGGGGCCCGGTACCGTTCACCGATGATCGTCAGTGGCGGTGGGGAAGGGCTCACGCCGCACTGCCCTGCTCTGACCGCGCGGAGAGCGCCGGCGCGGACTGGTACGGCACCACTGTGGTGTTCGACATGATGATGAGACTGAGAAGCCTCATCACCGATCTGGTCACCGTGGTGCTCACCGGGTCTGTCACCACAACCGCGAGGCGGGCAGCCCCGCGCGGGAGGGCACCGGCGCGCGGGACGGCGGCGAGGCAGGTCCCGGCGGCAGCGGCCGCGCAGGCGGAGTGCCCCGTCTCCGTCCGGCGCGGGCCAGGGCTCGGATCGGTAGCGGCCGGCGCTGGCATGCGCCGGCCACCGTGGCGGCCTGGAGCACTACGGGCCGGCCGGCGGTTCAGCGCACGAGGCTACCGATCCGCCACGCGGCATAGTCCCGCGCGATCCTGGCCCGGTTTCGGACGCCCGGGGAACGGTTGGTCAGGGTGAATGAGGTCCACAGCCCGGCGACGAACGCGGAGAACGCGGTGATCGAATCAGCCGGCGCGGCGGACCAGCCGGAGAGTCCGCCGGCCCACGCTTCGGCCTGAGCCGGCGTGTGCCCCGCCCCGATCAGACGGATGACCATGTATGCGGTGTCCACCCATGGTGCCGCCGCCGCCGGCCACCCCCAGTCGATCACATAGACACGGCCGGGTGTCACAAGAAACTGATCGCGGTGAAGATCAGTATGGGCGAGGCGGTCCCCATCCACCGCGGCCGGCGCCCTGGCCGTCCACTCGTTCATGAGGGAGACGTCCCAGCCCGCCACCAGCTCGGGGTCGGACTCGGCCAGGCGGCTCCACCAGTCCACCACCGTCCACCGCTGGCGCAGACCCCGGGTGTCCTTCGCGGGAAGGGTGCTCAGGCGCTCCATCGTGGCGGCCACCAATGGCAAGTCCGGGGAGCCGGGAGTCAGGTCAACGGGCCGTCCGGTGACGTGCTCGAACGCGACAACCAGCCAGTCGTCCACCTCCACGGTGAACAGCACGGCGGGGGCAATCCCTTGGGCCAGCGCCCCCGCGGTGACCTCGTTCCGTAGCCAGGTCAACTGGCGGGAACGACCGCCGCTCACCGCCTTCACAAACACAGTGGTGTCCCGTCCGCGTAGGACGGCGGCGAGGTGGTTGTTCTGTCCGCTTTCGATCACGTCCGCCGACGCGATCGGGCCGATGTGGGTCTCGACACCCGTCCTGATCGAACTGGGGAGGGTCGTCCAGACATCGGCCACTCGTTGGGTCCCTTCTCAGCTACGGGCCGGGAATCCGCGTGTTGGTGTTCTCGTCCCCGTCCTTGCCCGAGGCGGAGCAGTTGCCTTCGTCGGCGCAGTCCGCGCGCGATCCTTGAGGCCACAGCCCCGGGTCGACAAACAGGCCCAAGCCCCGGATCGCGTCCAGCATAGGAGGGAGCAAGTCGAAGTACAGCGGGGGGACGGCGGCCGGCTTCGCTGTGTGACGGACGCGCGGAAGGCCGTGACGCTTGAAGAACTGTCGGTAGCGGTCGGGCTCTTCGAGCGCGGCGTGCCAGCCTTCGTCAACCGCGTCGCTCGGGACGAAGACCCGGTTCGGGTGGGCCGCGCAGACTAGCAGGAACGCCATCGTCTGGTCGGCGGTGGCCTCGGCCGCCGGGCGGTCCAGCTCGGGGTGACGTGCGGAGATGGCGTCGGACAGCCAGCGGAAGTAGTTGGGGTCGATGGTCCTGGCCTGAACCGGTTCGGCAGCCAACGCGGTCACGGTCGCCTCCCAATCTCATGATCTGATCCATAGAGAGACTACGGTGACACAACACGCAACATATGCGGTTCGGCGGTTTTAGCCGAGATCCCGACCATCCCGACGGGGCGGACTCCTCCGCGAGCCGTACACGGCTTGCCGAGCTGGGACGAGATGTGCTCGAACTCTTTCGCGTGCGGCCGCGCGGCAGCCATCATGATCAGACTAGGAGTCGACGTCGCCGCGCCACGCCTCTTCGGGTAGGCGGCCAATGCGGGTTTTTCTGTTCGGCGGGTCGCGGGGTGTCAGGTGGGGTTGTTGGTGTCGGTGAGGAAGTGCAGCACGGCGAGCGCCAGCATGATCGTTCCGGTGAAGGCGCAGGCGCCGTCTTGGATCGCGGTGGTGATGGATGCGTGGTCGGCTATCTGGAGTAGGGCGCCGGCGAGTGCGGCGATGACGCCGAGCAGGACCGCGATGAGGGCCAGCAGGATGCGGGTGGTGCGCGGCGAGTGTGGCGGGGTGCCGGTCATGGCTGTGCCGCGGTGAGCAGGCCGCTGGTGAGGTGGTCGGCGAGGTCGGCGCGTAGCCGGTCGGCGGCGTCCGCGAGGGCGCGGTGGGCGGTGATCTGGTTGTCGAGGTCGGTGAGGACCGCGCCGATGCGCTGTTGTTCGGCTAGGGGTGGGAGTGGCAGTCGCAGTGTTCCGAGGGTGCGGGCGCTGATGGAGGGGATCGCGGTCGCGGACTGTGCGCGTCGGGCGATCCAGCTTTGGGCGTGCCGGGCGGACAGGACGGCGAGCAGGTAGGCGGGGTCGACGTCGTGGTGGGCGCGCAGGTACATGAGGTTGGTGCCCAGGAGCCATCCCTGTTGGGTGGCGTCGACGCGGGCGAGCGGTCCGACTGTGCCGGTGCGTACGAACAGGATGTCGTTCGCGTGCAGGGTGAACAGGCTCATGCCCACGGTCTGGTCCGGGTGGATCCGCCGGACGGTGTCCATCTGGATCCGCCGGTCGACGAGGTCGCGGGGCGCGATCAGCCCGATGCCGTACTCGGTGTCACGCAAGCGGCGCACTGTCTGGTGGGAGGGGCCGGCCTGCAGCGTGCACAGTTCCTTCAGCGGGACGCTCGGCCAGGGATCCGCGAAGGCGGCGCCGGGCTCGACGATGATGGCCCGGACTTTCGCGTCGGTCTGTTCGGCCAGATACAGATGTTCGTCCAGCGCTTCCGCCGGCCGGTGGAGTGTCAGGGCCACCGGGTCTGGGGTGGTGCGGGAGGTGAGGTGGTCGGCGGGGTCGAGGGAGTATCCAAGCTGGGCCAGTGCGGTGCGTGGCACGGCGCGGGCCGTCAGACCCGGGTAGGTGATGCCGGTGGGGCTGGTCGCCTCCTCTGGGTGCGTACGCCACCGGCCCAGGCAGACGGCGGCCGTGTGGATCTCCTCGGGGGTGAGGATCCGCTGCTGCCTGGACATCTGGCCGCGCCCGTGTATCTCGAGGAACAGCACATGATCGGTGGGGGTTGTTCCGGGCACCCGTAGGCCCCACAGCATCACCGCGACGCGTGTCGGTGCGAACAGCTGCCGCGGCAGCGCGAGGACGAACTCGACCGCACCCGCCTCGACCATCCGCGCTCGCAGGTGCTGTTCGCGGTCGTCGTCGGAGGCGGCCGCCCGGTTGGGCATGACGACGGCGGCCCGCCCGTCGGGGGTCAGCGAGGCCAGCACATGTTGGAGCCAGGCGTAGTTGTCGTTGTGCGCGGGAGGCGGACCGAACAGCCAGCTGTCGTCGGCGGGCGGGTCGCCGGGGGAGGTGGCGTTGAACGGCGGGTTCGTGACGATCAGATCCGCGAGCGCCGCGGGTGCCTGCCGCCAGGGAGCGGGCGAGCCGGGTGTCAGCCGTGCCCGGCCGCCGCCGAGGTGGATGCCCATCTCGGCCAGCCGGCACAGGTCCGGGTCCGCCGCGTTTCCCGACAGCGTCACCGACCTGTTCGCGGCCCACGCGCCGAGCAGCATCTCCCCGGCTCGCGCGTACGGGTCGTGCACGTGGATCCGGTCGTCCGCCCGCACAGACAGGGCCATGATCAGGTCCACGAGGGAGCGTGGGGTGGTGGCGGGAGCGCCGCCGCGGGCGTCCCAGCGTTCGTAGTGGCGCAGCAGGTCCTCGAAGACGGTGCGGGGCAGGTCCTCGCAGCGCCGCATGATCTGCCCGAGGTCTTCGGCGGCCGGCCCGCCGAGCGCGGCGAAGCTGCTCGGGCCTTTCCCCGGGTCCGAGAGCAGGCCGCCGGCGGCCCGGGCCGCCTCGATGCGCTGCCCGATCGTGCGCATCAGCTGGTGCGGGTCGCTCTGGGTGTCGCTGGCGGTGTGGACGTCGTCGCGCAGCCTGGCCCACGCGTTGCGGTCGTTGTGGTGTAGGAAGATCAGGCCGGTCACCAGATGCAGGTAGGCCGCGGCGGACGCGCTGCCGCGCACGCGGCGTCCCAGCGGGCCGAACAGCTCCGTGAGGATCTCCTCGAGGGTGTTCTCCCCCCGGGGTGCGACGGCGTCCAGGCCGCGGCGTGCACCGCGCTGGGCATCGACGGTGTGCTGCCCGCGCGGGGTGTCCGCGGCCAGGGCGCGGCGTACCCGGTCGGCGTAGGTGACATCGTCGGGTTCCCCGTCGCGACGCCGGGCGGGAGGCACGCCGCGGCCGGACAGCCAGACCAGCATCTCGCGCACGGAGAAGCGTTCCATCCCGCCGTCGTCTCGTGGCTGGGGGAAGTCCGGGTGGCGACGCTGCCAGACCGTCACCGCCTCGCGGCTGACACCCGCCCACTGGGAGATCTGACGGCGGGTCGCAAGCCGCGGGCCGGCCGGCCACGCATGCGTACGTCCCGCGGGCAGTGTGCTGTCGGAAGACATGACCGCATCATCACCAAGGAGAGAATCGTCGGCAAATGCGCATCGCACTGCGACGCTGGCGCTCTGCGCAGCAGCGGGCCCGACGGTAACCACTCTGGCCTGCGGAAATGCTTTCGGCTGATCTCCCCCGCCTTACCCGCGTAGCCTGTTAACAGCATGGGTTAACAGTGGAGCGGGCGGGCGTGGCAGGGGGACGGCGTGCCGACCCTGCGCCCCCTCGGCCTGCCGCGGGCCGGGCGTGGGGCGGTCCCGCCAGGTTGGACCGGTCATGGCTGAGCGCGGCGGCCAGACCCTCATCAACGTGCCCGGCACGGCTTCGGCTGGCAGAGCCGACCCCGCGGCCGCGTGTCGGTCCACGATGCTCCGTCGGAGCTCCGCGGCGATCAGCTCCGAGGCTTTCGGAACTCTCACTGTGCGTGGCGCGCTGTCGGGCGTGTCCATGGGGTGTCTCCGTTCGTGGCGAGGGCGCGGGCCGGGACGCCCGGCCGGGCAGCGCCGCGACCAGCCACGGGTTCCGCGGCTCGGCGCGCCCCTGCCCGGAGGGTCGGCCGGAGGCCGAGGCGCGCGGAGCCGGGGGGTTCCGTGGCGGCGTGTCCTGCCCGGCCGGGCCGCCGCCGCCGACCGGCGGCGGACCGCTTCGAGGAACCGGTGTCCGTGAGCGGCCGGGGGCGGCCCGCGCGGATGCTGGAAGCGGAGAGCTCGGTCGGGTCGGCGACGCCTGGGGACGCGGGGCGCGGCGGAGCGAAACGGGTTACAGAGACGGCGACCCGGGCTTTGGGGGTGGGGGTGTCGGATCGGGAAGGCTTGGAAGGTACGCGGCGGCGAGCGCCGCGAGAATGGCGTCGGCGTCGGCTCGGCCGGCCCCGGGCTCTGGCGGTGGGTCGGGGAGGGGCACGGTGGGCTGGTGGCCGGTGAGCAGTGTCCGCAGCACCTCTGGGGACAGGGCGCGGGCCGCGGTGAACCGCGCCGTCGGCACGGTGAAGATCCCGTGGTCGGGGTGGGCCAGGAGCATCCCCTCGGGGGAGGGTGTGAGGAGGTAGCCGCCGGCTGTCGCCGGTGCCGGCGCGAGCTGGAACCGGGCGGAGGGGTGATGGGTGTCGGGGGCGAGCAGCGGATCCCGCAGGCCGGTCGACATGCCGGGCAGCGCGGTCGGGATGCCCGCGGCGTTGGGGTAGGTCGCGCTCATGGTGCGGACCGCCAGCAGCGGTTCGCCGGGCATGAGGGGCAGGCCGTCGCGGGCCCGGGCGGCGATCAGCTCCTCGGCGGTGCTGTAGAGCGCGCCGGCGAGGACCGTCAGATCGCCTTCGGCCCGCCAGACCGGCGCGCTGCCGGGGGTGTCGGGTTGCACCTCGCACAGCAGCGCGTGGCCATCGCCGTAGGCCTGGGTCCGCAGGACGGTTCCGCCCTCGATGGTGGGATCGTCGATCGTGGCGACCCGCGCTCCGTAGGCGAGCAGCCGGGTGTCCAGGTCGGGCGGGTCGAGGGTGGAGACCACGTTCGGCTCGTCGCTGATGACAACCCGGTTCGGCTGGTCGGCGAAGCGATGGCCGGGCTGGTCGAAGTGGTCCGGCCGCCAGCTGTAGTGGGTGAGCTTCCCCTCGGGGTCGTAGTGCGCGTCGACCACGGTCCCGGTGGCCGGAGCCCGGTAGCCGCCGACCTGGACCCGCACCCGGGTTCCTGGTGGGTAGGGGTCGAAGGGCAGGCTCGTCAGCCGCCGCAGCGAGTCGGTGTGCGCGGCGAACCACTCCGTTTCCCGCTGCGTGCGCGGGTCGTCACGCAGGAATCTTTCGGCCGCTATCTTCACCAGCAGGGTGCCCGACAGCGGCAGATCGCGCGGGACCGCGAAGTCCGCCCGGGCGCTGATGACGCGACCCTCGTAGCTGAGCCGATAGGCATAAGTCACCATCTCCACCTCCTCCGGCAGGGAGCGGCCGTCGGCGTCCTCCCCGTCGGGGCTCGGCGATGGGGGGCGCAGCCAGGCGGTCTGAGCGATCTCGAGGATGTCGATCCGGTAGGCCCCGTTCGCCCAGGTGTAGTCAGGCGGATGCGTGTGCATGGTCCGGCCGTAGGTGCTGTCGTGGCCGCCGAACCGCATCTGGTGATGCCGGGCAGCGCGTGACCCGGCCGGTGGCCTCCCGCCGATCTCCGAGCCCGGTCCGAACGGCGACGACACGGTTGTCGCCTGGGTCAGGTAGTGGTGCGCGGCCACCGGCAGCGGGAAACCGATCTCCGCCTCCAACGCCCACGAACTGAACGTCCGCGTGCTCCACTCCTGTCCGCGTACCGCCCCGCCGACCGCCGCCGGCTGGAACGTCGCCGCGTACAGACCCGTCTGCCCGTCGTGATCAAAGCGCCAGGAGCCGGCGTCACCGCTGATCGTCAGCGGCGTGTCCGGCTCAACCATCGGTCCGACCTCGCCGCGGCACGCCGTGCGCGTACGGCGCGCGGCTCGCCCGGCGCGGATCGGCTATCACCGTCGTCATGACCGCCACGCTGGCCAGGCGGATCATCGCCCCGGTCATCGTGACGGTCACCGGCGGGATCAGCGCCGCGTCCCATGGCCGGCGCCGGTCCGCGGTGAGCGGATGGCCGGAACGGGGCCGTGACGGCGCGGGAGGTGAGGAGCCGGAAGCCGGACATGGCTGGCCCCACTCGGCGGCGCTCGGCTCGCGGGCCGCCCGTTCCTCGCGGGGCGGCCGCGTCGGTGAAGATCCGGACGTGTGAGGGAGACGTCGGCGGTTCTAGGCGTCCCAGTCGATCTCGGTGTAGACCACGGCGGGCAGCTGGTAGCTGGCGCCGCGGCCGCGGCAGACGATCGGGGCATCCCCACCGCCGCGGACGATGACTGGCCGCTCGACGACCGGGTCGGGGTGGACGCGCAGGAACCACAGGACACCGATCTCGGGGTCGATCACCGGCCGCGGCGACGTGTCGATCACCTGTCGGGTCGAGTGGACGATCTCCTGGTTATGCAGCTCGGTGCCGGGGCCGCAGCGGGGGCAGGCCACGCTGCCCTGCCCGTCCGGGGTGACCGTGAGGGTGAGAACAGCGGCTGGCCGCTGTCCTCGCGGCCCCGTCGGGGGGCCGCCCGCGGCGGGGGTGGTCCGCCCGGCGGGCCGCGGGTTGGTGAGCGTGAGAGCCGGTTGGGTCGCGGCGGGATGCTGGCGGGTTCGGCGCCAGTGTCGCCGGCCGCCGTGCCGGGGAGTGGGATCCATACGCTCAGGTCCTTTCGGATCGATAGCCGGGCCGGCCGCGCGGGGCGGTCGTCGGTGCCGGCGGGGAGGCGGGGTGCTCGGTCGGGCAGGGCCGCGACCGCCGCGGGATCCCCGGGCCGGGCACGCCCCTGCCCGCAGGGTCGGCCGAAGGCCGAGGCGTGCGGGGCCCGGAGGGCCCGTGGCAGCGTGCCCCTGCCTCCGGCCGGGCCGCCGGACCCGCCACGGCGAGCTGTCGCGCCGGTCGGTGCGTCAGAGCGCCGGTGGCGGAGGGCCAGGCGGGGCGGTGGGCGCGGCGGGGACCTCGAACAGCGCGGCCGGCTGGCGGACGTGCGGGGCCAGGATCGGATCCAGATCGGCCGCCGGGAGCCGCTGGGTGAGCAGCCGGACGTTGCCTGCCCGCTCGACCCTCATCGCGACGGCATCGCCAGTGGCCATGATCTCGTTCGCGGCGAACGGGACGCCGCTGGCCGCGCGGGCCGCGTGGAGAGCCGCGACATGCGGCCAGGCCGCGCCGACCCGGAGCTCGATCTCGGTTTCAGGCAGCCAGACGGGCTTTCCCCCGCTGCCGGGGTCAACCTCGCAGCGCAACGACCTACCCGGGCCGAGGGCGACCCGGCGGACCGTTCCGCCGGCAATATCCGGATGATCGAGGACGGTGACCTCGGCGCCGAGAGCGAGCAGGCCCTCGGCCTCACCGAGGATGACCCGCGTCGCCTGGACGTGGGCGTTGCGGGAGTAGAGGACGTGCCCGGGCTGGTCCCGGTAGGCATGACCCGGCAGGTCGTAGCCGTCGGGCCGCCAGTGGTAGCCGGTCAGGGCACCCTCGTCGTCGTGGACGGCGGCGACGACCGTGCCGGAAGCGGGCTCCCGGTAGGCGCCGACGTCGACCACGACGCGGGTGCCGGGGGGAAACGGCGCCGCGGGCGGCGTCATCCGCGCGACCAGGTCCGTGCCGTGCCGCTCCAGCCACCGCCGCTCGTGCGGCGGAGCGTCCACGGCCTCGGCGACCATCCGGATCGCCGCCTCGCGCAGCACGAAGGCGTCAACGGGCTGGCTGACGGGCAGGGCTACGCCGGGGTAGGAGAGCACCACCTGGTCGTCGTGCCACAGCCGGTAGGCGAACAGCTGCTCGAAGGTGTCGGAGCGCAGCGCGATCGGGCCGACGATCTCGGCCCGGTACGGGCCGTCGGCCCAGCGTGCCGGGATCCGGGTCGCGCGCAGCGCGGCGCCGTAGCTGTCCCGCAGCTTGCTGATCGTGAGGGTGTCGCGGTAGGCGGGCCGGGCGTCCGGCGGCGGAGGCTGGACCGGCTCCACCCGCCGGTCGACCGCACTCGTCTGGGTGACCTGCAGGTAGGCGTGGACGGTTCGCGTCAGAGGCGCGCCGATGCGGCCTTCCAGCTCCCAGGAGGTCTGCGCGCTCGCGGCCCATACGCCGCGCGCGACGGAGGACCCCGCCGGGTGGAACTCCGCCCAGTACAACGCGGGCCCATGATGCAGGTCCCACCGCCCCGCGTCCCCGCTGATGGTCACGGGCGGGCTGAGCGGCGTCACCGTCCGGATCCTGAACGGGCTGGGACCGTCGCGCGCGGGAGCAGCCGGGCGGGACGGGCCCGTCGTCTGGGACGAAGGAGGTGAACGCGGATGTGTCGGAGAAAGGCCATGGTCGGCACGCTGGCGCGCCCGCTCACGCTCACAGCCACCGCCGGGGCCTCGGTGACGGTCATCGCGGTGGCGACTTGGGGATTCGCGCGCTTCTCATGTCACAGTGCCGGGGGCTCAGGCCCGGGCTGGGCGACAGGGCCGAGATGGTCGGGGATCGCCACGGCGGCGATCGCGGCGAGGAGCCGGTGCGCCGATGTTGGGTCGGTGCCGCCGCTCATAGCGGTGTCCAGGTCGGGCCGGTGGCGTGCCAGCAGCAGGCGCAGATCATCGTCGGAGCGGCGAGCGGCGGTGGCGAACAGTGCGCCTGGCACGGCGGTGGCGCCGCGGTCGGAGTCGAGAAGGACGAGACCGTGCTCGGTCTCCACCAGCGTCCGGCCGTCGGCGGAGGCAGCGGTGGGCGGGATCTGGAAAGCGGCGGTGGGCTCGCGGGCGCCAGGGTCGAGGAGGGGATCCGGGCTGTCGATGGTCATCGGCTCCTCGAGGACCAGCTCGCCGGCCGGCCCGCGGTTGACCGCGGCGGTCTCCCGGACCGAGACGATCAGCTCGTTTTCCGTCAGGGGCGGGCCGCCGGCGGCGCGGCGGGCGGCGAGAAGGTCGGACACGGTGGGCCAGGCGGCGCCGGTGACGGTCTCGAGGTCGCTGTCGTGGAGCCACAGGGTTCCGTGCGCCGGACGGTCGGGCTGGATCTGGTAACTGAGGGTGCCGTCGGCGTGGCAGATGCCGCGCAGGACGGTTCCGGAGCGGACGGTGGGGTGGTCGATGGTGGTGATGCGGGCCCCGTAGGTCAGCCGCGCGTCTGGTTCGTCGGGCACGAACAGGTCGGTCGCGACCCGCTCGGCGGTGGAAACAAGCACCCGGCCGGGCTGGTCACGGTAGGGGTGGCCGGGAAGGTCGTAGGCGTCAGGCCGCCAGTGATAGCCGGTGACCGTGCCGTCCGGCTTCATGATCATGTCGACGACGATCCCGCCGGCCAGCCCACGGTAGTCCCCGACGTCGACCACGATCCGCCGTCCCGGCGGGTACGGCGGCCCGGACGGGGCCATATAGGACAGCATGCGCAGGCCGTGTTCGGCCAGCCACGCCTGTTCGCCGGGCAGGAGGCGCTCGGGGTCGGTGATGCTGCTCGCGACCGCCCCGGAGATCGCGGCCGTCAGCGCGTCGCGGGCGGACACCGGCGTGTCGAACGGGACGAGCAGGCCGGTGGAGGCGTGCACCACTCGGTCGTGGTGCCAGATGCGGTGGGCCAGGTAGGCCTGTTCGTCGATGATGCCGACGGCGCCGATCAGGTCGGCCCGGTAGGGGCCCTGCGTCCAGCTCGCCTCGACCGGGCTCGCGTGCAGCAACCGGCCGTAGGTGCCGCGCCACGTGCCGATGGTCACGGTGTTCGGACGTTCCGGCCGGGCCAGCGCGGGCGGCGGGTGGTCGGCCGCGACCCATCGGGAGTCGCGGGTGGTGGTCACGCCGTCGAGATAGGCGTGTACGGGCAGAGGCAGCGCCGCGCCGATAAGCCCTTCCAACTCCCACGACACGACGGCGCTGGCCGCCCACGGCGCTGGCCGCGCGCCGGCGTTGCGTCGGGGGTGGAACTCCGCGCGATAGCTCTCCCGCCCGTGGTGCAACTCCCAGCGGCCGGCGCGGCCGACCATGACCACCGGCGCGGCCAGATCAGCCACGGTCCGCACCCCCGGCCGGCCGGCCCAGGGGTGGGAGCGCGCGGGTTCGAGGAGAGTAAAGGGCCCGGCGGAGGCGGCGAGGAACGGGCGTCATGCCGGGCAGGCTGCCCCGGGCGGTCACCGTCCCGAGCATCGTCGCGATCAGCCATCGGATCACCGCGACCCGGACGCCTCCGACCCGGCCGCTACCGTCCCGGCGCCCGGGTGGAAACACCACTGTCCCCATCGGGCTGCCCGCGCGTCGCCGGCCGCCGCGCCGGCCATCGCGCTGGGATGGGCGGCACGCTGGGCGCCGGCGCGTCGGCTCCGGGCGCGGTGGGAAGGCGGTCAGAGGCCGGGTGGAGAAGGCCCGCGCGGCGGTGATGGGGGCGCGGCGAGGAGAGAGCGAAGATCGTCGGCGAAGTGAGCGGCCGCGCCGTCCAGGTCGCTGCACTGATGATGGTGCAGTTCCCACCGGAACCGTTCACCGGTGATCGTCAGGGGCGGTCGGATCGGGCTCATGCCGTGCCACCGGGTCGCGTGGGCGCGGGCTGAGTCGGTGTCCGGGGGAACGGTACCGATGAGGTTCTCGTCATAGCCGGGGAGCGTTCACCTCGCCGTCACCACCCTGGTCATTGCCGGAGTCAGCCTGGCCCGGCACGGTCCGCGGGTTGCCGGGCCCGGTCCTGCCCGGCGCCTCGGGGGCTCACCTGTCCGATCACCGTTTCGGTCATCCGCTCGGGAAGGCGTCGCGCGGCTACAGCCCGGGCGGGTCGGGCGCGGGTGGTGTGGCCGGGCCGGGGGGCGTCGGCGGGTCCGGTGACGCCGCGGCCAGCGGGCCGGTCACGTGGACGGCGGCGATCGCGGCGGTGGAGACCATGATGCGTTCATGATCGGTGAGGGTGCGTGGTCCGGTCCTCGGGGCGGTCATCATGCGGGCCCTCACCTCGGTCACCGCCGGGAGGGTCCCCCGCTGGGCGGTCACAGCGTCGGCGGCGCCGGCGATGGTGGTGGCGGGGGGTCGGGCGTCGCGGGCGGCTGGACGCCGAGCCGACACAGGACGCCGGGCGCCTGCGCGGCCGGGTCGAGCAGCGGGTCGGACTCGCCGGTCGGGAGCCGGCCCACGACGGTGACCGCCCCGTCGGCGCCCGGCGCGGTGACACCGACCTCCCGGGCGCGACTCCGGGGGATCTCCCACGGCCGTATGGACTCCCAGTCCCGCAGCTTCTTCTTGCGCCTCACCACAACACCCTTCGCGACATCGTCCTCGCGCGAACCGCGGGAGCGGACGGCGAGCGACACCTGTACGACCAATGTGTCTGTATCGATCGTATTCTGCACGCTGTGGGACGAAAACGGCCGCGGTGGCGTACCGCGCCGGCCTGTTCTGCGTGGGCACACGCCCAGATACCCTCGCCCCATTCTTTGCGGCGAACGCGACTGTTCGTGCGGTTCGCCTGGCCTATTCGCCGGGTTATTCGTCGGCATGCGAATGCCGCGTTCATCGGCATCGTGAACGCCGCCGCAACGCTTCAGAGCCCCGGGTCACAGGCCAGGCGGCTGGGGACCTCCCGGTAGTGGCGGTGAGTCGGGCCGCCCCGGTATGAACTTGGGAAGTTCATCGGCGAGATGGGTCGCGACCGCGGCGGCGAGCAGACGGTGCACGTCGGCGGCGGGCGCCGGGCCCGGCGCGGGGAGCAGGTCGGGCCGTGTGCGCGCGAGGAGGTCGCGCAGGGTCGCGGGCGGCAGCGCCCGGGCGAGCGGGTAGGCCAGCGGCGGCATGGGGGTCGCCTGGTCGTCGGGGGCCAGCATGAACGGGCGGACGTCGTCCTCGATCAGGAGATGCCCGCCGACGGTGGCCGGCACGCGGGCGAGGTCGGTGAAGTCGGCGTTGAGATCGTGGCTGTCCGGGGCAAGCAGCGGATCGTCGAGCTCGTCCCAGCGAGTGACAGGCCCGACGACCGGCCGGCCGCCGGACACGCCGACCCTGGCGATCTCCGTGGTGGTGGCCAGGACTTCGCCCGGTTGCAGGCTGATCCCCTCCGCTTCACGGGCCCGGCACAGCGCCGCGACGGTCTGCCAGGCGGAGCCGGACACGCAGGTCACCTCCGCCCGGGTCAGCCAGACTCGCGGGCTGCCGGGCTCGTCGGGTTGGATGCGGAGCCACCGGCTGCCGCCCCAGGCCATGTCATGGATGACAGTGCCGCTCGCGACGGTCGGATGGTCGATCGTGACAACTCGCGCGCCGAAGGCGACCAGCGTTCCGGCGGCACGATCCGGTGATCGCAGCGTCGGGGAGACCATTCCGGCTCGGCTGAACACGTCCCGGTCTGCCTGTCCCTGGTAGGGATGACCGGGGAGCTCGTACTGGTGCGGGCGCCATCGGTAGCCGAGCAGCTCGCCTCCGGGCGTGGTCACGGCCGCGACGATCTCTCCGGTGGTGGTCCGCTGGTAGCCGCCGAGGGCGACCTCGACCCGGCAACCCGGTGGGTAAGGGGGCTGTGGCCGCGCGACGAGACCAGTCAGCGCGCCGCCGTGGCCGGCCATCCACTCCCGCTGCGCGGCCGGTGTCCCGAACAGCTCGGGGGTGACAGCGTTGACCGCCGCCCGGACGGTGTCGTCCCGCCTCGCCCAGTCCGGCAGGGTGGCATCCCGGTCCGGCACACCGAGGTTGGCCCGGGCGGCCACGATCCGCCCGGCATGCCACACCCGATAGGCGATCGCGGTCACCCCGGGGTAGCCCGCTGGTCCGGCCGGTCCCAGGATGTCGATGCCGTAGTCGCCTTCACGCCACTCGACGAGGTTCGGGTCGTCGTGGTGCCAGCGGCCGTAGGTCGACACCGTGGAACCTATCGTGACTCGGTCGAATCGTTGAGGCTGGCAGTCCCCGGGCAGGGGCGCGGGCCCGATCGGAGGCTGATCGCGTGGGGCCCCGGGAGTGTCACTGTCCCGTAGGTAGCGATGGCCGCTGGCCGGCAGCCCGAACCCGCACAGCACCTCCAGATCCGACGAGTAGTAGGCGGTCACCGACCAGATCGGATCCCCGTAGCGGTGCGGGCCGACCTCGTGGTCGCGGAGGGGGCGCAGGACAGCACCGTAGAGATCACTCGCTTCATGATGATGCAGCTCCCACCGGTACCGTTCACCGGTGATCGTCAGTGGCGGTGTGGAAGGGCTCACGCCGCACCGCCCTGCTCTGAGCGCGCGGAGAGCGCCGGCGCGGACTGATACGGCACCACTGTGCTGTTCGGCATGATGATGAGACTGAGAAGCCTCGTCATCGATCTGGTCACCGTGGTGCTCACCGGGTCTGTCACCATGACCGCGAGGCGGGCAGCCCCGCGGGGGAGGGGCGGCGGCGCGACCTTCGCGTCGGTCACCGGCTCACATCGCGGGGCCGGGCGGTGGCGGGGTCGGGTGTGGGGCGGCGGCGAGCTGGTCGGGGATCTCCACGGCGGCGATCGCCGCGAGCAGCCGGTGTGTGGCCGTCGGATCGGCGCCGTCGGTGATGGCCGGGATGAGGCCGGCCGGTGCTCGGCCAGCAACTGGCGGAGATCGTCGTCAGAGCGGTCGCGGGCGACGCGAACGGGCCGGCCGGCACGGCGACGGCACCTCGGTCGGGATCGAAGTCGGCGGTCCAGTCCCCGCCACGGTCGTCGTGAATCCCCTCGGACCCCCGTCATCGGCGCCGAGCGCCGACGACGTGCCGTCACAGGCCGGGGGGAGGAGCGACGGGTGGCGGGGGCGACGGTGGCGGCGGTGGCGGCCAGCGGGGAGGTGACCGCCACGCTCGTCCACCTCGCCGAGCTGGCCATCACACGGTCCTGACTGACCGCCGTCGGCCGCGAGCATGGTCGGCCCACCAGTCGTCGCGGCGGGCCGAATGATCCGACCGCGGCGCTGGCACGTCCGCTGCCCAGGGTGGGCGGGGCAGGGCGTCGGGGGTGGCTTCGTAGACACGGGGGCTGGTCCCCGTCCCGGGACGCGGGCACCCGCGCGGGGGACGTCATTGTCCTCGCGCGCTTGGGTCCTCGATCGGACTCGGTCACAGGCCGGGCGGGGGAGGACCGTCCGCCGGCGGCGCGGCCGGGGCGAGGAGTGGGGCGAGTTCGTCGCCGAGGTGGACCGCCGCCACCACCGCGAGGAGATCCCGCGTCGCCGCGTCGGCGGCGGAGCCTGAGGCCGGGAGCAGGTCCGGGCGGTGGCGGCCGACCAGCTCACCGAGAACGTCGGCCGGGACCCGCCAGGCGGCCAGGTAGCCCGCCGGCGGTGACGGGATCGCCCGGTCGTCGGGGGTAAGGAGGAAAAGACCGACATGATCGTTGACCAGTCGAAGTCCGCTGGCCGTGGCGGGGGCGCGGCTGAGGTCGGCGACGCGGGCCTCCGGCTGGTCGCTGTCGGGATCGAACAGGGGATCGGCCGGGATCCGGCTCGGCACCGGTGGGCCGACGACAAGCTGGTCACCGTCCCGGACCACGTCGGCGAGGTCACCAGTCGCGATGAGGACCTCACCCGGCAACAGCTCGACGCCGGCGACCTCCCGCGCCTCGCGCAGAGCGTCGATGGTCGGCCAGGCGCAGCCGGCCAGGATGGCGACCTCAGCCGAGCGCAGCCACACCGCCGCTCCGCCGCTGTCGGGCTGGATCTGGAAGCGCGGCCGGTCGGGATCGCCGATGTCGACGCGCACGACCGTCCCCAGCTCGACATCGGGATGGTCGACGGCCCGGACCCGCCCGCCGAACCCGAACGACCAGCGGGTATAGGACCCCGAGCGCACGCCGGTGTCGGCTGGCCGCAAGGTCGGGAAGACCCGGCCTGCCCGGCTGAACATCTCCCGGCCCGGCTGGTCTTCGTACGGGTGGCCGGGTAGGGCGAACAGGTCCGGTGTCCATCGGTAGCCGACCAGCTCGCCGTCCGCGCGGTGGACGGCCGCGACGACCCGCCCGGTGGCGGGCGGCCGGTAGTAGCCGACGTCGACCGCGACCCTGCTAGCCGGCGGGTAGGGGGCGGTGGGCGGCTCGACCAGCCCGGCCAGCCAGTCGCCGTGCTCGGCCATCCACGCCCGCTGGACGGCCACGGGGGCGGGCAGGTCGGGGGTGACGGCGGAGACCACGGCGCGCACGGCCGGGTCCTGGCCCGCCCAGTCCGTCCGGACCGCCACCGTGGGAACGACGAGATTGGCCCGGCTGGCCACGATCCGCCCCGCGTCCCACACCCGGTAGCCGATCATCGTCGTTCCGGGCAGGGGCGCCGGCCCGGCCAGGCCCACGATGTCGATGCCGACCGTGTGCTCACGCCAGGCGCGCAGGACGGGATCGTCGTGCTGCCAGCGGCCGTAGGACGACGTCCAGACGGCGAATGCCACGGCGTCCAGACGACTGGGCTGGCTGTCGGCCGGTCGCGGACTGGGCGAGGCCGGCGGCGGATCGTGCGGGGCGCCGCGGGTGTCGCTGGCCCGCAGGTAGCCATGGCCGCTGGCAGGAAGGGGAAACCCGCACAGAACCTCAAGATCCCACGAGTAGAGGGCGGTGACCGACCAGACGGGATCCCCGAAGCGGATACCGTCCGCCGCTCGTAGCACCGGTCGCAGGACCGCGCCGAACAGATCACTGCCCTGGTGATGATGGAACTCCCACCGGTAGCGGTCCCCGGTGATCGTCAGGGGCGGGCGGGTCGGGCTCATGCCCGGTCGCCCCGTGCCGCGGCCCCCGGCGGGCACAGTGCCAGGGGGAACGGTGCCAGGGGGAACGGTGCCAGGGGGAACGGTGCCAGGGGGAACGGTGCCAGGGGGAACGAGACGTTTGGTGTCGTAGCCATGGCCGGGAGGCTCCGGTCCGGCGTCATCGCCGTGGTCACCGCGACAGACATCGTGCGCTACCGGTAGCGCGCGGGAGCCAGCGCCCGTCAGTCCTCACGCTCGCCCGGCTCATTGGGCCGGTCCCGGCGACGGTCACGCCCGCGGGGAGATGCCACCGGCTGGTTCCGCGTACGGATCCGACTCCCAAGCGTGATCAACGCGCCAGGAGCCGGCATCGCCGCCGATCGTCAGCGGCTTGTCCGCCTCACCCATCGGCCCGACCGTGCTGTAGCGGGCCGTTCGCGCCCGACCCGCCCCGGACCCACAGGCAGGCGGTTGGCATCGCCGTCGTCATGACCGTAACGCTGGCCAGGCCATGCCGCTCACCGCACCGGTCATCTAGAGGGTCATCGTCGAAGGCCGCCGCGATGCCCCGGCCGGCGCTGGGCGTCGAGGCCCGCGCTGGCCCTTCGCCCCGCGACCGTCGAGACGCACGCTCGACGGCCGCAGGGCGAAAGAGCGATCACGACACTGCTCATGGGGTGGTCAGCGCGTGCGAGATTCAGACCCTACCGGCGGGACGCACGGTGCTCCTTAATGGTCACCGTGCGCCGTGTGCAAGCGCGACTGCGTGGACCGGCGCGACCGAAACCGGGGGACGGTGCTCGTTAGGCAGCCAACGCGCACCCGGGGGCCCGGGGTTGGCCGTGCTGATCACTGCTCCGCTCATCGGGTCAGAGACCCGGTGGCGGGACCCGGCATCGCTGGGACTGGTGCCGCGGCCGAGGACCCAGAGGCGGCTGTCTGGCCCATAGCGGCGCCCATGATGACGGGAGGAGGACAACGGCGGCGACGACGGTGAGGTATTTGTGGCCGCCCACTCCCGGCGCCGGCCCGGGCATCGGCGTGGGCGGTCGCAGACCCGGGCCGGTTGGGCCGTCGGTAGGACGGCCGTTGACCGGTGTCGGGGTCGTAGCCGAGGCCAGGCTCGGGGCGGACGTGGCACGACGGCCGGCGAGCTCAGGCGCTCGCCCCTTCCCCCGGCGCCTGCCAGCTTCTACGGCCACCGCCGGGCCGCGGGCGACCGGCCCTGACGCGGCCCTGCGCCGGGTCGGCTACCACCTCGTCATCTGCTAATGGCACTGCCTCACCCAAGACCGCCATTACGACGAGGACCAGGATCGGCTACCCGCGCTACCGTCGGCTGCTCAGGCGCCGCAGCCGGTGCACTCGAGCGGTTACCAAACAGGGTCGACAAGATCGACCAGCGTGGCCCTAACGGTGACTCGCACAGTGACTGCGCCGATGAGCCATGTTCTGACGCTTGATCCCCGAGGGGGGCAACCCTCATAAGATCCACGTCGCCCGTCGGCGTCCACGAAGGGGATCTCCGAAATGAATACGCTGAGCGAGGACGCTATTCGTCGGCTGCCACCCGTTATCGACATCCCGACGGCGGCCCGAGCTTTCGGCCTCGGGAAGAACTTTGCCTACGAACTCGCCCTCCGGGGCGAGTTCCCCTGCCCGGTCCTTCGCATCGGCCGGTTCTACCGCGTCAAGACCAGCGAACTGCGTGCCGCGCTCGGCTTGGTGGAACACACGGATACGGCTAGGTAGTACTCGTGATCGCCGACAGGCGCTGTCTGGTCTGATCAGATCAGCCACTGTCCGCCGCGGTGGGCGGCGGGTTGCGCGGGGTTGTCGCCACTGGCCGGAAGCGAAGCGGGTGTCCGCTATCGCGGCCGCTCGGGGCTAGGGGGTTATGCCGCGCGGGTGGGCCCCCAGCGCGATGCTTGCCGCGTATCCGGGCGCGTTCGCGGTGTTGGGCGGCGTGAACGTCGGGGTGGCGGGCCTGGGCGTGTGCGAGCGGAAGTATGCCTGGATGTCCGGGCGAGCGGGACGGCTGGTCGGGTTCGACCCGGCCACAATGGCCATGCGCAACGGCCCGAACTGGGGCTCGATCGGGTTGGCCCAGGAGACGTTGGTCCGTGCGGATACTCCACCGCGTGAACGGCCGGCCACCGCGCGGGATCGGGCCCAGCGCCGCTGTGACGATGGACCGTTCGTATGCCTCACTGATCCGGCGGGTGCGACCCAGCGCCCAGCGGGTCCCGGCAGGCCAGCCCTATCTCGTTAAACCGGTGGATCATGGCCCGGACTGTGTCCGCCTTACCCGCCGCACGATCCGGAGCAGCCGCTGGCCCGTTCGCTCGGTTAACCGCTTGGCCCGCACCGGCCCAACCCTCGCTGGGACACCACCCTCGGCCACGCCCCTGCCCGTCACCCAGTCTGATCCACTCCGACCATGACCAGGGGAAGCTAGAACTGCGTGTCACAACACCGGCCAACGTTACCGTTCACCGCACTGAGCGTGGGTTCGCCCGAGCCGAGGACGCAGCACCACGTGTTCAGGTGACCCTGCGCTACCGGTGGCGAAGGGGACAAACGTCCCACCCCGTACCGACGATCCCCCGTCTGTGCCGAGTCGTCCCGGACGGTCCCGACCGATGCTGCTAACCATCTGCTAACCGATGATCAAAAAATTGATCTTGATAGCATCGGATCACGCCGCTGAGCTGGGCTTTCGGGGTGGACCTAGGTGGACTTGAACCACCGGCCTCTTCCTTATCAGGGAAGCGCTCTAACCGACTGAGCTATAGGTCCGTCGCGGACTAGCGTACCGGACGGACGAGCGAACGGGGCGAGCGGATCCCCCGATTTCGCCGCGCCCGGCACCCGGCCGCTAGCGTGAGTCCGGCTCGCTGGCCAATGTCACCTCGATGCCGCCGATCATGTCGGAGCACAGGTTGTAGAGCATCGCGCCCAGGGTGGACAGCGCGGTCATGAGGACCACGTTGATCGCCCCGATGAGCAGGCTCAGCTCGATCGCCCGGCCGAAGGACAGCCAGGACCGCACAGAGGAGTTGCCGTTGTCGGTCAGGGTGTCCGACGCCTTGGAGATGCTGTCGAAGACGCCGACCGAGTTCAGCACGAACCAGAGCACAATCACGGCGACGAACAGGACGACGAAGATGCACAGCGAGTAGGCCAGCGCGAGCTTCGTCACCGACATCGGGTTGACCCGGGACACCCGCAGCCGTGCGCTGCGGCCGCCGCTGGTGCCGCGGATCGGGCCGGTGGTGGCGGGGGAGGGCTGGGCCGGCTGCCGCTCGGAGCGGCTGACCGGCGCGGCCGCGGCCACGGAGGCGGCGGCCGAGTGGTCACGGCCGGCCCGAGCCCGGTCGGCTCCGCCCCGATCCGCACCGCCCCGGTCAGCACCGCCCCGGTCAGCACCGTTGCGGCCGGCGGCCTCGCCGGGCCCGGGCGCGGGCTCCGCGCTCCGGTCGGGCGCGGTCGCCGGCCAGGACGGGGTCGGCTTGGTCCGGGTCCGAGGCGGCGGGCTCTGGGCCGGCGGGGCGGCCGGGCCGGCGGCCGCGGCGACCCGCGTCGAGTACTCCGGCGGGTCGAAGGCCTCCGGGCCCAGCCGGCCCGCCTCCGGCGCGCCTGGCCCGTCGCGACGCGAGCTGTCGGGCTTCTTCGGGGTCTGCGGGGTCGGTCGGCGCAGCGCCACCGTGTCGTTGTCGCGGCGCACCGCGCTCGTCTTGGCCCGGTCAATGCCGCCAACAGGGCCGCCAACAGAGCCACTAACAGAGCCACTAACAGAGCCGCCGACGCCGTTCGAGCCGGACGCGCTCGCCCCGCCGCGCGCGGACGACCGCTCGGAGGCGGGCGGGAGCACCCGGCTGCCGCCGCCTGGGCTGGGCGACGCGGAAGCCGAGCCCCGGGATCCGTTGCGGCCGTTGTGGGAGGACGACGAGCCGGCGTCCGCGCCGCCGTCGGCGTTGACGGACAGTCCCCGGCCGCCGGATGAGGACGTCGCCGGTCGGCCGGAGCGGGCGGACGCGCTGGACGACGAACCCGACGAACCGGTCGAGGAGGCATCCTCGCCCCGACGGCCGCCGCCCGCCTCGCCGTCACCGCTCAGGGGGCTGGCCAGCCCCGGCGAGTGGTTCGCCCGGCTGTCCCGGCGGAAGATCGAGCCAGGCGGAGGGCCCTGGGTCCGGGATCCGGAGTTCGACGAGCCGGCCGAGCCGGTGCCCGACCCGGCCGAGCCGGTGCCCGAGCCCGAGCCGGCCGTCCCGGAACCACCGGCCCCAGAACCGCGGGCGGAACCGTTGCGCGACCGGGCGGACGCGGACGCCGCCGAGCCGGCCGGTCCGTCGGCCGGGACGGCGTCCGCCGACGCGATCGTCCGGTCGTCGTCCCCGATGCCGTCACCCGAGCCCGAGCCCGAACCGGAGCCCGAACCGGAGCCCGAACCGGAACTGCCCGGGCCACCGCCCGCCTTGCCCGACGAACCCGAACCCGAGCCGGAACCGCCGCCGGCAGCGGCACGATCAGCGCGCTCGCCCCGTTCCGAGCCACCCGAGCCCGAGCCGCCGCCCCGGGCCGTCGCCGATCGCGAAGCCGTGGAGCCGCGGAAGGTCGAGGGCGGTGCTACCGCGTCGTCCTCGTTGTCGTTCACGCCTCACACTCTCCCGCCTCGCGTGCGCCGCCGATGCTGGCTCACCCGCTCGACCCAACATCCACCGGGGCCGATTCCCTCCGGCCTCGACCCCGAACCTGGCGTCGGGTCACGGTACCCGACGCTCAGGCACCCCCCGAACCGGAGGCTCCCGCCCCGGCACCGGGATCGGTTGGCAATCCGTTGCCCTCGCTGTCGTCCGCGTCAGCATTACGCGCCACAGCCACAACCTGCACGCCGGACTCCAGATCGATCAGGCGCACGCCCATCGTCTGCCGCTGAGCCCGCCGCACATCGCGGGCGACCGTGCGCAGTACGCCGCCATTGGACGTGATGGCGTACAGATGGTCGTCCGGTTCGACGACCAGTGCACCGACCAGACCACCCCGGGTTGACACGATCTTAGCGGTAAGAACGCCCTTGCCCCCGCGGCCCTGGACGGGATACTCGTCCAGGGATGTCCGCTTCGCGTAGCCGCCGCTCGTGGCGACGAGCAGGCTGGCCTCGGATGACGGCGGGACGACCTCCATCGCCAGCAACTCGTCATCCGTGACAAAGCGCATACCGATGACCCCGGACGTGGCCCGGCCCATCGGCCGCAGCTGGTCGTCGTCGGCGTGGAACCGGATGGACTGGGCGCCGCGGCTGACCATCAGCAGGTCGTCGTCGGCCGAGACCAGGCGGGCCGCGATCAGCTCGTCGTCGTCGCGCAGGTTGATCGCGACCAGACCGCCGGAGCGGTTCGAGTCGAAGTCGGTCAGCGCCGTCTTCTTGACGAGGCCGCGCCGGGTCGCCAGCACCAGGTACGGCGCGACCGCGTAGTCGTCGATCGCGATGACCTCGGCGATGCGCTCGTCCTGCCCGAAGGCGAGGATGTTCGCCACGTGCTGACCCTTGGCCGTGCGGGCCTGCTCGGGCAGCTCGTGCGCCTTGGCCCGGTAGACCCGGCCCTTGTTCGTGAAGAACAGCAGCCAGTGGTGGGTGGTCGAGACGAAGAAGTGGTCGACGATGTCGTCCTCGCGCAGCGCCGCGCCCTGGATGCCCTTGCCGCCGCGCCGCTGCGAGCGGTACAGGTCGGTCTTGGTGCGCTTCGCGTAGCCGCCGCGGGTGATGGTGACGACGACGTCCTCGCGGGCGATGAGGTCCTCGACGGACATGTCGCCCTCGTAGGGGATGAGCCGGGTCCGCCGCTCGTCGCCGAACTTCTCGACGATCTCGCCCAGTTCCTCGCCGATGATCTGGCGCTGCCGGGTGGGGGAGGCCAGGATCTCCTCGAGGTCGGCGATCCGGGCCCGCAGCTCGGCCGCCTCGTCGATGATCCGCTGGCGCTCGAGCGCGGCCAGGCGGCGCAGCTGCATGTCCAGGATGGCGGTGGCCTGGATCTCCGACAGGGAGAACCGCTCCATCAGCTGGACCCGGGCCACGTCGGCCGACTCCGCGTTACGGATGAGGTTGATGACCTCGTCCAGGTGGTCGAGCGCGATCAGCAGTCCGTCCAGGACGTGCAGGCGCTCGCGGGCCTTGCGCAGCTGGTAGCGGGTCCGCCGGACGATCACGTCGACCTGGTGGTCTACGTAGTAGCGGACCATCTGGTCGAGGCGCAGGGTGCGCGGCACGCCGTCCACGATGGCCAGCATGTTGACGCCGAAGGTGTCCTGCAGCTGAGTGTGCTTGTACAGGTTGTTCAGGACGACCTTGGCGACAGCGTCCCGCTTCAGGTCGATGATCAGGCGCTGGCCGGTGCGGGCCGAGGACTCGTCCCGGACGTCGGCGATGCCGGTCACCTTGTTGTCGCGGACCAGCTCGGCGATCTTCTCGGCCAGGTTGTCCGGGTTGACCTGGTAGGGCAGCTCGGTCACGACGAGCTGGGTGCGACCCTTGGTCTCCTCGACCTGGACGACCGCGCGCATCCGGATCGACCCGCGCCCGGTCCGATAGGCGTCCTCGATGCCGGAGCGGCCGACGATCAGGCCGTAGGTCGGGAAGTCCGGTCCCTTGATCCGCTCGATCAGCGCGTCGAGCAGATCCTCGTCCGGCGCGTCCGGGTGCTCGAGGAACCACTGGACGCCGGCGGCGACCTCGGTCAGGTTGTGCGGCGGGATGTTCGTCGCCATCCCGACCGCGATGCCGCCCGAGCCGTTGACCAGCAGGTTCGGGAAGCGGCTGGGCAGGACGAGCGGTTCGGAGGACCGGCCGTCGTAGTTCGGCGCGAAGTCGACGGTCTCGGCGTCGATGTCCCGCAGCATCTCCATGGCCAGCTGGGCCATCCGGGCCTCGGTGTACCGCATGGCGGCGGGCGGGTCGTTGCCCGGGGAGCCGAAGTTCCCGTTCCCGTCGACCAGCGGGTAGCGCAGCGACCAGGGCTGGGCCAGCCGGACCAGGGTGTCGTAGATCGCGCTGTCGCCGTGGGGGTGGTAGTTACCCATGACGTCACCGACGATGCGGGAGCACTTGAAGTAACCGCGGTCGGGCCGGTAACCGCCGTCGTACATGGCGTAGAGCACCCGGCGGTGGACCGGCTTGAGGCCGTCGCGGACCTCCGGCAGCGCGCGCCCGACGATGACGGACATCGCGTAGTCGAGGTACGACCGCTGCATCTCGACTTCGATGCCGATCGGTTCGACCCGATCGCCGGGTGGCGGGGGTAGTACGTCGGTCACGCGGGTCCTTCCGGTCAACGGTCAGGTCAGGTCGGGAGGGAGGGAGGCAGGGAGGGCGGGCCGGCCGGGCCGGCTCCGGGTGAGCCGGCCCGGTGGTCCCGGCGGGCCCGGGGCGCCCGGCCGGGACGCCTCGGGCCGGCGCCGGGCTAGATGTCGAGGAAACGGACGTCCTTGGCGTTGCGCTGGATGAAGGTGCGCCGCGCCTCGACGTCCTCACCCATCAGGACGCTGAACAGCTCGTCGGCCACGGCCGCATCGTCCAGGGTGACCTGCAGCAGGATCCGGCGGTCCGGGTCCATCGTGGTGTCCCACAGCTCGGTCGCGTTCATCTCGCCGAGACCCTTGAACCGCTGGATCGCGTCCTTGGGCAGCTTGCGGCCGGAGGAGATGCCCTGCTCGATCAGGCCGTCGCGTTCACGGTCGGAGTAGGCGTACTCCCAGGAGTCCCGACCCCATTTGATCTTGTACAGCGGGGGCTGAGCCAGGAAGACGTGGCCGGCCTCAACCAGCGGGCGCATGAACCGGAACAGCAGCGTGAGCAGCAGGGTCCGGATGTGCTGGCCGTCGACGTCGGCGTCGGCCATCAGAATGATCTTGTGATAACGCAGCTTGGCGATGTCGAAGTCGTCGTGGATGCCGGTGCCCAGGGCCTGGATCATGGCCTGGACCTCGGTGTTCTTGAGCACCCGGTCGATGCGGGCCTTCTCCACGTTCAGGATCTTGCCGCGCAGCGGCAGGATGGCCTGGAACTTGGAGTCGCGGCCGCCCTTGGCCGAGCCGCCGGCCGAGTCGCCCTCGACGACGTAGAGCTCGCAGCGCTCGGGGTCGGTGTACTGGCAGTCGGCCAGCTTGCCCGGCAGGCCGGTGCCGCCGAGCAGGCCCTTGCGACGGGTCAGGTCGCGGGCGGCCCGGGCGGCGATGCGGGCCCGCTGGGCGTCCTGCCCCTTGTTGACGATGGCCCGGGCCTCGACCCGGTTGGCCTCCAGCCAGTCCTTGAGCGCCGCGTAGCACATCTCCTGGACGAACTTCTTGGCCTCGCTGTTGCCCAGCTTCGTCTTGGTCTGGCCCTCGAACTGGGGCTGGGCCAGCTTGACCGAGATGATGGCGGTCAGGCCCTCGCGGATGTCGTCGCCGGACAGCCGCTCCTCGCTCTTGCCGTTGCCCTTGACCGGCTTGAGCAGGTTCTGCTCCTTGGCGTACTGGTTGACGGCGCCGGTCAGAGCGGCCCGGAAGCCCTCCTCGTGCGTGCCGCCCTCGTGGGTGTTGATCGTGTTCGCGAAGGTGTAGACCGACTCGTTGTAGCCGGCGTTCCATTGCATCGCGAGCTCGGCCTCGATGCCGGTGCCCTTCGCGTCCAGCGAGATCACCGTCTTGTGGATCGGGTCCTTGCTGGCGTTGAGGTGGGCCACGAAGTCGATCAGGCCGCCGGCGTAGTGGTAGTGCGCCTCGACCGGCTCCTCGCCCCGCTCGTCGCGCAGCGTGATCGACAGGCCCTTGTTGAGGAAGGCCATCTCCTGGAGCCGGCGAGCGAGCGTCTCGTACTTGTACTCGGTCGTCTCGAAGATGGTCGGGTCGGCCCAGAACGTGATCGACGTGCCGGTCTTGCGGGTGTTGCCCCGCTGCTCCAGCGGCGCGGCCGGGCGGGTCTCGACGTAGGGCTGGAACCAGACGTGGCCGCCGGTCTTGATCTCGACGTCCAGCCGGGTGGACAGCGCGTTGACCACGCTGACGCCGACGCCGTGCAGACCGCCGGAGACGGCGTAGGACTCCCCGTCGAACTTGCCGCCCGCGTGCAGCGTGGTCAGCACCAGCTCGACGGTCGGAATCTTCTTCTCCGGGTGCATGCCGACCGGGATGCCCCGGCCGTTGTCAATGACCCGAACGCCGCCGTCGGCCAGCAGCGTGACGGATATCGTGTCGCAGTAGCCGGCCAGAGCCTCGTCGACCGCGTTGTCCACGACCTCGTAGACGAGGTGGTGCAGACCGCGCTCGCCGGTTGAGCCGATGTACATACCCGGACGCTTGCGGACCGCGTCGAGGCCCTCGAGAACCTTGATTGAGCTTGCGTCGTAGGCCACCCGGCGCGTCTCCTCATCTGTTCGGAATATGGGTAAGTCTACCCGCAGTCCGGAAGGGAGTGGCGCAAGGTGGGCCCTGACATCGGCGCAGCCGCTCGTTCCGCGCCGGGTTGACCCTCCCCACTTAGCCGTGTCCGCGCGTCTGCCCAGTGCCCAGCCAGCCGTCACGACGTGGTTGTGAGCGCGTCTCGCCCGCCTGGGGCCCGCCGCGAGCCCGCTGGTCGCCCGATCACGCGGCCCGATCACGCGGCCCGATCACGCGGCCCGATCACGCGGCCCGATCACGCGGCCGGGGAGCGCGCAGATCGGGCGGCTCGGGAGCGCGGCGGCGTCCTACGGCGCAGCCGCGGGTTTCAGCCGTAGGTGTCGCGGGGCCCGCGCCCGCCCGGCGCCCGCAGCGGCCCGTGATCCCAGTCCGGCGCCGACGGCCCGCGCACCGTCATCGACCGGACGGCGTCCGGGCCGAGCTGGTCGCGCAGCTGACGCAGGATCTGCCGGGACATCAGGCGCAGCTGGGTCGCCCAGGCGGTGGACTCGGCCGCGACGACCAGCACGCCGTCGCGCAGCGAGACGGGGGTGCAGTGCGTGGCCACGTCCGGGCCTACGAGGCTGTCCCAGCGGGCCAGGACCGCCGTGTCGCGAGCCTTGTCGCGCCAGCCGCGCTCGTTCATCAGGCCGCGCATGGCCGCGTCGAACGCCACCGGCTGGCGCCAGTCCCGGCCCGGCGGCGCGATGCCCGGCAGCCGTCGCCGGGCCGGGCGGGCGCCCGGGGCGCCGGCCGGTGAGCCGCCGGCCGGCCCGCGGCCGGTCCCATCGGCCGAGCCAGGCTCGGCGGAGCCGAAGTCAGTGCCGGTGCCGGTGCCGGTGCCAGCCGAGCCGCGGGCGCGGCCGTCGGCGCCCCCGCGACCGGCCTCGTCCCGATCGGCCTGGTCCCGATCAGTCTCGTCCCGGCCGTCGCCGGGCTTGCTCGGACGCGGTTGGCCCGGCCGGCGCGAGCGGGCCGCGCGCTCGCGCGCGTCCCGCTTGGCCTGGGCCAGGATCAGCCGCGCCAGGTCGGCCCCGGTCTTCTCAGCCATCGCTCTCCTCCGCCGTCCGGCCCGACCGGCCCGACCGGTCCGTCCAGTCCGTCGCGCCCGCGCCCGCGCCCGGGACACCATCGGGGGAGCCGGCCGGGGTCACGGCGCCGCCGGCCACCGTGAACCGGGCGCCGGCCAGCTCGGCCGGGACGTCGCCGTCGACGGCCGCGGTGACCAGCACCTGCTCGGCCGACCCGACGAGGGCGGCCAACCGCCGGCGGCGGCGCTCGTCGAGCTCGGCGAACACGTCGTCGAGCAGCAGCACGGGCTCACGGCCCTCGTCCCGTAACAGGTCGTAGGCGGCCAGGCGCAGCGCCAGGGCCAGCGACCAGCCCTCGCCGTGGCTGGCGTAGCCCCGCGCCGGCCGGCCGTTGACCGACAGCGCCAGCTCGTCACGGTGCGGGCCGACCAGGGTGACGCCGCGCTCGACCTCCTGGGGACGCACGCGGGCGAGTTCGGCCAGCATCGCCGCCTCGAGAGCGGCCCGCTCGGGCAGCGGCGGCGGCGCCTCACCGGCGGCGGCCGGCGTCCAGGTCGCGGCCGGGACGCTCGAGCGGTACTCCATCCGGGTCAAGGGCGCCATCCGGGTCGACGGCTCGCGCGGTGGCGACGGCTCGCGCGGTGGCGACGGCTCGTCCGCTCCGGCCGTCGGCGCGACCAGGGCCCCATAGGCGTGCTCGACCCGCTCGGCCAGCAGGCTGACCAGCTCGAGCCGCGCCGCCAGCAGCCGGGCGCCCTGCTCGGCCAGCAGCCCGTCCCAGGAGTCGAGGGTGCGCAGGTCGCCCGGCCGACCGCCGCGGCGCGCCGCACCGGCCGAGCGCAGCAGCGCCGAGCGCTGCCGCAGCACCCGGTCGTAGTCGGCGCAGACGCCGGCGAACCGAGGCAGGCGCGAGATGAGCAGGGAGTCCAGGTAGCGGCGGCGCTCGCCCGGGTCGCCCCGCACCAGCGCCAGGTCCTCGGGCGCGAACAGGACCGTGCACAGCAGCCCGATGAGCTCGCGGGGCCGGGGGAGCGGGGACCGGTTGAGCTTGGCCCGGTTCGCCTTCCCCGGCACGATCTCGATCTCGGCGAGCGCGGCCCGCTCGCCCTTGACGATCCGGGCCCGCACCGCCGCCCGCTCGGCGCCCTCCCGGATCAGTGGCCCGTCGTTGGCCACTCGATGACTACCCAGAGTAGCCAGATAGCCGACGGCCTCGAGCAGGTTCGTCTTGCCCTGGCCGTTCGCGCCGACGAACGTCGTCACGCCCGGCCCGAGCAGCAGGTCCAGCTTGGGGTACGAGCGGAAGTCCACCAGGGACAGGTGCGTGACGTGCACGTCACCCGGACAGCCGGATCGGCATGAGCAGGTACCGGTAGTCGGGCACAGCCCCGTCCTCGGCCGCCTTGCCGGTCAGGATGGCCGGCTTGTTCGCGGCGACCTCGGCGTCGGTCGCGCTGGCGAACCCGATGCGGACGATGTCGTCCTCGAGCGCGCCCAGTCCGTCGAGCAGGTACGACGGGTTGAACGCGATCGCCAGCTCCGGGCCGTCGTAGGTGATCGACAGCGTCTCCTGGGCCTGGGCCTCGCCGCCGGTGCCGGCCTCCAGCACCAGGTGGTCCGGGCTGAAGTTCAGGTGGACCGGCGCGGTGCGGGCCGCGACCAGGGCGACGCGCTTGACCGCCTCGGTCAGCGGCGCGATCTCGATCTGGGCGGTCAGCGGGGAGCTGTCGGGCAGCAGCCGCTGGTACGGCGGGAACTGGCCCTCGACCAGGCGGGTGGTCGTCTCCCGGCCGGCGCCGGAGAAGCCGGCCAGCGCCTCCCCGGACGGGCCGACGCCGAGCGCGACGGCCACCTCGGCGCCGCCGGCCGACAGCGACTTCGCGGTGTCGAGCAGGGTCCGCGCTGGCACCATCGCCACGCCCTCGGCCTCGGCGGCGGCCGGGCGCCAGCTCAGCCGGCGGACGGCCAGCCGGTAGCGGTCGGTGGCGGCCAGCGTCAGGATGTCGCCGGTGATCTCGACGCGGACGCCGGTCAGCACGGGCAGGGTGTCGTCCCGGCCGGCGGCCACGGCCACCTGGCCGACCGCCGCGGCGAAGGCGCCGCCCTCGATGTGGCCGGTCACCTCGGGCATCGGCGGCAGCGACGGGTAGTCCTCGACCGCCATCGTCGGCAGGGTGAACCGGGCGTTGCCACAGGTGAGCACGACCCGCGAGCCGTCGGTGGCCAGGTCGATCGGCGCCGAGGGCAGCGCTCGGGTGATCTCGGCCAGCAGCTTGCCGGACACAAGCACCCGGCCCTCGTCGGCGATCGTGGCGGCGACCCCGCACTGGGCGGCGACCTCATAGTCGAACGCGGCGATCTTCAGGCCGTCGTCGCCGGCGTCCAGCATCAGCCCGGACAGCACCTGCAGCTGGGTGGTCGGGCGCGCGGGCAGGGTCCGAGCTGTCCACGCGACCGCGTCCGTGAACTCGTCGCGTTCGACGCGGAACTTCATTGCTCGCCTCCCGACGACCACTGGCGGAGCTGACCACTGGAGATGCGTGGGCGCCACCGGGACCGGTGCCGCCCGCGGACCCGACCGGCTCCGCCGTCGGCCACGTCCATCGCCTGCGCGGAGTGGACCGACGGGCTGGCCGCCGGCGGGGTGCGCCGGTCGGTTCGCCGGCGAGGCCTCCGCGTCTCGAGCACTAAGCATCGCAGGCACCCACGACAGACGGACGGCTGGCCCGCCGCCGGGTAGGGGGCCTCATGCGGGGGAAGTGGTCCCACCGGTGTCCGGCTCGGAGCGGGGGCGGCCGAGCGCGCGGACGGGCAGCCGACCGGACGGTCGGCGTCCGAGCGGCGTCCACCGCGAGTTTTCCCCAGCCCCCACTAGTACTTGATCTTTTTCTCTGGGTAAGAGAACTTGTTGGTCGTAGTAGTAGGGGTTGTGGATACTGGGGATAACCCGAGTTTTGCCTGGTCAGGCCGCAAGTGGCTGTGTGGACAGACGGTGGACGGAGGTGTGGATAAAACCTAGCGTTGTCCACAGGCTTCAGATCTGTCCACAGGGGTGCCTAGTGCGTCCACAGGTTGTCCCCAGCGTGATCCCCAGAAGCCCACTGTGTTTTCCACATGGTTTCGGCCGCCTCGAGAGCCATCAGTGTGACGATTTTTGATGGCTAATATCCGATTTGCCCGGCTCGTCGCGAGGCTGCCCTGAGCCTGTGGACAACGCTCGGGCCGGCCCGCGCCGGCTTGGTTGACACCCATCCTCCACAGGGTTTTCCCAGGGTGTGGACAAAGCCTGTGGATAACTTTCCGGATGGGGTGGGGGACCGGTGTCCGGCCCGAGAGGCCGGGGCTCAGGCGCCCCGCGTCTGGGCCCGGATGCGGTTGGTCAGCTCGGTGACCTGGTTGTAGATCGCCCGCCGCTCGGCCATCAGGCCCCGGATCTTGCGGTCGGCGTGCATGACGGTCGTGTGGTCCCGGTTCCCGAAGTGGGCGCCGATCTTGGGCAGGGACAGGTCGGTCAGCTCACGGCAGAGGTACATCGCGATCTGGCGGGCGGTGACCAGGACCCGGCTGCGCGACATGCCGCACAGGTCCTCCATCGTCACCCCGAAGTAGGCCGCCGTCGCGTTCATGATCGTCGCGGCGGTGATGTCCGGGTCGGCCGCGTTCGGGATGAGGTCGCGCAGGACGATCTCGGCCAGCGTCCGGTCAACGTGCGACTTGTTGAGGCTGGCGAACGCGGCCACCCGGATCAGCGCGCCCTCGAGCTCGCGGATGTTGCGGTCGATGTGGGCGGCGATGTACTCGAGGACGTCCCGGGGGACCGGCAGCCGTTCCGTCGCCGCCTTCTTCGACAGGATCGCGATCCGCGTCTCCAGGTCGGGCGGGGTGACGTCGGTGATCAGGCCCCACTCGAACCGGCTGCGCAGCCGGTCCTCCAGCGCCGAGAGCTGCTTGGGCGGCCGGTCCGAGCTGATGACGATCTGCTTCTCGGTGTCGTGCAGGACGTTGAAGGTGTGGAAGAACTCCTCCTGCGTCCGCTCCTTGTTCTCCAGGAACTGGATGTCGTCGACCAGCAGGACGTCGATGTCGCGGTAGCGGCGCTGGAACGCCTGCTGCCGGTCGTCCCGGATGGAGTTGATGAAGTCGTTGGTGAACTCCTCCGTGCTCACGTACTTGACCCGGGTCTCCGGGTAGAGCTTCAGCGCGTAGTGACCGATCGCGTGCAGCAGGTGGGTCTTGCCCAGTCCGGAGTCGCCGTAGATGAACAGTGGGTTGTACGCCTTGGCCGGAGCCTCGGCCACCGCGACGGCCGCCGCGTGCGGAAAGCGGTTTCCGTCACCGATAACGAAGGTCTCGAACACGTAGCGCGGGTTGAGCCGGGCCGGCTCGCTCGGCCGGGGCTCCGGGTCGCGCCCGAGACCAGGGGCCATCCGCTCGACCGGGGGGACCGCCTCGATCGGCTCGGTCATCATCGCTTCGGTCATCATCGGCAGGGTCAGCGGGCCGGTCAGCGGCTCCGGGTCGGGTGTGCGCTCGACGGTGACCGCGACCCGGATCTCCCGCCCGTAGGCGGCGGACAGCGCGGTGGACAGGAACGGGCGCAGCCGGGAGTCGAGCAGGTCCTTGGTGAACTCGTTCGGCGCGGACAGCAGCGCGGTGTCCTGCACCAGGCCGAGGGGCCGGGTCAGGCGCAACCAGGCCCGCTGCTGGGCGGAAAGACTGCTGTCGGCGACCCCGGCGACGGCCTGAGCCCAGACGAGAACGAGGTCTGGGCCCTGGTTCTCATCCCGTCCGTCCCGTCCGGACTGCCGTGAACCGTCGCTGGGATCGGTCACGGCATCCTCCAGACGGCGGGGCTCGCGGGGGCGTCGGTCGCGGGCGGACGGCTTCCCGCGACGCCGGTCCCCCCGGTCGGGGGCCCGGCGGTCCTGGCCCCGGCGGTGGTCTTGATCACGGCGATCCCGGTCCCGACGGCGTCGGGACCGCTGTCACGATCACAACGGCGTGGCCACCGACGGTCGTCGCGGCACCGGAGCGGCGCGCCGCGAGCGGCGGGCCCGGTACCGCCTGGCCCAACCCGGCTGAAGCCGCGTGCTGAGGGAGCGCGCCGCCTCGCCGTCTTGATCAACCAGCGATATCCACATCGTCGTCCACAGCTGTGTATGGACTGCACAGCATCTCTGGTCCGCCGCGGCGGGGTGGAGGCGGGTCCCGCAGTGGACTCGAGCGGATCCCATCCTCCGGGTCGACAACTCGGACAATACCCCGTGAACCGCGCCGGTTCCGCTGGGCCGTCCACGGCACAATGGAGAGCTTCGTCCCCGCGCGCGGGCTGGTCGCCGGCGCTACGCGAGGGGTTCGCGCGGTCGCCAAGAGGGCATGGCGGGACAGGATGTCACTGAGAGCGCACTTTCCGGCTCGGTTGCGCCGTGGTGGAGCGAGGACGATCACAGATCGTCGGACCTGTGTCGCTCATCGCGCCGACGGCCGGGTCGGCCGTAGCGCTGCTCGCCCCGGCGCGGCCCGGGTGGCCGGCTCGGGTGGCGTAGGCCGCGGCCGAGGCCCAGGTGGCGCGGCGGATCCGTCGGCGGCCGGGGTGGCCGCGCGGCTTGCTGAGGCCGTCGCCCGTCCCCGCGTCCGGTCAGTTGGTACTGTGGACACACGTTGCGGCGGCAGCAGGCGGCAGCGTGCGTGTTGAGCGCGGCGCCTGCCCGTGAGCAAGCCATGGATTATGCGCCGCCCGGCACCCCCGTCGGCGCCCGGGACTGGTACGGAGTCATCACGTGAGCAAGCGGACCTTCCAGCCGAACAACCGGCGCCGGGCGAAGACCCACGGATTTCGGCTGCGCATGCGGACGCGCGCCGGGCGCGCCGTCCTCTCCAACCGGCGGCGCAAGGGGCGCGCCGAGCTGTCGGCCTGACCGCTCGCCCCCGCTCCCGCCCCGTTCGACCATGCTGCCCTCGGCTTCGCGTGTCCACACCCGAGCCGAGCACGTCCTGATCAGCCGGAGCGGGCGCCGGATCCGGCGGGGACCGATCGTCGTCCACTACCTTCCGGCTGCCGCGGTCGCGCCGTCGTCGTCGGCGGCGTCCCCGGCAGCTGGGGCGGGGGCGAACGACGGCCAGGCCGGCGGGCCCGCGCGAGCGGGGTTCGTGGTCGGCCGGGCTGTGGGCAACGCGGTCACCCGCAACCGGGTGCGGCGGCGGCTGCGCGAGCAGGTTCGCGCCCGGCTCCCGTACGTCGCGCCGGGGACGTTGCTGGTGGTTCGAGCGTTACCCGAAAGTGCGATCGCCACATCGGACCAGCTCGGTCGAGCCCTCGACGGCGCCCTGCGGGCGATGGCCGACGGCTCGGCGCCCGCTGGACGACCGCGGGGGGAGCGATCCCGAAGTGAGCCGGCACGGGGCGAGCGGCCCCGTGGCGGCCGGTCGCGGGGGAGCCGTGAGCGCGGGGAGTCCCGACCGGTGAGCCCGCCGCGGAGCGTGCCGTGAGCGCCGGCTGGCTGACCGCGATCATCGTGACGCCGCTGGTCCTGTTCGACGTGTGTGCCGCGTTTCTTCCCAGCGGCGGGCCGTCGGTGACCGCGCGATGGGTTCGCCGTCCGGACGGGGTGGTGCGGGGCCCGCTGGCCGGCCTCGCCCGTCTCGGCGTCGGCGCCTACCGGGCCGCCTTCGCCGGCCGGGGCCTCACCGGTTGCCGCTTTGAGCCGAGCTGCAGCGCCTACGCTCTGGAGGCGGTGCACCGGTTCGGCGGGGTCGGTGGCGGCCTCCTAACCGTCCGCCGCCTGTTGCGCTGCCAGCCCCTGTGCGCAGGCGGGTTCGACCCGGTGCCGCACCGGCGCGGCACCCGAGACCAACCGGCCGGGCCAATGCCGCGGGCCGGAACGATCGCGCCGCGCCGCGGTTCGAGGGCCTGAGGCGAAGGAGACAGAACGAGTGCTAACCCCCCTCTACCATCTCGCGGCAAACGCGATCGTCTTCTTCCACAAGGGCTTCGGCGCGATTTTCGGCGACGAGAGCTTCTTCGCCTGGGCTTTCTCGGTCGTCCTGCTGGTCGTGGCCGTCCGAATTGTGATCTTCCCGCTGTTCGTCCGGCAGGTGAAGTCGCAGCGGACGATGCAGATGATGCAACCCCACATCAAGGAGATCCGGGAGAAGTGGGGTCATGACCGGCAGCGCATGAACGAAGAGATCATGAAGCTGCAGAAGGAGCACGGCAACCCGCTGCTGGGCTGCCTGCCGATCCTGCTGCAGATTCCGCTGTTCATCGCGTTGTTCCACGTCTTCAACTCGATCAAGCCGGCGAACATCAACGGGCATCTGACCTGGGTGTCCAGGGTCGGCCTGCCGGCCCACACCGTGCAGCAGATCGCCGAGGCGAAGCTGTTCGGCGTCTCCCTGTCGACGGCGTTCACGTCGCACTCGAAAATCATCGATTTCATCGGGGCGGACAGCACCCACGTCAAGATCTTCGCGGTTGTCCTGATCATTCTCATGGGCGCCACGACGTTCTTCACGCAGCGCCAGATCATGGCCCGTACCGGGCCGGTGGACCCGCAGCAGGCAATGGTCCAGAAAGTCCTGCTCTACGGTTCGCCGATCACCCTGGCCGTGTTCGGTTTCCGCTTTCCGATCGCCGTCCTCATCTACTGGTTGACGACCAACCTGTGGAGCATGGGCCAGCAGTTCTTCGTCATCAAGCGGATGCCCCCGATCAAGCCGGGCGAGACCCCGGCCCGGCCCGGCGCCGCCAAGGACGGCAAGGCGACGGCGCTCGAGCCGCCTGCCTCCCGCCCGGCGCCCGGTGTCCGGGCGGGCGCGAAGTCCCGGTCGCGTTCGCAGCGGCCCGCCCCCGGCGCGACTGGCGCGGCGGCCAGGACGACGGGCGCGAAGGCCGCCGAGGCAGGCGGCCCGACCGCGAAGACCTCGACCAGCAAGACCTCGCCCACCGGGGGCGCGACCGGAAAGAGCACGACCGCGCCGAAGGGCACCTCGTCGAGCGCGCCCCGGGGGACCCGTTCGCCGAACGGCGTCTCGGGGAAGGTCTCGGCAACGGGGGCGTCGTCAACGGAGGCGTCGTCAACCGGGGCCGCGGGAGCAGCCGGGCCGGCCCCGGCGGATGGGGCCGCCCGCGCGAACGGCTCGGCCGCGCCGAACAGCGCCGGCGCCGGTACCAGCGGCGCTGGTACCGGCGGTGCCGGCTCCAGCGGTGCCGGCGCGAACGGCTCGGCCCACCGCCCAGGCGCCGACGGAGAGGCCGCTGCCGCGAAGCCGCGCCCGCCGGTACCGGCCGGCGCGCGCCGGGCTCCCGGTGGGTCCCGACCGGCCAAGAAGCGCGGCGGCAAGGGCAAGCGTCCGGGTGGCCGGCGCTGACGGCGATGCCTCGGCGCCGCGCGCTCGCCGCCCGGCTGACCCACCGCGTGAGCCTCGCGCCGGGATCGTCCGCCACCGGCGACCCAGCGTGTTCCAGATCGTCAAAGGAGAGATCATGACCGGTTCAGCGCCCGAACTGGCCACCCGCGAGGACGGGGACGTCGACGCGAGCGGACCCGACGCGAGTGAGTCCCAGCCGGACCGCATCGCCGAGCTCGAGCAGGAGGGCGAGATCGCGGCCGACTACCTGGAGGCCCTGCTCGACATCGTCGACATGGACGGCGACCTCGACCTGGACGTCGAGGGCGAGCGGGCCGTCGTCGCGATCGTCGGTGACTCGCTGGACAAGCTGATCGGGCCGGCCGGCGAGACGCTCGAGGCCCTGCAGGAGCTGACCCGGCTGGCCGTCCTGCAGAAGACTGGCAACCGGTCGCGGCTCATGCTCGACGTCGGCGGTCACCGGGCGCGGCGGCGGGCCGAGCTCCGAAAGATCGCGGCGGCGGCGGCCAATCGGGTGGCCGAGGGCTCCGGGCCCGAGAAGCTCACGCCGATGACGCCGTTCGAGCGGAAGGTCGTTCACGACGTGATCGCCGGCATCAAGGGCGTCCACAGCGAGTCGGAGGGCGAGGAGCCGCGTCGGCGGGTCGTGCTGTTCCCGGGCGACGCGCCCTGACCCGCCTGTCCTCGAGCGTCTGATCGTCGCGGTAGGGGCGGCCGCCACCGGGGGTTGGCGTGTCCGCTCACGCGCCGGCAATCCGCGGCGGGCATTCTGGGACCATGAAATCCCCTGATTCCGTGCCCGCATCCGCCTGTGACGCCGGTGCGGGATCCGGCGGGCCGGACCGATCCCGGGCGGACGAGGGCACCGTGAACCGCGCCGACACCGCCCCGGCCCCGGGCGATCCCGCTGCCGCTGGAGCCGAGGGTTCGCCGCCCGTGACGGCCGCCGAGGTCTTCGGCCCGGCGCTGCCGGCCGCCGCCGAGTACGCGGAGCTCCTGGCCACCGCCGGGGTCGAACGCGGCCTGATCGGGCCGCGCGAGGCCGGCCGCCTGTGGGACCGGCACATCCTGAACAGCGCGGTCGTGGCCGAGGCCGTCCCGCGCGGTGCGCGCGTTCTTGACGTCGGCAGTGGCGCCGGCCTGCCCGGCATCCCGGTCGCGCTGGCCCGGCCCGACCTGGCCGTCACGCTGCTGGAGCCGATGGCCCGGCGCTGTGCCTTTCTCACCGAGGTCGTCACCGCGCTCGGGCTCGGCGACCGGGTCGAGGTCGTGCGCGGCCGGGCACCCGACGCGGCGGGGCTCCTCTCAGCCGGCGCCCGGAGCGGGGTCGCGGCACCGGCGGCGGCCGGTTTCGACGTCGTCCTGGCCCGGGCGCTCGCCCCGCTGGACCGGCTGGGCGCCATGCTCCTTCCGATGACGCGAGTGGGCGGTGTCATGCTGGCACTGCGCGGGTCACGGATCGACGAGGAACTCGTGTCCGCCGGGGCGGAGCTGGCCGCCCAGGGCTGGGTCGACGTCGACGTCGTCCGCTGTGGGACGGCCCGGCTGACCGAGCCGACGATCGTGCTGCGCGCGCTGCGCGGCCCGGCGGGCCCGGCCACCGGCCACCCGAACGGGGGAGAGCCTCGGCGGGCGCGGGACGGTGGCCGGAGCTCCCGGCGGGGTGCCGGGCCGGGCTCCGGCCGGGACGGTGAGCGGCGCGGTGAGGGCCGGCAACGCCAGGCCGCTTCGGGCGTCAGACGAGGCGGTGGAACGACGCGGGACACGCGAACTGGACGGGAGACCGGTCGTGACAGGCGGGCAGGCGGAGCAGCGGGCACCGGGCACCAGCCGGGCGCTGGACAAGCGGGTGCAAAGTGAGGTTCCACGTGAAACAGTGGCCGCGGGACACGCGGCGCGAAGTGGACGTCCCGCGCCGGGCGCCCAAACGGTGTACCGTCCCGCTCCGACCCCCCACGACGCGAGCTCTCCGCGTGGGCTGGGCACTCACGACCCCACCACTCCGATCGGATCGGCGGCAGCAGCGGCAGTGGAAGCCTTGACTATGGAACGACGCCGTCCCTTCCCGCGACCGGCCCGCCGGCGGGTCATCACGGTCGCCAACCAGAAAGGCGGTGTGGGCAAGACCACCAGCACCGTCAACCTCGCGGCCGCCCTGGCGACCCACGGCTGCCGCGTCCTCGTGGTCGATCTCGACCCGCAGGGGAACGCCTCGACCGCGCTCGGGGTCGACCATCGCTCCGGCGTGCCGTCGATCTACGAGGTCCTGCTGGGTGACCGCCCGCTGGACGAGGTCGTGGTGGCCTCCGGCGAGGCCGAAGGCCTCTACTGCGCGCCGGCCACCATCGACCTGGCCGGGGCCGAGATCGAGCTCGTCTCCCTGGTGGCGCGGGAGACCCGGCTGCGGCGGGCGTTAGCCGGCCTGCGCCGCGAGGTCGACTACGTACTGGTCGACTGCCCACCCTCGCTCGGCCTGCTCACCGTCAACGCCCTGGTCGGGGCGCGGGAGCTGCTCATCCCGATCCAGTGCGAGTACTACGCGCTGGAGGGGCTCGGGCAGCTGCTGCGCAACGTCGAGCTGGTCCAGGCCCACCTCAACCCGGACCTGCGGCTGTCCACGATCCTGCTCACCATGTACGACTCGCGAACCCGCCTCGCCGACCAGGTCGTCCACGAGGTGAAGGAGCACTTCGGCAACCGGGTGCTGGCGACGACCATCCCGCGTAACGTCCGGCTGGCCGAGGCGCCGAGCTACGGCCAGTCCGTCCTGAGCTACGACCCGGCCTCGCGAGGTTCCCTGTCCTACCTGGCGGCCGCGCGGGAGCTGGCCGAGCGGGGCGTGGCCGAGGGCGGCGGGAGCCCGGGCATGATCGCGGGCGGGAGCCGGCCGTGACCACCCGACGAGGCGGCCTCGGCCGCGGCCTCGGCGCGCTCATCCCCACTGGCGACGCGTACATCGACGGCGGCGGGGGTGGCGGCCTGGCGACGGCGGCGCCGGTTCCGGTGCACGGGGCGACCTTCCGCGAGGTGGCCGTCGACTCGGTCACCCCCAACCCGCGCCAGCCCCGGACCTATTTCGACGAGGGCGCCCTCGACGAGCTGGCCGCCAGCATGCGCGAGGTCGGCCTGCTCCAGCCGGTCGTCGTCCGGGAGTTGATGCCGGACCGCTATGAGCTGGTGATGGGAGAGCGCCGCTGGCGGGCGGCCAAGCTGGCCGACCTGGAGCGGATCCCGGCCATCGTCCGGGACACGTCGGACGACGCCATGCTGCGGGACGCCCTGCTGGAGAACCTCCACCGCCAGCAGCTGAACGCCCTCGAGGAGGCGGCGGCCTACGAGCAGCTGCTGCGCGAGTTCGGCGCCACCCACGAGGAGCTGGCCGGCCGGCTCGGCCGCTCCCGTTCCCACGTCACGAATACGATTCGGCTGCTCGCGCTGCCGCCGGCGGTCCAGCGCCGGGTCGCGGCCGGGGTGCTCTCGGCCGGACACGCGCGAGCCCTGCTGTCGTTGGACGACCCGGAGGCACAGGAGCGGCTGGCCACCCGCATCGTGGCCGAAGGGCTGTCGGTGCGGGCCGTCGAGGAGATTGTCGCCCTAGGGGACGACAAGCCGAACCAGCGCGCCCCCCGGCGGCGCCCGACGGTCAGCTCGCCCGCGCTGGTGAAGCTCGAGAGCCGGCTGTCTGAGCAGTTCGAGACGCGGGTCAAGGTCACGATGGGCAAGGGCAAGGGAAAGATCACGGTCGAGTTCGCCACCATTGAGGACCTCGAGCGCATCGTCGCGACCATGAGCCCCAGCGCGGACGGCTGAGCCGGCCGGACGCCCTCGGCGCCGTGGCGCCCACGGGCTCAGGTGGCCGGACTGCCTGACCCCGTAGCCGGCGAACGCCCCGGCTTCCAGCTGGTGACCTCGTTGACCAGCGCCGAGAAGTCCGCGCCCCGGCTGGCCGCCACCCGGGCCAGGCTGCGCACCTCGTCGGCCAGCCAGGCGGACGGCCGGTCCCGGCCGTCCGCGACGGCCGCCGTCAGCTCGGTCCGAGCGACATCCAGGTCGGAACGCTGGGCGCTGAGCGCCGCGTCGGCCGCCACGACCCGCAGCAGAGGGCTCAGACCGCTGGTGAAGGACCCCCGGGACTGGGACAGCGGGGCCGGCCGCGCCGGCAACTGGGCCGGGATCGGCGGTCGTGGGAGGGCCGACGACGCCGACGCGGCGTGGGACGGTCCAGCACCCGGCTCCGTCCGGGCCCAGGCGGGCAGGATCGCGGCCCGCGCGGTCCGCAGGTACGGCTCGGCCGAGGTCACGTCCTTGGCCAGCACCAGGGCGGACGCGGCCATGAGCGCGAACTGGGCCGGGTGGTAGGAGTCGAGCGAGTAGCCCGGCTCACCGTGCGCGCTGGCCGGCAGCCGCTCCATCACCCGGCGCCCGCGGTCCAGGACGTCCCGGGTTCCGGCGACGTCGCCCATCCGCGCCGTGGCAGACGCCTCGGCCACGGCCAGCATGACCGCCACCGGCGCCCGCCCGGCGTAGCGGGACCCCTGCCGGGCCAGGCTCAGGGCGGTCGGCAGGTCGCCGTTCCCGCGCGCGACCATCGCCCGGACGGCGAAGGTGTGCGCGACCGTCGGCCAGTCCCCGATCCGGGTGGCCAGCAGCTCGGCGCTCTCGATGGCGCGCGCCCCGCAGTCGATGTCGCCCACGTCGACCAGCGCGTTGCCCTCCAGGACGAGTACGCGGGCGTGCAGCGCGTGCCAGGCGGTCCGCTGCGCGCGGGGAACACGCCAGCGGGACATGACCCCGACCTGGCGCTCCAGGCTCCAGGCGGCCACGGCGGTCTGGGCCGGCGGCACCGTGCCGTACGCGGCCGCGATCGACCGCAGCTGGCTGGTCAGGTCATCGAGCACCGCGTCCGTCCGTTCGGATGCCGTGCTCATGGCCGACGCCATCCCGCCTGGCCCGTCCCCGAGCACAGCCCGCCTGAGCGGGTGGTCGAGGGCCGCGAGCCCGGTGAGGCTGAGTCCGGCGACGAACAGCCGCCGGTCCAGCGTGATGCGGTCCAACGCTTCACTCCACTCCAGCCGTGAGATGTACCGACCGCCTGGGCCGGTCGGATCGTCGAGGAGCCCGCGGTCCGGGTGCCTAAGCGGTCGACGACCGCGTCCCCCGTGCCAGTTGTCGCGACCATCCTGACTCCCCGATCCTGTGCGCCCGGTCATGGCGCCCGATCCTGTGCGCCCGGTCATGGCGCCCGGTCCTGACCTGGCCGGACGATCTCAATCGGACCGTAGCGGGGATCATGGCGGCATGTCAGACCCTCCGGCCTACGTTCACACGAAGGCCACAGCCGCCCGTCTATAGCCGCCCGCCGATGCCACCGGCTCGGTTTCACGTGAAACAGGCGTCATCGGCGCGGCGGCCGGCGAGTCGTCACGCCTGAACCCCCCACCGGGTTAGGCTGGCCGAGAAGCGATGCCAGTCGTGCTGGATATCAGTTTTGCTGTCGGATATCAGTTCTGCTGTCAGTCAGTCGCGCCGTGGCTGGTCGGGGCCCCGCCAAACGCCGCTCGGCGCCCGGGCGAGCGTCGGAGCGCTGTTTCATGAGTCGTCGGATCGCGAACATCACCCTCGACAACATCGACGATCTGCCCCGGGGCTGTCGTCGCTGCGTCTTCTGGGAACTCGATCCGGTCGCCCGCAGCCGCGCCGAGGAGGCCGGCGGCACCGAGCTGGAGAAGGAAGCCTGGATCTCCTCGATGCTGCTGGAGTGGGGGAGCTGCGGGAAGGTCGTCTACGTCGACGGCGCGCCGGCCGGTTTCGCCACGTACGCGCCGCCGGCCTACGTCCCGCGCTCGGTGGCCTTCCCGACCAGCCCGGTCAGCCCGGACGCCGTCCTGCTGATGACGGCCAAGATCGTCGAGGACTTCGCCGGGCAGGGCCTGGGCCGCATCCTGGTCCAGGCGGTGGCCAAGGACGTCCTGCGGCGCGGCTTCCGGGCCATCGAGGCCTTCGGTGACTTCCGCAACGAGGGCGCGCGCTGCGTCGTCCCGGCCGACTACCTGCTGGCCGTGGGGTTCAAGACCGTCCGGCCGCACCACCGCTGGCCCCGGCTGCGGCTCGAGGTCAAGAACGCGGTGAGCTGGCGGGAGGATGTCGAGGTCGCTCTCGAGCGGCTGCTCGGTTCGATGTCGCCGCTGCCCGCCCCGGAGAGCATGCTCGGCCGGGTCGGGCCGGCCGGCGTCTGACCTGACCGCCCGGCCCGACCCCGAGTCCGTCCCCGGTTCCGTCCCTGTTCCGGTTGCGGTTCCGGCCCCGGTCAGCTCGGCGGAGCGGACCGGGAGGCCAGCGTGGGGACCCGTAGCTGGCCGGTGGGAGCGTCCTCCTCCGGCGGGAGGAACAGCCGCTGGACGGCGGCCAGGATGGCCTCGGCCACCGTCGCCCGGAGGTCCGGGGAGCTCAGGGCGGCGGCGTCGTGGGCGTTCGTCAGGTAGCCCAGGTCGAGGCGGACCGCCGGCATCCGGGTCATCCGCAGCAGCTCCCACGTCTTGGGGTGGGAGCGGCAGTCGACGAGGTCGGTCCGCGAGACCAGCTCCTTCTGGACGAGCATGGCCAGTCGCTCGCCGACGGCCGAACTGCCCCGGGCGTGGCCGAAGTAGTAGGAGGCGACGCCCCGGGGCGCGCTCGAGGCGCCCGCCTCCACGTGCAGGGACACCATCAGGTCGGCGCCGATCTCGTTGGCCCGCCGGGCGCGCTCACCCTCGTCGGGTGACTCGTGCGGCCCGTGCAGCAGGTAGGCCTCCAGCCCGGAGGCCAGCAGCCGAGCCTCCAGCCGGCTGGCGATGTCCGCCACGATGTCGCGTTCGACGAGCGGGCCGGCCACGACGCCCGGGTCGTCGCCGCCGTGGCCGGGGTCGATGGCGACGACCAGGCCGAGCAGGGACGGTCCCCGCTGCAGCAACCGCACCGTCTCGCGCAGGACGTCGGGGCGACCGCCGACCACCGTGCGGGCCAGCCGGTCCAGCTCGCGCAGCGTCAGGGGGCCGCAGCGGCCGTCCGGCTCCAGCTCCCGGTTGCGCTGGAAGTCGCGGACGGCAAGCTCGGTGCGGTGGCCGTAGATGCCGTCGGTCCGGCCGACGTCGAAGCCCATGTTCGACAGCCGCTGCTGGAGGACGGCGACGTCGTCGCCGACGAAGGGGTGGCTGACCCGGTAGTAGAGCAGCCGGTCGCCGAGCCGGCGGCGGGCCTCGTCCAAGGCGCGGAAGGTGTCCGGGCCGATGATGCCGTCGACCGACAGGCCACGGCTCTGCTGGAAGGCTCGTACGGCGCGGTCGAGGTCCTCGTCGAAGCGGTCGGCGTCGTCCGGGCCGGGCGACGCCGGGGCGCCCGGCGGCGGCGTGGTCGGCGCCGGGACGGCCGCGGCCGCCGCGCCCTGGCGGGGCGCCGCGGGCAGGAAGGCCAGCGCGATCAGGGCGGCCCGGGCGTCGGCGACGGACGCGTGACGGTCGCCGAGGCGCAGCAGCCTCACCTGTCGCCCCCGCCTGAGCGTGGGGTCCGGTGATGGTCGCGGAGAGGGAGACGGCTCACGGGGACACAGGGTAGGGCATGGCCCCGGGGGTGCTCTCGTGGATCTCCTCCCGCACCGGCGGACCGTGCGGTGGCCGCGACGGTCCGTCGGGGGCGAGAGCCAGTTCCTGGGCTGCCGACGCGGATCAGATGTAGGACGCGAGGTCACGCAGCAGCGCGGCCTTCGGCTTCGCCCCGACGATCTTGGTGTCGATCTCGCCGTTCACGAACACGGCCATCGTCGGGATCGACATGATCTGGTAGGCGGCGGCCGTCTTCTGGTTCTCGTCGATGTTCAGCTTGACGACCCGGATCTTGCCGGCGTGCTCGGCGGCGATCTCCTCGAGGACGGGGGCGACCATCCGGCACGGCCCGCACCACTCGGCCCAGAAATCGACCAGTACGGGAACGTCGCTCTTGAGGACCTCAGCGGTGAAGCTGGAGTCGGTGACGGGGGTGGTGGCGCCGGCCATGATGGTCATCCTCCTGGGTGTTGGGGCATTTCTTACCTAATGTGACTGAGCGTATGCGTAGTGCTTGATGTTCGGGTACCAGGCCGGCTCTCCGTCGCTCCAGCGGCCTCCTGGGGCCCTTCTCTGCCGCCGCGGGTTGTCGCGACGACCCAGAACGGCTCTGAATGACCTGCTCGGCTGGTCAGACGCCGACGCCGACGCCGGCCGGCTGCGCCGGTCCGCGGGGCGCGACGGCCGGGGCATCCGCCGCTCCTCGCTCGACGGCGCCGTCGGTCAGCGTCGCGATGTAGCGCTCGGCGTCGAGCGCGGCCGCGCAGCCGGTACCGGCGGCCGTGATGGCCTGGCGGTAGAGGTGGTCGACGACGTCGCCGGCGGCGAAGACGCCGGGCAGGTTGGTCCGGGTCGACGGGGAGTCGACCGCCACGTAACCCTCGGCGTCCAGGTCGAGCTGGCCCTTGACCAGCTCGGTGCGCGGGTCGTGGCCGATCGCCACGAACAGGCCGGTCACCGGCAGCGTCTCGGTCTCGCCGGTGACGGTGTCGCGGACGACGACGCCGTCCAGCTTGCCCTCGCCGACCAGCTCCGCGACCTCCGCGTTCCACCGGAAGCTGATCTTCGGGTCGTCAAACGCCCGCTGCTGCATGATCGCGCTGGCCCGGAGCTTGTCGCGACGGTGGATGATCGTCACCGACTTCGCGAACCGGGTCAGGAACGTGGCCTCCTCCATCGCCGAGTCGCCGCCGCCGACGACGGCGATGTCCTGGTCGCGGAAGAAGAAACCGTCACAGGTCGCACAGGCCGACAGACCGTGGCCGAGCAGCCGGTCCTCGCCCTCGACGCCCAGCTTGCGGAAGGCGGAGCCGGTGGCGACGATCACCGAGCGGGCCCGGAACGTGCCGTCGGCCGTCTTCACCACCTTCGGGTCGGCGGCCAGGTCGACCTCGACGACGTCGTCCGGCACGAGCTCGGCGCCGAACCGCTCCGCCTGCGTGCGCAGGGAGTCCATGAGCTCCGGGCCCTGGATGCCGGTCGGGAAGCCCGGGAAGTTCTCGACCTCCGTCGTGGTCATCAGCGCGCCGCCGGAGGACACCGCGCCCTCGAACACGAGCGGGCGCAGACTGGCTCGAGCGGTGTAGATCGCGGCCGTGTAACCCGCCGGGCCCGAACCGATGACGATGACGTCGCGGACGTCACCCACCTCGGCTACCTCGTTGTCGGTCACCCCGGCTCCTCTCGACGGTCCACGCGGACCGTCTGTCGTTGCTGGCCCTCAGCGCTCGCCTCGGGCGTCATTCCCTCAACGCTGTCACGCCAGGCGTCGATTCCCGTCGGTGGATCGCCGGCGCCGGGCCCGAAGGGCCCGTCCGGTCCACCTGGCGGGGACGGTGGGCCGGGCGGTCAGCCGTTGGCGGTCAACGCGCCGTACCAGAGGGCCTGCGAAACCCGCGCGCCGGCGCAGGCCTCGTCGACGACCAGCACCCGCACCGTCTCCTGGTCACCGGGCACGCTCAGCACCAGCAGCGCGGCCGGCGCGGAGTTGAAAGTGACCTCGTCCAGAGCGAGCAGCCGCCCGCCGTAGCGGCTCATGATGATGTCGTAGCAGCGGACGAGGTCGGGACCTGTCAGGTCGGCCAGGGCGGCCCGGACCCGGGCCGACAGCCGGGCCGGGAGCGTCCCGGCCAGCGCGGCGGCGGCGCTGACGGCGGCCAGCGGGCGCGGGCGGCCGGACAGGAGCGCGGCGCCGTGGTCGGCGGCGTCCGTGGCGTCCAGGGCGGCGTTGGTGCGGGCCAGCGACACTGTCTCGGTGCCGGGGCGGGCCGAGCCGTCCGCCGACCCCGTCCCGGCGGTCACGCTGGCCTGGCTGAGCCCGCCGCCGGTCGTCGGTGGGGTGTCGGCGGCGCTGCGCGCGGCCGTCCCGCCCCGGCTCAGCACGGCGCCGCTGATGGCCAGCACGACCAGCAGCGCGGCCGCCACGGCGACGAGACCGCTACCGTCCCGGCCACCCCGGGGCCCGTCACCGCCGGGGTGGTCCGAGGAGCGCTGGGCCGCCGGGCGCGACGCGGGAACGAATCCGGCCGCGCCCGGCCCGAGCGTCATCGGCCGGCGGGACCGGCGGGTGTGCCGCCCCGGGCGGGGGCCGGGCGCCGCCGCGGGCCGGCGGATGGCCGGCCCGATGCCTGGAGCGCCGTCCTGGGGCGTCTCGGTCCCGACCCGGCCGTCCGGCCCGGGAGCGGGCCGCGGGACGCCTCCGGCGTTCGGAGCACGGGCGATGTTCCCGACGCCGGGGTGCGTGCCATCGCGGTCCCCGGTGTCGGAGCGCCGGCCCGATGCGGCCGGGTCGGCCAGGGCCCGCAGCCGGCGCAGCATCTCGTCGGGCATGGTGATCTCCGCCAGGCGGGCGAGGTCACCTCGGACCCGGCGCAGCGCGGCCACCGTCTCGGCGCAGACCGGGCAGTCCTCGACGTGTGCCCGGACGTCCCGCTGGCCGTGATCGCCATCGGCATACGCGTCCAGGCGTTCGGGGTCGGGATGGCTCCCTCTGGTCCCCCTGGTCACCGGCGATCACCTCCTCGGGATCTGGCCGTCGCGCGGTGCGCCGCGCAACCGACACCCAAGGACTACGACGGAACCGACCTCCCGGAGGTTCCCAGGTGGGCCTGGCGAGTTCGCCACGAGGCCAGGCGGTCACCCCGGGCCACCGCCCGTTCGCACGGGCGGTGGACTACTTCTTGGGGGTGAACGTGACCTCGGCCACCCGGCCCTGATACTTCCCGTTCCCGGCGTCCGGCTGGAGCGGGATCGACGTCAGCCAGAGCACCCAGTACCGGTGCGGGGTCTGGTTCGTGACCGTGATGTTCACGGTGCCGCTGCCCGGGTTGCCGGTCCCGACGACGGCGTAGTTGGCCAGGTCGGTGCCGCCGCTGTCGGACGCCCAGACCTGCATCGCGGTCTGGCCCTGGACGGTCGCGGTGACCTGCGAGAAGGAGTACGCCTGCCCGAAGTCGAAGAGCAGCCCGACGCCGGCGACCTTGCCGTCGCGGGGGTGCTTGAGACCACCGAACGGGGCGCCCGGGTTGTACCCCTCGGTCGACCAGACCGTGGTGGTATCGCCGTCGGTCGCGTTTTCCGGCGTGCGGCCTTCCTTGTTGTCGCCCATCGGGTCGAACGCGTCTGTGTGGACCGGTCTGACCGGCACGGGCGCGGGCGCGAGCGTCTGGGCCGCGTTCGGCTTGTTGTTGCCGCCCCCGCCCCTGGTGACCACCACCGACACCACGACCGCCACCGCGATGATCACCGCTACCAGGACGAGCGCGATCCAGCGCCGGTCGGTCCGGCCGCCGCGCGCGGGTGGCGCCGGCTGCCGGTACGGCTCGTAGCGGTCTGGGCCCGTCTGCGCGCGCCCGCTGGGCGGGCCGGCCCGGTAGCCGCCGCGGGCGCCGTTCGGCGGGCCGTAGCCGGGGCCTGGGCGCCCGCCGCGCGGGTCCGTACCGCCACGGGGACCGAGCGAGGTCTCGGCGTCCCAGCCGCCCCCGTAGCCGTCCCGGCCCCCATAGCCGTCCGCGCCGCCGTAGCCGTCCCGGCCCCCGTAGCCGTCCCCGTTGCCGAAGACCTGGGTCGAGCCGAGGCCCGGCTCGTCGTCGACCCGGGTCAGGCCCGGGTCGAGCGTCCCGTCGGCCGGGACGTAGGGCTCAAGCTCGGCCACGAACGTCGCCGCGTCGACGATGGGAGCCCGGCCCGCGCGAGGGTCACCCAGGGTGGCCAGCGCGATGTCGTCGAGGTCCTCGGGAACGCCCAGGCGAAGCTGGCTCGCGGTGACGACCGTGCCGTCCGGGCCGACCGGCGCGTTCGGCAGGCCGCCGTCGCCCGGCAGCGGCCAGCGGCCGGCCAGCGCGGAGTACAGGAGCGCGCCGAGCGCCTGGACGTCGGCGCTCATCCGCTCGCGCAGCCGGTCCTCGGCGGCGCCGCTGCCGGCCGTGGTGGGGCGGCGGCCGGCCTCCAGGTCGGCCATCACGCCGCCGACCTCCAGGTCGACGACCTTCACCATGCCGTGGCCGGACAGGACGACGTCACTGGGATGCAGGTCACCGTGCGTGACACCACGGTCGTGGGCGGCGGCGATGACCCGGGCGGCGGCCTGGACGACGGCGGCGGCGCGGTCGGGACGCAGCGTGCCCTCGTCCGCCAGCTGGCGCAGGGTAACACCCTCGACCCATTCGGTGACGACGTAGGAGACGTCGCCGATGTCGGTCGCCGTGGTGGTGGCGTCGTAGGTCGACGCGGCCCCCGGGTGGACCAGCCGGCCCGAGTTGATCGCGGCCGCCAGCAGCGCGTGGGCCGCGATCGTGGAGGCGGACGGGTCGACCCCGCCGGCGTGCGCGACCACCCGCACGGCCACCGGCCGCGCCAGGATGCGGTCGTCGCCCCGCCACAGGTTGACCGGGCCCCGGCTGTGGATAAGGCTGATCAGGGCATAGCGGCCGTCGAGCTCGGCTCCGGGCGCCAAGCCCGGAAGCTCGTCGAAGCCGGAGCCCTGTGTCGCGAACGACGAGGCCTCGGTGGGCGGGCCGGCCACCTCGGTGGCGTCCGCCATCATCGTGACCGGGTCGGCGTCGATCGCGCCGGTGCTGGGTGAGTCGCTACGGCGGCTCGGCATCATATCGGACCGTGGTTCCATCGTCCTGCCGTCCGCGTCCCTGTCTTTCGGAATGCTGTCGTTCGCGAGCCTGTCGGTCACGTCTCCATCGTTCGCGATACGGGCCGTCGCGTCACGGGCGCCACCGCGGGCTGCGTCGGCCAGCGGCAGCCGGTTGTGACCGTCAACCACACCTGCCTCCGTAACCACCCGCGTCATCACCCGGCCGTCGTCGCCGTGCGCAGCCCTGTCAGTGTACGAGGCGCCGCCCGCGGATCAGATGTCATCGGCCTGACCGGACATAGGCGGTGGCCGATCTGTCATTCAGCGGCATTTTTACCGCAAATCATGCCCTTTCGGGGGACATCCGGCCGCGCACCGTCGCAATGAGGGCCGCCAGTTCGGGCAGTCTCATCCGGACGATCACCAGCAGGTAGACGAACAGGCCAGCCCCGCTGGCCAGCAGGACCGCGATGGCGGACCCGAGCGAGCCCTTGCCGGCGACGTCCTGGACCAGCCAGGCCACCGCCGAGGCCACCACGGCGCCCATTCCGCCGGCGATCGTCACCCGGGTCAGCAGCCGGGCCACCCGGCCCGTGTCGATGCCGTGCAGGCGCGGGCGCAGCAGCAGCGAGGACGCGGCGATGCCGAACAGGTAGGACAGCCCGAAGGCCAGCGCGAGCGCCACCGACCGGTGATGCGCGGGAAGCAGATGGCTCAGGACGAACGCGCCCAGGATGTTCGTGCCGACGACCCCGATGTTCACCAGCGCCGGCGTCCGGCTGTCCTGGTTGGCGTAGAACGCCCGCAGCTGGACCTGGAACAGCGAGAACGGCACCAGCGCGATCGCGAAGGCCGACAGCGTGTTGCCGATCTCCAGGGCGGAGGCGTAGCCGAGAGCGCCGTGGTCGAACACGGCCACCGCCATCGGCTTGCCCAGCGCCAGCAGCGCCAGGGCCGCCGGCATGATCGCGACAGCGGTCAGGCGCATCCCGGTCGAGAGGTCGGCCCGCACCAGGTCCCGGCGGCCGTCGGCGGCGTGACCGCTCATCCGGGGCAGCAGCGCGGTGATGACCGAGACCGCGATGATCGCATACGGTAGCTGGAAGATCTGGTAGCCATAGGTATAGACGGTGTAGGCAGTGGTCGAGCTGGAGAGCCGGACGACGACCAGGTAGCCGACCTGGCTGATCACGACATAGATCAGCGTCCAGGCGGCCAGCCGCATGGCGTGGCGCAGTTCGGGGTGGCTCAGGTTCAGGCTGGGCCGGTAGCGGAAGCCGACCGTGCGAAGCGACGGCAGCAGGGCCACCGTCATCGCGACGACGCCGAGCGTCGTCCCCCCGGCCAGCCAGGCCGTCTGGGTCCCGGTGATGTTCCCCGCGGTCGGCGGGCGCGGCCCCGGGATGAAGATGAACGCCATGCAGGTGGCGATGACGACCAGGTTGTTCAGCACCGGCGCGAACGTCGGCGCGGCGAACGACTGGCGGACGTTGAGGATGGCGCCGATCGTCGCGCCCAGACCGTAGAACAGGATCTGGGGCAGGAACCAGCGCAGGAAGTGGATGGCCAGGTCGCGTTCGGAGCCGCCGGCGGCCAGGTAGAGCCGGATGATGAACGGGGACAGGAGCATCCCGACCACCACGATGGCGACCAGGGCCAGCGTCACCAGGGTGAGCAGCGAGGACGCGAACCCCTCGCCGCCGTCCTCGTCTTCCTTCGAGGCCCGGACCAGCACTGGGACGACCACGCTGCTGAGCACTCCGCCCAGCAGCAGGTCGTAGAGGATGTTCGGGGTGGTGTTGGCCACGTTGTAGGCGTCGCCGACCGTGCCCGCGCCGATGGCGGCGGCGATCGCGACCGTGCGCAGGAAGCCGGTGGCCCGCGACGCGATCGTGCCCAGGGCCATCGTGCCGCTGGCCCGGCCGAGCGTGACCGCCTTGCCGCCCTTGGCGGCGCCGGCCTTGCCCGGCCGGCCCGCGCCGCTTCCGGTTGCGCCGTCCCGGCTCGGGCCCGCGGCGGGCGGGCCGCCTCGGGTCGCGGCCGGACCGGCGCCGCGCCGGCGGGATCCCACCCGGCGGTCGATCGCCGTGGTCGGTGGCGCCTCGACCGGCTGGGCCGCGTGCGCCGCGCGCCGCCGGGGCCGCGCCTCCCGGCCGGTAGCCTGGCCCGGCCACGGGGGCGCCGTCGGCTCGGGATGCGGTTGGAGCAGCGTCCGGTCCTCGGCGCTCGGGCCGTGCCGGTTGGCGCTCGGGCCGTGCCGGTTCGACTCGGGCGGGAGCCGGGCCGCCTCGGGGGGATAGCCCGGCCCGCCGCCGGGCTCGACCCGGGGGCGCGGGCCCGACTGATCCTCCGGCGGGAGGACGAACGGCGGCGAGGTGTGGCGGGCCGAGCCCCGGTAGCCGGGGTAGTCCATCGGCCCCGACGGCCCGGTGTGCGGTCCCGAGCCCCAGCCGGACGGGCGGAACGGGGCGTGCGGCCCCGATCCGTCCCCGGTCCCGACCGGGCCGAGCACGGTCGTCTGGTCCGGGCGCGGGGGCGCGGGCGGGCGCTGGGGCGCCGCGGGCCCGGCCGGCGAGGGCGGGCGGGGACGGCCTGGCGGGTCGATGCCCCGGTCGGGGGCCGGGGCCGGGGCTGGGTAGCTGTGACTGTCCGGCCCGTCGCGGCGGGCCTCGAGTCGTTCCGCCGGGGACCAGACGGCCGTCGGCGTGGCGCCGGCGGCCGGCGGCCGGTCCGGCGGGGTCTGGCCGGCCGGCGTTCGGCTGGTTGGCGGCGGGCCGGCGGGTGGATCCGGGCTGGTCACGTCGATGGCCTGGGCGGGGTCGGGATCGCCGGCCGGCCACGGCCGCGCGCCCGGATAGCCGCGCGGGTCGAAGTAGGGGTCGTGGTCCGCGGCCGCGCCGAAGGCGCCGCGGGGGTTGGGCGGGCCAGGCGCGGGATGCCCGGGCTCGACCCGGTACGGGTCGGCCCACGCGCGGTCGGTCTGGTCAGGCCCCGGGTGGCCCGGGTGGCCCGGATGGCCCGGGTGGCCCGGGTGGCCCGGATGGCCCGGGTGGCCCGGGTAGCTCGGGTGGGCGGTGTGGCCGCCGGGACCCGAGTAGGCCGGCGGATCCGGATAGCTGGTGGGATCGGCGTAGGCAGGCCTGTCCGCGAAACCGGGGCTGGCCGCGTAGCCGGCTTGGTCCGGGTAGTCCGTCTCGACCGAGAAGCCCGGGTCCGCGTAGTACCCGTCGCTCGGGTATCGGTTCTCCGCGTGCCGGTCGCCCGCGGGCGGGGCGTCCGAATGGGGGGGACCCGCATAGGGAGCGGCGGGGTATCGGTCGCCCGGATAACGATTCTCGGGATAGCGATCGTCGGGATACCGGTGACCTGGGTACTGATCGTCCGGAGCTGGCCGGTCGGCCGGTGGGCGCCGGTCGCCATGGCGCTCGTCGGCGTCGCGGTCGCCTGGGTAACGGTCGTCCGGGTCGCGGTCGTCCGGGTAGCGGTCGCCCGGATCGTCCGGCCAGTAGCCGCGCGGACGCCCGCCGCCGGCCGTCACCGATCCTCCCGCCGGGGCCCGCGCCTGGACGCGTCGGCGGTCGTAGGCGCGCTCGGTCTCCGGCTCGCCCCGCCGCCCGGCAGGATCAGCGGGGCTGTCGCGTCGGCGGCGACCCCGGGGTGCGCGCCGTCAGGTGGGCCGGGCGCGGCCGGGCTGTGGTCAACGGGAGTGGCAGCCATCGTGGCCCTACCGTAAGCCAGCGCCGCCGGCTCGTCCCGCGGCCCTGGTTGGGACCGGCGAGTGCCACTGCCGTCGATGATTGTGTCCGGCGGCATCCCCCCCAGGCCCAGACGCGTGGTCGGCGTCGTGCCGGGCTCCCGGATGTCCAGGTCCCCGAGAGGCTGCGCGCCCGCCCCCGCCGCGACGGGCGCCGGCGTCTCGGCGTCCCGCTCCCGGCGGGCGGCCCGGATCCGGCGCGCGATGCGCAGGATGACCGCGAGGACAAGCAGGCCGATCGCGCCGACGGTCGCCGCCACCGCGATCATCCCGACAGCGGTCGACTTGACCAGGATCCGCTCCGGGTTGCCGGTGCTCAGCGTCCCCCCGGTCGAGGTCAGCAGGCTCAGGCTGAGCGGGAACGTCCCGGCGCCGCCCGCGTCCACGTCGATCGCCTGCTGGATCTTCTGCCGGGGCGGGACGGTCATCCGCATGCGGTCGGGCGAGCGCAGGCGGGACCGGCTCGCCGAGGAGACGGCCAGGACCACCGTGATGGTGTGGTCGGTGTTGTTCTCGACGGTGACCGGCACCGTGCCGCGCCGGGTGGTCAGCGTGACGGCGTGCGAGGCCACCACCTGGATGTTGTCGACGATGGCCAGCAGGTCACCGGCGACAGTGTCGGTGAGCGCGTCCGCGCCGGCCGGGCTGGCTCGCCACGCGACCGACTCGGCGTTGGTCAGTGCGTGGTACAGCTCGTTGACGAAGGAGTTCTCGCAGCTCAGCGCACCCGTCGGATGGAGGGGGTCGGCCGGCGCGCACAGGACGTCGCGCAGCGGCTCGATGCGGGTCCGCAGGGTTTCGCTCGCCGCGACCCGGGCCGCCGGCAGCTCACGGGCGGCGGCCCAGTCCGGGTAGCTCAGAGTCGCTGCCGGGGCGGACGGGGTGGACGAGGCGGACGAGGCGGACCCCACCGCCGCGGCGCCGGTGAATTCCGTCGGCGCCCAGGTCAGCCCGACCGGTGTCGAGAACGTCGTGGCGACCGAGCCGAGCAGCGTCTGGGCCCAGTCGGGCGGCGGGTCCCAGTAGCGGGGCAGCACCAGCGTCTGCGGCCGCTGGACCGACGGTCGCTGAGCCGTGATCATGGCCTCCTCGGCCAGGAAGGCGGCCCCCGCCGCCGGGATCGAGGCGGCGGCGCCGGTCGCGGCCGAGCCGGGGATGATCGCGGCCGCCGCGTTCAGCCCGGCGTCGGCGGCCAGGACGCGGACCGGTCCGGCGGCGGTCGGGAAGCTCGCTTCGTCGCCCGGGGTGGCGCTGGTGGTCGACCCGGCGATGCGCACAAGCCGGGAGTCGGCGATGACGGTGGAAATCCCGATCGCCGGCTGGCGGAGCAGTTCGATGGTTGCCGCGTCGATCAGCCCGTCGGCCGGGACGGCCACCGCTGTGTCCGGCTTGTGGCCCAGCACCGCCGTCAGCACGACCTGGCCGGTCAGGATGGCTTCCCGGACCGCGTGCAGCGACCCGGCCCGCCGCAGGGCGACTAGGTCGACGTCGCCGTAGGGCAGCGCGACGACGTCGCCGTGGGCGGCGCCGAAGAGGCGGAGGTAGGACAGGAAGTTCGCCGCGTCGGCGCTGCGCGGCAGGGTGCGCGGGCCGGCTGGCGACGCCACCCGGTACGGCCCGGCGGCCATGATCCTGAGGGTCTGGACCAGTGTCGGGTCGACGGCCAGCGTGACGGCCGGGGCCTGGCCACCGGTGGGCAGGACCGCCGCCATGATCCGGTAGAGCCGGCCGGTCGGCGCGATGAGCGCGGCCAGCCCGTTGTCGGTGAGGACGCCGTCGGCCCGCGGCCGGGGACGGTCGGCCAGCGTCACGACCGTCGCCACCGGCGTCGGTCGGGGACGGGCGCTCGGCGGCGTCCAGGTCAGCACGCTGTAGGCCACGCCGAGCAGGCTGTTCCCGCCGCCGGCCCCGGCCAGCGTGCCGATCACGGCTACGCGCAGCGGGTAGACGGCGATCGTGGTCGAGCCCAGCCGGGTCGGCGCAACGGTGATGCTGAAAGGCAGGGTTGCCCCGGCCGCGACCGGCGCGGTCAGCGGGATCGAGGCCAGCTGCCTGGGGTAGCTCAGCGCGGCGGGTGCCCTCGAGTTGTCGCGCAGGTCGGCCAGGCCGTCCCGGGAGACGATCTGGTGGAGGGCCAGGTCGACCGTCACCGAGCCCGAGTTCAGCGTGGTCGCGCTGTGGTTGACCAGCACGCCGCTGACCACCAGCGGGCCCCGTCCGTCACTCACCGGCGTGACCGCGCTGAGCGAGACAGCGACGGCGCCATTGGGGGATGCGGCCGCCACTGGCCGGGTGGATGGCGCCCTGCCTGTGGACAACTCTGTGGACAAGCCCCCCGCGACTGTGGATAGGTGCGTCGACGATGTGGACGAGATGGGGACGGCGGTTGCCGCGGCCAGCCCGGGCGATACCGGCGAGACAGCCAGGACGGCCGAGACGACGATCGCGGCCAGGAGCGTTACCGCGACGAGCGCGCCGAGCCGCCTGGTGGGCAGCATGGTCACAAGGCGCCGGTCAGCAGCCGGGGAACCCCGTCCAGCAGGCGGCGCTCGTCGGCGTAGGCCAGCCATTCGGAGACCCGCTCCAGCGGTACCCAGGCCACCTCGGCCACCTCGATGTCGGCGTCGGACAGTTCCCCACCGGTCCGCAGCAGCAGGAAGTGATGCACCGTCTTGTGTACCCGCGACGATCCGGCGATGAACCAGAAGTCGATCGTGCCCAGCGGGCCGAGGACGGTGCCGGTCACGCCGGTCTCCTCCTCGACCTCGCGGACGGCGGTCTGCTCGGTCGTCTCCTCGCCCTCGACGTGGCCCTTGGGCAGCGACCACAGCAGTCGGCCGCGCCGGTCGCGGCGGGCGATGAGCGCCGCGTTGGCGCTGGCCGCGCGCTCGTCGAGGATCAGGCCGCCGGCCGAGACCTCCTCCACCCGCCGGCGCGGCCGCGGCCGGTGGGGCAGCGCGCGGCGACGGGACGGCATGGCCAGATGGTACGAGCAGTGACGGCCGGCTGAAGCCGCGAAGACCGGCGTGGCCCGGCATGACGGACGTCTCGGACGGGAGGCATTCTCGCGGCGCCAACCTGCCGCCCTCCGCGACCGGGGGCTCCGCCCATTCTCCCGGTCGCTTCGGGCGGGTGGCCGGCCTGGCCACGAAGGGTTCCCGTCACCCTCGCGGGCGCATGGGCGCAAAGGTCGCCGTAGTTCCGTAGGCTGAGGGGTCGACCGCGCGGCCGGGAATGGTACGCCGCGCCGGCCGTGACCGCCGGTCGCGCGCCGCGCCGGGTCCCGGCGGGTCCCTGAACCCTGGATCAATAGAGGGAGACGGTGTCGCTCATCGCCCTGGACAACCCCCGCGACTCCGCGGAGCGGGCCGTGTCCGAGCTGCTCAAGGTTCCAGCCGTCGCCGATGAGCTTGGGCGGGTCTTCGCCTCCCACGGCCACGTGCTGCACCTCGTCGGCGGGTCGGTTCGCGACGCCCTGCTCGGTCGCGCGGGCGGACCGCTTCATCGTCCCACGCCGGCCGTGCCCGGACACGCCGGCTCCCGCCCAGCTGGGCCGGGCCGGCAGCCGGGCTCCGCTCAGGGCGAAGCCGCCCCTGCCTATGCCGATCTGGACTTCGCGACCGACGCCCACCCGGAGCGGATCCTGGAGATCACCCGGGGCTGGGCCGACGCCGTCTGGGCGGCCGGGATCGCCTTCGGGACGGTCGGGCTCGTCCGCCGGGGCATCCGCTACGAGATCACCACCTACCGGGCCGAGGCCTACGACCGCGACTCGCGTAACCCGACCGTCCGGTACGGCGACTCGCTGGCCGACGACCTGTCCAGGCGCGACTTCACGGTCAACGCGATGGCCGTCTCGGTGCCCGGCCACGAGTTCGTCGACCTCTTCGGCGGCCTGGGTGACCTGGCCCGGGGCGTGCTGCGGACGCCCGGCCTGCCCGAGCGGTCCTTCGACGACGACCCGCTGCGTATCCTGCGGGCGGCTCGGTTCGAGGCGGCGCTCGGCCTGACGCCGGCGCCCGAGGTCGTTGCGGCGATGACGTCACGGGCCGACCGACTGAAGATCGTATCGGCCGAGCGGATCCGGGACGAGCTGCGCAAGCTGATCGTCGCGCCGGACCCGGTGGCCGGGCTCGGCCGCCTGGTCGAGCCCGGCGTGGCCGCGATCGTCCTGCCCGAGCTGCCGGCGCTCAAGATGGAGATCGACGAGCACCACCAGCACAAGGACGTCTACGTCCACACGATGACGGTGCTGCGGCAGGCGATGGCGCTGGAGGGGCCGGCGTCCGACGCGAACGGCGGCCCGGACGAGATTCTGCGCTGGGCCGCGCTGCTGCACGACATCGGCAAGCCGCGCACCCGGCGGCACCTGGCCGGCGGCGGGGTGTCGTTCCACCACCACGAGGTGGTCGGGCGGGACATGGTGCGCCGGCGCCTGTCCGCGCTGCGCTTCCCGAAGGACGTCACCGACGCGATCGCCCAGCTGGTGTTCCTGCACCTGCGCTTCCACGGCTACGGCAAGGGGGAGTGGACCGACTCGGCCGTGCGCCGCTACGTCCACGACGCCGGGCCGCTGCTGCCCCGCCTGAACAAGCTGGTCCGGTCGGACTGCACGACCCGCAACCGGCGCAAGGCGGAGAACCTGGCCCGCGCCTACGACTCGCTCGAGGAGCGCATCGCCGAGCTCTCGGCCCGGGAGGAGATCGCCGCCATCCGGCCCGAGCTGTCGGGCGACGACATCATGGCGCTGCTCGGGCTCAAGCCGGGGCGGCTGGTCGGCGCCGCCCGGGCCCACATGCTGGACTACCGGTTCGAGGCCGGCCTGGTCGGGCGGGAGGCCGCCGAGGCCGAGCTGTTCCGCTGGGCCCGCGAGCACGACGTCCCGATCCCTGACGTCCCGATCCCTGACGGTCCGATCCCGGACGGTCCGATCCCGGACGGCGCCGACGCCACCGGCAACCCCGACGGCTAACCGGGGCGCCGGCCGATCTGAGACAGGCTGAGACGGGCTAGCGTGGTGATGGTGGAGAACGGGGTCCCCAGCCGCGCGGAGCTCCTCGTTCACGTCCTCGCCCCGCTCGACGGCCCGTCCGCCGCCACGGCCCACGCGCACATAGCCGCCCTGTGGGAAGGCTGCCGGGATCGTCTCGGCTTCACCGCCGAGGTGGTCGGTGCCGGAGTACCCACCGATCTGCCGCGAACCGCCGAACCGAGGCCGGGGGCCCGGCTGCTCGCGGCGAGGGAGCGCCGGGACGACGGCGTCCAGCAGGCTGTACTGCGTGTTGATCATGACGTTCTCTGCCTCTCGGTGATGTTGGCGCCTCGGCCCGAGCCCGGCGTCCTTGACTGGGCCGCGCTCGACCGGCGGTGGCGCGAGGTCGCTGACCACGCCGGCGGCTGGACGCACCCCTCCCTGCTGGGCGCCACGCGCGCCTACCTCGGGCACCTCGACGGTCCGTGGCGTCCGGGGCCGTCGGCGGCGAGCGCGGAACTGGCCGCCGCCTGCGTCCCGGCGTTGCCCGACGACGATCGTCGGCCCGGGTGGAGGCAGCGCGGTGTCGTCGCGGGCGCCGGCTTCGCGGTGTGGGAGCTGGGCGCGGGCCCGGACGGGCGACCGGAACGGCGGATCATGGTGCTGGGGCCGGGCGACCGTGACTGGGAGCTCAGCGCCTGGACGTGGGCCCGAGCCGACCGGGCCACTCCCAGCCTCCTGAGCTACCTCATCCAGGCGGCCAAGGTGCGGTACCAGCTTCGGGTATGGGCCCAGGGCGACGCGGTCCGCGCCCTGCACCGCCGGGTGGACGCGAGGCTGGACCGGCTGCGCGCGAGTCTCGGCCAGGACGTCCCGGCCGGCCGCGACGAGCTGGCTCGCGGCCTGCGCACCGATCTCGTCGACCTGGTCACGATGTCGAGCCGGCTGGTCGAGATGCGGCACAGCGTCGGCATCGCGGCGACCAACATGGCGGCGATCCTGGCCCGAGAAGGGGCGATTACGACGGGTGAGGATCTGTTCGGGGACGACCGCGCACTCGCCGAGCATTTCGACCGGCAACTGGCCGAGGACATCGTGTTCCTCGGGGCAGTCGAAAAGCGGGCTCGCGCGCTGGCGGCGACGGCCGGGGACGGCCCGGAGGGCGCCGCGCCCACACCGGCGGACCTCCCCCTTGCCGCCGCCGAGAAGACAGAACTGCGTGACCAGCTAGCGGAGATCTTCGGTATCGGACCCCGAGCATCCCAGCTGGTCGAGGAGATCGGGCTGGTGAGGTCGCGTGCTCCCCACCCGGCCGGCCTCAGTGCGCGGGAGTGGTGGGCCGAGGTCTTTCGCGAGCTCGACCACGGCGCGGTGCCCGCTCCCTACCGACGCCTGCTCGTCGCGGCCCTGCGCCAGTACGGGCACAATCCCGTCCTGAACCGGTTGGCCGGACGCCCTGGGGCACCGTGAGCATCGCGGCCCCAACCGCGCCCCAGCCAGCTATGATCATGAGGGTATGGGGGACGACGCGGCCGCGAGTGGTCAGACCGGCGGTGGGCCCGTCGGCCCACCGCCCGAAACGGCTTCGACAGACCGGCTGAAATCCATTCTCGGCTGGGCTCTGGGCGCGGCGTGGCTGCCGGCGGCCCAGTGGCGGGCGGTTGCCGATCTCCTGACGATCGCCGACACCGGACTGGACCTGGGCGACCTGACCACCGTCCTGCGCGCGCAGCGGGAACTCGAGCGAATCGAGCTGGCCGCGGCGAGCCGACTCGGCGACGAGCCCGACCCGGACCGATATCCGATCCCGCCGCCGGTCCGCCAGCTGGCGAACCGGCTCGTCCACCGGCTGGGAGGGCCCGCGGACGAGCGCGGCGCGGCCGACGGCGACGACGAGTCGCCCGCTCCGGCCCTCGTGCGGGCCGCTGGTCCAGCGACGGACCCGGCTCCGGGCGGCGCGTCCCGCGGCGGCCGCCGTTTTCTCGCCCTCCCCGTGTTCGACCGGACCCGGATCGCGTTCGCGGAGACCGAAGGCGAACGGGAGCAGCTGACCGACGCCGTCGAGCTGGCCGGCATGCGGGTGACCCGTCATGCCGGCGGGCGCGACAGCGTTCACCTGCTGGTCAGCCCAGGCGAGACCGGCACCGTCGGAGACGTCGTCGAGGTGTCCGTCGATTCCGCGCCCGGCGGGCAGCGCCTCTTCCTCCCGCTGTGGCGTGACCTGAACGGGCACGCCGTAGCCAGCATCGAGATCTTCAGCCGCGCGCCGCGCCTCGAGCTGAGCATCGTCCCGCCGTTCTCGGCGGCCGCCCTCGACGAGGGTGACGCACCGGCTGTTCGCGGGTCGGTCTCGCTGACCACGCGGTCCGGCCGCAATGCCTGGCGCGCCATCGCGCGCGCTCGCCCGGATGGCGACCCGATCAGGGAGGCGGTCATTGACGCCCTCCGATGAGGCCGGCGGAGCCGGGGAGGCGTCTCGGCCACCGCTGGGACCGGCGGATCTCCTCCTGCTCGGTCAACGGCTGACCGGCGCGCCGCAGGAGTGGCTGCGAGCCTGCGCCGCCGCCCGCGTCCTGGGTCGAGACGCGGTGTCCGCGCTCATGCGCCCGGGCAGCCCGCGTTACGTCGCCCTGTCGGAGTCGCGGCGCTACCGGTCCGCGCACGCGGACCCGCGTCGGCTCGTCGACCCGCTGGCCGACGAGCGGGCGGCGGACTCGGACGATCTCGCGGCCGCTTTCGCGGTGGCGTCGGTGGCGCTGGGACTCTGCGCCGGCGGCGAGCGCGAGGACGTCAACAGCGACATCGGCGCGGGCGGCGTCGCCGCTAGCGGAGACGCTAGCGCCGCCGCTGGCTCTGCCGCTGCCACTGCCGCTGCCACTGCCGCTGCCACTGCCGCTGGCTACGTCAACGACGCGGGCGAGCACTGGCGCCGGGCGAACCTGCCGGCCTTCGACGCGGCTGAGCCGTTCCCGGCCGATCTTTACGAGGGGCTCGCGGAACCGGGCCGGGACCTGCTGCGCCACCTTGACGCCGACGTCGGCTCCCACCATCGAGGGTTTCTGGCGTTGCTGGCGCTACGGCTGCTGGACCGACCGGTACTGACCCGGCGGCGCTGGGGGCGACCGATGAAGATCACGATCCCCCTGCTGTTCGACCGGGGCATGACGGGCGGCGCCGGCGCACTCCGTCTCGACGTGCGGGCGGCGGGCCCGCTCGGTTTCCATCCGGATCCCGCGGTGATGGCGTTCTTCGCCGGCGACCCCGAGTTCGCCGAGTCGGTCCGCCGGGCGTGGACACATTCCCGGCTGAGCGCCGAACCGGTGTGTGTCACCTGGTCGATCCGCGAGGCCGACAGACCCTGCAACGAAATCCGGCGCGGCTCCGCCGGCGCGGCCTTCGCGGTCGGCCTGCGCGAGCTCCACCGCCGCTACCGCTGCTTCGGCGCCGTGAGCCCGCGCGTCCTCGATCCCCGGTGCGCCGTGACGGGAGCGCTCGACGACAGCTCAGGAGCCCTCCTGCCGGTCGGTGGCTACCGGGAGAAGCTCGAGGCCGCCGCCGACGCCCGACTGCGGCGCGTCGTCGTTCCCGCCGCCGATCGGTTGTCGCCGGATTTCCCGGCCAGCCCAGGCCGGTTGAGAATCGTCGGCGCGAAGAACGTCCGGCAGGCGAGCGCCAGAGCGCGGCGACGGCCCAACCCGGCCGTCGTCATCGTGCTGGTTCTCGCGCTTCTTGCTGGCTCGCTCATCGTGGTGACGGAACGCGGCCGGAGCCGGGCAGAGGCGGAGTCCCGGTCGCGGGCCCTGGCGGCCCAGGTCGCCGAGCTGGCCGCGAACGACCCGAATCAGGCGAAGCTCACCGCCCTCGCCGCCTACCGCGCCGCGCCGACGGCCGACGCCTTCGACGCGCTGGAAGCGGCGATCGAGCTGCCGGGCGTCATCGATCTGCCCGCCGGTCCCGCGCTGGAGTCGGCCTTCTCCGGGTCCGGGCGCTTCCTGGTCGTGGCAACGACCCATCAGAGCGACAACTACGGGGCCTTGGTGGTGTGGGACCGGGAGCGCCACCGGATCTCCGACCGACAGCCCGGCCGTTACCGGGCCGCGACGATCAGCTCGGCCGGGGCCGGCGGTGGTCGTGACCGGGTGGCCGGGGTCGAGGACGACGTCGCCCGGCTCTGGAACCTGTCCGCGGGCGGAACGCTCACCGACCCGGTTGATCTGCCCGTGCCAGCCGTCGACGTGGCGCTCAGCCCGACCGAGCCCCTGCTGGCGGTGGCGGCGGCCGACGGCGGCGTCCAGCTGTGGGACCTGGCCGGTTCGCCGCGGCCCCGGCGACTGGCCAGCGTCGCCGGGCGGGGAACCACCGTCGCGTTCTCCGCCGACGGACGGCGGCTTGTGGCGGCCGAGGGCAACGAGGTCTGGCTCTGGCCGGTGCGGGACGGCGCTCGGCTCGGCGACGTCCGGACCGTCCCGGCGCTGGGGGGCGTGGCCGCGCAGTCCGGGGACGGGGGCGTCGTCGTCACGAGCGCGCCGGGCGGGGGCGTCAACGAATGGAAGGTCGAGCCGAGCGGGCTCGCCTCCCCGACACCAGTCGTCACCGGGGGGAGTGCCGGGCCGGTCCAGGCTCTCGCGCTCAGCCCGGACGGCCGCTATCTCGCGGTCGCCGACGGGAGCACGGTGGATATCTACGATCTCCGGACGGCGACTCGCGGTGGTCCCGTCCGGCGGCTGACCGGACAGACCGGGCCGGTGACGTCGCTTGCCTACTCCGGCGGCGGCGACGTGCTCGCGGTCAGCGCCTGGAGCCCCACCATCCGGCTCTGGGACGTCGCCGATCCCGGTACCCCCACGGCCGTCGACGACCAGACGATCGGCCCGGCCGCGGCGTCGCCCCAGGTGCTCGCCGTCGCCCTCGACGGGCTCGGGCGGCTGGCGGCCGTCGCGCAGGACGGGACGCTGGGCCAGTGGACGGTCCGCGACGGCGGGCGGGTGCTGACCGTGGGGAGGGGGAAGCTGGTCGGAGCCCGCGCGCCCCTGCTCGCGGCGGCTCTCGCCGCGGCCGCGGGCGTGGCGGCCACCGTCGAGTTCGACCAGGCCGTTCGGGTCTGGTCGACGCGGGACCCCGCGCGGCCCCGGTCGCTGGCCGCGCTGGGCTCGGGAACTGCGGTGGCTCTTACCCCAGACGGCCGGACGCTCGCGGTGGCCGGTCCGGACGGGTCGGTCCGGCTCGTCGACCTCGCCCACCCGGACCGCCGGGGTGGGCGGACGGTGTTGGCCGCCGACGGTCAGTCGGTTACCGCCGTGGCCATCACGCCGGATGGGCGGGGCGTGGCCGTGGGCTACCAGTCTGGCCTTGTGCGCCGATGGTCGCCGAACCGTGGACAGCCACGTGAACAGCCACTCGAGCCGTCACTAGAGCCGTCACTAGAGCCGTCACATGAACAGCGGCCGCTGCTCGTGTCCGGCTACAACGGCGCTCGCCAGGCCATCGCGCGGATCGCCTTTGATCACTCTGGTCAACACATGATCACTGTGTCTGGTGACACCGCCGTACGGTGGTGGAGCCTCCGCGACGAATCGTCCGAATCGCTCACACACAACAGCGAGCGCGTATCCCTCGACTACGCGGTCGCGCTCAGTCCGGACGGCTCGACTCTGGTCAGTTCTCCGACCGCGGCGGCGGCCGTCGGCCGCAGTGAGCTGACGAAGTGGCACGTCGGCGGTGGATCGCCCGCTCGGACCGGTGCCCTGCCCGGCCCCGGCCTCAACCTGTCGGTGGCCGCCGTCGACGACCACGGGCATGTGGCCGCCGGAGCCGAGGGCGCTGTGATCGTCTGGGACACCGATCCCGACCGAATGATCACCAGGCTCTGCCAGACCGTGGGCTCCCCGGACCGCGCTGGATCAGCCGGGCCCACCACGACCCGGTGTCCCTAGAAACGACCCTGTCCCCCTGGAAAGACCCTGTCCCTAGAAACCTCGCCGCGGCCGAAATTCCTGTGCAACGCCAGCAACCCGGTGATCGTCCAACTGGTTGAAGGCTGAGAGAAGCGAGGGTCGCCATGCCGGCGAACGCGCCGACGGACAGCCGCTGGCGGCGGGTCACCGTGCCCGAGCAGCGGACCCCGCCCGACGCGGTCGTCCCGACCGTGGGGCCGGGCTCCGCGCCGCCGGGCTCCGCGCCGCCGGGCTCCGCGCCGCCGGGCTCCGCGCCGCCGGGCTCCGCGCCGCCGGGCGCTGCGCCCCGTCCGGCCGGCACCACCCCCGGAGAACGTCGTCCCGACCGGTCCATGGCCACCGCCCGGGTCGGCATCGCCCGGGTCGGGATCGTTCGGGTCGGCATTGCCCGGGTCGGGATCGTCTGGGCCGGCATCGCGCTGATCGCCGTCGCGTTGATCGCCGTCGGTTTCGTGGCCGGTCGCGCCGGCTCACCGGTGGCTACGGACCCGGTACTGGCCCGTCCCCGCCCCGGCGAAGCCCCCCGCCCCGGCGAAGCCCCCCGCCCCGGCGAAGCCCCCCGACCGACCCAGCCCGCGGGGCGGCCCCGGCCGCCAGCCGCTCCACCGCTGTCCCACCAGCCCGTCAGGCCACCGCGGCCATCCGCCGAAGCCGGCCGGCCGGGCCCGCGGGCGCAACCGTCCGCCCCGCGGCGGGTGCCGGCCACGGCTGGTCCCGCCCCGTCCGCGCCGCCGTCTCCGTCGGCCTCTCCCGCCGGGACCTCCCCTCCCTGGCGGCCGCTGCCGCCTCGGCCGACCTCCGTGCCCACGTCACATCCGTCGCCGATGCCGTCGCCAGTGCCGTCCCCGGTGCCGTCGCCGACCCGGCAACCGCCCCGCGACCTGGCCGCGGTCGTCGCCGGTATGGCCGAGGCCAGCGGGACGGGAGGGGCGAGCTTCGCCGTCGGCGTCTCCTACACCGAGGGCAGCGGTGGCCGAGTGCAGCTCTGGGGACCCGGCGACACAGTTCCACGCGGCCACGTATCGACACCCTTCGTGCTCAGCGGCCTCGATCTGAGCCCGAGCGGACGGCTGCTCGCGGCGGTCGCCCAGGGCGCCCCGCGACTCTGGGACGTCAGCGACCCCGCCGCGCCGAGCCCGGTGGCGTCCTGGCGTGGTCCCCAGGGGCCGGCCAGCGGCGTACGTTTCCTGTCCGATTCCGTCCTGCTGACCTACGGTGACAGCCGGGGCGCCTACCCGGAGGACCCGGCGGCCCGGCTGTGGGACGTCTCCCGGCCTGAGGCTCCGCGCCAGATCGGTACGTTCACGCTCCCCGGCCAGGCACTCACCGTCACGGCCGTCGGCGGAGGCGGGAAGCTGGCCGCCACCGCCGGCACGGCCCGCTCGCCTGGCGAGCCCGCCGCCGGCACGGCCCTGTGGGACCTCACCGACCCGCGCTCGCCCCGGCGCGTCCCGCTCGCGGCCGACCTGTCCGGCGCCGAGATAGCCGCGATCGATCCCAGCGGTTCGTTGGTCGTGACGCGGCAGCGGCAGGAGCCCGCCAACGTGGTCACGCTGTGGCGGATCGCCGGCTCAGGCGCGAGTGCCCGCGTTCCCGCCGACCTCGGCCGCCTGCCGGGTGATCGCGGCGGCTGGGCGCCCGCCCCCGTCTTCAGCCCGGACGGCCGCCTGCTGGCCAATCTCGATGGTGACGGCTATATCGGCCTCACCGACGTCAGCGCCCCCGCGCCCGCCGGCGTCACCGAGCTCGGGGGCGTTCCGAACGAGACCTCGATCATGATCTTTTCCTCGGGTGCCGAGCTGGCGGCGGGTCGCGCCGACGGCTCGGTGCTCATGTGGAACCTGACCGACCCGAGGACTCCCGCGGTCGATCGCATCGTTCCCCGCCCTCGTTGGGAACAGTGAGGCGCGGTGCCGGCGCCCGCGTACGGGTCATGGCACTGCCGCGTCGCCGGTCGGTCGCTTCCGTACGGCCGCCTCGTCCGTACGGCCGCCTCGCCCTTGCACTCAGCTGTTCAACGCGCTTTCCGTGACGGTTGCCTGCACCTCCCGCGAACTCACCGCGCCGGAGGCGACCTCGACGCCTCCCGTTTCCGGCGCGGGTTGCCGCTGGCGGCGGGCGGAGCGGAGGTAGAGCAGGGTGGACGCCAGGAAGACGGCGCCCATCACGATGATCACGGGACGGGAGCGGCCGGTGGTGGGCAGGGTGACGGCGCCGAGCGCGGCCGCGCAGACGTAGGTGACGTTGAACATCAGGTCGTAGAGCGAGAAGGCCCGGCCGCGGTAGGCGTCCGCGATCTCCTCCTGGACGGTCGTGTCGACGCAGATCTTCACGCCCTGCGCGGTGAAGCCGAGCACCAGCGAGAGCAGCACGAACAGCACGCGGGAGAACGGTGGCCCCAGCGCCAGCGTGGCCACCGCGCTCACGGCCAGCATCAGCACGATCCAGTGCGGCTTGGTCCAGCGCCGGGTCGCCCGCGGGGTCACGAACGCCGCCGCGATCAGCCCGATCCCGCCGGCCGTCACCACCACCGCGATGCCGCCGAGCCCGGAGTCGCCGCCGCCGAAGTAGTTGCGGTACAGCAGGATCGTCATGACGGCCATCAGCCCGACGGAGACGCGCGCGCCCATCAGCGCGCCCAGCGCGTCCCGGGCCGGGCGGCGTCCCCACAGGTGGCGGGCGCCGTCGGCCAGGTCGAGCGTGACCTGCCGGGCCTGGCCGAGCGCGCCCTCCCAGGGCAGCGGCTCGAGCGGCCCGAACTCCCGGCGCCCGGCCCGCGCGGCCGTCCCGGCCGCGCTCAGGTAGATCACGGCGGCCAGCCCGGCGACGACGGCGACTGCCCAGTCGTCCCCGCCGAGCAGGCTGCGCACCCCGGCGCCGATCCCGGCGCCGAGCAGGGTGACCACCGTCCCCGACGTGACGGAGAAGGCGTTCGCGGTGACCAGGGACCCGTCCGGGACGACGATCGGCAGCCCGGCGGACAGGGCCGACAGGACGAACCGGTTCGTGCTGACCACCGCGATCGCCACCGCGTAGAAGTCGGGCCCGGTGTGGTGGGCGGCGATCAGCACCACCAGCATCGCCAGCAGCGCGGCCCGCACCAGTGCGCAGACGACCAGGACCCGCTGGCGCGAGGCCCGGTCCAGCACGATGCCGGCGAACGGCCCGAGCACGCTGAACGGCAGCAACACTACGGCCAGGGCGCCAGCCAGCGCCGCCGCCGACGTGGCCCGCTCCGGCGAGAACAGGACGAAGCTGACCAGGCAGGCCTGGAAGACGCCGTCGCCTGTCTGCGAGGTTAGCCGGGCCGCGTACAGCGCGCGGAAACCCTTGCCGACCAGCAGGTTCCGGACTTCCTGAGCACGGGCCACAGCGGAAGCCTATGAGGATTCACGTGGAACATCGACCCATCCGCCCACTACGGAGCGGCTGAAGTCCCCTCCCGTCAGTCGACGACGAGGAGGGTCTTGCCCAGGGCGCGCCGTTCTTCCAGCGCGGCGTGGGCGGCGGTGGCCTCCGCCAGCGGGAACGTCTGGCCGACCGGGCGGACCTGGCCGGCGACCGCCGCGGCCAGGGCACGCCGGGTCGCCGCGACGACACGTTCACTTGAGGTAAAGGGCTGGTTGTCACGGTTGGGAAGGAACAGCCCATGACGAGGGACGGCGAGCCGGCGGAGGGGGCGGCGGTCCGGGTCTTCCTGGTCGGGTTGATGGGCGCCGGGAAGTCGGCCGTCGGCCGCGCGCTGGCCGGGCGGCTGCGGTGGCCCTACCTGGACAACGACGCTCTGCTGGCCCGCCAGAACGGGCTCGAGGGGCCGGCGCTGGCCGCGCTCGGCGGCTCCGTGTTGCACGACGCCGAGGCGCGCCAGTTCCGGGCGCTGCTGGCCGAGCCGGCGCCGTACGTGGCCGGGGTCGCGGCGAGCATCGCGGACCGGCCGGACAAGGCCGCGCTCCTGCCCGCCGCCGGCCGGGTCTTCTACCTGCGGGCGAGCCCGGAGACGCTGGCCCGCCGGGTGGGCCGGGGTGAGGGGCGGGCCTGGCTGGGGGACGACCCGCTGGCCGTCTTGCGGCGCATGTTCGCCAAGCGGGACGAGGTCCTCCAGCGGCTCGGCCAGGTCGTCGAGACCGCCGGCCGAGACCCGGGCGATCTCGCCGGCGAGATCGCGGCTCGGGTGAACCCCGAGGCCGGCGGCACCGGCTAGCACCGGCTAGCACCGGCCAGGACGGGCTGGTGCCGGGCGTTCCGGCTGGCGTCGGGCGTTCCGGCTGGCGTCGGGCGTTCAGTCCTGGACGCTGCCCGGCCCGAGGATGCCCACGCCGGTCGCGATCTTCTCGCCCAGCCACTGGCCGCCGGGCCGAAGTGTGAGCTGGGTCAGCTCGCCGGCCCCGTCCGCGTAGAGGACGCGGATCTCCTTCGGCTGCCCGTGACCGTCCTGGAGGATAACCGGATCGCTGGCGGCGGCCGGGGCGTGGGCGATCTGGCTGAGGTTGGCGGACAGCCAGGGCCCGCCGGAGGGCAGCTCAAGTTCGTCGACGGCGTTGTCGGTGCCGCGGTAGAGGACGCGGGCAGTGCCGGCCCCGTCGACCCTGGTGATGCCGGCGACGGGGTCACCGGCCGCGGGCGGCCCTTGGGCGAGCTCGCTGACCGGCGCGTAGACCCAGCCCCCGCCGTGGGCGAGACGGATCTCCCCGATCGTGTTGTCGGTGCCGCGGAAGTGGATGCGGATGATGGGCTTGGTGTTGGCGGCGTCGCCGTCGACGGTGGCGACCGTGGCGACGGGGTCGCCAGCGGCGGGCGGGGCCTGCGCGAGCTGGCTGAGGTTCGTGGCCTGCCAGGGCTTGCCCTGGGTCAGGTAGAGGTCGTAGAGGGCGTTGTCGGCGCCGCGGTAGAAGACGCGGGCGACGGGGGTGCCGGCGGCCTCGCCGCTGTCGGTGGCGACCGAGCTGACGTCGGCGAACGGGTCGCCCGCGGCGGCGGGAGCGCCGGCCTCGTTGCCGATGTCGGCGTGGTGCCAGGTCCCACCGGGGGCGAGGCTGATCTCCTGGATCGTGTTGTCGGTGCCGCGGTACACGACGCGGACGATGGTGGTGCCGGCGGGGGCGGAGCCATCGACGGTGGTGACGTAGCCGAACGGGTCACCGGCCGCGGCGGGAGCGCCGGCCTGGGCGCCGATGTCGGTGTAGCGCCAGGGCTCGCCCGTGCTTCGCTGGATCTCGACGACGTGCCCGTTGGTCGCCCGGTAGACCACCCGTACCGTGGCTACGCCGCCGACGGCCGTCTCCTGGATAAATGGACGGCCGGCCGCGGGCGGGGCCCCCGTGCGGGCGTTGAGGCCGACCTTCGACCACGCCCCGCCGACGGGCCGCCACAGCTCCTCGATCTGGCTGTTCTGGTCGGTGTAGACGATGCGCTCGGCGTGCCGGTCGGGGTTGAGGACGTCGTCCCTGGCCGGGTCTGAACGCGCGGCCGCGCCCGCGTTGTTGCTGTTGTGGAGGTTGCTGTTGTGGAGCGCGATCGGGATGGCGATGGCCGCGGCGAGCAGCAGGACCGCGACGAGCGCGATGCCAGCGCGCCCTGGCCGTCGCCGGCGGCGCCCGGCTCGCGAGCGGGCGCCGCGGTGGCTTGCCGCCGGGCCGGCGGCGGCGTCGGCGTCGGCGGAGGGGTCGGCGTCGGAGGGGTCGGCGGGAGTGCCCGCCGCCGGGAACGACGGGGAACCGGTGGGTCGGCCGGGCGGCGTCAGCGTGCCCGCGGCCGACGGTGTGCTCCCGGGCGGTGCGGTCCCGAATACTGTGCCGGACAGTGGCGAGCCGGCCGACGACGGGGTGGCGGGCGGCGTCAGCGACCACAGGCGCGCGAGAGCGCTGCTCGCGGCCTCGTCCGCGTCCCGGCCCGCGTCCAGCGGCTGGCCAACGATGGTCTCCAGCAGATCGGTCGCGGTGGGCCGGTTGGCCGGCTCCTTCTCCAGCGCGGACCGGACGAGTCCGACGAGGTCGGCGGGCACCCCGGTCAGGTCGGGCTCGAGCGCGAGGATCTGCGCCATCGCCACCTCCGGGCGATCACCCCGGAACGGCGGTCGGCCGGTCGCGGCGAACGCGACGCACGTCCCCCAGGCGAAGACGTCGGTCGCGGGGCCGACGCGCTCGGCCCGCAGCTGCTCGGGTGACATCCACGCCGGTGATCCGACCAGCATGCCGGTGCGGGTGTAACTCGTGGAGTCCTCGCTCGCCCGGGCGATGCCGAAGTCGATGACCTTCGGCCCGTCCCAGGCCAGGATGATGTTCGAGGGCTTGAGGTCCCGGTGCACGACGCCGGCTTCGTGGATCGTGACGAGCGCGTCGGCCAGGCCGATGGCCAGACCATGCAGCAACCTGTCGGAAAGCCGTTCGCGGTCCGCGACGGCCGCCGACAGGCTGCTGCCCTCGACGTACTCAGTGGCCATCCACGGCCTGGCCGAGTCGACGTCCGCGTCGATCACCGCCGCGACGGACCGGCCGTGTACCCGCCGGGCCGCCGCGACCTCGGTCCGGAACCGGGCCCGGAAATCGGCGTCGGCGACCAGTACCGGGGCCGGGACCTTGACCGCGGCGGGCTTCCCGCTGGGGCCGAAGCCCAGGTAGACGACTCCCATTCCGCCGGCTCCGATCCGGCTCTTCAGCTGGTACGGGCCGACCTGGGGTGGATCACTGTCGGTCAGGGGCGCAAGCACGACCTTCTCCCCCCGCGCGATCCCGACCTGTCCGGGACCAGGCGCAACGGTGACGCCGACTATGCGCCAGTACGTTACCGTTTGGCGACTTTACGCCGAAAAGGGGGATATAGCCGGGCCGGCGGGCGAGAGCCGCCGGCCGTCAGGACGAGCCGGCCAGCTTGTCGATCTTCTTCGCGAGGGTGAAGTCGAACCCGGTCAGGCCGCCGGCGACGTGGGTGCTCAGCGTCAGGGTGACCTTGTTCCAGGAGTTCTGGAAGTCCGGGTGGTGGTCCATGGCCTGGGCGGCGAGCGCCACCGACGTCATGAAGCCGAACGCCGTCACGAAGTCGGGCCAGGTGAACGTGCGGGTGATCGCCTTGTCCGCGGGGACGTGGCTCCACTCGGGCACCGTGGCCAGGGCCGCGGTCAGCTCGTCACCGGACAGGAGGGACGGCCGACCCCGGCCGCCCCCTCCAGAACGGCCGGGGTCCGTCGTCATGCCTCAGGCGTCCCCGCGCACGAAGGCTTCAACCTTGTCGCGGGCCTCGTTGTCCCGGTACTGCTCGGGCGGCGACTTCATGAAGTAGGACGACGGGCCGAGCAGCGGGCCGCCGAAGCCCCGATCCAGAGCGATCTTCGCGCAGCGAAGGGCGTCGATGACCACGCCGGCGCTGTTGGGGGAGTCCCAGACCTCGAGCTTGTACTCCAGGTTCAGCGGCACGTCGCCGAACGCGCGGCCCTCGAGCCGGACGTAGGCCCACTTCCGGTCGTCCAGCCAGGACACGTAGTCCGACGGGCCGATGTGGACGTTGTCCTTGCCGATGTCGTGGGAGAGCTGCGACGTGACGGCCTGCGTCTTGGAGATCTTCTTGGACTCCAGCCGCTCGCGCTCGAGCATGTTCTTGAAGTCCATGTTGCCGCCGACGTTGAGCTGCATCGTGCGGTCGAGGATGACGCCCCGGTCCTCGAACAGCTTGGCCAGGACGCGGTGGGTGATGGTCGCGCCGACCTGCGACTTGATGTCGTCGCCGACGATCGGGACGCCGGCGGCGCGGAAGCGCTCGGCCCACTCGGGCACCCCGGCGATGAACACCGGGAGGCAGTTGACGAAGCCGACGCCGGCGTCGATCGCGCACTGGGCGTAGAACTTGGCCGCGTCCTCGGAGCCGACCGGCAGGTAGCAGACCAGGACGTCGGCGCCCGACTCGCGCAGCGCGGCGACCACGTCGACCGGCTGCTCGTCGGACTCCTCGATCGTGGCCCGGTAGTACTTGCCCAGGCCGTCGAGGGTGTGGCCGCGCTGGACCGTCACGCCGAGCGGCGGGACGTCCGCGATCTTGATGGTGTTGTTCTCGCTGGCCGCGATGGCCTCGGACAGGTCGCGGCCCACCTTCTTGGCGTCGACGTCGAACGCGGCGACGAAGGAGATGTCGCGGACGTGGTAGTCGCCCAGCTGGACGTGCATGAGTCCTGGCACCTGCGCGGAGGGATCCGCGTCGCGGTAGTACTCCACCCCCTGGACGAGGGAGGCGGCGCAGTTGCCCACGCCCACGATTGCGACCCGTACCGAACCCATGACGTTGCGCTCCTTAGTAACTGAGGGATGCACTGCGGGGATGAGGGGAACTGAGGGGATGAGGGGAGATGTCGGCGGCGGAGTGCATCGCGGCCCGCCGGTGGGCCGCGGCGGTACCGGGTCAGGCGGACGCCGACGGTGGACCGGGCCGCGGCTCGCCTGGTGACCCTGTCCCTGGCGACCCAGTCCCTGGAAACTCTGCCTGGGCCCGCTCAGTCTCGATCAGCTCGGTCAGCCAGCGGACTTCCCGCTCGACGGACTCCAGACCATGACGCTGAAGTTCCAAGGTGTACGAATCGACCCGTTCGCGGGTTCGGGTCAGGGCGGACCGTACCTTCTCCCGTCGCTCCTCGAGGCGGCCGCGCCGCCCCTCGAGGATGCGTAACCGCACCGCCGCGTCCGTCTTGCTGAAGAACGCGAACCGGACGCCGAACATCTCGTCTTCCCACGACGAGGGGCCACCCTCGCCGAGCAGCTCGGCCAGCCGTTCCTTGCCCTCGCCGGTGAGGGTGTAGACGACCCGGGCCCGGCCGCCGAGCCGGGCCGCCGCCGAGGAGTCGTCGGCCGTGACGAACCCCTCGTTCTGTAAACGGCGCAGGCACGGATACAGCGACCCGTAGCTGAACCGGTGGAAGGTGCCGAGCACGGCGTTGAGCCGTTTGCGCAGCTCGTAGCCGTGCATCGGGCTCTCGGACAGCAGGGCGAGAACGGCGAGCTCAAGCACGGTGCCCGCTCTCCTTTCCCGGCGCCGGCCCGGACGGGACCGAGCGCCCGTCTGACCCGGTGCCTCTTTTGGGGTGCCCGTCTGACCTACCCGAGCGAGATACTCGCCTGACATATCGAGTCGATACATCGAGCATAGGCATCCGGGACAGGACAGGCAACACCCCGATGTCCGGAACCGAAGCGGAAGCCGACGGGCGACCGACCAGGTGGTGACGAGGAGCCCGGCGCCTCCGGCCGGGGCCGGTTCTGTCCGGAGCGTCTGCCCGTACGACGGCTTGGGCGTACCGTGAGGTCATGCGGCCACGGTCGATCATCGACTACGGGCTCGCCCGCCGGGCGGTGCTCGCGGACCTGCGTGCCGGCCGCATCAACCGGCGCGAAGCCTGCGACGCCCAGCCCTACCTGCGGCGGGCCGCCCGCTTCCACGGCGAGCCGGGCAAGCGCCGCTGTCCGGTCTGCCCGGTCACCGATCCGCTGGTCAACGTGACCTGGATCTATGGTGACGAACTCCGGGATGCCTCCGGCCGGGCCTGGGCCACCAACGAGCTACCGGCGCTGGCGCAACGTTTCGGCGAGCTTAACGTCTATGTGGTTGAGGTCTGCGCCTCCTGCGGCTGGAACCACCTGGTCACGTCCTTCGTGATCGGTACCGGGCTGCCGCCCGCGCGCCGGGCCCGGAGCCGGCGGGCCGCCGACACCTGACCACCAGGCCCGTCCCCCCGGTGTCGGGGCCCGGGCAGTCGCCGCGTAGCGTGGTTTCTCCACGAGGTGCGGTTGCCTGTCACCCCAGCGGGATCGATGACGTGGTCCCGCCGCCACTGATGGGACGGTCCGTGAGCGGTAGCTACGATCGCGATGCGCCCGGCGGGCGCGACAGTCGTGACCGCGCGTACCCCGCCGGCGACTACTATGACGACCCTGACGGTTACCGGCGCGGGGCATCCGGCGACTACGACGAGAACCGCGAGCGGACCCGGTCGGGCGCGGCCAGCCGTTCCGACGCCCGCGCCGCCGGCCGGGGCTACCCGGCGCCGGCCGCACCGTCGGCCCGTTCCCGGGACGACCGGCCGGGAGCCGGGGACGGCTACCCAGGCAGCGGACGGCCCAGCGGCCGTTACCCGGACGGTGGCCCGTCCGACGGACCCCCCTCGAATGGCGGTCTCGCCAACGGTCGTCCCTCGAACGGCCGTCCCTCGAACGGTGGCTCTTCGAACGGTGGCTCTTCGAACGGTGGACCCTCAGCCGGTGGCGCGGCCGGCCGGCGGGCCGGCGGGTACGACGACCGTGTTCAGGAGCGCCGGACTGGTACGGGCACTCGTCGCGCGGCGAACCGCGCCCCCTATGTTCCGCCGACCGACGACCTGCTCGACCTCGACGGCCCGACCGCCTGGGCGTCCCCGCGCGAGGCCGGCCCGAGCGGCCCGGCCGAGGTCCCGCCGCGCGGCGGCCGTCGCCGGGGCGAGACGACGGACTTCGTGCGGCGCTCCGGCGCGGACGCCGACTACTACGACTCCCTGGACGGCCCCACCCGGCTCGGCCCGGGCCAGCCCGGCCGCAACGGCGCCGGCCGGCCTGGGGCTGGCCACGGCGGCGCTGACTGGAACGGCGGCGCTGACTGGAACGGCGGCGCTGACTGGAACGGCGGCGCTGACTGGAACGGCGGCGCGGGCCGGGACGCGACGGCCGTGGCCGGCGCGGCTCTGCTGGCGCCCGACACCGTGCGTCCCCCCGACCGCCGCGAGCGCGGCCCGGGCCAGACCGATCCGGACGGTCCCGGCGCGGCTCCCGGCGGCCGGCGCGGCTCCCGGGCCGGCGCCGCCGACGGCGGAAAGGGCGCGCCGCCCGGCCGCAAGGTCGGCCGCCGCGGCCCGATGTGGTGGCGCAACCGGCCGCGCTGGCTGCGCCGGCTCGTGCTGCTCGGCTTCCTGTCCGGCTTCATGCTGTTCGCGGCCCTGATCGCGATCATCTTCGCGATGACCAAGGTGCCGCTGCCGAAGAACGTCCAGGACTCGGCCCAGTCGTCCGTCATCACCTACTCGGACGGGACGAGTGAGATCGCCCGGGTCGGCACCCGTAACCGGACCCAGGTCCCGCTCTCCGACGTCTCGGTCGACGCCCAGCACGCGGTGCTCGCGGCGGAGGACCGGAACTTCTACCACGAGCCCGGCATCTCCTACCGGGGCATCGCGCGCGCGCTCTACGTCGACGTGACCGGCGGCGGCGTCAGCCAGGGTGGTTCGACGATCACCCAGCAGTACGCCAAGAACGCCTACCTGAGCCAGCAGCGGACGTTCACCCGCAAGTTCACCGAGCTCGCGCTGGCCATCAAGCTGTCCCACCAGTACTCGAAGAACCAGATCCTCGGGTTCTACCTGAACACGATCTACTTCGGGCGCGGCGCGTACGGCATCGAGGCCGCGTCCAAGGCGTACTTCGGCATCCCGGCCAAGAACCTCACCGCCGAGCAGGGCGCGGTTATCGCCGGCCTGATCCGCTCGCCGAACCAGCTTGACCCCCGGGTCTCCCCGGTGGCGGCGACGACACGCTGGCACGAGGTCATGAACACGATGGTCAGCCAGGGCTGGCTGCCGGCCGGCCGGGCGCCGGCGTCGGCGGTGCCGCCGACCACGATCGTGAGCGACAACTCCAACGGTTTCGCGCCCTCGTCCGACCAGGCCGCCTATATCCGCGACCAGGTCAAGCGCGAGCTCGACCAGGCCGGGATCACCGAGCAGCAGATTGCCACCGGCGGCCTGCGCGTCACCACGTCCATCGACAAGAACCGGCAGAGCGCCGCCTACCAGGCGGTCACCAGCCAGCTCCAGTCGATCTACGGGCGGGTGCCGGACCTGAAGACCGGTCTGGTCGCGGTCGAGCCGTCGACCGGCCGGGTCCTGGCCTGGTATGGCGGGACGGTCTACGGCGCCGGCGCGAACGGCCAGACCCAGTTCAGGGACAACGTCTCGCAGGCCGCGATGCCGGCCGGCTCGACGTTCAAGTCGATCGTGCTCGCGGCCGCGCTCCAGAAGGGCATCAGCCTGAAGTCGGTGTTCGCCGCGCCGCCGGTGGTGAGCGTGCCGGGCGCGCCGGACGTCCACAACGACGAGGGCGACGCCAACTTCGGCTACGTGGACCTGGCCGAGGCGACGGCGCAGTCGATCAACACCGTCTTCGTGCCGCTCGGGGTCAATCAGGTTGGCGTCAACAACATCATCAGCACGGCCCGGCAGCTCGGGATCAAGGCGGATCTCGTGGCCCAGAGTGGTGTCACCCTCGGTGAGGATGGCATTCCGGCCAAGCAGATGGTCGCGGTGTACGGCGCCTTCGCCAACGGCGGCACGTCGATCACTCCCCACCTGGTCGACACCGTGACCGACAGCAGCGGCAAGGTCATCTACCGGGGTCCGGGCGCGAACTCCGGTAAGAAGGTCCTGTCGTCCTCGACCGACGCCGACCTGACCTACGCCCTCCAGCAGGTGCTCGGGCACGGCACCGGCACGGCCGCCCGGCTGGCCGACGGCCGGCCCGCCGCCGGGAAGACCGGGACGACCGACAACTTCCGCTCGGCCTGGTTCTGCGGCTACACCCCGCAGTTGGCCAGCTGCGTCAACATGTTCAAGGGGCAGGGGACGACCTCGCCCCAGGACGCCCTGCGCAACATCCCGGGCGCCTCGTCCGGCGTCTACGGCGGTACCTACCCGGCCAAGATCTGGAAGGCGTTCATGGACGCGGCCCTGGCCGGCCAGGCCAAGATGCAGTTCCCGCCGCCGGTCTTCAACGGGACCGTGACCAACCAGTCGCCGTCGCCGTCCCCGACGCCGGCCACACCGTCGCCGGGCATCTCGATCGGCCTGCCCTCCTCGTCGTCGTCCGGGGGCGGCCCGCTCGGCGGGGACATCCTGCAGCCGAACGCCCAGCCCAGCCAGCAGCCGGGCGGTCAGGGCACCGGCGGCCAGGGTGGTGGCGGCGGTAGCGGCGGCGGTGGTGGTGGCGGTGGTGGTGGCGGTAGCGGTGGTGGCGACAACCGCCGAAATAACGGTAATGGTAACAATTCCAACAACTGTGGCATTCTCTGCGGCGTCGGGTAGAGGAGCACGTCGCCGGCGCTGTCAAGGGATTGGCTCAGGGCACCTTGGGCGGTCTGAGTGCACCCCGGGCTTGGATATCCGGGCCGGCGGGTGACAATGGCCAGGTGGCCAGGACATCCGCGACTCCCGTGATCGAGGGTCGGGTCTGCCCGGCGCTGGAGGACGCGGTCCCGCGCGGCGCCAGCGAACTCGTCGGCGGCCCCCCCGGCCGGCATGCCCGGCTGGGTCAGTCGTGGTGGACGCCGCTGCGGATCCTTCTGCTGATGACCGTGGTCGTCTGCGCGTTGGGCTACGCCCAGAAGGCGACCTGCCGCGACACCCGGAACTGGACCAAGGAGTACCAGTACACGCGGATGTGCTACTCCGACGTGGTCGCGCTCTACGGCCAGGAGGGCCTGTCCACCGGGAAGCTGCCCTACATCGACTACCCGACGGAGTACCCACCGATCATCGGCGGGGCGATGGAGTTCGCCTCCTCGTTCGCCTCGCTGGGCTCGCCGTCGCGGCCGGTCTACGGCACGTCCAACGGGGCGAGGACCGTCGTCGGCTACACGATGGACGGCCGGGCCGCCGCCTTCTACGACGTGACCGCGCTGCTCTTCCTGGTCGCGGCGGTGGTGTCGGTCCTCTGCACGGCGCTCACGGCCGGCGCCACCCGGCTCTGGGACGCGGCGCTGGTCGCGCTGGCGCCGTCGATGGTCCTGCATCTGCTGACCAACTGGGACATTCTCGCGGTGGCCTTCGCCGCCGGCGGGTTGCTCGCCTGGTCGCGGCGCGCGCCCCGGCTGGCCGGCATCCTGTTCGGCTTCGGCGTGGCGACCAAGTTCTACCCCGCGCTGTTCCTGATACCGCTGGGCGCGCTGTGCCTGCGGGCCGGCCGCGTCCGTGAGTTCGTCCAGACGCTGGTCGCGACGGTGGTGACCGCTCTGGCCACGTGGATCCCGGTCTGGCTGGTAGCGGGCTACTTCACCGGGACCCAACGAACCGGATCAGGCATCCTGTCGTCGGTGTTCTCCGGCCACCGCCTGGCCGGCTCGTTGTTCGGCGGCGGGAGCGCCACCACCGCGGCGAACGGCGCGCTGCGCTTCTTCCACCTGAACTCCCAGCGGCCGGCGGACTGGGACTCACTGGCCTTCGGGCTGACCTGGCTGGCCGGCGACCGGTCGACCCGGGCCTTCGGGCCGACCCACATCATCGTCTTACTCATCCTGGTCGCGGCGGTCGCCGCGGCCGGGTACGTGTTGCTGCTGCCGGTCGAACGCCGGCCGCCGTGGCTGGTCGGTCCGCGCCGTCCCACCTGGGGGGCCTACCTGTTCGGCGCGATCGCGGTGGTCGCGCTGTTAGTCGCGGTGGTGACGCCGGCTGCCCTCACCTCCATCCGCGAGCACGGCATGCCGGTGGGGACGCTCAACGCGGTGACCTTCGTCGTGCTGGCGGCGCTGCTGCTCGGAGTGATCGTGATCGCCCTGCGGGCGCCCCGGCGGCCGCGACTGCCGCAGCTGCTGTTCATCACCATCGTGGCGTTCCTGGTGACCAACAAGGTCTACTCGCCGCAGTACGTCCTGTGGCTGGTCCCGCTGGCCGCCCTGGCCCGACCGCGCTGGGGCATGTTCCTGGTGTGGCAGGCGAGTGAGGCGCTGGTGCTGTTCACCCGCTTCATGCACTTCATCTTCAACGACCAGAACGGCCTGCGCGGGATCGACCGGGGCTGGTTCGTCGGCGCGGTTACGCTGCGGGACGCGGTGCTGGTCATCTTCGCCGGGCTGGTTATCCGGGAGATCTACCGGCCCGAGCTGGACGTCGTGCGCCGCTGGGGCCTCGACGACCCGGCTGGCGGTGTCCTCGACGAGACCGGACCTGTGCCTGGTCTGCTCGCGCCGCAACGCGGCGGCGCCGTGCCGGCGGTCGCCCGTTGACCTGGGCCGATCCGTCGGCCGCCCCCGCCGCCGCCGACGGTGACGAAGCTGCCGGCGGCGCGGAGCGCCGTGGCCCGGCGCGTTCCGGTCTGGGGCGGGGCTCCGGTCTGGGGCGGGGCTCCGGTCGCGCGGCCCGGTCTGGCCTGGCCAGGCTCTCCGGCCTCGCGGAGCGTCTGACCTGGCCGACCTGGGTCCCGGCCGCCGTCCGGGCCACCCTGCCGATCTGGTTGGCCAGCCGGGTCGCCGTCGCGCTGCTGGCTTCGGTGACCGCCGGCGTCCTCTCCGGCGCCGCGCCGTCCCAGGTGCCCGGCTTCCGCGACCTGTGGAACCGCTGGGACGTCGGCCTGTTCACCAAGGTCGCCCGCTGGGGCTATCACTCACCCCAGTACGCGGACAAGACCGACGTCGACTTCCCCGGGATGCCGCTGGCCATCCATCTCGTGCACCTGGTGGCCCGGGACTGGATCATCTCCGGCATCCTGGTCAGCTTCATCGCCGGCGCGGTGGCGGCGGCCGCGCTGTGGCGCCTGTCGGCCGACGACGTCGGGCCCGAGAAGGCCCAGGTCAGCGTCCTGACTCTGATCCTCTTCCCGTACGCGGTGTTCCTGTTCGCCGGCTACTCGGAGGCGCTGTTCCTGGCCTTCGCCTCCACGGCGTGGCTGGCCGCGACCCGCCACCGGTGGTGGCTGGCCGGCCTGCTCGCCGCCGGCGCGGCCGGGACGCGGGTGACCGGCATCCCGCTGGCGATCGGCCTCGCCGTGCAGTACGTCGTCGAACGCCGCCGGGCCGGCGAGCGCCTGATCGCCACCGACGGTCTGGCCCTCGGCCTGCCCGTCCTGCCGGTGCTGGGCTTCCTGGCCTATCTGCACGGCAAGACCGGGCGGTGGAACTCCTACACGCTGGCCATGAAGGAGGGCTGGCACCGCTGGATCGACTGGCCCTGGGTCGGCTGGCGGCAGACCTGGGACGTCGCCTTCCACCATCCACAGTCCTCGGCCTGGGCCTGGTTCTGGCGCGGCGAGCTCGGCGCGGTCGTCGCCGGCGTGGTGCTGACGATCGTCCTGCTGCGGTCGGCCCGGTGGGGCGAGGCGACGTTCCTCGGCGCGGCCACGCTGCTGATGAGCAGCTCGAACTTCTACGCCTCCGGTATCCGGACGATCCTGGTCGCATTCCCGCTCTACCTGGCCCTGGGCCGGGGCGCCGCGCGCGTCCCCTGCCTGCGCGGCGCCTACATCTGGCTGAGCGCCCCGGTCATGGCCGCGTTCGTCGTCGCCTTCACCCAGGGCCAGTGGGTCGACTGATGACTGTCGATGCTGTCTCCATCGCTCGGATGCAGCCGCGGCACGCGGCGGACGTCCTGGCGATCTACCAGGCCGGCATCGACGGCGGCCAGGCGACCTTCGAGACCACCGCGCCGACCTGGTCCGCGTTCACCAAGGTCCATCTCCCCGCTCACCGGCACGTCGCGCTCGACGCGGCCGGCCGGTTGCTCGGCTGGATCGCGGCGTCGGCGGTCTCGGAGCGCCGCGTGTATGCGGGCGTCGTGGAGCACTCCGTCTACGTCCGTCCCGACACCCGCCGGGCCGGCGTCGGCGCGCTCCTGCTCCAAGCGCTGATCGCCTCGACCGAAGCGGCCGGCATCTGGACCATTCAGGCCGGGATCTTCCCGGAGAACCAGGCCAGCCTGGCCCTCCACCAGCGGTCCGGTTTCCGGACTATCGGCGTCCGCGAACGCATCGGGCGCCACCACGGCGCCTGGCGCGACGTCGTCCTCGTCGAGCGCCGCGCCCCGAGCATCACCTGATCTGGGCCGGTGCCGGCTGGCCGGGTAAGCCGCGACCGACCGGACAGAGGAGAGCATGAATCTCAGCCTCGGTGTCTTCGACATCTTCGCCTACTCTGTTCCCGGCTCGCTCTACCTCGCGCTACTGCTGTATGTCCTGGACCAGGCGTCGTGGATCGACCTGAAGCAGGTCGGCGACCTCAACTCCACCGTGCTGATAGCGGGCGGGATCATCGCCAGCTACCTGCTCGGTCATCTGACCTATGCCCCCCGCCGGTTCCTGGGGCGCTGGCTGCCGCGGTGGCTGGGCACCGGGCGCGGCGCGCGCCGGGAGTTTCTCGACCGCTTTCCTCCGGCCCAGTCGCTGGCGTTCGTCCAGGCCGACCCGGCGGTCGTCTTCGCGGGCATCGAGGTCAAGGCTCCGGAGCTGGCGGTGGAGATCAGCCGGCTGAGAGCCAGCGGAATAGCACTGCGCAACGCCGGGCTTGCCTTCCTCCTGTCGGCGGGTGTCGCCGCCGTCCAGCTGGTCAGGGGGCACGAACGCGGTTTCGCGGCGTTCTGCGTCGGTGCCTTCGCCGCGGGTTTCGCCGGCGCGACGCGGGCCGGGAACGAGCTGTCCCGGTGGGCCGCCCTCAGGACACTCGAAGTGGCGTTCTGGCTGCCCGACATCGAGGCCGCGCTGGCCATGAGTCCGCCGAGCCCGCCGCGGCCATCCCCCGCTCCGCCTGCTCCGCCCGGCACGTCTTAGCGCCTCAGTCCCGGTGCCGCTCGAATCCTGCTCGGAGCCGGCGAGATCGCGTCGCGCAATCGCTGGTCGCGGGTTACAGCTTTGTCGCTCGTAGGACGACGTCGTCGACGTGGTGGGTGCTGGCCGCGCCCGGGGGGCGGGGTCGGGTCTCGTGGACGTCGATCTGCCACGCGGTGTCGTCGAGGGCGGCGGCGATCTCGTCGACGCCCACGTAGGCGTCGGGGTCGAAGATGCGGGTCTGTGTGCTCACGTCGACGGGATCGCGCAGGGGGGTGAGGTCGTGGCCGACGACGAGGAGTGTGCCGCCAGGGGCGACGACGCCGAGCAGGTTGCGCAGGCCGCGCTGGTCGGGGGTGCGGTGGAAGGAGCCGTACTGCAACGAGACGAGGTCGTAGGTGTCCGTGCCGAAGGCGTCGGGGTCGCCCGCGTCACCGTGCAGGCAACGGATGACAAGGCCGCGGCGGTCGGCCTCGGCGGCGACGCGGGCGAGGGCGTTGCCGGAGATGTCGCAGGCGGTGACCTCCCAGCCCTGCTCAGCCAGCCAGAGCGCGTCGGCGCCCTCGCCGGCGCCGACGTCGAGCGCTCGACCGGGAGCCAGCGCGCCGGCCTCTTGCACGAGGGTGCCGTTGGGGTTGCGGCTCCAGATCGGTTCGCCGCCGCCGTAGCGATGGTCCCAGTCGGCCTGCGCGCCGGACGTCCGGGCGCCAGCGCTGAGGTCGTCGTCGGCGAGATCGAAGGCGATCATGGCTCCGACCCGGCTGCCGTGTGCGGCGGCCTGCGGCACCTGCATGCTCGGGTCGGTCAGGTTCCCGGCGGCGAAGATCCCGGGCACCGCGGTTCGGCCGGTCTGGTCGACCTCGACCGCGTCCCCGAGGCCGGTCGGATGGGGTGTGGTGGTGACGCCGACGCTGGCGAGCACCTCGGCCCGGGCGTGGAAACGGGGGCCCACGACCACGGCGTCGGCCGCGAGCATGCCCCCGCCGGCCAGCTCAACGCCGACCAGTGGGCCGGCGGCCGTGGTCACCACTCGCCGGACCGTGTCGCGGACGACGGGCACGCCGGCCTTGCGCAGGGTTTCCACGTCGGTGTCATCGACGTCCGCTGCCTCGTGCAGCACGACGGTGAGCTCGTCGGTCAGGTGCCGAAACAGCGCCGTCGGATGCAGCCCCATGCGATGGGTGACAATCTGCACCAGCCGCTGGTCGCGGACCTCGAAGCCATGACAGAACGGGCAGTGGAGCACCGTGCGCCCCCACTGCTCGGCCACGCCGTCGATGGCAGGCAGCTCGTCGGCGAGCCCGGTGGCGGCGAGCACGCGACGGGCGATCAGGGCGTGGCCGCCCGTGAGCTCCACCCGGAACCAGCCGTCCTCGCGGCGACGGACGGCCAGTGCCCGGCCGAGCAGAACCTCCCCGCCGTGTCCGCGTACCTCCTCGCGCCCGATCGCCACCAACTCCGCGGGCGGTGCGCCCTCGCGGCCGAGATAGCCGTGCATGTGCGCGGCGGGGGCGTTGCGAGGCGTGCCGTCATCGACCACGATGACCGACCTTCGTTGCCGGGCGAGCTGGAGGGCGGCGGCGAGCCCGGCCGCCGATCCGCCGAGCACCGCGACGTCGCAGTGCCGCTCGACGGTGGGGTGCGCGCTGTGGTTTGCCATGCCCTCGACGGTATGCACGACCGTCGCATCCTGAAAGGTCTCTTGCGGAAACCGCAAGAGCGGGCAAGGATGGACGCATGCGGAGCGTGTCCGACGTCGAGGAACTGGCCCGCTCGCGCCTGCGCAGCCTGCGCACCACCCTGGGCTACTCCCTGGACGAACTGGCTGAGCGCACCAACCTCAGCCCGTCCACCATCAGCCGGATCGAGACCGGCCGCAGGACGCTCGGCCTCGACGTGCTCGTGCCCCTGGCAAACGCGCTCCAGGTCAGCCTCGACGTGCTCTTCGAGCTCCCCGACAACGAGGACGTGGTCATCCGCCCGGTACCGCACAGTTCCGGCACGCGCACGACCTGGCCCCTGAGCCGTCCCAACGGGCGCACGATCGCGGTCAAGATCCGCGTCGAGCCCTCGGCGAGCCGGCCGGTTCAACGGGTCCACCCGGGCCACGACTGGTTCGTGGTGCTCGAAGGCCGGGTGCGCCTGTGGCTCGGCGACCGGGAGATCGACGTCAACACCGGCGAGGCAGCCGAGTTCTCGACCATGACCCCGCACTCGTTCAGTGCCCTGCACGAACCAGCCGAACTCATCATGATCTTCGACCGTGAGGGGCAGCGCGCACACGTCCATCAATAGCCGCGCCACGACGGTCGTCATCACGCTCGCCGTCGGCCTCGCGCCGCTGGCCGTTACACCGGACACCCACGGACGGAAGGCTGGGCCATGCGGAAACTGATCTACGGCATGAACCTGACTGTGGACGGCTATATCGCCGCGGCCGGCGAGGACATCGGCTGGAGCGGAGTGCCGAGCCCCGAGCTGTTCCAGTGGTGGCTCGACCACGAGCGGGCGAGCGGACTGTCGCTGTACGGGCGCAAGCTGTGGGAGACGATGAGCGCCTACTGGCCGACCGGCGACCAGCAGCCGGGCGCCACCCCGGCGGAGATCGAGTTCGCGCGGAACTGGCGGGACACGCCGAAGGTGGTGTTCTCCTCGACGATCGACAAGGTCGACTGGAACACCCGCCTGGTCACCGGCGACGCGATCGCCGAGATCACCCGGCTCAAGGCCGAGGACGGCGGCCCGATGACCATCGGTGGCGCCACGCTCGCCGGGGCGGCCATGCGCGCCGGGCTGATCGACGAGTACGTGATCGTCGCCCATCCGGTCCTGGTAGGCGGCGGCACGCCGTTCTTCACCGCGCTGGACCGCTGGGTGAACCTGAACCTGGTGGAGACGCGGACGTTTCCCGGTGGCGTGGTCCTGACCAGGTACGAGACGAGGCGCTGAGCAGCGTCTCGCTGTCTTTGCGGCCGGGTTCGGGCGAGGCGCGCTCAGAACTTCGGCGGTGCCCTATGCGCGTAGGAAGCGCAGGACCGCGAGTACGCGTCGGTGTTCGCGGTCGCCTGGTGCGAGGTCGAGTTTTGTGAAGATGGAGGTCACGTGTGCCTCGACGGTCTTGACCGCGAGGTAGAGGTCGGTGGCGATGGCGGTGTTGGAGTGCCCCTGGGCCATCAGGGCCAGTACCGCCCGTTCCCGGTCGGTGAGCCTGCCCAGCGGGTCGTCCTCGCGTCGGCGGGTGACGAGCCGGACCACCAGGTCGGGGTCGATCACGGTGCCTCCGACGGCGACGTTGCGTAGCTCGGCGCCGAGGATGTTCAGGTCGGAGACGCGGTCCTTGAGCAGGTAGCCGACCCCGCCGTCGAACTCGGTCATCAGTCGAAGGGCGTGGTGCACTTCCACGTACTGGGACAGAAGCATCAGCCCGACCGATGGCGCGGCGGCCCGGATGGCCCGCGCCGCCGCGATGCCCTCGTCGGCGAAGCCCGGTGGCATGCGCAGGTCCAGCACCGCGACGTCGGGTGGGTTGTCGCGCACGTTGGCGACCAGGGTGTCTCCGTCGGCGTACTGGCCGGTGACGTCGAAGCCCATCTCGGTCAGGATGCGGGCCAGTCCTTCTCGGAACAGGACGGCGTCGTCGGCCAGCATCACCCGCACGGGATCACCGTCCGTAGCCGTGTTCCGCCGGGTCCGCTGTCGACGATCAGCCGGGCGTCGAGGGCGGCGAGGCGGTCGGTGAGCCCTTCCAGGCCGGATCCGGGACGGGCCTGCGCGCCGCCCGCGCCGTCGTCGCCGACCTCCAGGAGAAGCCCCCGCGGGGTCAGCTCCGCGGTGACGGTGGTGATTCGGGCGCCCGCGTGCTTGGCCGCGTTGGTGAGGCCCTCGCTGACGACGAAGTACGCCGTCGCCTCCACGGCAGGCGCCAGCCGGCGGTCCACGGCGATGTGGAGTCGTACCGGAACGGCGGACCGGTCGGCAAGGTAGCCGAGCGCGGCCTCCAACCCGTCCTGGGTGAGCACCGCCGGGTGCAGCCCGCGGGCGGTCTCGCGCAGCTCAGCGGTGGCCTGGAGCAACTGTTGGCGAGCCGCCTCGGCTCGGTCGGCGAACGCGGTGGCGCCGTTGGCTGCCTTGGCGAGTGCGCCCAGCTCCATCGCGACGGTGACCAGCCGCTGCTGGGCCCCGTCGTGGAGGTCGCGTTCCAGCCGGCGTCGGGCTTCGTCGCCCGCGGCGACCAGGCGCTGGGCGCTCGCGCGCAGTTCCAGGACCAGACCCGCCTGGGCGGCCACGTCGGCGAGCAGACCGCGTTCCTGGGAGGTCAACAAACCACGCGCCCCCGTCGTCACGGCGAGCGCGCCAACAGTCCGGCCACCGTGGGTGACCGGCACCGCGCGCCCGCCGAGCGTCAGCTCGTCGAGCGTCCTAACCTCGCCTGGACGCGCCGCCGGCCACGCCGACACCGCGTGAAGCTCGTCGGCGGGTCCTTTCCACAGCACGACCTGCCGCGCACCGGTGCCGTCGGCGACCGTGGCGCACAGGCCGTCGAGCAGTCCGCTCGACGGGCCGGTCAGCTGGGCGGACAGCCGTGACAGGGTCTCGTACGGGGTGGCGCGGCGGCCGTAGACGATCCGGTCGGCCACCCGCTGGGCGCGGCGGCGAAGTGGCTCGAACGCCACGGCCACCAACGCGGTGGCCAGGAGTGCGAGCAGCGTGCCCGAACCGCCGATCAGGCTGCCGACGGCGACCACGATGACGGCGTACCCGAGGGTGACCATCGCCGCCATCGCGCCCCAGACGAGCGTCGCGTTGATCAACGGGTCGATGTCGTAAAGGCGGTACTTCAGGATGGCTGCCCCCGCGGCCACCGGCACCAGTGGCGCGGCCAGCAGTCCGGGCACGGGTGTGCCCCACCCGATCAGCCCCACGGCCATGACCGCCCCCGTCGCCGCCACCGCGCAGACGAACCAGCGCAGCTGCCGGGACTCGTCGCCCTCGGCGCGTACCAGCCGCCAGATCGCGCACATTACCCAGACGAGCTGAAAAACCGGGTAGCCGACCCCCATCGCGATGGGGTGGATGGCGGTCGCCGCCGTGGCGCCCGGCAGGTGAAGCGGGTGCGGCGCGGCCAGCGGGACCCGGTCGTACTCGACCGGCCACAGTGCCGACATCGCCGCGAGCGCCACCCCCAGCACCGCCAGCGCCCCGACAACCGCTCGCCAGCGCCGCGACGGCAGGCGCCCGGTCGGGAAGCTCATCAGGGTGACCGCGATAAGCACGAACACCAGCGGGAGCGGCCACACCCCGAGCCAGCCGATCCAGGAGGAGGCGGGCAACGCGGGGCGGTGCAGGCCGTACTGGCGGGCCGCGAACATCGCTGCCTGCGCCACTCCGGTGGCGACGAACAGCCAAGCCTCACGGTTGGCCGGCCGCTGCCACACCACGTAGAGCCCGACGGCGGTGAAGGCGACGGCGAGCAGGCCGTTGTGCAGATCATCAAGCCGGAACCCGAGGGCGAACCCGCCCGCCACCAGCGCCGTCACGGCGGCGCCGCACACCGGTCCCGACACGCGTGGCGGGATCCGAGGCACAGCGACATGGTGCACCAGGGCACCCACCAGGCGGTACAGGGACAACCCTTGCCATCACGGCGGGTCTGCTCGGATGTGCCGGCGCGGCCGTGCCGGGACCGTGGTGGGGTCCGATCGGATCCGACCCACCTGGAGCTTCCGTGAACGCCGACCCCGGCTCACCCGCCGACCGGCTGCTGACCGCGTCCCTCGTCGTCGCACCCGTCCTCTACCTGGTCTCAAGCATCCTCTACGCCCTGCGTGGCTGGGAGTCCGACGCCGCGGGCGGCGTCTTCCACGTGCTCGGCGCCCTCGCCTACACACTCGTCCTGATCCGGGTCGCGACCTGGACGTCCGGCACGTTCACGGCCGCGCTGCTGGTCGTGGGCTCGATCGGGATCGCCGGCAACGTCGCCTACGGCTTCGACGCGATCCACGTCGCCCTCGGAGACGTCTCCCTCGTCGACCGGGACGGCGCGGCCGTCCTGATCAAACCGCTCGGGCTGGGCTTCCCGCTGATGCTCCTGATGTGCGCGATCGCGCTGCGAGGAGCCGCGCCGCGGTGGACCGTGACCCTGATCGCGCTGGCCGCGCTCGCGTTCCCGATCGCCAACATCGGCAACATCCCCACTCTCGGCGTCGCGGACAGCATCGCCACCGTCATCGGCTTCGGTGCACTGGCCAGCCGGCGGGACCCCGAGCCACCGACCGATGCCGATCCCGCCGCCCGCGGCCGGACGACAGCGAGGACAGCGAGGACAGCGTCATGAGAAGACGGGGCCGGATCCGCTGGCTCGGACGCCGCGTAATCCGCCGCTGTCGCGGTCCCGAGCCCGCGCTCGCTCACGAAGTAGCGCCGGTAGCGCTCCAGCAACTGTCCGGCCGGCCCAGCCGGGACCGCGACGGGTGCCTCCGGCGCCACGCCCAACCGGCGCAGATATCCCAGCAGCGGCGCCAGCCCCTTCGGCGACAACAGCTGCGCGTAGCCGACCGCCCCGCGGTGCGCCAGGAACCGGCCGGCCGCCCCCGGCGTCAGCCTGTCCGCGTTTAGCTTTTTACCGAACATTTACTGGCTCAGGTGCGCCATCGACGAGGAGGGTGCTGTGGGAAAAGATCCGTCACGGGCCTGTGTCACGGGCCCGCTTGAGCCGTATGCGGCAGGGTTCGCCGCGGAGCTGTCCCGGCTGGGGTATGCCAGCGGGTCGGCATACGCCCAGATGCTGCTGATGGGTCAACTGCGACGCGAGGCCACAGGCGCTGAGGTCCGTCGGGCGGGGAGCGGGGAACCTAAACCTTGATCATTCCGGATCTAGTTGAGCACTGCGCGGACGGTGCTCAACTTGATCCGGAATTGCTCATCTAAACCCGGAACCTACACGCCGGCCGAGATCAGCCGGCCATATCGACGAACCGCGAGTAGTGGCCCTGGAATGCGACGGTCACCGTGCCGGTCGGGCCGTTACGGTGCTTGGCCAGGATGAAGTCGGCCTCGCCGGCACGGGCTGACTCCTTCTCGACCGCGTCCTCCC
>Ga0207710_10000103_pt1 | contig 109033 bp, 101 predicted proteins | sample KBSS24metaG_FD_184400 | JGI IMG/M metagenome (GOLD analysis project Ga0207710, IMG submission 184400) | Switchgrass rhizosphere microbial communities from Kellogg Biological Station, Michigan, USA - KBS S2-4 metaG (SPAdes) (version 2) | ecosystem: Host-associated > Plants > Roots >...
CTGCTCGAGCGCCACCGACCACTGCTCCAGTACGACTCGCTGGAGAGCTTCCGGGCCGACTCCGTGGAGACGATCTGCAGCCTCGCCGCCGCCGGCCGCAGCAACACCCTGCACCGTGCCGACGGCACGGTGATCGCCGCTGCCGAGGCGAGCGGTGACCTGCCGCTGCTCGAGCTCGACTTCCTGCGCGCTCCCGCCTATCCCAACGGCGAGCCGGCCCGCAGCGACGACTACCTCGACGAGTGCGGTGGCGCCCATGCCGCCGACGCGCTGGCGCTGCGGCAGCGCGAGGGCTGCGCCGACGTCGTCTACGGCCGTGCCCGCGAGGACGAACGGGGGCAACTCTGGCTGCAGTACTTCCTCTTCTATTACTACGACGACAAGGGGATGCTGGGAGTCGCGCAGCACGAGGGGGACTGGGAGATGCTGCAGCTGCGGGTCGGCCGGGACGGCGAGCCCGAGGAGGTGACGCTGGCTCAGTACGGCGGCGCCGAGCGGCTGCGTTGGGGCGAGCTCGAGCGGGCCGTGTTCGACGACGGCGAGGCGCCGCTGCTGTATCCGGCGCGCGGCTCGCACGCGTTCCGCCCGCGCCCCGGCAGCTTCCCGGCGCCGGTCGTCCCCGACCACAACGACGGCATCGGCGCCCGGGTCCGGCCGCGACTGATTCCGATCGCCGACGACGGGCCGAGTTGGCTGCTCTGGCCGGGCCGCTGGGGCTCGACGCGGCGGCGGGAGGCGTTCGAGGGCGACAGCCCGCGCGGTCCCCGCGGCCTGTCCCAGTGGTGGGACCCAGAGGAGATGCACCAAGAGGCTCGACCCTGGCAGGGATCGGCGGGCGAGCTGGTGGCCACGGACCTGGCGCCGCCGCCGCGGCCGCGGGTCGAGGCGCGGCGTGAAGGCGAGCTGGCGGTCGTCTCCTACCGCTTCCCCTATCCCCGGACCGGCGAGGGAGAGCCGGCGCGGATCGTCACCGCCCCGTTGGCGAGCGGCGACTCCGAGCCCTGCCCTGCCCATTCGCTGCCGGTCGAGGGACTGGAGGGATCGTTCGCGGTGCAGCTGCCGAGCGGATCGGAGTGGATGGGCGTCCGGGTCAGCGCCGCCTCCGAGCGCGGCGTCCCCGGCGAGACGATCGCCGCGCGGCTGAGTGAGGGGGAGCGGGCGGGCTAGTCGCGGCGAGTGCTCTCGGGGGTCGGCCGCGACACCCAGCTCCCGAAATGCGCCCCGGTCGCCGGCCGGGGAAGGGCAGGTCTCCCGCGGCAGCGCAAAGGTAGGAGGCGGGCCGGACGTCGGAGGCGGAGGGCGGGTGGCGCGGAGGCCGCGAGCGGCACGAAAAAACGACCGGTGGTGGCGCTCGGTTGCCTGCCTCGCGCGTAGCCTTCGCGCTTAGAAGCTCGTCGCGCCACCTCCGGAACCGTCCCCCGCTTGGCTTCCGCGGGTGCCGGTTCCTCCCGGTCGCAGAGCGAAGGTAGCGCGCCGGGCGACGGGACGAAAGGGGACCCCGAAAGGGGTTCCCGCAAAGTCCGGCGATAAGGGCGCTCGTGGGGGGCGAACTCCCCGGCCCACACACTTCCCCGGGTGGGGGCATGTGGTCCGGGGGTCGCGGTACGGTCCCTGCCGGGATGAGCCAGGGTGGATCCGAGGCGTCCGCGCGGCGGGCGCGCCGCAACGTCGTCCTCACCGCCGCCATCGCCGGTCTCGGTGGGCTGCTCTTCGGCTACGACACCGGTGTCATCGCCGGTGCCCTGCTCTTCATCAAGGGCGACTTCGACCTCGGCAGCTTCGCCCAGGGCCTGGTCGTCGCCGCGGTCCCGATCGGGGCGATCTTCGGTGCCGCCTACGCCGGCCCCGCCGCCGACCGCTATGGCCGCCGGCTGATGATCCTCGTCGCCGCCGGGGTCTTCATCGTCGGCGCGCTCGGCAGCGCCGCCGCCCCCGGCGTCGAGATCCTCGTCGCCGCCCGGATCGTGATCGGCGTCGCGATCGGGCTCGCCTCCGCCGCCGCCCCCGTCTACATCTCCGAGGTGGCACCGCCCGAGAGCCGCGGCCGCCTGGTCAGCTTCTTCCAGCTGGCGGTGACGATCGGGATTCTCGTCGCCTACCTGGTCGGGCTCGCCTTCGACGGCATCGAAGGCTGGCGCTGGATGCTCGGCCTCGGCTGCGTACCGGCGCTCGCGCTCGCCTTCGGAATGGTGCGGATGCCGCAGAGCCCGCGCTGGCTGGTGATGACCGGCGACGACTACGCGGCGCGGGCGACGCTGGCGAAGATCCGCGTCGACGATCCGGACACGATCGACCGCGAGATCGAAGAGATCAAGCAGAGCATCGACGACAAGCCCGGCGCCTGGAGCGAGCTGCTGGAGCCCGTCGTGAAAGCGGCCCTCGTCGTCGGCGTCGGGCTGGCGATCCTGCAGCAGGTCACCGGCATCAACACGGTCATCTACTACGCGCCGACGATCGTCGAATTCACCGGCGTCAACTCCTCCGCCGGCTCGATCCTCGCCGCGGTCGGCGTCGGCGTCATCAACGTCGCCTTCACGGTTCTGGCGCTGCGCCTGCTCGACCGCGCCGGCCGCCGGACGCTGCTGATGATCGGCGTCTCCGGCATGGTCGTCTCCCTCTTCACGCTCGGCGCCGCCTTCACCGGCAGCGGCACCAGCACCTTCGCCTCGGTGCTGGCGATCGGCAGCCTGATGGTCTACGTCGCCTCCTTCGCGATCAGCCTCGGGCCGATCTTCTGGCTGCTCAACGCCGAGATCTACCCGCTCAGCGTGCGCAGCAAGGCAGCCGGCGTCGGCACGATGGCGAACTGGACCTTCAACTTCATCGTCTCGCTGACCTTCCTGCTGCTGATCGAAGCGCTCGGCCGCAGCGGCGCCTTCTGGTTCTACGGCGCGATCGGCATCCTCACCCTGATCTTCTGCTGGAAGCTGGTGCCCGAGACCAAGGGCAAGCACCTCGAGGACATCCAGGCCGAGTTCCAGGCCCGGGTGGACCGCCGCAAGGCATCTGCCTGAACCCCGCCGGCCCGGCCGCCGCTCCCTCGCGGGCAGCTACCCTGCTCGGATGCGGATCGATCAGATCATCGCCTCGCGGGCGCCGACCTTCTCGGTCGAGCTGTTCCCGCCGAAGAGCGAGGAGGCGGCCGAGCAGCTGTTCGCGACGGCCCGGACGCTGCGTGAGCTGGAGCCCGACTTCGTCTCGGTCACCTACGGGGCCGGCGGCTCGACCCGCGACGGCACGGTCGAGATCACGCAGGCGCTGAAGGACGAGCTCGGCTACGAGACGATGGCCCACCTCAGCTGCGTCGGCGAGAGCCGCGACGGGATCGCCGCGACCCTGGACCGGATCGCCGCGGCCGGGATCGAGAACGTCTTCGCCCTGCGCGGCGACCCGCCGCGCGGGCAGGAGGACTTCGAGCAGCCCGAGGGCGGGCTCGGCAGCGCCGCCGAGCTGACCGGCTTCATCACCGAGGGCTGGGACTTCGCGGTCGGCGGCGCCTGCTTCCCCGAGGTGCACCCGGAGGCGCCCGACCTCGACACCGATCTCTCCTATCTGAAGACCAAGGTCGAGGCCGGGGCCGGCTTCCTGATCACCCAGCTCTTCTTCGACAACCAGGTCTACTTCGACTTCGTGCGGGCGGCGCGGGCGAAGGGGATCGAGGTGCCGATCCTGGCCGGGGTGATCCCGGTCGCCAGCTTCGCCCAGACGAAGCGGATCTGCCAGCTCTGCGACGCCTCGATCCCAGAGCCGCTGGAGGCCGCCTTCGCGGCGGCCGGCGGCGAGCCGGAGCGCGAGTTCGAGCTCGGGGTCGCCTACGCCGCCCAGCAGTGCGCCGAGCTGCTGATCGCGGGGGCACCGGGCATCCACTTCTACGCGCTCAACCGGGCCCCGGCTACCCGGGCGGTGCTGGGCGCGCTGCGCGCCTCGCGGCCCTGGGAGCGGGTCCGCGGCGAAACCGCCTCGGCGCTCAGCGGCGGCGCCGACTAGTCTCCGGGACCAGGGATGGCCGGGCGCAACGACAGGGAGCAGCGACGCCAGGAACGCGAAGAGGCAGAGGCCGCCGCGGCGGCTGAGGGCAGCAAGCGCAAACGCCTAATCGCCGCCTACTCGGTGGCGGGATTGATCGTGGTGGCGATCGTCGTCGTGATCGTCGTCGTCAGCGGCGGCAGCAGTAGCAGCGGCGACGCCAAGGGCAGCGCTCACATCAACCTCAACACCTCGATCGGCTCGACCAACGGCGTCACCCCCGACGAACGACTCGGCACGCCGCCGCCGGCGCCGAAGGTGACCGACCTGCAGGCGGCGGCGAAGCAGGCCGGCTGCGTGCTGAAACTGAAGCTGCCCGACGAGGGCCACGAACACATCCCGCTGAACGCGCCGACCCCCGACTACAAGACGAACCCGCCCACCTCGGGCGCCCACGTCGAACCCCCCTACCAGCAGGCCGACGGCGCCTACCGGGAAATGCCGGCGCCGATCACCTTCGTCCACTCGCTCGAGCACGGGCGGATGGAGATCCAGTACTCGCCGAAGCTGCCGGAAAAGGACCAGCTGGCGCTGAAGGGCCTCTACGACACGATGTACGGGGCGACGCTGCTCTTCCCCAACGACGAAATGCCCTACGAAGTGGCGGCGACGACCTGGACCAACCTGCTCGGCTGCCCCAAGTACAAGGGCGCGATCACGCTCGACGCAATCCGCGCATTCGGCAAGGAAACCTGGGGCAGGTACGGCGGTGAGCCGGCGGAAGCCTTCACCTTCTCCGGCCCGACCCCGGCCGAACCCGAAGAATAGGTCCGCGGGGCGCCCCGCTAGGGCGCCCGGTAGGCGGGGAAGTAGCCGCCGACGTCGCGGCCGCCGCTCAGCTCCGCGTAGCGCTCGCGGTCGCAGACGATCTCCGAGCTGTGCCAGTGCAGGCTGCGGTTGGCGAAGCCGCGCTTGAACTCCTCGAGCGCGTCGCCTGGGACGATGCCGCCGCCGAGGTTGAGTGGCAGCTCTATCTCGGCGGCGTGCTCGACCAGGCGGGCGACGACGTTCTTCATCGGCGAGTCACTCAGGTGCGAGTCGGCACTGCCGCTCAGGTAGTAGTGGAGGAAGCCGTCGCTGACGACGGCGATCGAGGCTGCGGCTAGGGCGCCGTCAGGGGCGTGAGCGAGCGCCAGCCAGGTTCGCTCAGCGGCGAGGATGCGGTCGAAGTAGGCGGCGCCGAAGAAGTAGTGCGGGGCCGCCTCGGTGCGGCGCATCGTCTGCTCGTAGACGTCGAGGAAGCCGGCCCGCTGCTCGGGCGTCGTCTCTGGGCCCGGCACGAGGAGCAGCTCGTAGCCGGCCTCGAGGTTGCGCCGGACCTGGCGCCGATCGCTGGGCCGGCTCTTCGCCGGCAGCGCCGGGTCGGCGATCTGGACGGGGTTGCGCGGGGTGCTGCCGGCCAGAACCGGCGGTCCCAGGCGGTGGCGAATGAAGAGGCTGACCAGGCCGGTGGCGGAGAAGTCGACGGTCGCAGGGTCGAGGGCTAGCGAAGCAACCTCGCCGAACGCCTCAGCGGCGCTGTAGGGCGACGGGGCCGGCCTGGCTTCCCGGCCTGGCTTCCCGGCGACGCTCTCGGTGGCAGGGACGATGCCGGGATACGAATAAGGCGAGACGGCATCGCGCTCGGGGCCAGCGCCGATCTCGCGGACCACCACAGGCGCAACCAGCAGCAGCGGCTCGCCTTTCATCTCACCCTCGATCCGCAGCGTGTGGGTCGCGCCCTCCGCGTCGAGGAACTCGCGCGAGCGGAAGAACTCGCCGTCGATCGCGGTCTCGCCGCGATCCTCGATCAACTCGGCCCGGGCGCTCACTCGAAGAGGTCGGCGGCGGCAGCGCGGAACTCGTCCGGGAGCACGCCCCAGACCTCGCAGTCGTCGGGCGGTCCCTCCGCGCGGGCGAGGTGGGCGCGCATCGTCCCCTCGTGTTGCCAGCCGAGACTCGTCACCGTCTTCTTGGCGATCTCGTTGCGGGCGGGGATGCGACCGTAGACCCGGTGGGCGCCGTACTCGTCGAAGGCCTTGGCGATCGTCAGCGCCTCGGCGCGGCGGCCGACGCCCTTGCCGCGCACGTCGTCACCGATCAGGGCGCCGAGCTCCGGCGCGGTCTGGCGGAAGAGCCCGTAGAGGGCGGTGAAGCCGACCGGCTCCTCGTACCCCTCGACGACGATCGCGAACTTGCGGTCCTCGCCGGAGTCGTCCATCGCCCGGGTCGCCCACCCTTCCGCCTGCTCGAGCGAGAAGGAGTCGCGCTGCTCCATCAGCGAAGCGGTCGCCGCCGGGTTGTTGAACCAGCGGTGGACGGCGGGCGCGTCGCCGGGCTGGAAGCGGCGCAGGCTGACCTCGGGGCGATCGCTCACGGCGGGAACTCTAGTCCGGGGCGAGGCCGCGACCGGTGAGGACGAGCCAGACGGTCTTGGCGAGGATGCGAGCGTCGAGGGCGGCGCTGCGGTGGTCGACGTACCAGACGTCCAGCTCGATCCGCTCCTCCCAGGGAATGCCGGCGCGGCCCTGCACCTGGGCCCAGCCGGTGATCCCCGGCAGCACCTCGTGGCGTCGGCGCTGGCGTGGCGTGTAGTCGTCGACCTGGGCGGGGATGGTGGGGCGGGGGCCGACGATCGCCATCTCGCCGCGCAGCACGTTGACCAGGTTCGGCACCTCATCTAGAGAGGTACGGCGCAGGAAGCGGCCGGCGCGGGTGACGCGGGGGTCGTCGCGGGTGACGACGGTGCCAACCCCGACGGGGTCAGAGCCTTGCTCCATCGTCCGCAGCTTCAGCATCTCGAACTCCGCGTCGTTACGGCCGACGCGGCGCTGCCGGTAGATCACCGGGCCGCGGCTGCCGAGCTTGATCGCAATCGCGGCGACCAGCAGGAAGGGGGAGAGCAGGGCGAGAGCGACCGCCGCGATCGCGATGTCGGCGAGGCGAGGCACGACTACGAGTCCCAGCGGCTCATCGAGTTCCCTCGGCCTTCTCCCAGCGCCCACCCGCGCCGCCGCGAGCGCGGTCCCAGAGGCCGGCGGGGATCGAGGCGGTCGTCAGCACGTAGTAGCGAGCGACGCGGAACGGGGTTGCCGACAGCCAGCGACCCAGCAGCGCGGCAACGAGCAGGGCCAACTGTAGGACGAAGGTGACCGAGTAGACCCAGCCGTCGCCGAGCAGGAGCGCGTTGGCGACGAGCGCGACGAGGTGAAGCAGGGGGCTGAGGTAACGCAGCACCCGATGGGAGAGCAGCTCGAAGGCGAAGAGCGGCGAGTAGCCGCGCGGCGAGAGCATCCCTTCGCCGACGACGATGTCCCAGAGGCCGACCATCATCCGCCGTTTGCGAGCCCACTCGCCCTCGATCGTCGGCACCATCTTCTCGCTGGCGCTCGCCTCTGGTTCGTAGAGCGAGCGGCCGCCACGCTTGGCGTAGAGAAACGGAAAGGACAGATCGTGGCTGCCTGACGCCGGGAGCAGTAGGTAATCGGCGCGACGCACGGCGTAGATGGCGCCGTTGCCGGCGGTGATGCCGGCGAGGCTGGACTCCATCCCCCGCACCGCCATCTCATAGCGCCAGTAGGCGCCCTCGAGGTTGCCGCCGTCGGGGCCGGTGAAGCGGACCTGGCCGCAGACGTAGGCGACATCGGCGGCAGCGAACGGAGCGACGAGGCGGCGCAGAGCGTCGGGGGCCCAGACGCTGTTGGCATCGGAGAAGGCAAGGATCTCGCCGCTGGCCTCGGCGGCGCCGGCGTTGAGGGCGGCGACCTTGCCTCCGGGCGGCAACTCCAGGACCAAGTCGGCACCGGCGGCGCGGGCCCGCTCGGCGGTCGCATCGGAGGAGCCGTCGGAGGCGACGATCACCTGCAGAAGCTCGCGCGGGTAGTCAAGCGCCAGCGCGTTGGCGACCTTGGCGGCGATCACGTCCTCCTCGTCGTAGGCGGGGACGATCAGGGAGACCAAGGGAGGCGGCGGATCCAGGCCCGCCCCGGGGGGTGTGGTCGCCCTTTCTCCCGCATAGCGGGAGGAATGTCGACCGCGCTCCGGGCGTAGCCGCACGAACAGAGCCAACAGCAACGGGTAGCCCACGTGCGTGTAGACGAGCAGGCCGGCGGAGGCCCAGAAGAGGACGGCGACGACCGTGGTCACGAGCGCGCCTCGATCAGCTCGCGGTAGAGCTCGAGGGTGAGACGGGCGGCCTCGTCCCAGGAGAAGGGACCGGCGGCGGCAGCCCGGGCGGCCTCGGCCATCTCGGCCCGGGCGGGCCCGTCGGCGACAAGTTCCGCGAGCGTCGCCGCGAGCGCCTCGACGTCGCCGGGGGGCACCAGCCGGGCGGCACCAGTCGCGGCGACCTCCGGGAAGCCGCCGACGGCGCTGAGCACCAGCGGCTTGGCGAAGGCGAGCCCGGTGTAGAGGACGCCGGAGTGCTCGGCGTCGAGATAGGGCAGGACGACGAGATCGGCGCGGCGGAAGATCGCCGGGATCTCGGCCTCGTCGACGAAACGGGTGACAAACCGGACGCGGCCCGGCGTAGCGGCCGCAAGGTCCCGTAGCGGCCCGACGTCGATGCGCGGGTTGCCGACGATCCACAGCTCGGCGCCCTCGAGGCGGCGGAAGGCCTCGAGCAGGCCCTCGGTGCCCTTGTACGGGCGCAGCAGGCCGAAGCAGAGGATCACCGGTCCCTCGGCGCCCTCCAGCTCGGCCGGCAGCGGTTTCTCCTCCGGCAGGCGGGTGAGGTAGTCGAAGGCGCCGTGGGGGATGACCCGGACCTTGGCCGGGTCGAGACCAACCTCGTCACGCAGCCGCACAGCGCTGTGCTCGGAGTGGGCAACTATGGCCTCCATGCGCTCGAAGACGCGGCGGGCAGAGGCGAGCTGGCGGCGACTGGGGTCGGGGGGCGCGATGTAGTGGGCGGTCAAAAGGCGAGGGTGCGTCGGTGGCAGCAGGTGCACGTCCAGCGGCGGGTAGGTGAGCCACTGGTAGTGGACGACGTCGGGCCCCTCGCCCGCGGCGACACGGCGGCGCAAGTCGCGCCGGAAGCGCAACATGTCCCTGGGGTGCTCGACGGCCTTGAAGACCCGGCGCCCCGGCGCCTCGAGGCCGCGGTCGGCGCTGCGCCCGTAGAAGCGCTCGCTTACCCGATAGCCCTCGGCTGGCGGCACCGGCCCGTAGAGGAAGCGGCTGGTGACCAGCTCGACCTCGGCCCCCGCCCGCGCCAGTGCCGCCGCCAAGGAGCGGTCGTAGGGCGGCGTGAATGCCGATGGGTCTAGGAGCTGGACTTTCACAAGAGGTGCTGGGCCTATTCCGGTAGGGATGGAACGTCTTGTACTTTTTCCGCGGCGGGGCCAGCGGACAGCCGCGAGCCGTGTTTGGAAAAAGTTAAGTGGAATCCCTACCGGAATAGGCTCTTGCCCACGCTCTCCTACTGCGTCGTGAACACGAACGGCCGCGAGTACCTGCTCGCCTGCCTGGCCGCGATCGCGCGAACGCATCCGGCCGGCGCCGAGGCCGAGGTTCTGGTGCTGGACAACGCCTCAGACGATGGCTCAGCGGCGGCAGTGCGGGCCCTGGGGGGCGCACTGGACGGGAACGCAGGTGAGGGCGAGGCGAAAGCCGGCACCGAGGGCTCCCTGCCGATCCGCCCGATCGAGTTGCCCCGTCGCGCCGGCAAGGCCGAGAACGACTCGACGCTGATGCGAGAGGCGAGAGGCCGCTACTGCCTGCTGCTGAACGAGGACTCCGAGCTCCGGCCGGGTGCGGTCGCAGCGCTCCTTGCCGCCCTCGACGCCGACCCGCGCGCGGCGGCCGCCGGTCCACAGCTGCTCGACTCGACCGGGCGCCCAGTCCCTTGCGCCTGGCGCTTTCCGGGTATCGGGACGGCGCTGGCCGGAGCGTTCTTCCTGCATCGCTGGCTCACGGTCGAGAGCAAGGGCATGGGGACGCGGCGCGTCGACTGGGCGCAGTCGAGTGCGCTGCTGGTCCGCCGCGACGCCGCGACCGAGGTCGGCTACATGGACCCGGAGTTCTTCGTCTACTACGACGAGTGCGACTTCGCCAAGCGCCTCGCCGACGCCGGCTGGCACTCCCTCTATGTCCCCGGTGCCGAGGCCTACCACCACGACCAGCTCTCCACCGATCTCGCCAAGGGCCTGCCGCGGATCGTCGAATTCCACCGCAACCGCGACCTCTATATGCGAAAGCACCACGGGCGCGCTGCAGCACTCTCGGTGCGGGTGCTGACCGCCTGGTCCTACGCGGTGCGCGCCGTCGCGGCCGGCGTCATCCCGGACCAGCCCGCGCGCGTCTACTGGGCGCACGCCCGACAAGCCCTGTGGCCGGCACGCGGCGAAAGCTTGCGGGATCTAGCGCGGTAGACCTTTCCCCCTGTTAATGAGGGGAAAGGTCTACCGCACCTACAGCCTCGAGTCCTCGTCGCGCAGCTCCGCCTCGTAGGCCTCCGGGACGCGGCCTTCGACCGCGGCCGGCTCGGCGCTGATCGCCCGCAGCTCGGCGGCGAGGGCGCTCGGGTGGCGCAGGCGGGCGAGCCAGACGCGCTCGCCCGGGCTGAAGAAGCGGCCAACGTAGAGCGCCAGCGGATAGGCGGCGAGTAGGGCAGCGCGGCCGAGGAAACCGACCAGGCCCGAGGTCGGGATCGCCAGTTCGCCCAGGCCGACCAGCGCGGCCGAGACGAGCACGACCCGGATCAGCCTCCCCCACTCGTACGGAACCGGGAAGAGGCGCTGGGTGAACGCGTACATCAACGCCAGCACGACGACGTAGGAGGCGACCAGGGCGAGGCCGGCGCCGACGATCCCCAGCGACGGCACCAGCAGCAGGTTGAGGACGACGTTGACGGCCAGGGCGGCGAACGTGGCCGGCAGGTTGAACTCGGTGCGGCCGGTGCGGCCGAGGATGACGACGAGGACGAGGTAGACGGCGTAGAGGGTGACCGCGGTCGAGATCAGGCCGACCGCCTTGTAGGAGGCGAAGAACTCCGGCGCGGCGAGCAGGCGGACGATCCAGCGCGAGAACAGCCACATGCCGGTGACGACGAAGGCGCAGCCGGCAACGAAGAGGGTGACGATGGTGGCGTAGGCACGGCGCGCCTCGCCGTCGTCGCGGATCGAGTAGGCGAGCGGCGGCCAGGCGAGCTGGAAGCCGCGGACGATCACGTTGACCGCCTGGGCGAACTTGACCGCCAACGAGTAAAGGCCGGCCTCGGCCAGGCCGACAGAGCGGACGATGATGATCCGGTCGACGAAGTTGAGCGCGTAGAGGGAGACCTCGGCCGGCATCGTCGGCAGGCCGAAGCGGAAGAGCCGCCGCAGCAGTTTCCGGTCGAAGCGCAGCGAGAGGCTGCGCCACTGCAGGGCGATCAGGATCAGCACCGTCGCGGCCCCGGCGCCGTAGCTGGCCAGCAGCAGGCCACGGGCACCATCGCCGACCCCGACGACGAGGACGACGGTGAGCGCGATCGTCGCCAGGACGTTGAGGATCGTCGTCACGAAGTAGGCGCGGGCGCGCTCCTCGAGGCGGAACAGGGTGAGCAGGAACTCCGACATCGTCAGCACCCAGAGGCCGGCGATCGAGATCCGCGCCAGGTCGGCGGCGGGCCGGTCGAGCAGCGCTTCGGAGAGCGGCTTGGCGAACGGCAGCAGGACGAGCGCGGCGATCGTGGAGAGCCAGAAGAGGGCCGCGAAGGAGGAGGCGAGGACCTCGCGCGGCTTCTCGTCGTCCTGGTAGTAGAAGCGCAGCACCGCCTCGATCAGGCCGAAGCGGACGACGATGCTGGCGGAGACGACCGCCGCGAACATCACCTCGGCGGCGCCGTAGTCGGCCGGGGTCAGGTACCGCGTATAGAGCGGCAGCAGGGCGACGGCGATGACCTTGGAGAGGATGCTGGCCGCCGTGTAGGCGGCACCGGTCGTCGCGAGGCGGCGCAGGTATCCCGACACGCGGCGAGCCTACGCGGAGTCGCGGACCGCCGGGGCGGCAGCGAGCGAGGCGCCGATGGCGAGCAGGACCCAGGTGATCGGGTCCTCGAAGAAGCCGGCGTAGGAGAGGGTGTGCAGCAGGAGGGCGACGAAGGCTGCCAACACAGCGGGTCGGGCGGCGGGTCCTGTCGCCGACATTGTCTCTCCCGCTCTGCGGGAGAGCCCAATATCCGCGCCACCCCCCGCAGGAGCCGCTGCGATGCCCGCACACATGGTCCACAGAGCGCACACGATCAGAGCGCCGTAAGTGAGCAGCCCCAATAGGCCCTGCTCTGCCGCGATCGTTACGGGCTCGGTGTGGGAGATCGAGACGGGGATGTCCTTGTTGGCGCGGTGGTCGCGGTAGGCGGCTTGGAAGGAGCCGGAGCCGTAGCCCTGGAGGGGACGTTCGGCGAAGAGGTCGAGGCCGCCCTGGACGAGGTTGGCACGGCCGCTGGTGTCGATGTTGAGGCGGGAGAAGTTGACCTTGCCGGAGCCGCCGACGAGGGTGACGACGAGAACGGCGCCGACCAGGCCGACGAGGACGGCGCCGAGGGTCCAGCGCCAGCTCCAGCGCAGAGCGGCGAGGGTGGCGAGGCCGGCGAGCAGGGCGATGAAGCTCGACTGCGAGAAGGTCTGGGCGAGGCCGAGCCAGAGAACCGCAATCGTCGCGGCGAGAACCCAGAAGGCGCGCCGCTCCTTGGCCCAGAGCAGCGCCGCGGTGACGACCACGAGGACGAGCGCCAGATAGCGCCCGTAGACGTTGGGGTCCCAGAAGACCGAGTTGACCCGGAAGTAGGTGTGGAATTCGTTGGAGCGGATCACCTGGTCGTTCCAGAAGAGGCTGCGGGTGACGAACTCGACGCTGCCGATCAGGACGAAGAGGACGGCCTCGGCAGCGACCAGGGCGAGGGTCCAGGTGAGCAGGCGGCGGTCCCAGGGGACGTCGCGGAGCAGGGCGTAGGCGACGGTGAAGGGGACGAGGAAGAAGCAGGCGTTCTGGAGGGCCTTGGAGAAGTCGTCGGAGTAGAGGGACTGGAGGGCGTAGAGGACGACGAAGGTGGCTAGGAGGCGGGGGAGCCAGCGGAGGGCTCGGGCGGCGGGGCCTGTCACGGGGGGAGGGGAACTTGCGGGCGAGGGCGTCCTCAGAACCCCTCCCCCCGTGCCACCCACCGCAGGGTCCGTCCCGGCACTACCTCCTCCGAGTCGCCAGTCGCGGAGTGCCGTGGCTACGACCCCCGCCGCGATCACCAGGTACAGCGGCACCAGTAAGTTCGCCGTGTCTCCTCCAGCGTGGAGTGGGACGCGGAAGGGGAGCGCGAAGACGATCGCTAGAGGCAGCACGACGGGCCAGCGGCGGAAGGCGTAGGCCAGAGCTCCGACGATCGCGGTGCCGAGGGCCACGAGGACGACGATGCGGGCGGTGTCGGCGCGGAGGTCGGCGATCTGGTGGGTGTGCCACTGGTCGCCGAGGATCAGGATCGGGAAGAGGGCGATCGCCAGCAGCATCGCTGCCGAACGCGGGCGGCCGGGCGGCATCAGGATTGCGGTGGCGCTGGCGGTGGCGGTGATCACGACACCGGCGCCGGCTAGGAAGTCGCTCACCTTGGCTTCCCCGTCGCCTCTGGGCACCGCTGGCCGGGCTGGCCCTTCCCCCGGTGCAGCTTGATCACGCCCGGGGTGACCAGGGTCCGTTCCTGGCCGAGCAGCTTGACGCGCAGCTTGTAGCGGCCGGGGGGTGCGGTGCCGTCGTCGCGGGTGCGGCCGTCCCAGAAGAAGGTGTGGAAGGAGTAGCGCTTCAGAAAGGTGTCGCGGGCGAGGGTGATGACGACGCGGCCGCCGGGCTTGACGATCTGCACGGTGCCCTGGTCGGACTGGGTGGTGCGGAAGCGGATCCGCATCTGGTCGAAGCGGCAGTCGCCGTTCGGGGTGAAGGCGTGGACCGGCTGCTTCGGGTGCGGGTTGGGGACGGCGACGAAGGTGACGCGGTCGAGGACGAGAGGATCGCGCTTGACCCGCTGGGCCCAGGCGAAAGCGGCGACGGTGGCGAGGACGAGAAGCGCGAAGACCAGGGCGGCCGCGCTAGGGGGCCGCCGCGGCATTGTCCTCGCCGACGATCACCGCGATGTTGGCACCGGAGGAGACGGATTCGATTTCCGAGCTCATCAGCTCCAGCTTCGGGATCGTCAGCGCCTTGGCGACCTTGCGCGCTTCCGGCTTGTGGCCGCGGCGGAACATCACCACGCTTTCGGCGAAGCTGGAGCTGCTGTTGGTGACGGCGCCGAGCTGGAAGCCCTTGCCTTCGACTTCGTCGCCGTAGGTCGCGGCCAGGCCCGGCACCGCGGTCCCGTTCAGGACCGCGACTTCGATTTCGCCGGGGCTGATCTTCGCCGCCGCCTGCTTGCCGTTCTTGCCGCCCTTGCCGTCGGCTTCGCCGGAGCCGCTGATCACCAGGTAGGCGACCCCGCCGACGATCAAGACCATGACCACGAAGATCGCGGCGAGCCAAATCGGCTGCCCCAACCGCTCGCCAATCCCGGAGAAGCGCTGGCCGATCCGCTCGCGGCGCGTCAGTTCCGGCTGGCCTGCCTCGCGGCGTTGCCGGCGCGTCTCGCGCTGCTCGACCGCAGCTCGCTCGGCGGTGCGACTCTCCTCCAGCGCTCGCAGCTCCTCGGCGCGCTGTGCGGCCACGGTCGAGGTCGCCTCCTTGCGCTCGGCGTCGCGCTCCGGAGCCGAGCCCGCCCACTCGCGCAGGCGCCGCAGATCGCGCGCCTGCGAGAACGAGAGCAGGGCGAAGACCGCCAGGCCGATGAAGGCAGCCAGGCCCGCGAAGGAGCCGATTTGTTCGAGCAGCTTCAGCAAGGGGCGCCGCGAGAGGTTATTTGTCGTGGACGACTGCCGCCCCGTCGCTGCCCGGGGAGGCGATCATCTCCACCACTCGCTCCGCCAAATTAGCCTCATCGCCGGCCATTACGAGGTGTTCGAGCCCGTTCAGGGTCGACTCCACCCACTCGGCGTCGAGCGGAGTCTGGCGCACCGCCCGGTTGATCCGCCGGGCCGCCGTCGGCTGCGGCTCCTCGCTGGGCGCGAACAGCTCCTCGTGCAGCTTCTCCCCCGGTCGCGGCTGCGTGAACTCGATCGCGATGTCGACTCCGGGCTCGTAGCCCGCCAGCCGGATCATGTTCTGGGCGAGGTCGACGATCTTCACCGGCTCGCCCATGTCGAAGACGAAGACCTCGCCTTTGCCGGCGCCGATGTCGCCGGCGCGGATCACCATCTGCACCGCCTCCGGAATCGTCATGAAGTAGCGGGTCATCTCCGGGTGCGTGACCGTGACCGGGCCGCCGCGCTCGATCTGGGCGCGGAAGATCGGCACGACGCTGCCGGAGGACGCGAGCACGTTGCCGAAGCGGACCGAGGCGAAGCGGGTGGCAGGGTACTTGTGCCCGGCGGCCTCGACGATCCACTCCGCCATCGCCTTCGAGGCGCCCATCACCGTCTGCGGGTTGACCGCCTTGTCGGTGGAGATGAGCACGAAGCGCTCGACGTTCGACGCCGCCGCGGTTTCGGCGGCGGTCCGGGTCGCGATCGCGTTGTTGCGCACCGCCTCCAGCGGGTTGGCCTCCATCAGCGGCACGTGCTTGTAGGCGGCGGCGTGGAAGACCACATTGGGCTTGAAGCGCTGCATCACCTCCAGCATCCGGTGCGGCTCCTTGCAGTCGGCGAGGACCGCCTTGACATTGGTGCAGTGGCGCTCCTCGATCAACTCGCGCTCGATCGCGAAGAGGTTGTCCTCGGCGTGGTCGAGCAGGACGAGGAGGCGCGGTTTGACCTGGGCGATCTGGCGGCAGAGCTCGGAGCCGATCGAGCCGCCGGCGCCGGTGACGAGGACGATGCGGTCGCGCAGGTAGGCGCCGACGCGGTCGAGCTCGCGGACGATCGGGTCGCGGCCGAGCACGTCCTCGACCCGCACCTCGCGCAGCTGGCGGTTGAGCTGGACGCCGCCGCGCAGCAGCTCGAAGACGGTCGGCAGGGTGCGGACGCGGATCTCGCGCTCGCGGCAGGCGGCGACGACCGCGGCGCGCAGCGTCCCCGGCGCCGAGGGGATCGCGATCACCACCTCGTCGGGCTCGGTCTCGTCAAGGATCCGCTCGATTTCCTCGGTGGCGCCGAGCACCTTCAGGCCCAGCATTCGCATTCCCCGCTTGCGCGGGTCGTCGTCGACGAAGCCGATCGCGGTGGCGCCGAGGTTGGGGTTGAGCTGCAGCTCGCGGACGACCATCTGGCCGCCGGAGCCGGCGCCGATCACCAGCATCTCGTGCTTGGGCAGGCGGGCGCCGTGGGCGGGCCGCTCGACGATCAACCGCACCGCCAGGCGGGCGCCGGCGATCAGCAGCGCGGTCAGGAAGAAGTCGGTGACCTCGACCGAGCGCGGCAGCGTGTGCGCGAACGGCTTGGCGACCGCGAAGAAGACGACCAGCAGCAGGCTGGAGACGACGACGGCGCGGAGAATCAGCACGAAGTCGCGGCCGCTCACGTAGCGCCACCACTTCTGGTAGAGCCCGAAGGCGTAGAAGACGACGAGCTTGCCGACGACGACGAAGCCGACCGACTGGGCGAAGAGCACCTCGTAGCGGCGCGGCATTCCGTGCGGGTCGTCGAGGAACCGCAGCTGGAAGGCGAGGTAGAAGGCGAGCGCCACCAGGCAGGCGTCCGCGGCCAACTGCAGGACCCGGTTGCGGTAGACGGGGTGGTTCAACCGGTTCATCGCTGCGACGAGTTTAAGGCAGGCACAGGCCCATACCCATACGATGTGGCGCCTCGCATGCTGCTTCTCCTCGCCAGCATCAGCGACAAGGTGGTCGAACCGATCGTCGATGTCGCGACCGAATTCATCGGCTCGGCCGGTGCGGCTGCCGTTTTCGTGCTGATGACGCTCGAGTCCGCCTGCATCCCGATCCCCAGCGAGGCGATCATGCTCTTCGCCGGCTTCAGCGTCTCCAAAGGCGAACTGACCCTGCTGGAGATCGTCGTCGCCGGCGTCGCCGGCAACCTGGTCGGCTCCTGGATCGCCTACGCGGTCGGCTACTACGGTCGCCTCGACCTGCTGGAAAAGAACCGGTTGATCCACGTCAGCCCCAAGCACCTCAAATGGGCCGACGACTGGTTCGCCCGCTACGGCAACTGGACCGTCTTCTTCTCGCGGATGCTGCCGATCATCCGCACCTTCATCTCGCTGCCGGCCGGCGTCGCGAAAATGCCCTTCTGGCGCTTCAGCGCCTACACTCTGCTCGGCTCGATCCCCTGGGTGCTGGCGCTGGCGATCGTCGGCGAAAAGGTCGGCGAGAACTGGGAGGACTGGCGCCACAAGCTCGGCTACCTCGACTACGTGGTACTGGCGGCGATCGTCGTCGGCATCGCCTACCTGATCGTTCGCCGTCGCCGCGGCGGTGGTGGCGACGGCGAGCAGCCGGCCTCGCCCGAGGCCGCCCCCGAGCCGGCTGGCAGCGGCCGAGGCGCTTGAGCGGGACCCTGCCGGTCCGCCGCGCCGTCGCCCTCGGCATCGTCCAGGGCCCGGCCGAGCTGCTCCCCGTCTCCAGCTCCGCCCACCTCGTCCTGCTGCCCTGGCTGGCCGGCTGGGACTGGGAGGCGATCGACCCGGAGCTGCGCAAGAGCTTCGAGGTGGCGCTGCACGCCGGCGCCGCGGCGGCGCTGCTGATCGGCCAACGGCGGGTGATCGCCGAGGAGCTGCGCCAGTTCGAACGCCGCCGCGCCGCCGTCCTCGCCCTCTCATTTCTGCCGGCCGCCTTGGTCGGCTACGTCTTCGAGCGGCAGATCGAGCGCCGGCTCGGCGGGCCGCGGGCGACCGCGCTCGGGCTGCTCGCCGGCGCCGGGGCAATGCTCGCCGCCGACACACGGCCACAGGAGCGTGGCCGCGGCGACGCCACCCCGGTCGACGGCCTGGCCCTGGGAGTCGCCCAGGCGGCGGCGCTCGCCCCCGGCGTCTCCCGCAACGGCGCCACCCTCAGCGCCGCCCGCTGGCGCCGCTTCTCACGCGAGCAGGCGAACCTGCTCTCCCGCACTGTGGCGCTGCCGATCATCGTCGGCGCCAGCGGCCTCAAGGGCGTCCGTCTGGCCCGCCGCGGCACCTCGTCGGAGACGCGACGGGCGCTGGCAATCGGCGTCGGCGCCTCCTTCGCCTCGACCCTCGCCTCGCAGCGATTGATCGGCCTGGTCGAGCGCGACCGCGCCCTCTGGCCCTACGCGGCCTACCGAGCCGGGCTGGCCGCCGTAGTTCTTGCAAAGCTGCAGAGATCGTGAGCGACGCCTACGCAAAGGCCGGGGTCGACCAGAGCGCCGCCGACTCCGCGGTCGCCGGGCTGGTCAGGGCGCTCGGCGCGATCCAGCTCGGCCGGCCCTCGCGGCAGGTGCCGCTGCCCGGCCACTACGCCAGCGTGATCGCGCTCGACGAGAAGCTCGGCATCGCCCTCTCCACCGACGGGGTCGGCACCAAGCTGCTGATCGCCGAGGAGCTGGGGCGCTACGACACGGTCGGGATCGACTGCGTGGCGATGAACGTCAACGACGTGATCTGCGTCGGCGCCGAGCCGCTGGCGATGCTCGACTACATCGCCGTCGACCGGGCCGACCCGGAGATCTGCGAGCAGGTTGGGGTCGGCCTCGCCCGCGGCGCCGAGCTGGCCGGGATCGAGATCCCCGGCGGCGAGCTCGCCCAGCTCGGCTCGCTGGTCAGCAGCGTCGACGTCTCCGGTGCCTGCTTCGGCACCGTCGCCCTCGACGCGATCGTCGATGGCTCCGCCGTGGCCCCCGGCGACGTCGTCGTCGGCCTGCCCTCCAGCGGCGTGCACTCCAACGGCTACACGCTCGCCCGCTCGGCCCTGGCCGGGATCCCCCTCGACGATGAGCGGCTCGGCCGGCCGCTCGGCGACGTCCTGCTCGAGCCGACCGAGATCTACGTCAAGCCGATCCTCGAGCTGCTGCGCTCCGCGGTCGAGGTCCACGGGCTCGCCCACATCACCTCCGGCGGCCTCGGCAACCTGCTGCGCTTGGCGGCGACCGTCGACTACGAGATCGAGGCGCCGCTGCCGGTGCCGCCGATCTTCGCGCTGATCCAGGAGCGCGGCGGCGTCTCCGACGAGGAGATGTACGACGTCTTCAACATGGGCTGCGGCTTCTGCGTCGTCATCCCGGCAGCGGACGAAGCGACGGCGTTGAGCCTGCTTCGACGCCACTATCCGGCTGCTGCACGAATCGGCGGCGTCGTCGCCGGCGACGGGGCGGTTCGGCGAGCCTGAGGGCGACCCGGACCACGGTCGGGTCGAGCTGACTGCCGGCGGCTTCGCGCAGCATCTCCAACGCTCGCCGCTTCGAGGTCGGCAGCCGGTAGGGCCGCGGCGAGACCAGCGCGTCGAGGGTGTCGGCGACGGCGACGATGCGGGCGCCGAGCGGGATCTCGAAGCCGTGCAGGTTGGCCGGGTATCCACAGCCGTCGAAGCGCTCGTGGTGGTGGCGGACGATCGCCGCCAGCTCCGGGTCGCCGAGCGGCTCGACCATCCGGGCGCCGGCCTCGGGGTGGCGCTTGATCTCGACGTACTCGTCGCCGGAGAGCGAACCGGGCTTGTCGATGATCGCCGCCGGGGTGCTGATCTTGCCGATGTCGTGGAGGAGCGCCGCGCTGTGGATCTTGTTGACTGTTTGCGGGGCGAGGCCCAACTCGACCGCGATCGCCGCGGAGAAGGCGGCGACCCGGCGCGAGTGGCCGTGGGTGCGCGGGTGCCGTTCCTCGAGCCTCTGCACGAGCCGGCTCAGGTCGGTGCCAGCATCGCCGTAGCCAGCGACGCCGGCGCGGTCGCGCAGCATCGCCTGCTCTCTGGTTTTCGAGGATTGCTCCATCGTCGGTCCCCATCCCGGGCGCGGTTTCGCGCAGCTACCCGCGCAGCTTCCTGGGCTAACTACTCAATATTCGCTGAAACGCCTGCCGACTTAGGCGTATGTTCGATAGTCCCGGCGAAATCGGCCGCTCTTTGCGCTGGTTTGGCACCTTCTCGCCCGGCCGGGCACACGTGCAGGCCAGATCGGTGCGGCGGTGAACTTCTAATCGCAGGCGCCCATCATCTATAGAGATAGCTCCCGAAGCCGCATAACTTTCGCCGTCCCCGAATGAACTCACGCCCCACCAGCTCACAGATGATCGGCACCGTGCTCTCCGGCCGCTACCGGCTCGAGGCCAAGCTCGGCAGCGGTGGCATGTCGACGGTCTACCTGGCGCGCGACGAGACGCTCGATCGCGCCGTCGCGGTCAAGGTGATGCACCGCGAGATGTCCGAGCAGGCCGACCAGCTGGAGCGCTTCCGCCAGGAGGCGCGGGCGGTCGCGAAGCTCTCCCACCCCAACGTCGTCGCCGTGATCGACGCCGGCGAGGACGGCGGCCACCCCTACATAGTCTTCGAGTACGTCGAAGGGGAGACGCTGAAGCAGCGGATCGCCCGGATCGGTGCGCTCGACCCGCAGGAGGCGCTCGCCTACGCGATCGAGGTCGCCCGTGGGCTCACCGTCGCCCATGCCCGCAACATGGTCCACCGTGACATCAAGCCCCAGAACGTCCTGATCGACTCCGAGGGGCGCGCCAAGCTGACCGACTTCGGGATCTCCCGCCAGCTCGAGCAGGACGGGATGACCGCCACCGGACGCGTCCTCGGCACCACCGACTACGTCGCCCCCGAGCAGGCGATGGGCCACCCGGTCGACCCTCGCTCCGACGTCTACTCGCTCGGCGTCGTCCTCTACGAGATGCTGATCGGGCAGGTGCCGTTTCACGCCGACAGCCAGGTCGGCGTGGCGATGAAACACGTCAACGAAGAGCTGCCGGACGTGCAGGCCCGTCGTCCCGAGGTCTCGGCTGCGGCGGCGCTGGTGGTCGAGCGGGCAACCGCGAAGGAGCCGGCCGAGCGCTACCAGGACGTCGGCGAGATGATCGACGACCTCTCGACCGCGCTGGAGGTGGAGGCGGCGCGCGCCGGCTCGACCACGGGCGAGGCGACGACGGTGCTGGAGGCGGTGCCGCCGCCCAAACGCAAGCTCTCCAGCCGCGCCCGTCTCCCCTGGGCTGCCGTGCTGCTGCTCGCCCTCGTCGGCGGCGGCGCGATCGCCGCGGTGCTGCTGATCAGCAGCGGCGGCGGGGGCGGCGGGGCGCTGAAGGGCAAGGGCGAGAAGATCTCGATCTCCGAGGCGACCGACTACGACCCCCAGGGCGACGGCGAAGAGGACCCCGAAACGATCAGCTTCGCGGTCGACGGCAACCCGACCGGAACCGCCTGGAGCAGCGAGCACTACGACACCCCCACCTTCGCCGGCACCAAGACCGGCCCCGACCCCGGCGTCGGCCTCTACGTGACGACCAAGTCACCGGCCAAGCCGACCCAGATGGTGATCCGCACCCCCACCCCCGGCTGGGACGCCCAGATCTTCGCCGTCGCCTCGGGCCCGCCGGAAGAACTCTCTGAATGGGGCGAACCGGTCGGCGAGGTGACCGACGCCGCCCCCCTCGAAGAAGTCGAACTCCACCTCAGCACCCCCGCCAAGTACTTCCTGATCTGGTTCAACAAGGCAGCTCCGGCGCGGGACCAGGAAGGCCGCTACCAGGTGGAGGTCAGCGACGTGAAGCTGGTCGGCTGACCGCCTCCGCTTGGCCGACGACCTCGGCTAGTCGGCAGGAGACGAGCGTCCGCAGGCGCGCCGCCGCGATGCGGTCCACCCAGGCGTCGACCCGCCGGCCCTCGAAGCCCTGGGGCAGGGTCAGCTCGGGGAGGTAGGCCCTGCTGCCGGCGGCGGCGCGGACGTAGACCAGGTCGAAGAGCGCCTTTTCCGGCGTCGCCAGATAGCCGCTCCGATCGGAGCCCTCGTAGCCACCGAAGAGCTCCGGCGCAAGGTGATGGACCTCGAAGGCGCCGAGCGACGTCTCGATCAGCCGCGCCCGGTCGAGCGACGCGACCGAGACCCGCCGTGGGATCTGCTCGATCATCTCGTGGCGGGAGAGCGCCGACCAGAAGGAGACATAGGCCGGAAAGGGAGCCGTCAGGTAGGGCGCGAGCGCGAACGGCTCGAGCTCCCGGTCGAGCGCCCAGAAGCCCCGCCTCAGGTGGCGAACGAGCGAGGCCTCCTCGAGCGCGCGCAGGCGACGGCCTGCCGTCCCCTGTCCCGTCCGCCAGCGCGCCGCCGCCTCACGCGTCGTCACCACCGGGCGGCCCATCGCCAGCAGATCGCCGTATGCGGCCGCGGCCTTCACCGTGCCTCCTCCAGGCGCTCGGCCACGAAGGCCTGCATCTGTAACCAGGGCTCTTCGCCCTCATACAGTTCGACCACCTCGAGCTCGAGGAAAGGCAGAACCTGGTCGCGGAAGGCGGCGAAGGGGAGCTCCAGGGCCCGGTCGGCCGCTCGGGTCAGCAGGTCGGCTGCGAGGCCTCCGCGGTCGAGGTGCTGGCGGCGCAGGAGGAGATCGAGGTCGAAGACGTCTCTGGCCTGGGTCTCCGAGCGGCCCGCAAGCGCCCGCACCTTCTGCTCCAGCGCCGCCCCCTCCAGGTAGTGCTGAACGCTCGGCGGGCGGAGGGCGTATGGCGCGACGATGCGGCTGTCGACGGGCTCGAGGCGGAGGCATTGATCGCCATCTCGGTAGCTGAACTCGATCCGAGTGCGGACCAGCTCGGAATGCCCCGGCGCCTCGATCCCGAGCTTCCAGCGCTGCGTCGTCTCCGTCTGCTTCGGGTTGGAGGACTCGGCGACTGTGAGCCCAGCGGTGCGGAGGAGCGACTGCATCGGCATCGACGGGAAGATCGCCCCGACCTTTTCCGCCAGCCGCCAGCCGGGGATCCCAGCGACGTCGAGGTCCATGTCCTCCGAATAGCGGGCACTGCCGAAGAAGTAGCGGAGGTTGGCGCCGCCCTTGAGCACGTAGCGACTCTGGTCGACGCGTTTGGAGAGGACGTCGAGGAAAGCGATGTGGACGAGCTCGGCAACCTGGGCCCCGCTCAAGGCATCCATCCAGTTAAGACTACAGATTAAGAGCGTTTTCCGCCTCTAATTTGTTGTCTAGAACTCGTAGGCCAGTTCGCGCCTGTGTCTCTCCACCGCCAGCTTGACCAGGCGATCGCAGAGTTCGGGGTAGGCGACGCCGGTCGCATCGAAGAGCTTCGCGTAGACGCTGGTGTCGGTGAAGCCGGGCATGGTGTTGATCTCGTTGACGAGGATCTCGTCGCCGGGGCCGACGAAGAAGTCGCAGCGGGCGAGGCCGGAGCAGTTGGCGAGCTTGAAGACCTCGACGGCGAGGGCGCGGACGCGGGCGGTGAGGGACTCCTCGATCGGGGCCGGGACGCGGAGCTCCATGCCGCCCTCGGTGTACTTGGCCGCGAAGTCGTACCAGTCGGCATGGGCGACGATCTCGCCGGGGAGGGAGGCCTCGGGATCCTCGTTGCCCAGCACCGAGCACTCGACCTCGCGGCCGTCGGCGCCAGCCTCGACGATCACGCGGGGATCGTGGCGCAGGGCCAGCTCGACCGCCTCGTCGAGTTCGGAGAGGTCGGCGACGCGGGTGATGCCGACGCTGGAGCCGAGGCGCGAGGGCTTGACCCAGAGCGGCAGGCCGAGGCGCTGGCATTCGCCCCACCAGTCCGCCCCCTCGACAGCGACGAAGTCGACCTGGGGGACGCCGTGGTTGGCGAAGAGCCGCTTCAGGGTCAGCTTGTCCATGCAGATCGCCGAGGCGAGCACGTCAGAGCCGACGTAGGGGACGTCGAGCCACTCGAGCAGGCCCTGGACGCTGCCGTCCTCGCCGAAGGGCCCGTGCAGCGCCGGGAAGACCGCGTCGGCGTCGAGCAGGCCACCGCCCGGCGTCAGCGCCACCGGGCCGCCGGAAACGCTCCAGCGGCCCTCACGGGAGATCGTCACCTCGATCGCCTCGTGGCCGCCCGCGCGCAGGCCCCGCGCCACCGCCGCGCCGGAGCGCAGCGAGACGTCGTGCTCGGAGGAGCGGCCGCCGGCGAGGACCGCGACCCTCACGGTTCGCCTTCTTCTTCTTCTTCGGGTTCCGGCGCGACGGCGGCGCGCTTGCCGACCACGATCGTCACTTCGGCCTTCGGTTCCAGTTCGGTCCGCGGCGGCGGGAACTGGTTGAGCGCCCGGCCGACCTGGCTCGGCACTTCGGTTTCTTCTTCTTCGACCTTCGGCGTCAGCCCGGCGGCGCGCACCGCTTCGACCGCTTCGCCGCGCAGCTTGCCGATCACGTTCGGGACCGTCGCCTGTTCTTCGCCGGCGGAGACGACGATCGAGACGCCCGAGCCGCGTTCGACTTCGCGGCCGGCGCTCGGCGACTGGCGGATCACCTCGCCGGCCGGTCGCGAGCTTTCCTCTTCGCTGACGCTCGGGGTCAGGCCGCGGCCGCGGATCTGCTGCACGGCGACGCCACGCTGGGTGCCGACGACGATCGGCACCTTGGCCAGCTTCGGGCCGCTGGAGACGAACAGCGTCACCGTCGAGCCGTGGGTGGCGGTGTCGCCAGCCGAGGGTTCGGAATGGACGACGCTGCCGGCTTCGACGGAGCCGGAGTTGACGTTTTCGACCCGGGTTTCGAAGTCCGCCGCTTCGAGCTTTTCTTCGGCTTCTTCGCGACTCAGCCCGGCGGTTGCCGGCACCTGGCCGCTGCCCGGGCCGGAGCTGACCGTCAGGGTCACCGAGGGCTTCGAGCAGAAGAGGGTCAGGAAGGCGCAGTCTTCTTCGGCCTGCTTGGCAGGCGGCGAGGGCAGCGGGTCCTGCTCGAGGACTTCGTTCTGGGCGGCGCCGACGCGCTGCACGCGGTTGATGGCGCTGACGTTGAAGCCGTGCTGGTTGAGGAGTTCGATCGCCGCCGCTTCCTGGCTGCCCTGCACGTTCGGCACCGTGGTCGTCGTGTCGCGGGTCAGCAGCAGCCCGAGCACGACCCCGATCAGGATCGCCGCGGCGATCGCCAGGAACCAGCGCATGTTGCGCCGGCGCCGTGCCTCTTCGGGGTCCTCCCCCTCCTCGACCGGCTCGACCGGGACCGCCACCACCGGCGGCAGCGGCGCGAAGGCGGCGGTGTTGGTGCCGGCCGGGACCGGTTCCTTCAGCGCCGCGTCGAGGGCGGCGATGAAGGCGTCGGCGCTCTGGAAGCGCTGCCCGGGGTCCTTCTCCAGCGCTCGCATCACCACCGCGTCGAGCGCCGGGGAGACCTCCGGGTTGATCGAGCTGGGCCGCTGCGGCACCTGCGAGACCTGTTTCATCGCCACCGCGACGGCGCTCTCGGCCTCGAACGGGACCCGCCCGGTCAGCGCCTCGTAGAGGATCACCCCGATCGAGTAGAGATCCGAGACGGCTGTGACGTCGAGGCCCTGCGCCTGCTCGGGCGAGAGGTAGTGCGGCGTCCCCATCACCGAGCCGGTCTGGGTGATCTCGGAGATGCCGGCGCGGGCGATCCCGAAGTCGGTCACCACCGCCTGGCCGTCGGCGTCGACGATGACATTTTGCGGCTTGAGGTCGCGGTGGACGATGCCGCGTTTGTGGGCGAAGCGGGCCGCCTCCAGCACCTGGCGGATCAGCGGCACCGCTTCCTCGGGGCTGAGGCCGCGGTCGATCAGCTGCTTCAGCGTCGCCCCTTCGACGTACTGCATGGCGATGTAATAGGTGCCCTCGAACTCGCCGCGGTCGTAGACGGCAACGACGTTGGGGTGCTGCAGCCCCGCCGCCGCCTCGGCCTCGCGGCGGAAGCGCTCGACGAACTCGCGGTCCTGGGCGAAGCGCTTGTGCAGCACCTTGAGGGCGACCTGGCGCTGCAGATGCCCGTCCTCGGCCAGCCAGACGTCCGCCATGCCACCGCTGCCGAGCCGGTGCAGGACCCGGTATCGGCCGTCGACGACGCTCCCCTCGCTCACCTCGGACACTCGTGCCTCCTCATCGTCATTCGCCGTTCAAGATCGTTTCGGCGACGTCGCGGAAGATCGGCGCCGCGACGTCGTTGCCGAACTGTTCGGTGCACTCGACCGACGCCGCGATCGCGATCTTCGGTTCGTCGGCCGGCACGAAGCCCATGAACCAGGCCTGGTTCTCTTCTTCGCCGCCGCCGCAGGCCGCGTTGCCGGGGGTTTCCGCGGTACCGGTCTTGCCGGCCACGGCGACCCCCGGGATCGCCGCGTTGGTGCCGGTGCCTTCGCTGACCACGCCTTCCATCGCCGTGGTCAGCTCTTCGGCCGTCTCGGCGCTGACCGGCTGGCTGTACTCGGAGGGGTCGAGCCGTTCGACCACGCGGCCGTCGGGGTCGACGACGCGGTTCCAGATCTGCGGCTTCATCAGCTTGCCATGGTTAGCCACCGCGGCCGCCACCTCGGCGATCTGCAGCGGCGTCGCCAGCAGCCGCTCCTGGCCGATCGCCACCCGGGCCAGGTCGACAGGGTCGTCCTTGCTCAGCAGTTCGCGGTTTTCGCCGTAGACGCCGCTCGCTTCGACCTCGTCGGCGGGCAGGTCGATCGCCGGCTCCGAGCCGAAGCCGAACTTCTGCATCGTTTCGAACAGCGCGTCCTGGCCGACCTGCTGGCCGAGCTGCCCGAACCAGGTGTTGACCGAGTTGGTCAGCGCCATGTCGAGGGAGATCGGCCCGAAGTTCTCGTTGAAGTCGTTGTTGAGTTCGTGGCCTTCGTCGATGATCGTCCCCGGCGCGTCGATCGTCGTTTCCGGGGTGATCGTGCCGCTCTCCAGACCCGCCGCGGCGGTGACCACCTTGAAGGTGGAGCCCGGCGGGTAGAGCCCTTGCGTGGCCCGGTTCAGCAGCGGCGTTTCGATTTCGTTGCGGTTGAGCCGGGAGAGTTCGTAGGGGATCCGGTTCGGGTCGTAGGACCGGTTCGAGGCCATCACCCTGATCTTGCCGGTGCTCGGTTCGATCGCGACGACGGCGCCGAAGCCCTGTTCTTCGAGGTCGGCGAGGGCGACCCGCTGCGCTTCCGGGTCGATGTTGGTGACGATGTCGTTGCCTTCGCGGTTGCGGCCGGTGATTTCGTCGAGGATCGAGCCGAATTCGGATTCTTCGCCGATCAGCTGGTCGTTGTGGAACTGCTCGAACTCGCTGTCGCCCTGACGCACGAAGCTGTAGCCGATCGGGTGGCCGAACAGGGAGCCTTCGGGGTAGCGGCGCACGAAGCGCAGCGAGTCGCCGTGGCCCTTGCCGACCGACTTGGCGATCACGGTGCCGTCGGCGGCGAGGATGCGCCCGCGGCGGATCTGTTGCTGCTCCAGCAGGGGCCGCTTGTTCGCTTCCTTTTCCTTCAGCGCCTTGGCGTCGAAGACCGACCAGTAGGACGTGAAGCCGACCAGGACGCCGAAGAGGACGACGATGAAGGCGAACAATTTGACGATTTGGCGGTTCACGCGTTCCCCAGCGCCAGGGCGCGACCGGCCGGTTCAGCGGCCTCGCGGCGGGCCCGGTCGGAGATCAGCAGCAGCAGCGCCAGCAGCACGAAGTTGGCGACGATCGAGCTGCCGCCGTAGCTGATGAAGGGCAGGGTGACGCCGGTCAGCGGGATCACCCTGGTGACGCCGCCGACGATCACGAAGGCCTGGATCGAGAAGACCGCGGTCAGCCCGGTCGCCAGCAGCTTCGAGAAGCCGTCGCTGGCGAGCAGCGCCACCTTGAAGCCACGCGCCGCGATCAGCAGGTAGATGAGGATCACCCCGCAGGCGCCGAACAGGCCGGTCTCGTTGACGATCAGGGAATAGATCGTGTCCGTCTGGGCCGCCGGCAGCAGCGCGTTGTTGGTGCCGGGGATCGTGATCAGCGCCTCTCCGAAGCCTTTGCCGAAGAGGCCGCCGTCGGCCTGGGAGAAGATCGATTGGAGGATCTGGTAGCCGCTGCCGGTCGGGTCGTGGTAGGGGTTGAGCCAGATCTCGACCCGCTCGTGGACGTGCGGCACCGTGCTCGCGAAGAACCAGGCGCCGACCACGAACATCGCCATCCCGATCACCACGAAGGAGAACCGCCCGGTCGCCACATAGAGCAGGGCCAGGAAGGCGGCGAAGAACATCAGCGAGCTGCCGAGGTCGCGGATGAAGACGAGCATGAACATCGATGCGCCCCAGACGACCAGCATCGGCCCGAAGTGCTTGAGCGGCGGCAGCGTCACCCCCAGCACCCGACGGGCGCCGACGATCAGCACCTCGCGCCGCTCGCGCAGGTAGCTGGCCAGGAAGATGACGATCGCGATCTTCGAGAACTCGGCCGGCTGGAAGGCGAGCGGGCCGATCTTGACGCCCAGGTAGGCGCCGTTGACCTGCTGGCCGATCCCCGGCAGCCGCGGCGCCAGCAGCAGCAGCAGGCCGGCCGCTGCGATCGTATACCGGTAGCGCTCGAGCAGCTCGTAGTCGCGCAGGAACTGGATCGTCAGCACGAAGAGGACGAGGCCGAGCACGAACCAGTTGGCCTGGTCACGGGCCAGGTTTTCGTCGATCCGGTAGATCATCACCAGCCCGAAGGCAGTCAGCAGCGCCATCAGCGGGAACAGGTACGGGTCGGCGTTGGGCAGCCGGAAGCGCAGGTAGATGTGGGTGAGGAGGCAGGCGGCGAAGAAGTAGGCGCCGTAGATCAGGCTGAGGTTGCCGAGCCGCGCGTTCTCCTGGTCGAAGACCGCGACGAAGCCGGCGGTGAGGAGGAGCGCAACCGGGATCAGGGCGGCGAGCTCGCGGTTGCGGGCTGCGGTCAAGGACCCCCCTGCGACTGGGTCTGCGGGGACTGGCTGGCCTGGATGTCTTCGATCAGCGAGACCGCGTCCGAGCGCGAGCGCAGGTCGTGGCCGGTGACGGCGTCCTGGCGGCGGGCCGGCAGCGCGGTGGTCTGGACCGCGATCGCGTAGCGCTCGTCGTAGAGCTTGACGCCGAAGGGCAGCTCGTAGGGCAGGCCGCGGTAGAGGGCGACCCGGCCGGCGGAGTCGGTGCCGAGGAACCAGACCTGGCGGTTGCCGTACCAGGCCCCGAAGCAGATCGCGCCGATCACGGCCAGCGCCGCGGCGACCTTGGCGAAGCTGCGCAGGCGCCCGTGGCCGGGCTTGGCGGCCTGCTCCTCTCGGCGCTGGCGGGCGGCCTCGGCGGCGGCACGGCGGCGCACCTCGGTGCCGGTCAGCCCCGCCTCCTCGGCGCTGGCGCCGATCAGCGTCGCTCCCTCCGGGTTGCCTTTGGCGGGCGCCGCCGCGTCCTCGAGCTTGAAGGCGATCACGGTGATGTTGTCGCGGCCGCCGGCCCGGTTGGCTTCGTCGACCAGGGCCCGCACCGCCGCCTCCATCGAGGTCGCCCGGCCCAGCAGCCGCGCCACGTGCTCGTCATCGAGCATCGTCGTCAGCCCGTCCGAGCAGATCAGGAAGACGTCGCCGCCCTGCGCCGGCACCGTCTGCACGTCGACCTCGACCTCGGGTTCGGGGCCGAGCGCGCGGGTGATGATCGAGCGCTGTGGGTGTTCCTCGGCCTGGGCGTCGGTCAGCTGTCCCTTGCGCCGCATCTCCTCGACCAGCGAGTGGTCACGAGTGAGGCGCTCCAACTTGCCGCCGCGCAGCCGGTAGGCGCGGCTGTCGCCGACGTGGCCGATCGCCACCTCCTCCGCTCCCGGGTCGACGATCGCCGCCGTCACCGTCGTCCCCATCCCGGCCAGCGAGGGGTCGGAGAGGGCGAGCTCGTGGACGCGCCGGTTGGCGGCTTCGATCGTCTCCCGCAGCACCTGCTCGGGCGGCGCCTGCGGCAGCTCCACGGCAAAGGTCTCGGCGGCGGTCTTCGAGGCGACCTCGCCAGCCTGGGCGCCGCCCATCCCGTCGGCGACCACGAACAGCGGCGCCTGGGTGAAGAGCGAGTCCTCGTTGGCGCTGCGCTGGCGCCCGGTGTCGGTGCGGAAGGCCTGGTCCTCGATCCGCAGCATCAGCTCCCCCCCGCCTCGAAGCGGAACTCGGTGTCGCCGATCTGGACCGTGTCGCCGTCGACCAGCTCCGCCTCGCCGACCAGGCTGGCGCCGTTCAGCAGGGTGCCGTTGGTCGAGCTCATGTCCTCGACGTAGAAGCGGCCGCCGCGCGAGAAGAGGCGGGCGTGCAGGCCGGAGGCGTAGCGGTCCTCGATCTGCACGTCGGCTTCCTTGGAGCGGCCGATCGAGAGGCCGCCGATCAGGTCGAAGCGCTCGTCGCGTTGCAGACCGCCGCCGCGCTCGGCGATCAGCCAGGCGTCGACCGTGCGCGGCGCTTCCGAGAAAGCAGGGACGGCGTGGAACCCGGTCGCGTCGGGGGCGGGCGAGACCGTCCGGCGCAGGTCCTTCATGGCGCTGCGGGCGATCACCAGCAGGAACAGGTAGAGGACGGCCAGGAAGCCGAATTTGAGGGCTACTGAGATCGGGTCGTAGGCCACGCGCCTGGCACCTTACGGCCAGCGGCCGTCACTGCTCGATGTCGAACCTGAAGGTCGTGGTGCCCACGGTCACCTCGTCGCCGGGGCTGAGCCTGGTCGAGGCGACGCGGCGGCCGTTCACCTTGATCCCGTTGGTCGAGCCGAGGTCGGCGATCTGCCAGTCGCCGGACTCCGCCCGCCGCAGCTCGGCGTGGCGGCGGGAGACGTTGGGATCGGAGAGCACGCACTCGACCGACTTGGAGCGACCGATCGTCGCCCGCGGACCGTCGAGGACGTAGCGACGGTCGTCGAGCGAGACCACGGCGCGGGTCGAAACCAGCGCCCCGACCGCCTCCTCGGGCCGCTTCGGGCGGCTGCGGTCGCGCTCGCGGACCGCCGAGTAGACCATCGTGTGGCCTTCCTCGCCCTGCTGCGGGCTCTCCCCCTCGTGCGCCGGCGGCTTCACCAGCCGGGTCTGGATCCCGAACTCGCCGAGCCGCAGCCGCTCGTCGGTGTCGAACTCGACCGCCGGCCGGGTCAGCAGGTCGTAGTTGCGCCGCCGCGCGTGCTCCAGCAGGTAACCGGACAGCTCCTGCTCGAGCGAGCGCTCGTAGCCTTCGAGCTTGGCCCGGTCCTGCTTGCTGAGGTAGACCGTGTACTCGTTGGGGACGTAGACGCGGGCGACCGAGGCGGTCTTGTGGGCGTCCATTTCCTTCGCCAGTTTGCGGGCGAGTTCGACCGGCTGCACCTCGGAGCTGAAGGCGCGGCTGAAGACGCCCTCGACGAGGCCTTCGATGCGGGACTCGAGGTTGCGTAGAAGGCCGATCTTGTCTCTCCTTGAAACGAGGGGTGGACCGGTCTCCGCGAGCGGCAGGACCGGCTGAAAATCTTACGGAAGCAGGACCCCGTGGCCGGCGACGAGCCAGAGCCCGAGCGCGGCGGCCAGCGCGGCGGCGCCCAAGCGGGGCGCGAGATGGCGGCTCGGCGGCGCCCGATGGTCGGCGAGCGTTTCCAGCGAATCCTCGATCGTCGTCCCCAGTTCCTCGAGCGTGGGACGGCGCTGGGGACGCGCCTCCAGGCAGGCGTCGACCATGTCGGCGAGCTCGCGCGGCAGGTCGGGGCGCAGCCTGCGCAGCGGGCGAGGACGGCTGCCGATCGCCCGCGCCGTGGCGGCGGGGGTCGAGCGGCGGTTGGGGTTCTCGCCGCTCCAGCACTCGTAGAGCACCAGCGCCAGCGAGTAGACGTCGGCCTCGGGGCCGGCCGGCCGGCCCTCGGCCTGCTCGGGCGACATGTAGGCAAGGGTGCCGACGACGTCGCCGATCGCGGTCAGCGGCGCCTCGTCGGCGAGGCGGGCAACGCCGAAGTCCATCAGCTTGGCGCGCGGCTCGCCTTCGGTGATCTGCACGTTCTGGGGCTTGATGTCGCGGTGGACGACGCCGCGCGAGTGGGCGTGGTCGAGCGCCTCGCAAAGGTCGGCGCCGATCTCGCCGATTTCCCGGTCGCTGAGCTCGCCTTCGGCGTCGAGCCGCTCCAGGGTCGCTCCCTCGACCAGCTCGGTAACGAGCAGGGCGTTGCCATCCTCCTCCCCCATCTCATAGAGGGTGACGATGCCCGGGTGGTTGAGCCGGGCCGCCGCCTGCGCCTCGCGCAGGACCCGCCTGCCGGCCTCGCCGCGCTGCTCGATCGCCTTCACCGCGACAGGCCGCTCGAGGCGCCCGTCCCAGGCCTCGTAGACAACGCCAAAGCCGCCGCTACCGATGCGACGCTCGATCAGGAAGCGATTGAGGACCAGCGAGCCGACCAATGCACTTCCGGGGTTCGCCGCGAATCCGCTTCCTCCTGCGACATACTCCCTGCTTCTTGGAGGATTCGCAGCCAGCCAGGACGCGTCGACGTACGCGCCCGCCCCGACGTCCAGAACGCCAGCAGATCATGCTCCGGCGTGGCCTTGCGCTCGGCGGAGGGCTGGTCGTCCTGATCGTGCTCGTGCTCGGGATCAAGGGTTGCCTCGACGCCCGCGCCAACCGCGAGCTCAGCGACTACGCCCGCAACGTCACCCAGATCGTCGAAGAGACCAAGCAGACGAGCAAGGGGTTCTTCGGCAAGCTGGCCGACCCCGGCTCGCTCTCGGTGACCGAGTTCGTCGCCGAGGTCAACGCCGACCGCAGCGCCATGGACAACTACCGCACCCGGGTCGAAGGCCTGAGCACTCCCGGTGACATGAGCCACGCCCAGAACGCGCTCGAACTGGTCTACGAGCTGCGCGCCAGCGCCATGGACGAAATCGCCGAACAGATGAGCACCGCACTCGGCGACGCCGGCAGCGCCAAGGCCACCGCCGTGATCGCCAAAGAAATGCGGACGCTGCTGGCCGCCGACACCCTTTACGCCGCGGTCGTGCGGCCGGAAATCAACCACGTCCTGGAAAGCAACGGAATCAGCGACAGCGACGTCCCGAAGAGCGTCTTCCTGCCGGAAGGCACCAAGTGGCTCGACGAAAGCGCCGTCGCCTCGGCGCTCGGCAGCATCACCGGCTCCAGCACCGGCGAAGCGAGCCCCGGCGTCCACGGGCTCGGCCTGCTCGGGGTCAGCATCAACGGAACCGAACTCACCGAAGGCCTGACCACCAGCGTCTCCGCCGAAGAAACGCCGGAAGTCGAAGTGGAAGTGCAGAATCAGGGCGAATCGACCGAGAACGGGATCAGCGTCTCGGTCACCGTCGAAGGCGGCACGGCGGTCGAAGGCAGCATCAGCACGATCGAAGCCGGCGAAACCGCCACCGCGACGATCCCCCTGACGCCGGCGCCGAGCGGCGAAGTCGCGCTGGAAATCAACGTCGACACGGTCCCCGGCGAGGAAGTCTCGACCAACAACGAAGGCACCTTCACGGTCGCCTTCGAATAGGTGGCCGTCCGGTGAGCGCCGTGCGGATCGCCTATCTCGGCCCAGCGGGCACCTTCACCGAGGACGCCCTGCGCGAGGTGGCGAGCGGCGAGTTCGAGCCGCTGCGGACCGAGACGATCCACGACGCGATCCTCGCCGTCGAGCACGGTGAGGCCGAGCGGGCGCTGGTCCCGTTCGAGAACTCGATCGAGGGCTCGGTCCGCCCCGCTCTCGACGCGCTCGCCTTCGACGCCACCGGGGTGACGATCGTCGGCGAGTACGACTACGGCGTCCATGTCCACCTGATCGCCCGCGAGGAGATCGAGCTGGGGGCGGTCGAGGCGGTGCTCTCGCACGCCCAGCCGCTCGCCCAGTGCGCCCGCTTCCTGCGCGAGGAGCTGCCCGAGGTCGAACGTCGCAGCGTCAGCAGCACCGCGGCGGCGGTGCGGATGGTGAGCGAGTCGGTGCGGCCCTGGGCGGCGCTCGGCACCCGCGTCGCCGCCGAGCTCTACGGCTGCCAGGTGCTGCGCGAGGACGTCGAGGACGAGGCCGGCAACACGACCCGCTTCGTCTGGATCGCCCCCCAGGGCACCGAGGCGGAGGGCACCGGGCCATGGAAGACGTCGCTGGTCTTCTCCGAGCTCGGCGCCGATCACCCGGGCGCCCTGGTCGACGCCCTGCACGAGTTCTCCTCGCGGGAGATCAACCTGACCCGGATCGAGTCGCGCCCGCTGCGGCAAGGCCTTGGGCGCTACATGTTCTTCGTCGACCTCGAGGGAGCGGCCTCCGCGGAGCCCGTCGCCGAGGCGATCGCGGAGCTTCGCGGGAAGGCCGAGTCGGTCCGAATTCTCGGCTCCTATCCCCTTTCCTGAAGGGCAGGCTGCTCCTCCCCCTACAATCTGCGCAGCCATGGCACGCGTCTTGGTACTCAATGCGACGTATGAGCCGATCAACGTCTGCACGCTGAGACGCGCCGCTGTGCTGCTGTTGAAGGAGAAAGCCGAGCTGCTCGAGCAGAAGCAGGGCGCCCTGCACTCGGAGCGGATGACGATGGAGCGCCCCGACGTGATTCGTCTCGTCAACTACGTGCGGATCCCCCGCGAGGCCCACCGCCGCAAGATCACCCGCCGCGCCGTGCTCGCCCGCGACTCCTGGACCTGCCAGTACTGCGGCTCGACCAAGTCCGGCCTCACCGTCGACCACGTCATCCCCCGCTCCCGCGGCGGCAAGTCCGTCTGGGAGAACATCGTCGCCGCCTGCGCCTCCTGCAACCGCCGCAAGGGCAACCGTCTGCCCCGCGAGATCCACATGCACCCGAAGAACTCCCCGAAGGCGCCGGAGCCGACGGTCTTCATCCAGGTGGCTAGCCCGAAGATCCCGGCGAACTGGCAGCAGTACTTACCGCAGGCGGCTTGAGAAGCCGGATTGGCGAACCGCTCTGTCGGCCTGCAGAGCCAAGAAGCGTTAGCTTGAGACCAACCACACAGGAGGTTTCAAGTGATTGGGAAGTGCCTATCTATTCTCGGTATCGCCATTCTCGGCAGCCTCGCGGCGAGCGGTAGCGCCCTCGCTGCTCAGTTCAAAGCCGCGGTGGCACCCGTCAACTACATCGGCACCACGCCGGTCGCGACGCCGGTGGTCTTCAGCACCAGCGCCGGGACCGGGACGTGCGCGATTACGGAATTCAAAGGTTCGAACAACGCCGCCAGCGCGACGGCGGAAATGCCCCTCGCTTTTGGCGCCGGCAACTGCGTCAACTTCGGCGAAATCAACAAATCGATCCTGGCCAACGGCTGCAGCTTCAAATTCACGATCGGCGCCCTGATCTCGGAAGGAACGATCGAAGTCGTCTGCGCCGCGGGGAAAAAAATCGAAATCCAGAAGAAAGAATGCACGGTCTCGATCGGAGCACAAAAACCCCTGGGCAACGTCAGCTACAAAAACTCGGTCGCGAACGGAAAGAAAATCTTCGAACCCACCTTCGAAATCAAAACCGGGCTCAACTACACCGTCACGGGAGCGAAATGCGGGACGGCAGAAGGCGGCTACACGAACGGGGGCATCACCGGTACTCCCCGTATCGCCGGTGAAGACCCGGCCAAAAAAGCACTCCAAGACGTCTGGGTCGAATAGCTCCGACCCCTGCCGAGGTCGGCTGGTGCGGGCGAGCCTTACTCGCCCGCACCGTCGGCTGCGGGCTCGGGCAGCTCGTCCTGCCCCGGCTCCTCCACCGGCGCCTCGCTCTCGGATTCGACCACCAGCGCCACGGCGCTGACCAGGTCGTCCTCCTTGATGTTCATCACTTTCACGCCCTGGGTGGCGCGGCCCATCTGCGAGATGCCGCTGACGGAAGTGCGCTGGACCATGCCGTTCTGGGAGATGAAGAGCAGCTCCTGGTGCTCGCCGACGATCAGCGCACCGGCCAGGCCACCCTTCTTCTCGGTCAGCTTGGCGGTGAGGACGCCTTTGGTGCCGCGACCCTTGACCGGGTACTCGGAGACCGGAGTCCGTTTGCCGTAGCCGTTCTCGGTGACGACGAACAGTTCGGTGTCGTTGCGGGCGATGTCCATCGAGAGCACCCGGTTGTCCTTGCCGGCGACGTTCATGCCTTTGATGCCGCTGGTGTCGCGGCCCATCGGCCGCACCAGCCCCTCGGAGAAGCGCGAGGCGTGGCCGGAGTGGGAGACCATGAGGATGTCGTCTTCGCCCGAGGTGAGCCGGACCTGGACAAGCTCATCGCCCTCGCGGACCTTGATCGCGATGATCCCGTCGGCGCGGATCGGAGTGTTGTAGGCGAGGAACTCGGTCTTCTTGATCAGCCCTTTCGCGGTCGCGAAGGCGAGGTACTTGTTCTCCTTGAAGTCCCGGGTCGGGATCACCGCCATCACCTTCTCGCCTTCGCGCAGCGGCAGCAGGTTGTTCAGCGAGCTGCCTTTGGCGTTTCGCGATCCCTCCGGCAGCTCGTAGACCTTGAGCCGATAGACCTTGCCGCGGTTGGTGAAGAACAGCAGGTAGTCATGGGTCGAGGAGATGTGGAGGTGGGCGATGTAGTCGTCGTCTTTGAGGTTCATCCCCATCACGCCGACGCCGCCACGATGCTGCTGGCGATAGGTGGCCAGTGGCAGCCGCTTCACGTAACCGGAGGCGGTCAGCGAGATCACCATCTGCTGGTCGGCGATCATGTCCTCGATGCCGACGTCGCCCTCGAAGTGGGCCAGCTCGGTGCGCCGCTCGTCGCCGTAGGCCTCGACGACTTCGGCCAGCTCCTCCTTGACCAGCGCCATCACCCGCGCCTCGTCGCCGAGGATCGCCCGCAGTTCGCCGATCCGCTCCATCAGGTCGGCGTGCTCGGCCCGGACTTTGTCGGCCTCGAGCGCGGTGAGGCGCTGCAGGCGCATGTCGAGGATCGCCTGGGCCTGCTCGCGCGAGAGCTCGAACTGCGACATCAGGCCGTCGCGGGCGGCGTCGGGATCGCTCGAGGCGCGGATCAGTTTGATCACCGCGTCGAGGTTGTCGAGCGCGACCAGCAGCCCCTCGAGGATGTGGGCGCGTGCCTCGGCCCGGCGCAGTTCGTACTGGGTGCGCCGAGTGACGACCTCGCGCTGGTGCTCGACGTAGTGGTGGATCAGCTCGCGCAGGCTGAGCGTTTTCGGCACCCCGTCGACAAGCGCCACCATGTTGGCGCCGAAGGTCGTCTGCATCGAGGTTTTCTTGTAGAGGTTGTTGAGCACGACCTTCGCCGGCGGGCCGCCGCGCTTCAGCTCGATGACCAGGCGCATGCCGGAGCCGTCGGACTCGTCACGCAGGTCGGAGATCCCCTCTAGTTTCTTGTCGCGCACGAGGTCGGCGATCTTGGTGACCAGGCCACCGTCGCCGAGCTTCTTCACGGTGAACGGCAGCTCGGTGACGATGATCGCCTCCTTGCCCCCCTTCAGCGGCTCGACGTGGGCGCGGGCGCGGACCTTGATGCTGCCGCGGCCGGAGGCGTAGGCGTCGCGAATCCCCTCGCGGCTCATGATCCCGCCGCCCGGGAAGTCCGGGCCCTTGATGTGCTCCATCAGCCCGGCCATGTCGATCTCCGGGTCGTCGATGTAGGCGGCGACCGCGGCGCCGACCTCGCGCAGGTTGTGCGGCGGGATGTTGGTCGCCATCCCGACCGCGATCCCGGAGGTGCCATTGACCAGCAGGTTCGGGAAGCGCGCCGGCAGCACCAGCGGCTCCTGCGTCGATTCGTCGTAGTTGGGGCCGAAGTCGACGGTGTCGGCATCGATGTCGCGCAGCAGCTCGGTGGCGAGACGGGTCAGCCGTGCCTCGGTGTACCGCATCGCGGCGGCGGGGTCGTCGTCGATCGACCCAAAGTTGCCCTGGCCGTCGACCAGCATGTAGCGCAGCGAGAAGTCCTGCGCCATCCGCACCAGCGTGTCGTAGATCGCCGAGTCGCCGTGCGGGTGGTACTTACCCATGACCTCGCCGACGATGAAGGCGCACTTGCGGTAGGCGCGGGTCGGCTGCAGGCCAACGTCGTGCATCGCGTAGAGCACCCGGCGGTGGACCGGCTTGAGGCCGTCGCGGACGTCCGGCAGCGCCCGACCAACGATCACGCTCATCGCGTAATCGAGGTACGACGAGCGCATCTCCTTCTCGAGCTCGCGCTCCTCGATACGACCGGTCAAAGCATCAAGCGCCATCAGCTGAGACTCCTGCAAACCTGCGCATCTCGCTTGGTTTTCGAAGTCTCAGACATCTAGGAACCTCACCTCTTTCGCATGGTTCTCGATGAATTCGCGCCTGGGGAGCACCTGGTCGCCCATCAGCATCGAAAAGATCTGGTCGGCGGCGGTGGCGTCTTCCAAGGTCACCCGGGCCAGGGTGCGGCTGGCGGGATCCATCGTCGTCTCGCGCAGCTGTTCGGCGTTCATCTCCCCCAGTCCCTTGAAGCGGGTCAGCTGCACGCCGTGCCGGGCCAGCTCGAGCACCGCGCCTCGCAGCGCCTGGAAGGAGAGGGCGACGTTGTTGCGCCCGCCGAAGCGAACCTTGAACGGCGGCCGGCCGACCTGTTTGAGCAGCGCCTCGTGAACCTCGACGAACTTGCGGTAGTCATGGTGTGAGAACAGCGCCGCCGGCAGCCGGTGGGTGCGGGCGAGGCCGCTGTTGCGCTCGATCGCCTTGACGACTACCAGCTCGCCGGAGCTCTCCAGCACCTCGGTGTCGAAGGCGCCGCTCTCATCGGTCTCGCCGCGCAGCAGCTCGGCGGCGGCGTCAACCGACGCCACTCCCTCGTCGAGCAGGTTCGACTCCTCCAGGAAGCGCACCGCCTCGTGGCCGAACTCGGCCTGCAGCGACGAGCCCCAGCCCTCGTACTCCTTCGAGCGGCGCACGTATGCCTGCCAGCGACTGGAGGTCAGTTTCTTGACGTCGCCGAGCGCGTCCTCGAGCTCGAAGTCCTCGAGCTTGTCGCGGAGGAGCAGCTCCTCGAGTTCGGACTCCCGCTCCAGGTAGGTCTCCTGGTTGCCCTGTTTGACGCGGTAGAGCGGCGGTTTGGCGATGTAGACGTACCCCGCGTCGATCAGCTCCGGCATCTGCCGGTAGAGGAAGGTGAGGACCAGGGTGCGGATGTGGGCCCCGTCGACGTCGGCGTCGGTTGCCATGACGATTTTGTGGTACCTGGCGTCCTCGAGGTTGAACTCGTCGTGGACGCCGGTGCCGATCGCCGTGATCAGCGCCTGGATCTCGTTGTTGGCCAGCACCTTGTCGATGCGGCTCTTCTCGACGTTGATGATCTTGCCGCGCAGCGGCAGCACAGCCTGCGTCGAGCGGTCGCGCGCCTGCTTAGCCGAGCCGCCGGCGGAATCGCCCTCGACCACGAAGATCTCAGCCAGGCTCGGGTCCTTGACCGTGCAGTCGGCGAGCTTGCCCGGCAGGGTCGAGTTCTCCAACGCCGACTTGCGTCGGGTCAGGTCGCGGGCCTTGCGCGCAGCGTCGCGGGCGCGGGCGGCCTCGACCGCCTTGCTGATGATTCGGCGGGCGTCGCTGGGGTTCTCCTCGAGGTACTCGCCCAGCTTGCGGTTGACCGTCTCCTCCACCAAGCCTTTGACGGGCGGGTTGCCGAGTTTGGTCTTGGTCTGCCCCTCGAACTGGGGGTCGTGAAGCTTCACCGAGATGACCGCGGTCAGTCCCTCGCGGACGTCCTCGCCGGCGAGGTTGTCGTCTTTTTCTTTCAACAGGCCTTTGTTGCGCGCGTAGGCGTTCAACGTCCGCGTCAAGGCGGCCCGGAAGCCGGAGAGGTGCGTGCCTCCCTCGTGGGTATTGATGTTGTTGGCGAAGCTGAAGATCGACTCCTGGTAGGAGGCGTTCCACTGCATCGCGACTTCGACTTCGCCGGCGTCGTCGTCGTCGCCCTCGAAGAAGATCACCTTGCGGTGCAGCTCATCCTTGTTGCCGTTGAGATGGCGGACGAAGTCCTCGATGCCGCCCTCGTACTGGAAGCTGACGCTGTTGGTCGCGCCGCGCTCGTCGATCAGCTCGATCTTCAGGCCACGGGTCAGGAAGGCGGTCTCGCGCAGACGCTCGGCCAGCGTCTGGAAGTCGAACTCGATCTCTTCGAAGATCTCGAGGTCGGGCAGGAAGGTGATCGTGGTGCCGTGCTCCTTGGTCTCCTCCCCCGCCGTCAGGTCGGTCTGGGGCTTGCCACGCTCGTAGTCCTGCGACCAGACATGGCCGTCGCGGCGGATCTCCAGGTGCAGACGCTCCGAGAGCGCGTTGACGACCGAGACGCCGACGCCGTGCAGGCCGCCGGAAACCTTGTAGCCGCCGCCATCCCCGAACTTGCCGCCGGCGTGAAGCACGGTGAGCACGACCTCGGCCGCCGGCCGACCCTCTTTCTCCATCGTCTCGACGGGGATCCCACGGCCGTCGTCGACGACGCTGCAGCTGTTGTCTGGGTGGAGGACGACGCGAACGCTGTCGCAGTGCCCGGCCAGTGCCTCGTCGACGGAGTTGTCGACGATCTCATAGACGAGATGGTGCAGACCGCGGGGACCGGTCGAGCCGATGTACATCCCAGGGCGCTTGCGCACCGCTTCGAGGCCCTCGAGGACGGTGATGTCTTTGGCCCCATACGACTCGCCGCCGGTCTCGCCTTTGGCTTTCTTCTCAGACAACTAGTTCCTTCCTATCGACACAGAAAACCCCGCCGCATGGAGCCGGACTCCACGCAGGTCGGGGCGCGAAACGGGTTGCCATAAGAATACCAGTCGAGCGCTGCGGAAGATCTTGATAGACGGGGATATTTGCCTGCAAATCGTGCATAAACCGCACCTAGTTCCGAGCGTTTCTCAAACGGAATCGGAGGGCCTCGGGAGCGAGCTCACCCAGTTGCTCCCGTAAACGCTCGAGAAGCTGCGTCTGCATCAGGTCGAGCTCCTGCACCCAGACCGCCTCGGCGCACTCGATGGTGAGGGTCCCGGACCGCTCCGAGACCGGCTCGGCGACGGCGGCGAGCTGCTCCCCCACCGCCTCCAGCCAGGCGGCCTGGACGGCCGCCAGCCCAGTTCGCGGCGCCGCCCGCTCACGGGCGAGGCGGAAGGCCGAGGCGGCGGGACGGGGAGAGCGGCGGTGGCTCATGCCGCCAACGCGTCCCGCTCTTGAGGAGGTGGCATTCGCACAACCGTGGCCAGCGCCTCTTCCGGCAGCGACTCCTCGTCGGCGGCGGTGATGAGAGATTGGCCACCGTCAGCGAGGCGTCGCACCAGACGGGCCCGGCGACCCGGGTCGAGCTCGCTCATCACGTCATCGAGCAAGAGCAGTGGCGTCACCCGGCGGGCCGCCAGGAGGACCTCGCGCTCGGCGAAGATCAGCGCCAGCAGGCCCGCCCGCTGTTGGCCCTGCGACCCGTAGCGGCGCAGCGAGCGCCCCGCCGCCTCCACCTTCAACTCGTCGAGGTGCGGGCCCCAGGAGCTGCGGCCGAGCTGAAGGTCCTGGTTGCGGCGCTCCCCCAGGCCGATCCGGATCTCCTCCGCCGACCCGCCGGCCCGCGGGGCGTACACCAGCGTCGCTCCCCCCTCGAGACCAAGTTCGGCAGCGGCTTCGGCGAACGGGTTGCTCAACTCGGCCACAGCCTCGCCGCGTGCGGCGACGAGCGTTGCGGCCGTCTCAGCCACGGTCGCGTCCCAGACGTCGAGCTGCGCCGGATCGCCGGAGCCGGCCGCGATCCTCGCCAGCAGAGCGTTGCGCTGGGCCAGGGCCTGCCCGAAGCGTTTGCGCAACCCCGACCGCGCCGGCCAACGCGCGGCGAGGAAGCCGTCCAGGTGCGCGCGACGCTCGCCGGGAGGGCCCTTGATCAGCGAGAGCCGATCGGGAGCGAAGACGGCTACCGGCGGCCGGCTGCGGGCGATCGTCGCCGGATCGGCCGGGTTGCCGTCGAGCAGGTGGCGGCGGCCCTCGCCGCGGCTGACCGAGGCGAGCAGGCGACGCTCCAGCCCGTCCTCGTCCCGCACCGTCGCCTCGGCCCGGGCGAAGGAAGCACCGAAGGGGATCAGGTCGCGACGGTCGGAGGTCCGGAAGGAGCGGCCGGTCAGGGCAAAGTAGAGCGCCTCGACGAGGTTCGTCTTGCCGACCCCGTTGGGGCCGACGATGCTGATTACGCCGGCGGGCAGCTCGACCCTGAGGTCGGCGAGGCTGCGCAGCGGGTTGGCCTCGATCGCGGTGACGAGCACCGGGCCCGCTCCCTCACACGTTGAGACGGATCGGCATCACCAGATAGCGGAAGTCGTCGTCCTCGACGGGTTGCAGCAGGCCCGGGCGCAGCGGCGAGATCAACCGCAGCAGCACCTCCTCACCACCGACGCTCTCGATTCCCTCCTTGAGGAACTCGGGGTTGAAGCCGATCTCGAGGGGCTCGCCCTCGAAGGCGGCGGGCATCGTCTCCTGCGCGTCGCCGACGTCCGGCGTCTCGGCCGCCACCGTCAACTCGCCGGCGGCGAAGGCCAGCTTCAGCGGCGCGTTGCGCTGGGCGAGCTGACTGACCCGGCGGGCGACGTCGAGAAACTCCGACCGCGGCAAGCGGACATCGTGCTCGTAGGACTCCGGCAGGAGTTGTCGAAAGTTGGGGAACTGCCCCTCGATCAGCCTCGTCGTGAGGACGATTGCCCCTGCCTGAAATATCGCCTGGTTGGTCTGCAGGGCGACGGCGACGTCCTCGACGCCCTCGGCAGAGAGGATGCGGCCGAGCTCCCGCAGCGCTCGAGCGGGAATGTTGGCCTCGATCTCACCGCCGAGCTCCGCCTCCAACTCGGTCCGCTTTACCGCGAGCCGGTAGGAGTCGGTCGCGACCATCGTCATCTCACGGCCGGAGGCACTGACGAAGACGCCGGTCAAAACCGGGCGCATGTCGTCGCGAGAAGCAGCGCGAGCGACCAGATCGATGCTCGCGCCCAGTGCCGCGGCCGGAATCTTCAAGCCGGTCCCGTCCGCCGGCTCGGGCAGCTTCGGGAAGTCCTCGACGGGCAGGACCCGCAGGTGGAAGCTGGAGCTGCCGCTGCGGATCTCGACGTCGCGCTCCGACTCCCGCGTCTCGATTTCGACGCTGGCGTCGCCGAGCGAGCGGACCACTTCGGCGAGCAGCCGTCCCGGCAGCAGCACCGATCCCTCGTTCGCGACCTCCGCCTCGACGGTGGTCTTCAACCCCATGTCGAGGTCGGTGGCGGTGAGGGTGACCTTGCCGTCGCCGGCACTGAGGAGAACGCCCGAGAGGGCCTGGGTTGCGGCGCGCGTCGAAACGGCTCGCGACACGGTGGAGAGCTTGTTGACGAGTTCTTCGCGTTTGGTCGTGAGCTTCAAGTGATGAATGCCTTCTTGAGTTGGATTAGGACCTGTGGAAAGGGGCTGTTACGCAGGTGGATCGGCTCTCCGAAGCGGTTTGACCCCTGTGGAGGCGTCTGTGGGAAAGGCCTGATTCTTGCAGTGCCATCGGCCGTCAGCGATTGCCTGTGGAATCGCTGTGGATGACGGCGCGCAGCTCGTCCACTCTCTCACCGAGCTCGCCGCCTTCGGTCAGGCTCGACTCGACGCGCCGCAGCGAGTTGAGGACGGTCGAGTGATCGCGACCGCCGTAGAGCCGGCCGATCTGAGGCAGGGAGAGGTCGGTCATCTCCCGGGTCAGGAAGATCGCCACCTGCCTGGCTCGCAGGGGGGTGGCGGCCCGACTGGTGCCGACCAGCTCGGCACGGGAGATGCCAAAGGTCTCGGCAACCCGCTCCTGGATCTCTTCCACCGAGGTTGCCTGGACCGGCCTGCTCTGGGGGATGACCTCGGCGATCAGCTCGGCGCTGAGCGGACGGGCCATCAGCGAGGCGTGGGCGATCACGCGGGTGAGGGCGCCGTGAAGCTGGCGGACGTTGGCGTCGATCCGTTTGGCGAGCTCGACGAGAGCATCGTTGTCGGCGATCTCGACCCCGGCCTCCTGCACGAGTCGGCGCAGGACCGTCATCCGCGTCGCCATGTTGGGCGGCTCCACGGCCACGGTCAGGCCCCACTCGAAGCGATCCCGCAGCCGCGAGGCAAGGGTCGAAAGCTCACTGGGGATGCGGTCGGCGGAGAGGACGAGCTGGCTGCCGGACTCATAAAGCGCGTTGAAGGTGTGGAAGAACTCCTCCTCGGTGGCCGGCTTTCCCTCGAGGAACTGGACGTCGTCGATCAGAAGCACGTCGATGTCGCGGTAGCGGCTCTTGAAGCCCTCGGCGCCGGAGCTGCGCAGGGCGGCGACGAACTCGTTCGTGAAGGACTCGGCGGTCGTGTACCGGACACTGAGAGCGGGTGCGTTGGCCTGCAGGTAGTTGGCGATCGCGCCCAGCAGATGGGTCTTGCCCAGCCCCGGGGGGCCGTGCAGGAAGAGTGGGTTGTAGGCCTCCGAAGGCGCCTCGGCGACGGCCAGGGCGGCGCCGTGGGCGATCCGGTTGCCACCGCCGATCACGAAGCGGTCGAAGGTGTAATTGGGGTTGAGTTCGACTTCGGCGAGGGATGATCCCTGCCTCGGCCCCGGACCCTCAGCCGCCGAGAAGGCAACCTGGCTGAGGCCGCTGTCGGAACGGCGCAGCGCTTCGCAGATCAGCGAGGTGTAGCGGCGTTCGACCCAGGCTCGGACGCCCTCCGGAGCACTGAGGTAAAGGGTGTCGCCGGCGGCGGCAGCCGGCTTCAAGGGCTCTAGCCAGAGCCGGAAGGTCGACTCGGGAACACAGCCACGCAACTCGTCGCGGACTGTTGCCCAGAGGGCATCGAGTTGGTGTCGGGAGGGGTCATCTGGCACTCGGCTGGCGACCATAGCGGCGTGCCTGGGGCGACCGTCCCGCCGCCTCGCAAATGCCGGAGAAAAGATTTCGGGCTGTCGTCCCTATACTTCCGCCTCCATGAAGCGCACCTATCAGCCGAAGAAGCGGAAGCGCGCCAAAACCCACGGTTTTCGGGCGCGGATGAGCACGCGCGGGGGCCGCGCGATCCTCAAGCGCCGCCGGGCCAAAGGGCGGAAGCGCCTCACTCCCTAGATGGCGTCGAAGCGACGGCGCCTCTCGCGCAGCGGTGAGTTCGACCGCGTCTACCGCGACGGCTCATCACATGCGACCCGCTACCTCGTTCTCTACACCTTCCCCCGCGGCGACGACCAGGGAGAGGAGTCTCGGCTCGGGGTCTCGGTCAGCCGCAAGGTCGGCGGCTCGGTCGACCGGAACAAGGTCAAGCGCGCGCTGCGCGAGGCCTTCTGGATCCTTTCCGACCGCCTGCCCGAGGGACACGACTTCGTGATCGTCGCCCGCTCCGAGATCGGCGACCTGATCGACCGCGAGGGAACCGCCGGCGTTACCAAGAGTCTCGAAGAGGCGCTCGCCGGCACCTCACCCAAGGGGCGTTCCACGTGAAACGGTTGGCGCTGGCACCCATTCGCGCCTACCAGCGCTGGATCTCCCCGTCCCGTCCCCGCCGCTGCCGCTACGAGCCGACCTGCTCGGCCTACGCGGTCGAGGCGGTGGAGCGCTTCGGCGTCCTCCGCGGCGCCCTGCTGACGGCGTGGCGCCTGCTGCGCTGTAATCCCTTCAGCCACGGCGGTTTCGATCCCGTGCCGGACCGCTTCACCCTGCGGGTCGGCCCGGTCGATCCCGCCCACTACCACGGTGAGGCCCACTCCTGATGCCGCTTCCTGACGCCAACATCCTCCAGCCGCTGATCAACCTCGCCAACGGGGTCCTCAAGTTCTTCCACGACAACGCCGGCCTCAGCTGGGGCATGTCGATCATCGCCCTGACCGTCTTCGTTCGAGCCCTGCTGATCCCGCTGACCTACAAACAGCTGAAAGGCATGCGGGCCCTGCAGGCCCTGCAGCCGCAGATCAAAGAGATCCAGGCGAAATACAAGAACGACAAACAGCGCATGCAGCAGGAGATGATGCGCTTCTACCAGGAGAACAAAGTCAACCCCTTTGCCTCCTGCATCCCGCTGGTCGCCCAGCTGCCGGTCTTCATCACCCTCTTCTACGTCCTCCGTCATGAGCTGCCGCCGGACATGGGCTGCCCGGCCGCCGGCCATTGCGCCGCCTACGGAGCCGAATTCCTCTTCATCCACGACCTCACCGCCAAGGCGACGGGCGGCGAACTGATCGCGCTGCTGATCCTCTACGTTGGCACCCAGCTGATCTCCGGCATGGTGATGGCGGTCACCGCCGACAAAAGCCAGCGAATGATGATGTTCGTCCTGCCGCTGATCTTCGTCCCCTTCATCCTCAGCTTCCCGGCGGGCCTGATCCTCTACTGGATCACCACCAACTTCTGGACGATTGGGCAGCAATTCGTGATCCAGAAAGTGGTGCCGCCGCCGGTCGTGGCCACGGCTCAGGGGGCGGCGGCGATTCAGGCATCCAAACCGCCGCCTCCGCCGCCTAAAAAGAAGAAGCGGCGGCGGTAGGGGGTCGATTGGGGAGGTGGGGTGACCCCCTCCTCACTCAACTTGCTCGGGTGAGGCGTTGGCGGTTGGTCCGTCAGCCCTCTGACCGAGAAGTACAAGCCGTTCGGAGGGGGTCACCCCACCTCCCCAGTGGAACCGTCCCGCGGCCTCGGTCGAGCTTGGGCACGGGCCGCGAGTTGAGTCCTTTTCCCTCAGCCTCTGGGGCGCTTCTTGGCCATGCCCGGACGTCTGGGCAGGGTGTCTGGGGTGGGACCGGTCTTGCGGATGATGTGGAGGTGGCGGTGTTGGCTGCCGGCGTGGGTGCCGACATCGAGCACGGCCTCCGGGGTCATGGCGAGGGACTCGCTTGCTCTCTCTAGTTGGGATTCCTCTTCGGGGTCGCGTTTGCCCTTCCAGGCTACGAGGACTCCATTTGGCTTCAGGAGTGGGGATGCGAGCTCGGCGAGGGTGGAGAGGCGGCCGACGGCGCGGGCGGTGACGGCTTCGTATAGCTCTTGGCCGTCCGAGGTCGCCCATTCCTCGGAACGAGTGTTGAGGACTGTGGCGTTGGCGATTTGGGCCTCGGTGGCGGCGCGTTCGATGAAGGCGCACTTGCGGCTGACCGACTCGATCAGGTCGACCTGCGCGGTGGGGAGGGCAACGGCCAGGGCGAGGCCGGGGAAGCCGGCTCCGGCGCCGACGTCGGCGATCCGCTGGGCGGAGCGGAGGTCGGGGACCTCGAGGCCGGTGAGGCTGTCGGCGACGTGGACCTGCCAGGCGCGGGCGTCGACCACGGAGCTGACCGAGGCGCGCTCTTTAGCGAGCAGGGCGAGGACGCGCTCCAGGGCCGCCCGGCCGGCAGGGCTGAGAACCGCGGTGGGGTCCTGGCTCACTCGGTGACGAGCGGTGCGACGATCACGCAGCGACGGGGCTCGTCGCCCTCGCTGTAGGTCTCGATCCCGGCCCGGTCCTTGAGCCGCTCGTGGACGACCCGGCGCTCCTGGGCGCTCATCGGGTCCATCTCGACGAGGCGGCTGTTGCTGAGCGCCTGGTCGGCGGCACGGTCGGCGCGGCTCTCGAGCGTCTCGCGGCGCCGCTCGCGATAGCCGGCGGCGTCGAGCAGCACCCGCTTGCGCTCACGCACCCCCCGGAAGGCGGCCTGGTAGCAGAGCAGCTGCAGGGCGTCGATCGTCTGCCCCCGTTTGCCGATCAGGAGGCCGTAGTCCTCCTCGCCGACGACGGTGGCGAGGATCCGTTCGTTGTCCTCCTCGATCTCCACGTCGCCGTCGAGGTCGAGCTCGTCCAGAACGCCCTCGACGAGCTCCCGGACTCGCTCGGCGGGCTCCTGCGGCCAATCGGCTTCTGCGCTCACGGGCCGCAGCCTAGTTCAAGGGCGGCGATCGCGCTGGGGAGTCTTTAGGGTGCCCCCGTATGGGCAAGGTCTACGCGGTGGCCAATCAGAAGGGCGGTGTCGGCAAGACGACGACGGCCGTCAACCTCGCCTCCTGCTCGGCCGCCGCCGGCGCCCAAACCCTGCTCGTCGACCTCGATCAGCAGTGCAACGCGACGGTGGCTCTGGGCGGCGACCGCGACCTGCATCCGTCCTCCTACGACTGCCTGACGGGCGAGGTTTCCGTCGCCGAGGCGGCCCGGCCGGCGGGTCCCGACAACCTCTGGATCGTCCCGGCGAACCGCGACCTTGCCGGTGCCGCCGTCGAGCTGCCCCGCATCGAGGGCGGCGAGACGCGCCTGCGCGAACGCCTCGGCCCACTTCGCGAGCGCTTCGCGATGACCCTGCTCGATTGCCCGCCCTCGCTCGGCCCGGTCAGCGTCAACGCGCTCGTCGCCGCAGATCGCGTCATCGTCCCCGTCCAGGCCGAGTACCTGGCCCTGGAGGGCCTCGTCCAGTTCCTCGAAACGCTGGGGCTGATCAGGCGCGAGCTCAACCCCCAGCTGGAGGTCTCTGGCCTGGTCGTGACCATGCACGACGAGCGCACCCGGCTGGCACAGGACGTCGAGGCCGAGCTGCGCGATCACTTCGACGGGATGGTCTTCACGACGGTGATCCCACGCAGCGTCCGAGTCGCCGAGTCGCCTAGCTATGGTCTGCCCGTGACCGAGCACGCCCCCTCCTCGCGTGGTGCCGTCGCCTACCGGGCGCTGGCGGAGGAGCTCGTCGCCCGTGGCTAGCGGCACCAAACGCGGCATCGGCCGGGGCCTCTCGGCGATCCTCCCGGACAGCTCCAGCGCCGGCGACGCCGGCGAGCTGCGCGAGCTGCCGGTCGACCTGATCAAGCCCAACCCAGGGCAGCCGCGCACCAAGTTCGACCCCGAGGCCTTGACCGCGCTGGCCGAATCGATCGAGACCAGCGGCATCGTCCAACCCCTGCTGGTCCGCCCCCTCCACGATGGCAGCTACGAGCTGGTCGCCGGCGAGCGGCGTTGGCGGGCCGCCCAGCAGGCCGGCCTCAAGAAGGTCCCCGCGGTGGTCCGCGACCAGGCCGAAGCCGAGCGCTTGCAGGCCGCCCTGATCGAGAACATGGTCCGCGAGGACCTCAACCCGGTCGAGGAGGCGCGCGCCTGCGCTGCGCTGGTCGAGGATCTCGGCCTCAGCAAAGAGGATCTGGCCCGCCGCGTCGGCCGCAGTCGCCCCGCCGTCTCCAACCTGATCCGTCTCCTCGAGCTCCCCGACGAGACGCTCGAGATGCTCCAGTCCGGCGAGCTCAGCGGGGGCCACGGCCGAGCTCTGCTTGGCGCTCGGGGCAACGACGTCCGCCGACGCCTCTCCCGCGACGCGGTGCGGGGGGGTTGGTCGGTTCGCGAGACCGAGAATAGAGTTCGGCTGGCTGGCCAGCCAAAGACGAAGCCGAAGCGTCAGGAGATCGACCCGGACGAGCGCGCGGCCTTGGATGCCGTCGCCGACGCGCTCGAGGCCGCGCTCGGCCACGAGGTCGCGGTGCGGCCCAGGCGAGACGGCATCGCCGCCGAGCTTCGCTTCGACGACGTCGACGAGGCAAAGTCGCTGGCGCGGGCGCTCAAACGACGGCTCAGCTAACCGAGCCCGACACTCCGCCCGACGCCGCTATCATCGCCGTCCCCGGGCGATTAGCTCAGTTGGTTAGAGCGCGTCTCTGATAAGGACGAGGTCCCTGGTTCGAATCCAGGATCGCCCATTTACACGCACCTATAATGGCTGACCAACCTTCGGCCCGGGAGCGTTTCTCGTGCAGCAGATGCAGATCTACGGGGTCAGCTTCGACATGGTCGGCAAGCAGCCGATCGTGCTCCTCAAAACCGTCGACGGCAACCGGTTCCTGCCGATCTGGATCGGCCATCCGGAGGCGGCGGCGATCCTGATGAAGCTGCAGGGCGCCTCGACGCCGCGGCCGATGACGCACGATCTGCTCTCCGACATGCTCGACAACCTCGAGGCGAAATGCGAGCGGGTCTCGGTCACCGAGCTGCGCGACAACACCTTCTACGCCTCGATCACGGTTTCCGTCAACGGCACCGAGGTCGAGATCGACTCGCGGCCCTCCGACGCGCTGGCGCTGGCGGTGCGGGTCTCGGCGCCGATCTTCGCCGCCGAGGACGTGATCGAGGAGTCCGCGATCGAGTTCGAGCATGAGGTCGAGGACACCGAGGAGGTCGTCGACAAGTTCAAAGACTTCCTCGACGAGGTCACCCCCGAAGACTTCGCCCGCGGCGCCGACGAGTAGCCGGGCTCTTAGGCAGCAGCCGGGTCGAGAGCCAGGTCGAGGATCCGCTCGACCAGCCGCTCGAAGCTGAGGCCGGCCGCCTCGGCCGCCTGGGGGAGGAGGCTGGTGTCGGTGAGGCCGGGGATCGCGTTGGCCTCGAGCACCTGCGGCCCGTCTGCGGCGAGGATCAGGTCGACCCGGGCGAAGCCGGAGCAGCCGAGCGCCCGGTAGGCGCCGAGCGCCACCTCGGTGACGAGGCGCCGCTCCGCCTCGCTCAACTCGGCCGGGCAGGCGAAGCGGGTGCGGCCGATCTCGTAGCGCGCCTCGAAGTCGTAGCGGTCGCCGCTGACCGGGATCGCCTCGACGATCGGCAGAGCTTCCTCGCCGAGCAAGCTGACCGCCAGCTCGCGACCCTCGACGAAGCGCTCGAGCAGGACGCGATCGTCGTAGCTGAAGGCGGCGACCAGCGCCTGCGGCACCTCCGCCGGCCCAGCCGCGAACTTGACGCCGAGCGAGGAGCCGCCGCGGCTGGGCTTGACGACGAGCGGGAAGCCGAGCCGCTGCTCGAGCTCACCCAGCGCCTCGGCGGCACCGAGCTCGCGGAAGGCGGTCTGGCTGAAGGCGAACCAATCCGGCGTCGGCAGCCCCGCCTCGCGCATCGCGTGCTTGGCCAACACCTTGTCCATGCAGCGCACGCAGGCGGCGACACCGGGGCCGGTGAAGGGGATCCCGAGCAGCTCCAGCAGCTCCTGCGCGGTGCCGTCCTCGCCGCCGACGCCGTGCAGGGCGACGAAGGCGACGTCCGGCGTCTCGGCCCGCAGCCGCGTGACCAGGTCCGGCCCGGCGTCGACCGCCAGGACCTCGTGGCCGAGTCGTTCGAGCGCGTCCTCGACCCGGGCGCCGGAGCGGAGCGAGACGCCGCGCTCCAACGAGCGGCCGCCCTTGAGGACCGCGACCTTCAAGCCCCGCCCTCGGCCGCTTTGCGGAAGGGGAGGACGTTGGCGTCGTCCCGGGGGGTGGCCTGCGGCCGCGCCGCCGGTGTCTCCTCGCCGGTCAGCGCCTGGTAGAGCTCGACCTGCTCGGCGATGACCTGGCCGATCCGGCGAATGCCCTCGCGAATTTCGCTGTCGCTGACGCCGGAGAAGTTGAGCCGCATCGAGTTGCCGCCGCGCCCGTCGAGGTAGGCCGCTTCGCCGGGCACGAAGGCGACGTCGGCGCGCAGCGCCTTGGCCAGCAGGTCGCCGGTGTCGATGTAGTCGGGCAGAGTCGCCCAGATGAAGAGGCCGCCGTCGGGCTCGGTCCATGTCGCCGCGGCGGGGAAGTGCTCGTCCAGCGCCTCCAGCATCACGTCGCGCCGTCGCCGGTAGATCTCGACGAGGTCGTCGATGTAGTGCTGCCAGCGTCCCTCGCGGAAGTACTCGCGGACGAAGTACTGGGTCAGGGTCGAGGTGCAGAGGTCGGCGGCCTGCTTGCCGAGGACGATCTTCTCCATCACCGGCGGCGGCGCCACCGTCCAGCCGAGGCGGATGCCGGGGGAGAGGATCTTCGAGAGGGTGCCGATGTAGATCACGAAGTCGCCGCCGTCGAGCTGGTAGAGCGGCGGCATCGGCTCGCCGCCGTAGCGCAGCAGGCCGTACGGATTGTCCTCGACCACGAGCAGCTCCTGCTGGCGCGCCAGCTCGACCAGGTACTGGCGCCGGGCGAGGGACATCGTCACCCCGGCCGGGTTCTGGAAGGTCGGCACCGTGTAGATGAACTTCACCCGCCGGCCTTCGCCGCGCAGCCGCTCGAGCAGGCACTCGAGCTCGCCGACGCGCATCCCCTCCTCGTCGCACTCGACCTGGACGACGTCGGCCTGGTAGCTGCAGAAGACCGGCACCGCGCCCGGGTAGGTGGGCGCCTCGCAGATGACGACGTCGCCGGGATCGACGAGCGTCTTGCAGACCAGGTCGATGCCCTGCTGGCCGCCGGTGGTGACGATGATGTCGTGGGGGTCGGGGAGCATCCCCTCCGCGCCCATTACCTGGAGGATGCAATCGCGGGTCTCTTCGAAGCCCTCGGTCGGCCCGTACTGCAGCGCCTCGGCCGCCGACTCCTGGGCGATCCGCGTCATCTGCGCAGCGAAGCTCTGCGGCGGGAAGGTCGAGGTGTCGGGCAGGCCGCCGGCCAGCGAGATCACCTCGGGGCTGGCGGTGATCGCCATCAGGTCCCGCATCGCCGAGGAGCGCATCACGCTGGTCCGCTCGGCGAAGAGGCCGGCGTAGCGCTCGAGGTCGCGGGTGCTGGTGTGGGCTCGCCGCCGGTGGGGCGGGGGAGGGACCTCGCTCATGCAGGGAAGTGTGGCGGATCGACGCGGCGGGGCCGAGCCGGTTAGGTTTTCGCAAGTGGATCTGCTCGAACAGCTCGGCATCGGCATCGCGATCGGCATGCTCGCCGGCACCACCGGCACGCACGGCTCCGCCCGCGGGCGGATGACCCTGCTGGCGGCGGTGATCGGCCTCGTCGTCGGCTTCCTGCTCGACGGCCCGCTCGGCGCCGTCGCCTGCCTGGCGGGCGCGGTCTGCGCCTGCCTGGTCGCCAGCGACGTCGTCTACGGCGCCGGCCGCCGGCAGGGCAGCAGCGCCGGTGCCCTCGGCTTCCTGCTCGCCCTGGCCGCCTTGATCGTCGTCGCCCTGGCGCTGCTCTTGCCGCTGGCGGTGATCCTCGTCGTGATCGCGATCGCCTGGCTCGGTATCTCGCGCCACCGCCGCGCCCAACGCAAACACGCCGGGCTGCGGGTCCTCCGCTAGATCCTCCTGCCACCCGCCCGCCGTCGCGGCTGGGCATGATTGGGCGGTGAGCGCTCGGCCCAAGAAGCTCGTCCTCACCTACGTCGACTCGCTGCGCACCGACATGCTCGAACGCGCGGTCGACGAGGGTAGGGCACCCACCTTCGGCGCCCTCCTGGAGCGCGGCACCCTCGTCCCCGACTGCGTCTCCAGCTTCCCGTCGGTAACTCCGGTCGCCTGCTCGGAGCTGGTCACCGGCGTCGGCGCCGACCGCCACTGGATCAGCGGCATGAACTGGTACCACCGGCTCGAGCGTCGCTACGTCGAGTACGGATCCTCGCTCGAGGCGACCCGCGCCTTCGGCGTCTTCCGGGCGCTCTACGACCTCGTCTACAACATGAACCTTGCTCACCTCAGCCCGGAGGTCGAGACGCTCTTCGAGCAGCTCGACGACGCCGGCGCCCGCACCGCCTGCACGCCGTTCCTGATCTACCGCGGCCGCCACCGCCACCAGGTCTCGCTGGAGGGGCTGATGCGGCGGGCGATAGAGACGACGCGGCTGAAGTTTCGCCACCACACCTGGGGCCCGGCCGAGCTCTTCTACGGCGACCTCTACGCCAGCCGCGAGGTGCCCTGCCGCTCGACCTCGATCCCCGGTGTTCGCGACGGCTACTCGGCCTGCTGTGCGGCGGAGCTGGTCAAGGACGACGGCTTCGACTTCCTGCTCTTCTCGCTGGCCGACAACGACAACTACTCGCACCGGCACGGGCCCGAGGCGACGGTCGAGTCGATCGCCAAGGCCGACGACTGCTTCGCCAAGCTCATCGACGCCGCCGGTGGCATCGACGAGTTTCTCGCCGAGCACGCGGTGATCGTCGTTGCCGACCACGCCCAGACCGACGTCCACCGCGGCCTTCCCCTGGCCGAGCTGCTCGGCCGCGAGTGGTCGGTGCTGCAGCCCTCCGACGACCGCCCCGAGCTGGCCCAGCTCGCGGTCAGCCCGACCGGCCGCGCCGCCCACATCTACCTGCTGCCGGGAGAGGCCGAGCCCGCCGAGCCGGCGGAGGTCGCCGCGCAGCTGACCGTGACGGAGGGGGTGGACCTGGTCTGCCGCCTCGAGGACGAGCAGGGCCGCCCGCTGCGCCGCGAGGATCCGGGGATGCCGGCCACCGGCGGCGAGTGGGCCGTGATCGAGCGCGGCGGCGAGGCGCTGCGCTTCCAACCGGCCGGCGAGGCCGCCGGCGAGCGCCACGAGGTCATCGACCGACGGGCCGGCCGCTGGCTGCTCGAGGGCGACCTCGCCGCCCTGACCGCGACCGTGGAGGAAGACCGCTTCGATAGCCAGGACTACCCGGACGCCCTGGCCCGCGTCTGGTCAGCCCTGACCGCCCCGCACGCCGGCGACTTCATCGTCTCCCTCGGCGAGGGCTTCGAGGCGGTCGACTGGGGCGGAGTCAGCCACGCCGGCGGCGGCAGTCACGGCTCCCTGTTGGCAGGCGATTCGCTCGGCCCACTCCTCTTCGTCGGCTGTGGCCCGGCGTCCGCGGACGAGCTGGAGCAGTGGACCTTGCGAGACGTCGCACCGGTGGTGCGGAAGCACTTCGGGCTGGGCGAGAAGGAGGGATGAGAGCCCGCGCTTCAGTGGTCCTCGCCCTGGCGGTCGCCTGTTTGGCGTTCCCAGCCGCGGCACTGGCCGAGGTCGGCGAAGGCCGCGCGATCGCGGCCGCCAACCGAGACCCCAACGTCCTCCGCGAGAAGCACAAGAATGGCCCGCTCGCCCCAGTCGCCAACAAGGTCGAAGGGCACTGGGAGGTCGGCTACTTCAGCGACGGCAGGGAGGTGGCCCTGGTCCTGGTCAGCCCGGCCAGTGGCGAGGTGACCGAGTCGTGGACCGGCTACCAGGTCGCCTGGAAGATGGCCCGCGGCTACTCGGGCTCCTTCGGCCACAAGCTCAACGCGCCCTACGTCTTCTTGCCGTTGTGCGCGCTCTTCCTGCTCGGGCTCGTCGACTGGCGGCGCTGGCGGCGGATCGCCAACCTCGACCTGGTCGTGCTGCTCGGCTTCGGCGTCTCGCACTACTTCTTCAACCAGGCCGAGATCGGCGTGTCGGTGCCGCTCCAGTACCCGGTCCTCGTCTACCTCCTGGCCCGCTGCCTGTGGATCGGCTTTCGGGGCGTGGGGGAGGGGCTGCGGCCGGTCTGGCCGGCCGCCTGGCTGTTGGTCGTAGCACTCTTCCTGCTCGGCTTCCGGGTCGGCCTCAACGTCGCCGACTCGGGCGCGATCGACGTCGGCTACGCCAGCGTCGTCGGCGCCGATCGCATCTCCCACGGCGAACCGATCTACGACAACTTCCCCAAGGACGTCTCCCAGGGGGACACCTACGGGCCGGTCAACTACCTCGCCTACGTTCCCTTCGAGCGGATCTGGCCCTGGTCGGGCAGCTGGGACGACCTTCCCGCCGCCCACGGCGCCGCGGTCCTCTTCGACGTCGCCACCTTCCTGCTCCTGATCGTCCTCGCGATCCGGATCCGCCCCGGCCCCACAGGCTGGCGACTCGCCGCCACCCTCGCCTTCGGCTGGACCGCCTACCCCTACACGGCCTACGCGCTCGAGTCGAACTCCAACGACACTCTCGTCGCACTGTTCCTCGTAGCGACCCTGCTGGCGCTCGCGCGCCCAGCCCTACGCGGCGCCACCGCGGCCCTTGCAACTTGGACCAAGTTCGCGCCGGCGTTGTTGGTCCCGATGCTCCTTACCTACCGCCACGTCGACGAAGTTCAATCGAAGGCGACTCTGCCGGGGGTGGCGGGGAGATCTGGGCTCTTCGCCCGCAGCTTGCGAGGACGAAGAGTCCATCTCCCCGACAGGACCCGCGGCCCGAGAACCTTCGCCCTGACCTTCATCGCCGTGTCCTTCGTGATGATGATCTGGCCCACCATCAACCCCGGCCTGCCCACCTTCTATGACCGCACGATCGCCTTCCAGTCCGGCCGCAGCTCACCCTTCTCGATCTGGGGTCAGGTTCCGGCGCTGGAACCGCTGCGGGTCGCGCTGCTCCTCGCCACCGGGGCACTTTCGATCGGGCTCGCCTTCGTGCCGCGCCGCAAGAGCCTGGTCCAGGTCGCCGCGCTCGGCGCTGCCCTGCTGATCGCCCTGCAGCTGACGATGCACCACTGGTTCTACCTCTACATCGTCTGGTTCTTCCCGCTGCTGCTGGTCGCCTTGGCGGCGATCCGCCCGGCGACTACTGAGCGGCAGGCGGTGCCGGCACCATCACCTGCTCGAAGGACTCGGCCAGTCCCGACGAGTTGACCTCGACCACGGCGCCCATCACCCAGATGTCCTCCTCGGCGGTCTCGAAGCGGGTCGGCATCTGCGTGATCATCGAGGCCAGCGCCTGCTCCGGCTTCACCCCCAGCACGCTGGTCCGTGAGCCGGTCATGCCGACGTCGGAGATGAAGGCGGTGCCGCCCGGCAGCACCCGCCCGTCCGCCGTCGGCACGTGGGTGTGGGTCCCGAAGACGGCGCCGACGCGGCCGTCGAGATGCCAGCCCATCGCCACCTTCTCGCTGGTCACCTCGGCGTGGAAGTCGACGATCACCGCGTCGGCCTCGATCTGATCGAGGATCCCGTCGACGGTGTCGAAGGGGGAGCGGGCGACGGTGAGGCCGATCCCGCCGCTGAGGTTGACGACGCCGACGCGCATGCCACCGGCATCGACGACGGTGTAGCCACGGCCGGGGTTGCGCTGCGGATAGTTGGCGGGCCTGATCACCAGCCGCTCGCGTTCGAGGAAGTCGTAGGCCTCGCGATGGCGGTAGACGTGGTTGCCGGTGGTGATCACCCCGGTCCCGGTCGCGAAGAGGTCGTTGGCGGTGCGCTCGGTGATGCCGACGCCGCCGGCCGAGTTCTCGCCGTTGACGACGATCAGGTCGGGGGAGTACCGCTCGCGCAGGCCCGGCATCGTGTCGCGCAGCCCGCGCCGCCCCGGCCCGCCGACCACATCGCCGATGAAGAGCACCCGCATAGCGGGACCCTAGACGGACGAGAAGCGCCGCAGCGCCAGGCGGGCGATCAGCCCGTAGGCGGCGATCAGGATCGCCAGGTGCAGCAGCGGCCCGCCGAGCGACGGCCCGGCCGAGTCGAGCGCCCCCGTCATCGCCTGCAGCGCCGGTTTGAAGGGGAAGAGCGCGGTGACGACGTCGACCACCTCGGAGAGGCCGCTGCCGATCGAGCCGGAGGGGACGAGGGAGAGAAAGGCGATCGGCAGGGTGACCATGAAGGCGAGCAGGGAGACGGCGCGGACCTCGCGGGCCACCGCCCCGAGTGCCGCTCCGGCCGCCGCGAGGCCGGCACCGCCAGCGAGGATCGCCAGCAGCCAGAGGCCGAAGCGGCTCCACTGCAGCGGCACGAATATCTCCAGCCCGGCCAGCATCAGCAGCGTCACCACCAGCCCGACGGCGACGCCGAGCAGGACCTTCTCGCCGAGCAGGGCCAGCGGCGAGACGAGGCCGCGGGTGAGCCGCGGGAAGGCGTTCTCCTCTCGCTCCAGAGCCAGCGAGCCAGCGACCAGCAGGACCGTCACGAAGGCCAGCGTCAGCGTCGCCGCGACCGCGATCGCGAAGATTTCCAGCGGCGGCGAGGAGCCGCTGACGACCTGCTTTTCGACCTCGATCGGCTGCGCGACGCGGGAGATCAGCGGCTTGGCGACGTTGAGGTTGTCGCGTGCCTGTTCGGCGAAGCTCTCCACCTCCTGCAGCGAGTTGCGCAGCGGCCCGGCCGGCAGCGCCGGCTGCAGCGCTCCGAGGATGCGGGCGGTCGCGCGCAGGCCGAGGATCGGGAAGGTGCCGCCGGCGATCTTCAGCTCACCGCCGTTGATCAGCAGGTCCAGGTAGTGCCCGCCTTCGCCGACGATCCGCCTCGCGATCGTCAGGTTCGCCTGGGCCAGCAGGGCCGACAATCGGTCGTTGACCAGCTGCGACTTGAGCGGGTCTTCCTGGTTGACCATCACTTCGACCTTGGGGGTGCCGGGGGCGAGGGTCGAGAGCGAGTTGATCTTGTCGACCAGGTTGGCGGGCAGGATCAGCGCCACCAGCACGTCGCCGGAGCGAACCCGGCTTTCGGCTTCCTCGCGGTCCTTCACCTTCACGCACTCGACCCGGGCGCAGATCCGGCCCTCGACGTTGAGCGGTGGCAGCTGCTGGCCGCCGACGTTGACGCGGGCGCCGCTCGGCACTTCGTTGAGGAAGGCGACCCGGGGCTTCTCGGGGGTGCGCGAGATCGCGAAGCCGACCAGGATCGCGATCAGCACCGGGTAAGCGACCAGCAGCACCGCCTGCAGCGGCGAGCGGCGCAGGATCTGCAGGTCCTTGAGCAGCAGCCAGCGCACCTCAGTGCCCCCGGTGGTGGAGGTAGGCGACGAAGGCGGTCTCGAAGTCGCTGTCGGCGGCCTCGGGCGCCTCGCGCCGGACCGCCTCGCGCAGCTCGTCCGTCGGCCCGTCGAAGAGCGACTCGCCGTCGGCGAGGACGAGCAGGCGCTGCCCGTAGCGCTCGGCCTCCTGGATGTCGTGGGTGGAGAAGATCACGGTCGTGCCATGGGCGGCGAGGCCGAGGACGAACTCCCAGAGTCGTGCCCGCTGGCGCGGATCGAGGCCGACGCTGGGCTCGTCGAGCAGCAGCACCGCCGGTCGCGAGAGCAGGCCGATGGCGATGTTGATGCGCTGCTGGTTGCCGCCGGAGAGGCGGGCGACGATCTCGCCGCGACGCTCGACGAGTCCGCAGAGCTCGAGCATCTCCTCGGTCGAGCGGCGCGGCTCCTCGTGACCCTCCAGCCGCGCGAAGAGGAGCAGGTTCTCCTCGACGGTCAGCCGCCGGTAGAGCGCCGCCTGCTGCGGCACCCAGCCGATCGCGCCGCCGTTGGTCTCACGCACCTCGCCCTCGTCGGGCGAGGCGATCCCGGCCATGATCGAGAGCAGGGTCGTCTTGCCGGCCCCGTTGGGGCCGATCACCGCCACCCGCTCGCCCGGGCCGGCCGCGAACGAGACGCCGCGCAGGGCTTCCCGCTCCCCAAACCGCTTGACGATCCCCTGCACCTCCAACGCAGCGTCCACGCGCGCCACGGTACTCCGCGAACGGCGTCCAGGCCTGCCTCCCTAGACTTCGGGACGATGCCGTTCCCCGCCACTCGCCTGCGCCGCCTGCGCCGGACCGACACCCTGCGCGGCCTGGTCCGTGAGACCGAGCTCTCGCCGGCGCACCTGATCCAGCCCGCCTTCGTCGTCGCCGGCGCCGCCGGGCGCGAGGAGATCCCCTCGATGCCGGGGGTCGAGCGCTTCTCGATCTCGGGCCTGGTCGAGGAGGCCGGCGAGATCGTCGCCAGCGGCGTTGGCGCGATCCTCCTCTTCGGGATCCCCGCCAGCAAGGACGAGAGCGGCTCCGCCGCATACGACGACGAGGGCATCGTCCAGATGGCGGTGCGAGCGCTCAAGGAGGAGGTGCCGGAGCTGACCGTGATCACCGACGTCTGTCTCTGCGAGTACACCTCGCACGGCCACTGCGGCTTCGTACGTGACGGCGAGGTCGACAATGACATCAGCGTCGAGTTGCTGGCGAAGACTGCGATATCCCACGCCGAGGCCGGTGCCGACGCGGTCGCCCCCAGCGACATGATGGACGGCCGGATCGGCTCGATCCGCTTCCAGCTCGACGAGGAGGGCCATGCCGACACCCCGATCGTCGCCTACAGCGCCAAGTACGCCTCAGCCTTCTACGGCCCCTTCCGGGACGCCGCCGAGTCGACTCCCGAGTTCGGCGACCGCCGCGGGTACCAGATGGATCCCGCCAACGCCGCCGAAGCCGTGCGCGAGGCCGAGCTCGACCTCGAGGAGGGCGCCGACGTGCTGATGGTCAAGCCGGCGACCCCGTACCTGGACGTGGTGCGGCGGGTCAAGGAGGCGACCGGTGCCCCCGTCGCCGCCTACCACGTCTCCGGCGAGTACTCGATGCTGAAGGCGGCCGCCGCCAACGGCTGGATCGACGAGCGCCCGGCGGTGCTCGAGACCCTGACCTCGATCCGCCGCGCCGGCGCCGACGCGATCGTCACCTACTACGCGAAGGAGGCCGCCGGATGGCTTCGGTGAAAGTGCCGCAGTCCAAGGCGCGCTCGCGCAAGGACGGCGCGGCGATCCCGCTCGACGAGACCGACAAGCGGCTGATGAACCTGCTGCAGTCGAACTTCCCGCTCGACCCGGAGCCGTTCGCCCTGGTCGCCTCGCAGGCGGAGCTCGAACTGGAGGACGTCCTCGCCCGCACCCAGCGCCTGCTCGACGGCCGGATCATCCGTGAGATCACGCCGATCTTCGACACCCGCGCGCTCGGCTACGAGTCGATGCTGGTGGCGGCCAAGGTCGACGCCGAGAACCCGCAGCGGGCGGCGAAGATCGTCAACGCCCACCCCGGCGTCTCCCACAACTACCTGCGCACCCACGAGTTCAACCTCTGGTTCACGATCGCCACCCCGCCCGATTCGGCGCTCGGCCTGAAGGGGACGCTGGAAGCGCTGATGGAGGAGACCGGCGCCGAGTCGATGCGCGAACTGCCGACCCTGACCCTCTTCAAGATCAACATGAACCTGGAGATGGAGAAGGGCACCGAGACGCTCGCCAGCACCGTCGAGGCGGCGCCGCCGCGGGAGCTGGAGCCGCAGCCCTACGGCGAGGACGACATCGCCCTGATCCGCGCCCTGCAGGGACCGATGGCGGCGGTCGAACGCCCCTACGACGAAGCCGCCGCCGAGCTCGGCATCTCCACCGAGGAGCTGCTGGACCGCCTGCGCGGCATGGTCGACCGCAAGATCCTCCGCCGCGTCGCGGCGATCCTCTACCACCGCCGCGCCGGTTTCTCGGCCAACGGGATGGGCGTCTGGAAGGTGCCCGGGGACGAGATCCTCGAGGTCGGCGGCCGAATGGCCTCCTTCCGCGGCATCTCCCACTGCTACCAGCGGCCGACCTACGAGGACTGGCCCTACAGCGTCTTCACGATGGCCCACGGTCGCTCCAAGGAGGAGTGCGACGCGATCCTCGACTCGATCGCGGCGGACTGTGGAATGGGTCCGGACGATCGCGCCACCCTCTACTCCTCGACCGAGTACAAGAAGATCCGCCTCCACTACTTCACCGACGACTACGCACGTTGGGACGCGGAGCACTCCTGAGTGTCTGTCCGGCACTGAGCCGATGAGCGGCCTGTACGAGCGCGCCAGCCGGGTCCTGCCCGGCGGCGTCAACTCTCCCGTGCGGGCGATGCGGCAGATCGGCCGCGAGCCGATCTTCATCGAGCGGGGAGAAGGCCATGACCTGATCGACGTCGACGGCAACCGCTACCTCGACTGGGTCGGCTCCTGGGGCCCGTTGATCCTCGGCCACGCCGAGCCGTCGGTGATCGCCGCCGTGATCGAGGCGGCCAAGCGGGGGACGAGCTACGGGGCCGCGACGGCCGCCGAGGTGGCTCTGGCCGAGGAGGTCGTCGCCCGGGTCCCCTCGGTGGAGATGGTGCGGATGACCAGCTCTGGCACCGAGGCGGCGATGGGGGCGGTGCGACTGGCCCGGGCGATCAGCGGCCGCGAGGTGGTCGTCAAGTTCGCCGGCGCCTACCACGGCCACTCCGACGGCCTGCTCGCCGACGCCGGCTCGGGGCTGGCGACGCTGGGCGTGCCCGGCAGCCCCGGCGTAACCGCCGCCCAGGCCGCCGGCACCGTGGTGGTGCCGTGGAACGACCGCGACGCGGTCGAGCGGGCCCTGGCCGAGCACTCGGTCGCCGCCCTGCTCGCCGAGCCGGTCGCCGCCAACATGGGCGTCGTCCCGCCCGCCGACGGCTTCCTCGAGTTTCTCCGCGAGGCGACCCGGGCCGACGGCGCCCTGCTCGTCTTCGACGAGGTGATCACCGGCTTCCGCGTCGCCCGCGGCGGCGCCCAGGAGCTCTATGGGGTCGAACCGGACCTGACCGTGCTCGGCAAGGTCCTCGGCGGCGGCCTGCCCGCCGCGGCCTTTGCCGGTCCGCGTGAGGCGATGGAGCGGATCGCCCCGGCCGGCGACGTCTACCAGGCCGGCACCCTCTCCGGCAACCCGCTCGCGGTCGCCGCCGGCCTGGCCACCCTGGCCGGCCTCGATGCGGCTGCCTATGCTCGTCTCGCGGCGCTCACCGACCGCCTCACCGCCGGCTTCGCGGCCCTCGCCACCGATCGCCCTCTCCAGGTCGCCGCCGCCCCCGGCCTGGTCACGCTCTTCTTCAGCGCCGAGCCCGTCCGCGACTTCGACGCCGCCCGCGCCTGCGACCTCGAGGCGCACGCGCGCTTCTGCAGGGCGATGCTCGACCGCGGCGTCTACCCGCCGCCCGCCCAGTTCGAGGCCTGGTTCGTCTCGCTCGCCCACGACGAGGCGAGCGTCGATCGGACGCTGGAAGCGGCCTCCGAGTCCCTGGTCGAGGCGCTGCGGTGAGCGTCGAACCCGGCGCGGCCCTGCAGGCGCTGGCAGCGATGCTGCGTGAGGAGGGGACGCCGATCTCCCGCCACGTGGTCGAGCCGAGCGAGGAGCCGACCCTCGGTCTGCTCGCCGCCGCGGGCCCCGCCGCCGCCGACCCCGGCGAGTACGCGCTGGTGGTCGAGGCCGTGCGCGAGGGCTACCTCCTCCACTACGGCGAGTCACGACTGCTCGCCGGTCAGGACAGCGACCTCTCGCTGCTTGCCGGCGACTACCTCTATGCGCTCGGGCTCGAGCGCCTCACCGCCCGCGCCGACGACCGCGCCGTGGCGATCCTCAGCGACCTGATCTCCAGCTGCGCCCAGCTGCACGCCGAGGACCGGGCCGCCTCCGTCCCAGCACTCTGGGAGGAGGCGGCGCGGTCGATCGGCTCGCTCAGCTGAACTTCGAGGAGTCGATCAGGCAGTACTTGAATTCGAAGCCGAGAACGAGGTTGTTGGCGAGCTTGCTGTTGTTGCTCAGCCGCACGATGTAGTTCTGAGCCAGGCCCTTCTTGTTTTCCTTGAGGGCCTTGCTGATTTTCCGCAGCAGTTCGTTGCCGGTCTCCAGCTGCTTGATCCACTTGCCGAGCTTGGCGGAGTCAGCTGCCGGCGGTTCCACGACCTTCAGTTCGTTGGTGCCCTTTTCGAAGGCGACCGCGGCGTTGGAGAACTGGGTCGAGGCCGGCTTCAGCTTGTTCTGCTGGATCTTCTGCTGCACGCCCTTCAGCGCCTTTTCGAGCGACAGCGTGCTCTTCTTGCAGATCGGCTCCGCCTGGGCGACGTAGCTTTCCCGCGTCTGTTCGGCCCCGAAGGCAGCCACCGCGACGAGCGCGGTCGTCAGCACCGCGGCGAAAAGCGCGGCGGAAGTCTTGAAAACCCGTCTGTTGATCTGCATCTGATCGGCTCCCTGTCTGATTAGCGTGTCCCATGGGGGAAGGTCCCTGGCTGCCCCAGGCAGATCGTACCGACCCTGGGCAGAAGGGCAACATGCCGACGGCGTCGCCAAGGCAATAGACTTCGCCCTCGAATTTCGACGCGACTGTGGCTGACGACGCGGACAAGATGAATGGGGCCGAAACGGCTCCCCGGCAAGAGCGGGTGAAACCCGACCCTCCCGGCTACTTTGAGGGCGAGTCGATGACCCGGCGCCGTGCCTTCACGGTGGCAGCTCAAGGCCTCGGCGGCCTCGCGGGCGCCGCGATCATCCTGCCCGCGGTCGGCTTCGCCGTCGCCCCGATCTTCCATCGCGGCAAGGAGCGCTGGGAGGCGGTCGGCCCGGTCGGCGACTTCGTCGAAGACACCTACCGCCAGGTCGTCTTCACCGAAACCGAGGGCATCGGCGACGCCGGCAAGACGACCGCCTACGTACGGCGCAGCTCCAAGCAACTCGAAGAAGAACCGGGCAAGTTCGTCGCCGTCTCCAACCGCTGCGCCCACCTCGGCTGCCCGGTCCGCTTCGTCGAGGCCGCCGGCAACTTCATCTGCCCCTGCCATGGCGGCGTCTACGACTTCCAGGGCAAGCGGATCGGCGGCCCCCCGGTGCGCCCGCTCGACCAGTTCCAGACCCGGGTCCGCAACGGCCAGGTCGAGCTCGGCCCCCGCTACAGCGTCACCTCGCAGCTCGAGCCGGTCCGCGCCCGCGACCCCGGCGAGTTCACCGGCGGGATCTGGGAATACCTCTACCCGCCGCGGCCCTCTACCTTCCCACCGCCCTGATGCCGAAAATTCCCGACTCGATAATTCCCGCGCCATTGCGCAAACCGGCCAAGCCGGGCCAGGGAGGCACGTCCAAGGACCAGGCTCCGACCGATCTCAAGACCTCGCCCCCCGAGCGCCCGTCGCACGTCGAACGCCTCGGCGACCAGGCCAAGGACGCGCCCGCCGACGTGCTCGCCTGGGTCGACCAGCGCACCGGCGCCACCGGCTTCCTGACCGGGATGCTCTACCGCAAGGTGCCGAAGGGGACCAACTGGTTCTACACGCTCGGCTCGGCGACGCTTTTCGCCTTCATCGCCCAGGCCGTCACCGGCGTCTTCCTGGCGATGTTCTACACGCCCTCGACGACCCAGGCCTACGGCTCGATCGCGCACATCAACAACGAGGTCCCCCTCGGCGCCCTCGTCCACGGGATGCACAAGTGGGGCGCCAGCGTGATGGTGATCCTGATCTTCCTGCACATGGGCAGGACCTTCTTCTTCGGCGCCTACAAGTACCCGCGCGAGCTCAACTGGGTGATCGGCGTGGTGCTGCTGATCCTGACCATGCTGATGGCCTTCTCCGGCTATCTGCTGCCGTTCGACCAGCGCTCCTTCTGGGCTTCGATCGTCGGCATCAACATCAACGGCACCGGCCCGATCGTCGGTCCCTACTTGAGTGACTTCTTACGGGCCGGGCCTGAGCTCGGGGCGACGACGCTGGCGCGCTTCTACGCGATCCACATGCTCTTGGTGCCCGGGGCGATCATCGCCCTGATCGGCGCTCACATGTATCTGGTCGTCAAGCTCGGCACCACGGCGCCGCCCTGGACCAAGATCGACAAGCCGAAGATCGCCGTCCCGGTCGCGCAGCTCGACGCCGGCGCCAACGGCAATGGCGCCGCCCCGGCAAACGGAGCCCCCCCGAGCGCATGAAGCCCCAGGACAAGCAGGCATACCTCGAGGAATACGAGCTGCTGAAGAAGAAGGGCAAGCCCTTCTTCCCCTACGCGGTTTTGAAGGACTCCGCGATGGCGTTGATCGTCGTCGCCGTGATCATCGCGATGTCGATCATCCTCGGCGCCGAGCAGGGACCGAAGGCGGATCCGACCTCGACCACCTACGTGCCGCGGCCCGAGTGGTACTTCTTCTTCCTCTTCGAGGTGCTGCGCGTGATCAAGCCGCCGGAGCTGGTGCCGATCGCGACGATCGGCATCCCGACCGTCTGCATGGTTCTGCTGCTGCTGCTGCCGTTCTATGACCGCGGACCGGAGCGCCGCCCTGAGCGCCGCCCGATCGCGACCACCGCCGGGATCATGACCATCCTGGCGATGGGCTACCTGACCTACGCCGGAGCCGTCGCCGGCTCGCCGACCGAGATCGACATGAAGGTGGCCCCTCAATACGAGGCCGGCAAGGAGGTCGTCGCCGGCTCGGGGTGCCTCGCCTGCCACAAAATCGGCGAGAACGGCAACAACGGCCCGGGCCCCGAACTGACCCACATCGCCCAGCGGATCCCGCGTGCGGCGATCCTCCGCTCGGTCGAAATCGGTCCCGGCATCATGCCCTCGTTCCGCGCGCTTCCCCAGAAGAAGCTGAACGAGTTGGCGGACTTCCTCTCCTCCCTCGACTAGAAGGCTTCGAGGGTCGACCCGCGTAGCTCCGCTACGCTCGTTTCCTGGTGGACCCGAACCTTCGCTCGACACCCTCGCGGCCGACGCGCAGCTCGGCTGAGTTCGCGGGGCAGGTCAACCGGATGTTCGACCGGGTGGCGAGCAACTACGACGCGCTCAACTCGGTGATGACGGCGGGGCTGCACCACCGCTGGCGTGAGCGGGCGGCGGCGCGGACGCAGCTGAGGCCAGGAGATTCGGCACTCGACATCTGCTGCGGCACCGGCGACTTCGCGCTCGAGTTGGCCGAGCGGGTGACGCCGGGCGGGCATGTCGTCGGCTGCGACTTCTCCGAGCCGATGCTCGACCTGGCCCGTGAGAAGGCGGCGGTGCGGGGGGTCGACGGTGTCCGCTTCGAGTGGGCCGACGCTCTGCAGCTTCCCTACGACGCCGGCCGCTTCGACGCGGTGACGGTCGGCTTCGGGGTCCGCAACCTCGCCGACCTCGACCGCGGCCTGATGGAGATGGCGCGGGTGCTGAAGCCGGGGGGGCGGGTGGTGATCCTCGAGATCACCCAGCCGACCCGACCGCCGCTCTCGATCTTCTACGCGCTCTGGTTCGACCGGATCGCGCCGCTGCTCGGCCGCCTCTCCGATGACCCCGAGGCCTACTCCTACCTGCCCGAATCGGTGCGCAGCTTCCCCAAGCCCCAGCGCCTCGCCGAGAAGATGGACGCGGCCGGTTTCGGTCGCATCCGCTACACGATCCTCGCCGGCGGGATCATCTCGATCCACAGCGGCGTCCGCGGGTGACCCGACCCTCGGCGGTGCCGCCGCCGGTGACGGCGGTTCTCGACGCTTCGAGCCGCTGGCTGCCGTCCCGGCTCGGCGAGGTCGAGGAGCTGTTGCGGGACGCGATCGGGGCCCACGGCGAGGTGTTGGGCGGCGACGCGGGGGCGACTTTGGCGGCCGGTGGAAAGCGGCTGCGACCGATGCTGGTCCTGCTCTGCGCGGGGCAAGACCGGGCGGAGGCTGCCGTACGGGCGGCCGCCGCGACCGAGCTCGTCCACATGGCGACGCTGGTCCACGACGACGTGCTCGACGCCGCGCCGCTGCGCCGTGGCGTGCCCACGGTCGTCGCTACGGCGGGCCGGGAACGGGCCGTCGCCACCGGCGACCTCTTGCTCTCCCGCGCTTTCGCTCTGCTGGCCGATGCTGGCGACAGTCGTGCCGCGGCACTTTTGGCAGAGACCTCGGTGGCGCTGGCGCGGGGTGAGCTGATCCAGCGCCAGGACGCATTCGATACCGCGATCTCCGAACACCGCTACCTGGAGCGTTGCCGGCTGAAGACCGCAAAGCTCTTCGCCTGCGCCTGTCAGCTCGGCCGCGACGAGCCGGGCCTGCGCGACTTCGGGACCGAGATCGGCCTCGCCTTCCAGCTGCTCGACGACGTTCTCGACGTCGCCGGCCCGCCGGAGCGGACCGGTAAGGCGCGCGGCACCGACCTGCTCGACGGCACCGTGACGCTGCCGTTGATCGAGGCGATCGCGGTCGACGACGAGCTGGCGAGCACCGACCTGCGCGCGCTCGACCCGGGCGGGGCGGAGGCGCTCTGCGATCGCATCGCCACCACCGGCGCCCTGGAGAAGGTGCGGGCGCGGGCCTTGGGGATGGTCGCCAGCGCCAAGCGGCGCCTCGAGGAGGATGGGCTGGAGCCCGAACAGGCCGGCCTGCTGCGACTCGTCGCCGACGGCGTCGTGCAGCGGTACAGCTAGCGGTAGCGGAAGTCGTCGGCGCCGATCAGGTCGGCTTCCAGGCCGGCGACGAAGGCCTCGATCATGTCGGCCATGTTGGCGCGCTCGAGGGCCCGCAGCTCTTCGGCCAGCTCATCGGCGCCGATGTCGAGCTGCTCGTCGTAGGCGTCGATCTCACTCTCGCCATGGACGCTCTCGCAGGACCACTCGCACTCCGGGCAGCGGCGCCAGACTCGCCAGTGGCAGCGATCGCCGGCCTGCTCCCAGCAGGTGGGCTGAACCAGGCACGACCCGCAATCCGGACAGACGTGCATCGCCGGGGCCTGCTTGGTGGTCCTGTCGTGACTGGGCTCTCTCATCTCCCTGACTATCGAACCCGGTTCGGGATCACTTGATCCGCACAAATCCGCATTCCTCGAGAGAAAACCCCACTACCGAGTATCTAAAAGCACAATTGGCACTGTTTCCCACCGCTTCCCCACCCCGGTAGCATGGGCTGCGATGCCAGGAAACATCGGCCTCCCAGAGATCGCCATCGTGCTGATCATCGCCCTGCTGGTCTTCGGCCCGAAACGGCTGCCCGAGCTCGGCCGCTCGCTGGGCAACGGAATCCGTGAGTTCAAAGGATCGATCTCGGGCGACCACCGCGACGACGATGACGACGAGAAGCCGCGGCTGCCGTCTTCGGACCAGGCTGCCGCCCCCGAGGACTCACGCGACCCCGAGGTCGTCCGCGACAAGTCGGTCTGAGGCGCGCGGCGCGATGGCCCGCCGCGTCAGGTCGGTATCCCATGAGGACCACCTCACTCTCGTCGAGCACCTCGACGAGTTGCGTAGCCGGCTGATCCTCTGCCTCGTCGTCCTCGGTGCCGCCCTCGCGCTTTGCTTCTGGCAGAACCATCTGCTGCTCGAAATCGCCTCCGGGCCGCTGCCGGACCAGCACAAGCGGCTGATCACCTTCGGGGTCACCGAGCCGTTCACGACGACGCTTACCGTCGCCGCCTACGGGGCGATCATCCTCTGCCTGCCGGTCTTCCTGCACCAGCTGTACGCCTACGTGTTGCCGGCCTTCAGCGACGCCGAGCGACGGGTGATCCTGCCGATCCTGCTGCTCTTCCCGGTCCTCTTCCTGGCCGGACTCGCCTTCGCCTACTTCGTGGTGATGCCGGCCGCCGTCAAGTTCCTGCTCAACTTCAACGACACCCAATTCAACGTCCAGGTGCGGGCCAGCGACTACTACAGCTTCTTCTCCACGACCGAGCTCGCCTGCGCCCTGGTCTTCCAGATGCCGCTGCTGATCCTGGCCGTGACCCGGCTCGGGATCGTCAAGGTCGAGCAGCTCAGCAGCAACCGCCGCTACGCCTATCTGGCGATCGCGATCGTCGCCGCCGCCCTCCCCGGGGTCGACCCGGTCTCGATGCTGATTGAGATGGTGCCGCTGCTTGTTCTGTACGAGTTGAGTATCTTGCTCGCACGGGCTTTAGGGCGGCCGCGGGAGTCGGGAAGCATGGCGGAGCCCTCAACGTAGGAGCGAGGACTGGCGGATGGCATCAAGCGGTAACGAGCGACGGATGGTGTTCGACATCCGCGGACGGCGCAAGCACGTCGTCAAATTCGTCTACGCGATCCTGGCGTTGCTGATGGGCGCCAGCCTCTTCCTGGTCGTCGGCCCGGTCAACATCGGCAGCCTGCTCGGCAACAGCGAAAGCAACAACGCCGGCGCCGCCCTGGTCGAACAGGCGGACAGGGTCGAAAAGAAGGTCAACAAAGACCCGGAAAACCCCGAACTGCTGCTGGCTCTGACCAAGTCGCGGATCAGCGCCGGCAACGCGATGGCCGAAGTCAACCCGGAAACCGGGGCCGCGGAAGTCACCGGCGAAGGTCGCGTTCAGCTCGAGAAAGCGAGCGAATCCTGGAGCCGCTACCTGAAGTCGACCGATGAACCGAGCGCCGGCGTCGCCCAGGCCGCCGCCGCGACGCTCTTCAGCCTGGCCTCCACCTCGCGCACGATTCCGGAAACGGAGGCCAACGTCGTCGCCGCCAAGCAGGCCCAGCAGATCGTCGCCGAACAGCGGCCGAGCCTCGGCACCCTGAGCACGCTGGGCTACTACCAGAACTACGCCTTCGACTTCGCCGGTGCGAAGCAGTCCCTGAAGGAAGCCGAAAAATTCGCCAACACCAAGTTCGAACGCGAAAACCTCGGCAACGAATTCGAGCAGATCGAAAAACGCGCGAAGGAATTCCAGAAAGAAGTCGTACGGCTCGAAAAGGAAGCGAGCAAAGCCCGCAAGGAAGGCAAATCTTCGCTGGCGAATCCGCTAGCCGAAAACAACCCGCTCGCCTCTCCCTAGGCGCACCGCCGCTACCTGCGGTGCCGCTTTAGCTTCACGCACTTGAGCTTGCCGCGCACCCGCTTCTTCGTGAAGCCCTTCCGGCACTTGAGTGGCTTCGGGGTGGCGGTGGGCGGTGAGGTCGGCGCCTGCGGTGGCGAAGTCGGCGCCGGCGCCGGCGCGGGGATGGGCGCCGGCACCGGTTCTTCGGGCGGCGGGCAGAGAGCGGGTTTCGTCGCGCAGGTATCGGCCAGAGTGGCGAAGCTCGCGGCTGGAGTTTCGGCGGTGCCGGCGTTGGTGGTGGCAACTATTCGGAAGCGGTAATCGGTTGCAGCCACCAGTCCGACGAGGCTGGCGGTTACCGCGCTGCTGGTCGTGCCGCTTGGTTTGGGCGAGCACAAGGCGGTTCTGGCGCCGGCGAAGCCAGTCGCTTCGAAGGCGGTCTTGGTGACCAGCTCGAAGCGGCAGCTGGAAACCAGCCCCCCCTTGGGGTTGACCGTGCCGGCGAGTTTGGCCGCCGTCTGGCTGATCGAGATCGGGGACCCAGTCGTGGCTTCGGGGGGAAGGGCCGCAAGCGTCGTGAATTCGCGGACCGTGCCTTCGGCGCCGCCGCCGTTGCTGGCCGCGCTGACCCGAAAGTCGTACTTGGTGGCTGGGGTCAGCCCGCTCAGATGAGCCGAGACCGAGACGGGCTGCGAGCCGCCCGGAAGCAGAGAGCAGGGAGCCGCGACGGCGTTGGTAAAGCCATGCAGCTGGTAGTCGGCGTCTTCGCTGTATTCGAGTTTGCAGCTGGTCAAGGCGTGGCCGAGCGGGTTGACGGTCGAGTTGAGGTTTGCTTCCAGCTGACCGATCTGGTCGGCGGGGTCGGTGGTCGCGGTCGGCGCGGGGATCGAGGCAACTCGGTCGAAGATCCGTACTTTGTTGGCTGCCGAGTCGGCGACGTAGACCGAGCGGGTGGTCGAGTTGACCGCTATCTGCCCCGCGGCTTCCTTTTTGGAAGGCAAGGCCAGGACGCCGCCCCCAAAGTCGTCGATCTGAACTCCGGACGAGTTGTAGGCGACGATGTGGTATTCGCTGCTGAGGTCGCCGACGAAGACGGTGTTGTCGCTCGGATCCACTCCCACGGCGGCGGCTCCCCGGCCGCTTTGCAACGTCGAGTTGTAGACGTATTTTCCGCCCGACTGTTTGAACTTCAGGACCCGGCCGCCGTTCGCCATGTCAACCGCGTACAGGTTCCCGGCCGAATCCAGCGCGACGCTGGCCGGTTCGACGAATGCACCACCGGGACAGCCCGTGCAGGGGATCGATTCCGAGAGCGTCCCCGTCGAGGTGAAGACCTGAATCGACGCGGTGCCGTCGTTGGGCAGGTAGACCTTGCCGGAGGCGTCAGCGGCGAGTTGGGGCGCGGTGGCTTTGGCGGGCGTGAAGGAGGTGCCGAGCACGCCGGTCGAGGAGAAGGTGTTCATGACCGCGGTTCCGAGGGGGCCGAAGCCCACATTCAGCTCCACTTGGTAGGCGTAGATTCCCTGGTCGACCGGATTCACGGCGACGCCGATGTAAAAGTCGCTCCCACTCCCAGTGCCGAACGGGGATTGGGGCGTGGGAGTTCCGCTTGGGGTGAACTGCTCGATTCGGCCAGGCCCACCGGAGGTCCTATTTTCGACGAGCTCGGTCACGTACAGGTTCTTGCTCACCTGATCGATCGCGACCCCGCGGGGTACCTCGGCGCTCGTGGAGATCGACGGCATGATCGCATCGGGTTCGTATCCGGGGGCCGCGAGCGCCTCCTCGGCAGGCACTGCCCAGGCGAGCCCCATGGCCAGGGCCGCCAGGGCCGTCCAATTCCGACGCCGACGCGCCGCCCGTACCAATCCCAGCATCGACAACCCCCTGCCTTCCAGGAACTTCGCTTCCCTTGAGAACCCTGCTGTTCCTTTGCGAAGGTAGCGCACCGCGAGGGCGATCCAACGCGGTTTGCTTCAAATCTGTGGCTAACCAGCGAGTGGGCCGTGTTGGGCTCGAACCAACGACCTTGAGATTAAGAGTCTCCTGCTCTACCAACTGAGCTAACGGCCCGGGGACGGGGAAGTATAGGAAGCCGACAGGGTCGGGCGGAGCCTAGGACGCGGCTTTGACCCGGCAGCCTTTTTCGACGCCGCCGTCGATCACGGTCCCGTCCGCGAAGGTGAAGCGGCCCCGGGTGTCGAGGACGCCGTCGGAGCAGCGGGCAGCGACGTAGCTGCGCTGGTTGCCGGCCCCGAAGCGCCTGCCGATGTCGACTTCGACGCGGCTGATCGCGCCGAGGCCGTCGGCGATCGGCGGTGTGTCGAGGGTGACCCGGTAGCGGAAGGGCCCCGGCCGCCGTTCGATCGGGGCGACGATCATGTAGGTCTGGGCCTGGGGGAAGCCGGTGCGTGCGTGCAGGATCGCGGTTGGGTTGCCGCCCACTCGGGGCCCGTTGAAGATCGTCAGCGGGGCGCTGATCGGGAAGACGGCGTCGCCGCTGGCCACGATCGCTTCGATTCGGCCGCTGCCGACGATCGCGCCGCCGCAGGCCTGGCGCGCCGCCTCCGTGGTCGCTTCGGCGACGAGCTGCGGCTGGCAGGCCGGCAGGCCTCTGACGTCGAGGTGGCCATCGCGATCGAAGTCGATCACCGCCTGTTCCAGGGCCACCGGCTTGCCGCCGCCTTTGGCGGCGATGTCGAAGTAGCCCTGGAAGCGGATCGGGGCGAAGCCGTGACGGGGCAGCGCCAGCGGCCGGAAGCCACCGTCGGCGTGGAGGACGAGATCGTTGACGGCGACGAGCGCGGCGCCGGCGCCGCTGCAGAGCGCGGCGCCGAGGGCGAGAAGTACGAGCGCGGCGGCGGTCGTCAGCCGGAGACGTGGCATGGCGAGGTCAGCGTTCCCGGGAAGAAGCTGCCGTCGGTGAAGCTGATCGCGCCGTGCACCTGCAGGCGCCCGCCGTTGCAGTGAGCGCTGGCGTAGCCGACCGTCTTGCCGCCGCGCTTCCAGGTCTTGCCGACCGTCGCTTCAGCCAGGGTGGCACTGCCGAAGCCTTCGGCGATCGGCGGCACCGCGATCTTCACCTGGTAGCCATAGCGGCCCTTGTGGATCCGTTCGACCGTGAAGGGGACGAGCACCGCCTTCGGCACCGGCACCGTCTCGTAGGCATGGACGATCAGGCTCGGCTGGCCGCCCTGCGGCGGGGCGTTGAAGAGGGTCAACGGCGAGCTGATCTGCTGGGCCGCCTTGCCCGGCATCGTCACGATCGCCTTGCCGGTGCCTTCGCCGACAATCGCGCCGGCGCAGCGCTTGCGCGCTTCGGGAGGCGTCGCTTCCGCAAGCTTGGCCAGGGTGCAGACCGGCAGGCCCTTGGTGTCGACGGCGCCGTTGCCGTCGAACTGGAAGACCAGTTCCTTCAGGGTCGGCGGCGCTGAGCCGTCCGTGGTGCCGATGCGGGTGACGCTGTGGACGCTGACCGGGGCGTTGGCCTTCGCCGGCAGTGCCCGCGGTTCGACCGTTGCGGTGGCGCTGACCACGGTCTTGCCAATTTCGATCTTCAGCGCCTCGGCGACGCCGGCAACGACGAGCCCGAGCAGGCCGAGCGCCAGCATAGTTTTGAAAAAGGTCCTCCGCATCGTCATCCCTCCCAGCAGCAGGCTAGCGCGCTGGCGCCTCCGGCTAGCCAATCGGCGTGCACGGTTTGAGGAAGGTGCCCTCCAGCTGGGTGCCGTCTCCGAAGTGCAGGCGGGCTTTCGCCTGCAGGTGCCCGTCGGGGCAACTGGCGTTGGCGTAGCTGAGGGTCTTCCCCTTGTACTGCCATGTCTTGCCGATCGTCAGCTCGCCGTAGATCGGCGTCCCGTAGCCGTTGACGATCTTGGGAATGTTGGCGACGGTCTTGAAGCCGTAGCGCCCGTCGTTCACCTTCTGGATCTCGACCTGGACGATGTAGGTGGAGGGGCCGCCGACGGTCGTGTAGGCATGGGCGTAGACGGTTGGGTTGCCGTGTTTCGGCGGCGCGTTGAAGATCGTGATCGGAGAGGAGGCCGGGATCGGCGCCTGTTCGGGGAAGTTGACGACGGCTTTGCCGCTGCCTTCGCCGACGATCGCGTCGGGGCAGTTCTTGCGAGCCCGGCTCGGCGTCGTCGCGACCAGCTTTCGCATCGGACAGACCGGCAGCCCCCGGGTTTCCACCTTGCCGTTGCGGTCAAACCAGATGATCAGCTGTTTGAGGATCGGCGGCGGCCCGCCATCGACGGTCGAGATCTTGCCGTAGCCGTGCAGCCGGATCGGCGCGAACTCGTGTCGCGGCAGCTTCGTCGGCGTAAAACCGCCGTCGGTTTCGACGACGATGTTGCCGGCGCTGAGCTTCAGCGCCATCGCCGAAGCAGCGAAGACGAGAGCCAACGCAGTAAGAGACACAAAGGTTCTTAACAAACTCTTCCGCAACGGTTCGCTCCTCCAGGTTCCCGGAACGGCAAACTACCAAGCGTGCTTCGGAGGAGGAGCAGGGGACGGCCGGATCCGGAGGCTCCGGACTCGGCACGCCGCCCACCGCTGACGCTGCGCCACCCAAAGGCGGTGCTGCTGATCGCTGCCGTGATCGTCGCCACCCTCGGCATCATCGGCGCCGGCGTAGAAGACAAGCTGAAACCGACGACGCTGACGATCGGGGGCACCGAGTCGGCGCGAGCGAACAAGCTGGTCGAAGACCACTTCGGCGACTCCGCCCCCTTCGCGATCCTCCTGCGGGGCCCGGCGGCGCTGCTGGAAGAGCAGGGCCCGGAAGTGGTCCGCGCCCTGCGCGAGGACCCGAAGGTGACGACCCTTTCGCCCTGGGACCGCGGCTCGGTCCAACGCCTGCGCCCGAATCCCCGCAAGGCGCTGATCCTCGCCGACTTCCACGTTGGCGTCGACGAAGCGGTCAAAGACGTCGTCCCGCGGATCGAACGGGTCCTCGAAGAAAAGGTCCAGCCGCCGGTCCACGCCAGCACCGCCGCCTACGCGACGCTGTCCCGCGCGATCCAGGAGGAGTCGATCGCCGCCAGCGAGCAGGGCGAGTTGATCGCCCTGCCGATCCTGCTGATCGTGCTGCTGCTCGTCTTCCGCTCGCCGGTGGCGGCGTCGATCCCGATGGGCTTCGGGATCCTCACCGTCTTCGCCTCGCGGGGCCTGCTGCATTTCGGCGCCAGTTGGTTCAGCGTCGATGCCTTCGCGCTGACGGTCTGCACGATGATGGGCCTCGCCCTCGGCGTCGACTACGCGCTGCTGATGGTCTCGCGCTACCGCGAGGAGTTAGCGACCGGATCGGAGCCGATGGAGGCGGCCTGGGCGACCCGGCGCCACGCCGGTCGCACCGTGACCTTCGCCGGCAGCACCCTGCTGCTCTCGATGATCGTCGCCGTCTTCATCGTGCCCGGATCGCTGCTCGCCTCGTTGGCGGGGACCGTGGCGATGGTGGTGGTGTTGAGCGTCAGCGCCGCGACCCTGGTCGGCCCGCCGCTGCTGCTGCTGATCGGCACCAACATCGACCGCTGGCGAATCGGCGGAGCGGCCGATCCCGACAAGCGTTCGCTGCTGATGACCTTCGTCTCGGCGGCGCTGAAACGACCGGCTGCGGTGGCGGCTCTGATCGGCGGCATCGTCCTCGTTCTCGCAGCGCCGGCGCTGGCACTGAAAACCTCGGCGCCGAGCCCGGAAGAACTTCCCAAGGACAGCCAGGCCCGCCACGAATTCGAACTGCTCGGCAACCTCTTCGGGCGCGGCTGGGAAGCCCCGTTCCAGGTCATCGCCGTCAACGACCGAGGCCCGATCACGGGCTCCACCGACCTGGCGGCCCTCTCGGACTTCGAGAAGAAGCTCGCGGCGCTGCCGGGCGTGCGGACCGTGATCGGGCCGGCCGAAGCGACCAAGCAGGTGAAGCCGCTCCAGAACCTCGGCAACACCTTCCTCACCTCGAACGGGAACATCGGCACGGTCAAGCAGCTGACCCGCCTCGGCCGCGGGCTCAACGTCGCGGCCGGCGGCGTCGGCCAGCTGCGGGACGGGCTCTCGGAAGCGAGCGAGGGCGCCGGCCTGCTCGCCGAGGGTTCGGGCCGGGCCGGCGAAGGCGCCGAGCTGATCGCCAAGGGGCTGGGGCGGGCGGCCGCCGGCAGCGAACGAGCCGTCGGCGCCCTCGACACGATCTCCAAGGGGGCGGACAAGCTGGTCAAGGGCCAGGGGCTGGCGGTGACGGGGATGCTGCAGCTGCGCTTCGGCATCCAGGCCCTCGGCGGCGCCAACATCAAAGTCAACGGGCTGCGGACCGCGCGCAAGGTCCAGCACACGCTCGAACACGAAGCGACGACGACGATCCCGAAGCTGCTGGCACCGGCGAAGACCGTCAACGAGCAGCTCAGCTCGGCGCTGGCGCAGCTGCAGGGGATGACGGTCGGCAAGACCGACCCCAACTACGAAGCGACGCTGAACGCGGTGCGCTCGGCGGCGGCGGCGATGACCGGCACCGATCCGGTCGGCGGCGGCGCCTACGCGCCCGAATACTCGGGCATGGTCACCGAACTGGAAGCGCTGGGCACCAGGCTCGGCGAAGAAGCCAAAGAAGCGAAGCGGGCCGCCGATTGGGCGCGGAGCACCTACACCGGCGTCAACAAGCTGGTCAGGTCGGCGCGGAAGCTCGAAAACGGGATGCGGCGCCTCAAGCAGGGCAACCAGAAGCTGGCCTCCGGGATCACGACGCTGATGAAGCGGGCGGAAAGCACCCTCGGCAGCGGGATAAGCCGCCTCGAGGGCGGTGCCACCAAGCTGGTCGCCGGGATCGAACGCCTGACCGGCGGCAACGAAGCGCTGCAGCAGGCCCTGGCCGAAGGCTTCCAGCAGTCGGCGCCGCTGCAGACCCGGCTCGCCAAGGCGAGCGTCCAGGTGCTGCAGGGCCACAAGCAGATCGAACATCAGGCGGAACGAGTCAGCCGCGGCTCGCCGAACATCTTCAACTCGGGCTACTTCGTCCTCTCGGCGCTGGACGGGGCGCCGCCGAAGGCGCGCGAAGCCGTCAGCAACACGATCGACCTCGACCGCGGCGGCCAGGCGGCCTCGATCCTGGTCTTCTCGCGCTACTCCTTCAACACCGACGGGTCGACGAAGCTGAACGAAAAGCTGAACACGATGACGGCGCAGCTTGCTTCGGACTCGGGCCTCAAGACCGGCGTCGCCGGCGGCGCCGCTGTTCTCAACGACTACAGCCGGATCACGCACGAAAAGATCCCGACGATCGTCGCCGCGATCACCCTGGCGACCTTCCTGGTCCTCGTCCTCCTGCTGCGGGCGCTGCCGCTGGCGGCGATCGCGGTTGGGCTCAACCTCGCCACCGTCGCGGTCGCCTTCGGCGTCCTCACCGCGCTCTCCTACCTGCCGGAAGACTTCCCGCTGGGCGGCCACGAACACGTCAACGCGGTCGGCGCGGTGATGATCTTCGGGATCGTCTTCGGGCTCTCGATCGACTACGCGGTCTTCCTTTTGGTGCGGATGCGCGAGCACCACGAGGAGCATGGCGACAACGCCGGCGCGATCGAATTCGGCCTCGACAAGACGGCGCGGGTGATCACCGGCGCCGCCGCGATCATGATGGCCGTCTTCATCGCCTTCGCCGGGGCGCCGATCGCGACCGTCAGCCAGCTCGGCGTCGGTCTCACCATCGCCGTCCTGCTCGACGCCACGGTGGTGCGGATCGTGCTGCTGCCGGCGCTGATGCTGCTGCTCGGCGACCGGGTCTGGTGGTTCCCGAAGGTGCTGCAGCGCCTGGTCCCGAAGGTGAACGTCTGATGGGCCGATTTTGGCCCGGCAGGGGTCTGCCGAAGCGCGTTGAATTCCAGTTAAGTCCCCACTGAGCAGGCGAATGCCGGCAGGTCGCTCGGATACGATTCCCGCGCCCGTTCCACCGGGTCGGAGGGCCGGGGAACGAGTTGTGACGACCCGTGGCTGCTAATTCGCAAGGCGAGGAGAAAAGCTCGGCTACGAGCCGAGGGACTTCCCCAGCCCGAATTGCGGCGATCGTGGCCCTCGCGGCGGTGGTAATCGTGCTGGCGATCGTCTACTTCAACAGCAGCGGCGGTCACCAATACACCTTCGTGTTCCAGAACGCCGGCCAGCTGGTCCCGGACAACCAGGTGATGATCGGCGGCTCCCCGGTCGGCTCGGTCGAAAGCATCGAGCTCAGCGATGACAACCTCGCCGAAGTCAAGGTCGAAGTCGACCAGGAGCTGCACGAAGGCACGACCGCGGTGATCCGCGCCACCTCACTCTCCGGCGTCGCCAACCACTACGTCTCGATCAGCCCCGGCCCCAACAGCAGCCCGGCCCTCGACGAAGGCGGCACCCTCGGCCTCGGCTCGACCACGACCCCGGTCGACATCGACCAGCTCTTCAACACCTTCCCCCCGGGCGTCCGCAAGGGCCTCAGCGACTTCATCAAGGGGCAGGCGAAAACCTTCGAATATCAGGGCGAAGCGGGGCAGAAGGCCTACAAGTACCTCGGTCCGGGGCTCAACCGCACCACCGCCCTCTTCAACGCGCTGAATGCCGATCAGCAGATCCTCGAACGCTTCATCATCAGCTCCACCAAGCTGTCGACCGCCGTCGCCCAGCGTGGGCCCCAGCTGACCGACGCGGTCTCCCACGCCAACACCGCGTTCGAAGCGATCGCCTCCCAGAACGTCGCCCTGGACCAGGCCCTGCAGGAGCTGCCGCCGGTCCTGCGCCAGAGCAACACGACCTTCGTCAACCTGCGGGCGGCCCTCGACGACCTCGAACCGCTGGTCGACACCGCCAAGCCGGCGACCAAGAACCTGGCTCCGTTCCTCGCCGAACTGCGGCCGATCCTGGCGAAATTGAAGCCCTTCTTCCACAACCTGCGCCTCTCCGTGGCGCGGCCGGGTCACGGTAACGACCTGGCCGAACTGCTGCAGGTCCTGCCGACGGTCCAGGAACGGGCCTCGAAGGCGTTCCCGAACTCAGAGGCCGCTTCCGAAGCCTTCCTGCCGAACCTCCGCTTCTTCCGCGCCTACGCCCCCGATGTCGTCAACGCTCTCGGCAAGCTGGGCTCGGTGGCGGGGTACTACGACGGCAACGGCCACTACGTCCGAGCCTCCTTCGCGGGCCAGAACCTCTTCGCCTACAACAGCTCGAGCGGGGTGCTGGAACCGATCACGAAGGCCCAGCAGTACGAGCCCTTTGGCTCGGCCCCCCCGGCGCGGCGCCATTGCCCGGGTGGCGCGACCCAGGCCGCCGCCGACCACTCAAACCCGTTCGCCGATCCGCCCTGGACCGGCGGCATCGGCAGCTCCGAATGCAACCCCGACGACGCACCTCCTGGACGATGATCCGGCGAGCGCTGATAGCTCTCGGCCTGGTCGCGGCAGTTGTCGTCGTCGTGCTGCTGGTCTCCGGTGGCGGTGGCAGCAGCAGCGGCTACGTCGTCCGCGCCATCTTCGACAACGGCGGCTTCATGGTTCACGGCGAGCAGGTCCGGATCGCCGGCGCCAACGTCGGCACGATCAACTCGGTCAGCGTCTCGCAGCCGGGCGAACCGGTCGCATACCGCGACGGCAAGCTGGTCGACGTGCCCGGCAAAGCGATCATCACGATGGAAATCGCCGATCCCGGTTTCCAGGACTTCCGCCAGGACGCCAGCTGTGAAATCCGGCCGCAGTCGCTGATCGGCGAGAAGTTCGTCGATTGCAACCCGACGCTGCCTCGGGCACCCGGGTCGCCGGCACCGCCGTCGTTGAAGCAGATCCCCGACGGCCAGCCCGGGGCGGGCCAGTACCTGCTGCCGCTGGGGAACAACACGACCAGCGTCGACCCGGATCTGATCAACGACATCCAGACGCTGCCCTACGCGCAGCGCTTCCGGCTGATCTTCAACGAACTCGGGGCTGGCCTGGCCGGCCGCGGCAAGGACATCGAAACGATCGTCAAGCGCGCCAACCCCGTGCTTCGCAACACCGACCGGATCTTCGCCATGCTGACCGCCCAGCGCGATCAGCTGGCGCAGCTGGCCAGCGACTCGGAGGAAATCCTCGGACCGCTCTCACGCGAGCGCTCCCACGTGGCTGGGTTCTTCGCCAACGCCGGCGCCGCCGGCGAGGCCAGCTCCGAACGCGGCAGGGAACTCGAAGAATCGTTCGAAAAGTTCCCCGAGTTCCTGCGCCAGTTCCGCCTGACGATGCGCAGCCTGCAGGGCTTCTCCGACGCCGCCGCCCCGGTCTTCGCGGAACTCGGTCGCGCCGCCCCGTCGTTGACCGACGCGACCCGGACGCTGACCCCGTTCTCGGAAGCGACCACCGTCGCCCTGAAGAGCCTCGGAACGGCCGGCGAAGCCTCGGGCCCGCTCTTCGCGGAAGCGGAACCGGTCATCCGCACCTCGAAAAAGCTGGCGCAGACCGGTGTCAGCCCCACCTCTGAACTGGCGAGCCTGCTGACCAGCATCGAAAAGACCAAAGGCTGGGACTTCCTCAACGAACTGATCTACAACAGCGCCGGCGTCATCAACGGCTTTGACGAATACGGCCACTATGCCCGCACCCTGGCGACGATCGTCAACTGCCCCGACTACGAACCGGCGGCGGCCGGTGCGTCTGGCTGTGTCGCCAACTTCAACGGGCCCAATGCCCAGGAACTCGGATCCGTCCCGACGGCTTCGGTGGCAGCGATCTCCTCTCGGATCTATCGTCGGATCAGCCACGAACTGGAAGTTCAGACGGGCGGCAGCGCCGCCGCCGAAGGCCCCGCGACCGCGATCGGTCAGGCCGGCGATCTCGGCAGCGCCCAGCGGAGCGGAAGCTTCAGCCTCGGCGGCAGCAAGCCGCTGCTCGAATACGCCTGGGGGCAGCGATGAGGAATCGCAGCGGCATCCAGGGGGTCGCCAGCAGCCCGATCCTGGTCGGCGCGGTCACGGTCCTGGTCGTGATGGTCGCCGTCTTTCTCGCCTACAACGCCAACAACGGCCTGCCGTTCGTCTCCACCTATGACCTCAAGGCACGGGTGCCCAATGCGGACGCGCTGGTCAAAGGCAACGACATTCGCATTGGCGGCACGCTCGTCGGCACCGTCAGGTCGGTCGTCCCGGTCCAGCTCAGCGACGGTCGCACCGCCGCCGAACTTACGCTCAGCCTCGACAAGAGCGCCGAACCGCTGCCGGTCAACTCGACGATCATGATCCGGCCGAAGTCGGCCCTCGGGCTCAAATTCCTCCAGATCACGCCGGGCGATTCGTCGAAGGGCTTCGCCCCCGGTTCGACGATCCCACTCAAGGCTGCGCGACCCGAACCGGTCGACATCGACCAGTTCTTCAGCATGTTCGACGAACCGACCCGCGACGCGATCCGCCAGAGCCAGGCCGGCTTCGGCACCGCCCTCGCTGGCCGCGGGCCGCAGCTGAACGAAGCGTTCGGGGCTCTGCGCAACGTCGTCGTCAACGGCGACACGCCGCTGCGGATCCTCGCCGCCCCGAGCACCGACTTCGCCGGCTTCTGGGAAGCGCTGGAGGATCTCTCTGCGACGGTGGCCCCGGTCGCCGTGACGCAGGCGAACCTCTTCGTGGCGCTCGACGCGACCTTCGGGGCATTCGCCCGCGTCTCGAGGCCATTCATCCAGGAAACGATCAGCAAGAGCCCGCCAACGCTGGACGCGGCAAATGCCGACCTGCCCGTCCTGCGCCCGTTCCTCGACGATTCGGCGCGCTTCTTCGCGGCGCTGAAGCCGGGTGCGAAGGCCTTGGGGGACACCTCGCCCGTGATCGCCGCCTCCCTCCACGCTGGCGTGCCGGTTCTGAATGCCTCGCCGGTCCTCAACAACCAGCTCGAGCCGACGGCTCAGGCGCTGGTCGATTTCCAGAACGCGCCGGGCGTGTTCAACGGCCTCGAACTTCTCACCGACACCAACGAAATTCTCGATCCGGCCCTGAAGTTCATCGCGCCGGCCCAGACCGACTGCTTCTACGCGACGCTGCTCTTCCACAACCTGGCGTTGTCCACCGGCGGCCACAACAGCCTCGGGCACTGGCTCAACGCGACCACCTTCAATCCCCCCGAAGGGCCGAATGCCGAGGCGATCCCGTCTTCGGTCCCGGCGAATGGGCCCGAAACCGAGAACCACCTCCACTACAACCCCTTCCCGAACACCGGTGCACCGGGACAGCCGAACGGTTGCGAAGCGGGCAATGAGAAGTACGCGACGGGCCAGACCGTGATCGGTCCCGCCTCGAAGGTATGGGGAACCGTCACCACCAGGGAAGCGGAAGAAGAATGAGCCGGCTTCCGGAGCGTGACACTCGTCAGGGCGCCTCGAACAGCCGCTTCAAGTGGCGGCCGAGCAACGCCGCCATCGCGATCATCTTCATCCTCATCTTCACGGTCGGCCCGTACCTGGCCTTTACCGGCCACGTGCCGTTCACCAGCTACGGATACGAAGTCAGGGCGACCTTCGCCAACTCCGCCAACATCGCTCAGAATTCGCCGGTCCGGATCGCCGGAGTCAACGTCGGCCGGGTCATCTCCAGCGAACGCGACGGCGACGCCACGACGGTGTCCTTCACCGTCGAAGGGCAGGGTCGTCCAATCCACGACGACGCCTTCGCGGCGATTCGCCCCCGCATCTTCCTCGAGGGCAACTTCTTCATCGAACTCGACCCCGGCAGCCCCAGCGCGCCGGAACTGGACAGCGGCGCGACGATCCCGATCAGCCGCACCTCGACCGCGGTCCAGCTCGACGAAATCCTCACCTCTCTGCAATCGCCGGTGAGGGCCGATCTCAGCCGGGTCCTGCAAGGTTTCGGCACCGCCCTCAACCACACGCCGACCGCTGCCGAAGACGCCAACCAGCTGCCCGAGGTCCGGGGGAAGAGCGGCGGCGAAGCGCTCAACGGTGCGCTCGAATACGGCGGCGATGCCGGGCGCTACAGCGCCGTCGTCACCAACGCGCTCCTTGGCACGCAGGATGGCGATCTCTCCCGTCTGGTCGCCGGGTCGGAAAAGACCTTCGCGGCGCTGGTCAGCAACGAGGCCGACCTGCAGGGCCTGATCGACAACTTCAACATCTTCACGGGCGCCCTCGCCGCGCAGTCGACGAACCTCTCGACCTCTGTCCAGCTGCTGGCTCCGACGCTTCGCACCACCCACGCTTCGCTGGTCAGCCTCAACCGCTCGCTGCCGCCGCTGCGCACTTACGCGATCGAGCTGCGGCCGGCGGTCGCCCAGATCCCCGGCTTGGTCGCCGCTTCGAAACCGTGGCTTGCCCAGGCAGGGCCGCTGCTCTCCGGCAAGGAGGCCGGCGGTGTCGCCAAGCTGCTGGCGAAGTCGAGCAAGGGGCTGGCCGAAGCCGCTTTCGCCGGCAAGTCGGTCACCTTGCCGCAGCTCAACCGGCTCAGCCTCTGCGCGACGCGGGTGATGGTCCCGACCGGCAACCAGGTGATCAACGATCGATTCAGCACCGGCGGCCCCAATTACAGGGAGTTCCTCTACACCCTCACCAACTTCGCCGGGCAGAGCCAGAACTTTGACGGAAACGGTCCCTTCTTCCGCCTCCAGGCGGGCGGCGGCAACCTGCTCGCCTCGACGCCGAACGAAAAATCCGAACTGTTCACCGAAGAAACCGCCTTCGCGCACACCGCGGTGCCACCGCTTGGCGGTCAGCCGCAGATGGCCGGCCGCCCGCCGTTCAAGCCAGATGTGCCCTGCTACAAGAATCCGGTCCCCGATCTGAACGGCTCGCTCGGTCAGGTCGGGGCGCCTTCCCCGGCGGTGAGCCCGTGACCGAGCCGGCCCCCAAGACCAATCGCTGGCGGCACTTCCGAGCCTGGCTGTCTCGCCAGGCCCGTGGCCATCGCAAGGACACGATCGCGATCATCGTCCTCACCTTGGCCGGCATCGTGATGATGCTGGGGATCTTCGTCCAGCAGAAAGCGGCGCTGCCGGCCTGGCTTCCTCTCGTCGGCGAAGAATTCGACCACATCACCGCTGAGTTCTCGACCGCCCAGGCCGTGACGCCCGGGCAGGGGCAGGCGGTCGACATCGCCGGCGTCGAAATCGGCAAGGTCAGCTCGGTCGAACTCGAAGACGGGCATGCGGTGGTCGGGATGGACATCCAGCCGAAGTACATGGAGCTGATCCACCCCAACGCCTCGATGCTGCTGCGCCCGAAAACCGGCCTCAACGACATGATCGTCGAGGTCGAACCCGGCAGCGGTCCAAAGCACATCGAGGAGGGCGCCAACTTCCCGCTTTCCCAGACGGAAGCGAACACCAATCTCGACGCCTTCCTCGCCACGCTCGACAAAGACACCCAGCAATATCTGCAGTTGCTTGTCTCCGGCGGCGCTCAGGGATTCGGCACTCGCGGCCGGCAGCTCGGCAACGCCTTCCGGCGCTTCCAGCCCTTTGTCCACTACGTCGCCAAGCTCAACACGGCGGTGGCCGCTCGCCATGTCGCGATCGCCAGGTCAATCCACGACTTCAGCCTGCTGACCACCGAACTGGGCCGCCACGACGCCGAGGTGCGACGCTTCGTCAGCGGGTCCAACGCCGCGCTCGGCAACTTCGCGAACCAACAGGCATCGCTACAGGAGTCGCTGCGGGAACTGCCGGCGACGCTGCGTGCCGTCAACGCCGGCTTGGCCAGCTCCAAACGCTTCTCCGACATCTCCTACCCGGCCCTGACGAAGCTGATTCCGCAGGCGCAGGCCCTGGACCCCGCCTTGGACGCGACCGCGAAGCTGTTCCGCGAAACCACGGCGCCAATCCGCGACCAGATCCGCCCCTTCACGCGCGAAATCCGGCCGACGCTGACGCAGGGGGCCGAAGCGGCCGGACCGTTTGCGAAGACCGTCGCCAACTTCGGCAACTCGCTGGGGGCGTTCAACTCCTTCCTCAACGAGCTCAGCTACAAGCCGCAGGGGTCGCGGCAGAGCTTCCTCTTCTACCTGCCCTGGCTCAACCACGATTACAACGCCACCTTCAGCGTCCAGAACGGGGGCGGTCCGCTGCAGCGAGCCCTGGTCATGCTCACCTGCAACAAGGCCTCGCTCGGCTGGGGATTCACCCTGACGCGGGAATTCCTGCCGACGCTCTTCACCGTCGCCGGCGTCCCCCGACCAAGCGAACTTCCCGAAATCAAAGAACCGGCGGGCAGCGCCAATCCGGCGTTCTGCGGACCGGGGGCGAAACCATGAGCAAGCGCGCGCCGAGCACCCTGCAGCTGGTCGTTATCGCGGGCTTCGCGCTCTCGTGCTTCGGCATCCTGCTCTTCCTCTGGGTCACCTTCGGCGGGCCGACGCCCTTCAAGGCGAAGCCCTACGAGATCAAGGTGCCCTTCAGCGAGGCAACCCAGCTGGCCGAACAGTCCGACGTGCGGATCTCCGGCGTCAACGTCGGCAAAGTCCAGAACATCGTCCTGGCGGCGAACGGCAAGGCCGCGATCGCGACGGTCGACATCGACGACAAGTACGCGCCGATCCCGGAAGGCTCGCGGGCGCTTCTCCGTACGAAGACCCTGCTCGGCGAGACCTACATCGAACTCACGCCGGGATCTCAGAACGGGCCTCAGCTTCCCGACGGGGCGACGTTGCCAAGCGCAAACGTCGCCCAGTCGGTCCAGCTCGACGAGATCTTCCGCACCTTCGATCCGGAAACCCGCAAAGCGTTCCAGACCTGGATGCAGGAATCGGCGGTGGCCGTCAGCGGCCAGGGCCAGAACCTCTCCTATGGCCTCGGTCAGCTCGAACCGACCTTCGAAAGCCTCGATCGCATCTTCCGCGTGCTCGACACCCAGCGGGTGGCGATCAAGCAGCTGTTCCGCAACGGCGCCACCAGCCTCGAGGCATTGCGCGGTCGCGAAGGCGAGCTGCAGAACCTGATCAAGAGCTCCAACGGCGTCTTCGAGACGACGGCCCGCCGCAACCACGACATCGAAGCGCTTTTCCGCGCCTTCCCGACCTTCCTCGACGAGTCGCAGCTGACCCTGGCTCGCCTGAAGACCTTCTCGCTCGACGCCGATCCGCTGATGAAGCAGCTGGTGCCGGTAGCGAAGCAGCTCTCGCCGACCCTGATCGCCTTCGCCAACCAGGCTCCGGAAGCGAAGGGCTTCTTCGAAGGCCTGGCACCGGTGATCGCCCGGGCGACGACCGGCTTCCCCGCCTTCCGCAAGCTCTTCCGCGACGACTTCCCGCCGCTGCTGCAGACCCTCGACCCGTTCCTGCGCAACCTCAACCCGTTCCTCAGCGCCCTCAGCCTCTACAAACACGAGGTGACCTCCTTCCTGGGGAACGTCACCGCCGCCACCAACGCGACCTTGCCGGTGGTCAACTCGCGCGGGGAAAACCTGCACTACGTGCGGACGCTGAGCCTGCTCAACCCCGAATCGGTCGCCAGCTTCAACGGGCGCCTTGGCGCCAACCGCCACAGCGCCTACAGCCCGCCGCTCTGGGCGAAGAGCCTCGCCTCCGGCCTCCCCGGCTTCAGCACCCAGCAGTGCAGCGGCGGCCTGGTCGCGACCTTGGATCCCGAAACTCCGAGCAGCCCCGCCTTCAAGGAACGTGTCTCGTCGGTCCTGAAAAAAAGCGTCGACGAAGAAGCGACCGAACTCTTCAAACGCCTGAAGAGGTTCGCCTTCGCCGACCAGTCGAGCACCAGCTCGCTCCCGGCCCCCGCCTGCACCCAGCAGGAACCGATCGACCCGATCGGCAAACCGGGCTCGGCGACGACGTATCAGCACGTGTACGAACAGCAGGGCCAGTAGGTCCTCGCCGCTCGGTCCGGGGAAGTCCCCGGGGAAATTTGACTTTGCCTACCCATCCATACGAACATACGTTCGTATGGAGATCGCCTGCGTCATCGACAGTCGCCTGGCCTCTCCTGTGCGCCGGGGCCATTCCGGGGGGGCTGGGCCCCGGCGCTCTTCTTCTTCTGCCGATCCGCTCGAGGCGGCGGAGCTGACCGACGGGATGGTGCGGGCGCTGGAGGGGATCGGCGCCGCGGTCGAGTCGGAGCGGGCGGGGGAGGCTTTCTTCGCGCTCGACGGCTTGCGGGGAATCCACGGCGGCGAGGCGGCGGGCGTGCTCGAGGCGACGCGGCGGGTGCTCGGCGAGCAGCGGCTGGTCGGGGTGGCCTCGACCCGGCTTGCCGCTTACGCCGCGGCCTGGAAGCAACCGGGGGGGACGCTTGGCCCGGGCCGGGCCGCGGTCCTTTCGCGGCGGCAACAGCGTCGTTTCGTCCGCTCGCTGAAGACCTCGGTCCTGCGTCATCGCCTCGACGGGCACGAGGCCGACGTCGACGCGCTGGTCATCGCCCTGGAGCGCCTCGGAGTGGAGGAGCTGGGCTCCCTGGCCGGGATCTCCTCCGCCCAGATGACCGATCGCTTCGGGCCCCTGGGGCTGGCGGCGCTGCAACTGGCGCGCGGCGAGGAAGGGCCGTTGCGCCCGCGGCGCCCGCAGGAGGACCTTGCCGAGCAGATCGATCTGCCGGAAGGGACGGCCGGCCGCCAGCTCGACCGCGCCCTCTCGCTGCTCGTCGACCGGCTGCTGGCGATGCCGCAGAGGAAGGGCCGGACGCTGCTCGGGCTCCGCCTCGGCGCCCTGCTCGCCGGCGGCGGCAGCTGGAGCGTCGACCAGGGCCTCGGCCGCCCGAGCGCCTCGGCGCGGGTGCTGCGCATGGTCCTGACGCCGCGGCTGGAATCGCTGCCGAGGCCGGCGACGGCGCTGCGGCTGCGCGCCCTGGCCCTGGGGCCGCCCGCGGTCGATCAGCTCGAGCTGGCGGTGGGGGGAGAGGAGCCGCGCCGACGCCGGCTGGGCGCCGCCGTGCGCGAGGTGCGCACCGCCCAGGGCGCCGACGCCCTGCTCCGGATCCTCCCGATCGACCTCGCCTCCCGCGTCCCCGAGCGCTGGGCGGCGCTGACGCCGTTCCCGGAGGTTTGAGCTGAAGCTCGGGGGAGAGCTTGCGGATCGCAAGGCCTTGGCGGTGGGTGCGCTTCAGCAGACACGCCAAGAACGAGATGAGGCTCGGGCTTGACCGCAATAGGCGTGCAATCATCGTGGTAATCGCTAAAGACACTCCGACTTCGTCATCACCGCGTTTCCGGAGGGTTAACGTGCAAGCGGATTACGACAGCAGGGCGGATGCGATTTCCATTGCGCTGGTTCCTGGCGCTCATGCCGAGAAGGCAGACTCATGCCATCCGCGTGCAGTTGTGGCCCTCGGGGGCGGCGAGCCTGTTGAGCTGCAGTTGCTCTATCCCGATCTCGGCATTGAGGAGCCTCTACGCGCTGCCGCGCAGAGCTACGGCTTGGACCTGCGCGTTCCGCCGCCTGATTTGACTTAGGTCTCCCCGTCATACGAACATGCGTTCGTATGACGCCAGGTCTTCGACGCCTTTACGCGCCTCGCTCGATCGAGGTAGAGCTCGGTCCCGACGGCACCCCGACGGCGGTGGAGGGGGAGGGCGTCGAGACGGTGCGGGAGCGCTGGTCGGTCGACGATCGCTGGTGGGAGCGGGCGCCGTTGCGGCGGCGCTACTTCGAGCTCGCGATGGCCGGGGGGCGGTCGCTGGTCGTCTTTCGCGATCTGGTCAGCGGGCGCTGGTACAGGCAGCGGGCGTGATGGGCACTGCTCCTTACGTAGAGCTGCACGCGCACTCGGCCTACTCGTTCCTCGACGGGGCCTCGACGCCGCTGGAGCTGGCCTACGCCGCCGAGGACTACGGCTACTCGGCGCTGGCGGTGACCGACCACGACGGGGTCTGGGGCTCGCGGGAGTTCGCCGAGTCCTGCAAGGACCTCGGGCTGCGGGCGATCACCGGGGCCGAGCTGACGGTGGCGCTGCCGGAGCAGGCGCCGCCACTGTTGCCAAGCGAGGAGCCAGCGCTGGCCCACCTCACCCTGCTCGCCGAAGACGCCGACGGGTACCACAACCTCTGCCGGCTGCTGACCAAGGCGCACGCGCACACGCGCGACAACACGACCCGCGCGGCCGGGCAGCCGTCGGCGACCTTCGAGCAGCTCGAGGAACACGCCGACGGCCTCGTCTGCCTCTCCGGCTGCGCCCGCGACGGCGCCCTCGCCGGTCGCTGGGAGCGCGGCAAGACGGAGCTGGGCGAGCGGCTCGCCCGGCGCCTGCTCGCCGCCTTCGGCCGCGAGCGCTTCCGGGTCGAGCTGCAGCGCCCCTTCTGGCGCCATGACCGCGCCCGCAACCGCTGGCTCGCCCTGCTCGCCGAGCGGCTCGGGGTCCCCTGCGTCGCCACCGGCAACGTTCACTCGCACGCGCGCTGCCGCGCCGATCTGCAGGACGCCTTCGTCGCCGTCCGGCGCGGCGAATCGCTGGAGGAGTCCGAGCCCTTCCGGCGCGGCAACCGCAGCTCGGTCCTGGTCTCGCCGGAGGAGATGGTGGCGCGCTTCGACGAATACCCCGAGGCGGTCGCGGAGACGGTCCGCCTCGCCGAGCGGCTCCGCTTCGACCTCACCAGCGAGCTCGGATACCGCTACCCCCGCGAAGGCGACGAGCAGGCGGACGTCGAACTGGCCCGGCTCGCCTGGCGGCTGCTCGGCGAGCGCTATGTCGGCGAGGCGCTGCCGCGGCAGGACGTCGCCCGCGACCAGCTCGACCACGAGCTGAAGATCATCCGCGACCTCGGCCTCTCCGGCTTCTTCCTGCTCCACCACGATCTCCTGGAGCTGGCGCGCGAGGTCGCCGCCGAGGTGCGTCCCGGCGGCAGCGCCCGGGCGCTGATGCCCGCCGGCCGTGGCCGCGGCTCCAGCGTCAGCTCGATCGTCTGCTACTTGACCGGCCTCTCCCACATCGACCCGGTCAAAGCCAAGCTCTTCTCCGGCCGCTTCCTCAACGAGGAATCGCGGACGATGCCGGACATCGACCTCGACTTCCCGCGCGACGTGCGCGAGAGGCTGATCCCGCGCGTGCACGAGCGCTTCGGCGCCGATCGCTCTGCCCTCGTCGCCGCCTTCCCGACCTACCGGCCGCGCGGCGTCGTCCGCGACCTCGGCAAGGCGCTGGGACTCTGGCCGGCCGAGATCGAGAAGGTCGCCGGGGTCGTCGGCTTCCACGAGTCCAAGGAGGAGATCGCCGCCGACGTCGCCGCCGCGATCGGTCCCGAGCGGGCCGCCTCGCCCGGCTGGCAGGCGCTGCTGCGGCTTGGCGGCGAGGCGCTGGGGCTGCCCCGCCACGCCTCCCAGCACTCGGGCGGGATGGTGATCTCGACCCGGCCGCTGGTCGACCTCTGCCCGGTCGTGCCGGCGGCGATGGAGGGGCGGCAGATCGTCCAGTGGGACAAGGACTCCTGTGCCGACGCCGGCTTCCTCAAGCTCGACCTGCTGGGGCTGGGGATGCTCTCCGCGGTCGAGCGCTGCGTCGACGAAATCGAGGCGGTGCGGGGGGAGACGATCGACCTCTCGCGGATCGACCTCAAGGACGCCCAGACCTACGAAGCGATCCAGCGCGCCGAGACGACCGGCGTCTTCCAGATCGAGAGCCGGGCGCAGATGCAGATGCTGCCCCGCACCCACCCGGAAACCCTCGAGGACATCACCGTGCAGGTGGCGCTGGTGCGCCCTGGCCCGATCCAGGGCGGCGCCGTCCACCCCTACATCGAACGCCGCAAGCGCCAGCGCGAAGACCCCGACTTCGAGATCCCCTACGAGCACCCGCTGCTCGAGGAGGCGCTGCGCGAGACGCTCGGCACGATCGTCTACCAGGAGCAGGTGATCGAGGTGGCAGCCGCGCTCGCCGGCTTCAGCCACGGCGAGGCCGAGCAGCTGCGACGGGCGATGAGCCGCAAGCGTTCCCGCGAGGCGATGGACCGCAACCGCGACACCTTCCTGGTCGGCGCCGTGGGGGCGAAAGAGGTGCCGCTCGAGGTGGCGGAACGGGTCTGGGAGCAGATCGAGGGCTTCTCGGGCTTCGGCTTCCCGAAGGCCCACTCGGCGGCCTTCGGCCTGCTCTCCTACCAGACCGCCTACCTGCGGGTTCACTACGGGCCGGAGTTCCTCTGCGCGCTGCTGAACGAGCAGCCGATGGGCTTCTACCCGCCCGACTCGCTGGTCCACGAGGCACAGCGGCGGGGGATCCGGGTGGTGCCGCCGGACGCCAACCGCAGCCGCGTCCTCTGCCACGTCGAGCGCGCCCGCGGCGGCTCGCTGGTCCGGGTCGGGCTCGGCTACGTGAAGGGCGTGCGGGCGGAGGAGATGGAGGCGCTCGTCGCCGAGCGCGAGCGCGGCGGGCCCTACGGCGGCATCGCCGAGCTGGCCTCGCGCTCAGGCGCCGGCTACGCGAGCCTGGAGCGGCTGGCCTGGGCGGGAGCGCTGGACGGGATCCCGGTCGATGCCGGCGGCGAGCGACGCGAGGCGCTCTGGCGGGTCGGGGTCGCCGGTGCCGGCCGCGGGCGCAGTGGCAGCGACCAGTTGGCGCTGGCGATCGAGCCGCCCGAGCCGCCGCGCCTGAAGCCGCTGGGGGACTGGGGGAAGATGATCGCCGACTACCGCTCGACCGGGCTCTCGCTGGGACCGCACCCGATGGAGCTGATGCGACCCAACCTCGAGTCCGGACTGCTGCGCAGCACCGACCTGGAGCGTGTCGACGACGGCAGCGAGGTCGAGGTCGCCGGCATGGTCGTCGCCCGCCAACGGCCCGAGACCGCCCGCGGCATCGTCTTCATGCTGCTCGAGGACGAGCGCGGCACCGTCAACCTGGTCGTGCCACCGCCGGTCTACGAGCGTCACCGCCAGCTCGTCCGCAGCAGCGCCCTGATCCGCGCCCGCGGCCGCCTCGAGCGGCGCGAAGGCGTCGTCAACGTCCTCGTCGGCGAGCTGGCGCCGCTGGAGCGCACCCGGATGGCTGGCCCGCCGCCCACCCGCCACTCAGCCGCCTCGACACGCCGCCGCCAGCGCGAGCTCGCCGTCGCCGAGCTGAAGGCCGTCGCCCCGGTCGGCCACAGCTTCGGCCGCCGCGGCCGCTGACGTCCCTCTCAGCCAGAACCAGTGATCACCAGAGCACCTCGACGTCGTAACGGGCGATGTCGGCGTCTCCCGAAACCAAGGTCAGGCTCTCGGCGCCAGCTTGGGCGACCAGCATCCGGTCGAAGGGGTCACCGTGGTGCGGTGGCAGCGACGCGACCAGGTCGGCATGCCGCACGGTTACCGGCAGCAGATCGACCCCCGACTGCTCCAACTGGAAGAGGAGATCCCCAGGCGCGTCGAGTTTTCCGAGGGCGCGCTTGATCGCGATCTCCCAGATCGTCGCGGCGCTGACGACGGTCCTGGTCTCGCGCGCCGTCAGGGCCGCGTAGGCGGGCTTGCCGATTCGCTCCATCTCACCGGACGCCCACCAGAGGACGACGTGAGTGTCGACGAGGAGGTTCAGTTGCGTGCGCCGAAGGCCTCGGCGAGGTCGTCGGGGAGCTCGTCGAAGTCCTCGCCGATCCGCACCCGGCCTTGCCATATGCCCGCGAGGGAGGCGAAGCCACCGCGTCCCTCGACGGGGACAAGACGCACGGCGGGATTGCCACGTCGGGTGAGGACGATCTCCTCGCCGTCGAGAGCGCGCTCCACGAGTCGCGACAGGTTCGTCTTTGCGGCGTGCATGCCGATCTGCGCCATGAAATGAGGCTAGCAAATCTAGCTAGATATCTAGTTATCTTGATTAAGTTGGTCAACTTGCTATAGATATGCGCCCGCTCTGAGAGGGAGCGAATCGTTTCGGCCGCGTCCTACGGCAGGGGGCGGGCCTCCAACCCAGATCCAGGAGGCATTTTCGAGATGAACCCATTGCCAGGAAATTCACGAAGGTGGCGTCGCTTGTTGGTGACGCTGACCGGATTGGCGCTGCTGCTCTCCGCCCTCGGGGCGAGTGCCGCCAGCGCCGAGATCAACTACCAGCCGGTTGGCTCGCCGATCACGCCGGTCACCGATCCCACGCAACTGCAGCCGCCGCAGGTCGACGTGCTGGCGGACGGCCATCACCTCGCCGACGGTTCGATCTTCATCGCCCCGAAGGTCGCCCCCGGCGGCACCGTCAGCGGCCAGCAGGGCCCGGAGATCATCGACGACGAGGGCCGGCCGATCTGGTTCCAGCCGGTCGCCGCCCCCTTCAGCGCCACCGACTTCCGCGTCCAGCAGTACCACGGTCAGGCCGTCCTCACCTACGGCGTCGGCCAGAGCACCGGTGGGCCCGGCCACAGCGAGGGCTGGGACGTGATCCTCGATCGCCACTACCACCAGATCGCCACCGTCCAGGCCGGCAACGGCCTGCAGGCCGACCAGCACGAGTTCGCCCTCACCCCGCAGGGCACGGCGCTGATCACGATCTACCACCAGGTCCCCTACGACCTCTCCTCGCTCGGCGGCTCCGCCAGTGGCTCGGTCCTCGAGGGCGTCGTCCAGGAGATCGACGTCGCCACCGGCAAAGTGCTCTTCGAGTGGCACAGCCTCGACCAGGTGCCGGTCAGCGACAGCTACCAGCCGCTGCCGGCCAACCCGGCGACGCCCTACGACTACTTCCACATCAACTCAGTCAACCTCGACAGCGACGGCAACCTGCTGGTCTCCGCCCGCCACACCTGGACCGTCTACAAGCTCGATCGCCACACGGGCGAGGTGATCTGGCGGCTCGGCGGCAAGGAGAGCGACTTCAAACTCGGCCCCGGAGTCCAGTTCGAGTGGCAGCACAACGCGCTGCCCGAGGTCGGCCAGCCGAACACCGTCCGCATCTTCGACAACGCATCCAACGGGACCCCCGGCTCGCCGCCCTCGCGGATCATCGACGTCCGCCTCGACCAGAAAGGCCACACCGCCACCCTGGTCGGCGCGGTCCAGCACCCGGACGGCCTCTCGGCCGGCTCGCAGGGCAACGCCCAGCGCCTGCCGGGCGGGCACCTGTTCGTCGGCTGGGGCCAGCTCGGCCGTTTCTCGGAGTTCGACTCCCACGGCAACCTCGCCTGGGACGGGCAGCTGCCGGCCGGCTACGACACCTACCGGGCCTACCGCTCGCCGTGGGTCGGCGAGCCCGACACCGACCCCACCGCGGTCGCCGCGCGCGCCGGCCGCAACCAGGTCGAGGTCGAGGCGGCCTGGAACGGCGCCACCGAGGTCGAGCGCTGGCTCGTCCTCTCCGGCCGCAAGCCGTGGCGCCTGCACCCCATCGGCTCCATCCGCTGGGACGGGCTCAGCACCCAGATCTCCGTACACACTCGCGATCCCTACGTCGAGGTCGTCGCCCTCGACGGCCGGGGTCGACCGATCGGCCGCTCACAGGCAGTGAACGTGAGCGACTAGAGAGGGGACTGCCGCGGCGCCGTCCGGCTCCCCGTGCCGGGCGGCGCCGTCCCCGCTCTCCCGTCCCCTCCTATGGGACCCGCAGGACCAGCTTGCCGCCGGCGTGGCCGGCTTCGGCCTGGCGTGGGCCTCGGCCGCTTCGGAGAGGTCGAAGACGCGGTCGACGCGGACCTGGAGGCGCCCCGACTCGATCAGCTCGCTGAGCCCCTCGAGCCCGACCGGGTCCGGCTCGACCAGGAAGCCGGTCGCCAGCTGCTGTCGCCGCTTCGCCATCTCGACCAGCTCCGCCGAGCTGCCGCTGGGGACGGAGACCAGTGTGCCGCCGGGCCGCAGCACCTCCAGCGAGCGCTCGCCATAACTGCCGGGGAAGTCGATCACCGCGTCGAGTTCGGCGACGTGGTCCTCGAAGCGCTCCTCGCGGTAGTCGATGACCTGGTCGGCGCCGAGCCCACTCAGCCACTCGGCCTGCTCGGCGCGGGCGGTGGCGATCACGGTGGCGCCGCGGGCCTTGGCGACCTGGACGGCGAGATGGCCGACGCCGCCGCCGGCGCCGTGGATCAGAAGGTCGTCGCCGGCCTGCAGGCGGATGGTGTCGACGACGATCTGCCAGGCGGTCAGCCCGGCCAGCGGCAGGGCGCCGGCCTCGATCACCGAGAGCGCGTGCGGAATCGCCGCGAAGTGGCGCGAGGGCGCCGTCACGTACTCGGCGTAGGCGCTCGCCTGGCGCGGGAACCACGGCATCCCGAAGACTTCGTCGCCGACCTCGAAGCGGGTGACGCCGCCGCCGATCGCGGTGACGACGCCGGCCACGTCCCAGCCGATTCGCAGCGGCGGCTCGCCGAGCACGCCGGCCATCCCCCTGCCCTGGCGGGTCTTGAAGTCGACCGGGTTGATCCCCGCTGCCTGGACCCGCACCTGGACCTCGGTCGGGATCGGCTCCGGCTCCGGAACCTCCTCGACCCTCAGCACCTCAGGGCCGCCGAACTCATGCAGGACGACCGCACGCATCGACCGATCATAGGACGCGAGCGTTCCCGACTTTGTGGGGGCTATGGCACGTAAAAGTCGGGAGGGTTGCTAGCTTCGGGCCGGCGATGAGTTTCGTCTCATCCCCGGTCATTACCTGTGACCGATGTCGATTTTCCGATTCGCCGTTCGTCTTCCAGATAGACGACCACCACGGCAGGAGGCTCCGCATGACCACCCAGACCGCCCCAACTCACGACGCCCACAATCGCTGGCTGGCGCTCTACGTGCTCTGCGCCGGGATGCTGATGATCGTCCTCGACGCGACGATCGTCAACGTCGCCCTGCCCTCGATCCAGGAGGACCTCGGCTTCTCGCAGAGCAACCTGGCCTGGGTGATCAACGCCTACATGATCCCCTTCGGCGGCCTGCTGCTGTTGGCGGGGCGACTCGGCGATCTGCTCGGCCAGCGGCGCATGTTCCTGTTCGGGCTGACGATCTTCACCGCCGCCTCGCTGGCCTGCGCCGCCTCGACCACCGAGGGGATGCTGATCGGCGCCCGCTTCATCCAGGGGATCGGCGGGGCGCTGGCCTCGGCGGTGATCCTGGGGATGATCGTGACGATGTTCCCCGAGCGCGCCGAGCAGGCGAAGGCGATCGGCGTCTATGGCTTCGTCGCCTCGGCCGGCGGCTCGATCGGCCTGCTCGCCGGCGGGGTCCTCACCCAGGCGATCAGCTGGCACTGGATCTTCCTGATCAACCTGCCGATCGGGATCCTCACCGCCTACCTGGCCCGGCGCCTGGTCCACGGCCAGCAGGGGATCGGCCTCCACCACGGCGCCGACTATCCCGGCGCGGCGCTGATCACCGCCGCCCTGATGCTCGGCGTCTACACGATCCTGCAGGTCGACCACTGGGGCTGGGGCTCGACCAAGACGCTCGGCCTCGGCGCCGTCTCCGCGGCTCTGCTCGCCGCCTTCATCTTCCGCCAGTCGCGGATCGCCAACCCGCTGATGCCGCTGCGCCTCTTCCGCTCCCGCAACGTCTCCGGCGCCAACGTCGTCCAGGCGCTGCTGGTCGCCGGCATGTTCGGGATGTTCTTCATCGGCGCTCTCTATCTGCAGAAGGTGCTCGGCTACGACGCCCTCCAGGTCGGCCTCGCCTTCCTGCCGGCCTCGGTGGTGATGGGCGCTCTCTCGCTCGGCTTCTCCGAAAAACTGATCATGCGCTTCGGCCCGAAGACGACCCTGGTGCCCGGCGTCAGCTTCGTGGTCGCCGGCCTGCTGCTGTTCGCGCGCTCGCCGGTCGACGCCAACTACTGGATCGACGTGCTGCCGGCGCTGCTGCTGGTCGGGGTCGGGGTCGGCACCTCCTTCCCCTCGCTGATGACGCTGGCGATGTCGGGGGCGACCCCGCAGGACGCCGGCCTCGCCTCCGGGGTCGTCAACACCAGCATGCAGGTGGGCGGCGCGATCGGCCTCGCCGTGCTCGCCACGCTCTCCACCGAGCGCACGCAGACCCTGGTCGCCGAAGGCACCTCGCAGGCCTCGGCACTGACCTCGGGCTATCACCTCGCCTACGTGATCGGTGCCGGCCTGGCGGCGATCGCGGTGGCCGTGGCGGTCGTGGTCCTGCGCAATCCGGAGCCGATGGCGGCGCCCGCGCCCGAAGCCGAGGGCGAGGCGGCGCGCGGCGAGCCGGTCTACTCCGAAGCCGGATGATGGAGCGCTGAACTTTGCGGCGGCCGGACCCGATGCGCCTGCCGCGCCTCGATCGGCCGCGGCTCTTCCTGGGCGACGGCGGCATGGAGACGACGATGATCTACAGGGAGGGATTCGAGCTCCCCTGCTTCGCCGCCTTCGTCCTGCTGCGCGACGAGCGCGGGGTGGAGGCGCTGCGCCGCTACTACGCGACCTTCCTCGAGATCGCCCGCGACCACGAGCTTGGCTTCACGCTCGACACGCCGACCTGGCGCGCCAGCCGCGACTGGGGCGAGCAGCTCGGCTACCCGGCGACCGCGCTGGCGGAGGTGAACCGCGAGGCGGTCGGCCTCGCCGAGCAGATCCGCGCCGAGTGGGAGTCGCAGCAGACGCCGATCGCGATCTGCGGCACGCTCGGTCCCCGCGGCGACGCCTACCTCGCGGATGCGGAGATGGATGCCGCCGAGGCCGAGCGCTACCACGCCGAGCAGATCGCGACCTTCGCCGGCACCGCCGCCGACATGGTCGGTGCCTACACGCTCCCCTACGCGGCGGAGGCGGTCGGCATCGTTCGCGCGGCCGAGGCTGCCGAGATCCCGGTGACGATCTCCTTCACGGTCGAAACCGACGGGCGATTGCCGAGCGGCCAGCCGCTCGGTGAGGCGATCGACCAGGTCGACGCCGAGACGGCTGGCGCGGCCGGGTACTTCATGGTCAACTGCGCCCATCCGACGCACTTCGCCTCGGCGGTCGAGGCCGGCGGGCCCTGGTTGGCGCGGCTCGGCGGCGTCCGCGCCAACGCCTCGCGGAAGAGCCATGCGGAGCTCGACGAGATGGAGGGCCTTGACGCCGGCGACCCCGACGAACTTGGCCGCCTCTACGCGGAGCTGAAGCCCGATCTTCCCGCCGTCCACGTGCTCGGCGGCTGCTGCGGCACCGACGGCCGCCACGTCGGGCGGATCTGCGGTGCCTGGCTCGCGGCGCCCGCCGCCTGAGCTATTCGTCCACCAGCGAAGCCGACTCCAGCACGCCGAGCAGCTGGGTGACCCGGCAGACCAGCAGCCGCTCCTCGTCGACCTCGACCCAGGCGCCGGCCGAGGAGGGGAAGACGACGTGGTCACCGGGGGCGACCGGCATCTCGACGCCGGCTTGCGCCCACCAGTCGAGGCCGGGCCCGACGGCGAGCACGATCCCCTGCTGCGGAGGCGGCTCGTGCGTACCCGCCGGCACCACCAGGCCGGAGCGGCGGACCCGGTCCTGGTCGAGCTCCTTGATCACGATCTGGTCGAAGAGCGGGCGCAGCTGGTGGCGGACCGCCTCGGTGGGGTCGGGTATCTGCGCCGTGCCCATCGCTTAAGTTTGAAGCATGCCGACGGCGGGTCCCCGCTCAGCGCGCCGCCAGCTCGGCGCCGCCACGCTCGCCCTCGGCGCCCTTGGGGTCGTCTTCGGCGACATCGGCACCAGCCCGCTCTACGCCCTGCAGACCGTCTTCTCCGCCGACCACCAGGCGGTGAAGCCGACCGAAGGCGACGTCTTCGGGGTGATCTCGCTGGTCTTCTGGTCGATCACGCTGATCGTCTCGATCGAGTTCGTCCTCTTCATCATGCGCGCCGACAACGACGGCGAGGGTGGCATCCTCGCTCTGATCGCCAAGGTGCAGATGGCGCCGCTGCGGAGCCGGCACGTGAAGGCGGTCCTGATCGGCCTCGGCCTCTTCGGCGTCGCCCTCTTCTACGGCGACGGGATGATCACCCCGGCGATCTCGGTCCTCTCCGCGGTCGAGGGCGTCGAGATCGCGGTGCCCAGCCTCGGCTCGCTGGTCGTGCCGATCACGATCGCGGTGTTGGTCGCCCTCTTCGCGATCCAGCGCTTCGGGACCCACGTCGTCGGCCGTCTCTTCGGGCCTGTGATGGTCGTCTGGTTCGCGGTGATCGCCGTCGCCGGGCTCGGCCGGGTCGTCGCCGACCCGGCGATCGTCAAGGCGCTGCTGCCCAACTACGGCGTCCAGTTCTTCGTCGACCACCCCGGCGTCGCCTTCATCTCGCTGGGGGCGGTCGTGCTGACGATCACCGGCGCCGAGGCGCTCTACGCCGACATGGGCCACTTCGGCCGCAAGCCGATCAGCCGCGCCTGGTTCTTCGTCGTCTTCCCGGCGCTGACGCTCAACTACATGGGCCAGGGGTCGCTGATCCTCAGCGACCCAGCCGCGATCGACAGCCCCTTCTTCCTGCTGGTCCCCCACTGGGGCCGGATTCCCCTCGTCATCCTCGCCACGGTGGCGACCGTGATCGCCTCCCAGGCGGTGATCTCCGGCGCCTTCTCGGTCACCAAGCAGGCGGTCCAGCTCGGCTTCCTGCCGCGCCTCAACATCCGCCACACCTCGGCGACCGAGATCGGCCAGGTCTACGTGCCGGCGGTCAACTGGGCGCTGCTGGCGGCGGTGCTGGCGCTGGTGGTCGGCTTCGAGTCCTCGACCCGGCTCGCCTCCGCATATGGAATCGCCGTCACCGGCACGATCACCGTCGACACGCTGCTCTTCCTCGTCGTCGTCCGCACCCTCTGGCGCAAACCCGCCTGGCTGGTCGCGCTCGGCGCCCTCGTCTTCTTCACCGTCGACCTCGCCTTCCTTGGCGCCAACCTGACCAAGGCCGAGCACGGCGGCTGGTTCCCGCTCACCGTCGGGGCGCTGATCTTCACCGTCTTCACCACCTGGCGGCGCGGCAGCGACAAGGTGACTTCGGCGCGGATCGAGGCCGAGGGCTCGCTGCGCTCCTTCGTCGAGGAGCTGCATGGGCTCGAGCCGCCGGCTACCCGGGTGCCGGGGACCGCCGTCTATCTCAACGCCCGCCGCGAAACGACGCCGCTGGCACTGCGGGCGGGCCTCGAGCACACCCGGGTCGTCCACGAGGGGGTCGTGATCGTCTCGATCGAGACGACGAAAGCCCCCCACGTCCCCGAGTCGGAGTGCGTCACCGTCGACCACCTCGGCTACGAGAACGACGGCATCAGCCACGTCACCGCCCGGCTCGGCTACCTCGATACGCCCGACGTCCCCCACCTCGTCGCGGTGGCGGCCGAACACGGCCTCGAGGTCGAGGTCGACCTCGAGAGCGCCGTCTACTTCCTCTCCCAGGTGGATCTGGTGCCGACGCCCGCCCCCGGCCTCGCTCGCTGGCGCAAGCGGCTCTTCGTCGCGATGGCCCGCAACGCGGCCAGCCCGGTCGACTACTTCCGCCTGCCCGGCGAGCGGACGATCACGGTCGGCGCCCGGATCGAGCTCTGAGCGCGCGCGTTTAGGAACTGCTTAGGTCGAGTACTAAGTATTCGATAACCGGAGGCAGGGGCCAACGAGTTGGAAGGAGAGGTAGATGAAGTCTCTGACCATCGGAGGGCCGCGGCGCCTGTCGCGGGCGTTCCTCCTCGCAACCGTGCTGCTGGCGCTCGCTCTCGCGGTCGCTGCCGCCGGAGCCCGCGCCGCCAATTACGTCGCCCTCGGCGATTCCTACGCGGCCGGGCCGCTGATTCCCAACCCGGTGCTGCCGCTCGGTTGTCTCAAATCCGACCACAACTATGCGCACCTGACGGCGCCGAGCCTCGGCCTGACCCTGCGGGACGCCAGCTGCAGCGGCGCCACCACGGTCGACATGACCAACCCGCAGAACGTCGAACCGGACGGGCCCAACCCACCCCAGTTCAACTCGCTCGACGCCAGCACGACCGTGGTCTCGCTGACGATCGGCGGCAACGACATCGGCTTCTCCGAAGTCGCCCAGGGCTGCATCACGCTGAACCCGTTCAGCACTCCCTGCAAGGACAAATACGACTCCGGCGGCAAAGACCAGCTGGCCGAACGGATCGAAGCGACGGCGCCGAAAGTGGCGGCGGTCCTGCAGGGGATCCACGCGCGGTCCCCGAGCGCGAAAATCTACGTCGTCAACTACCCGGCGATCTTCCCGGAGACCGGCTTCGGCTGTTGGCCGCAGATGCCGATCGGGTTCGGGGACGTGCCCTACCTGCGCTCAACCGAGCAGCGCCTCGACGCGATGCTGGCTACGCAGGCGGCTGCCAACGGGGCGACGCTGGTCAACTGGTACAACGCCAGCATCGGTCACGACGCCTGCAAGAGCAGCTCGACCCGCTGGGTCGAACCGCTGGTGCCGGGCGAACTCGCGGCGCCGATCCATCCCAACAAAGCGGGCATGCAGGGGGCGGCAAACGTCCTCATCGCGGCGGCTAAATGAGTCGCTGACGAGTTCGGCTGGAACGGACGGGTGGTGGGTCTTTTCGGCTTGATAACCGGAAAGATTCGCCACCCGGCCTTTGGGGTGGCATATTGGATCGATGCGGATCGCCAGCCTTGTGCCCTCGGCGACGGAGATGCTTTTCGCCCTTGGCCTCGGCGACGAGGTCGTCGGCGTCACCCACGAGTGCGACTGGCCGCCCGAGGCGCAGCGGCTGCCGCAGCTGACCGCGACGGTGATCCCCGCCGGGCTCAGCGCCAGCGAGATCGATCGCACCGTCAAGGCGACGGTCGCCGAAGGCCGGGCTCTCTACACGCTCGACGAGGAGCGCCTCGCCGAGCTCGAACCGGACCTGATCGTCACCCAGTCGGTCTGCGAGGTCTGCGCCGTCTCCTTCGACGACGTCGTCACCGTGGCCCAGCGGCTGCCGAGCCGCCCGCGGGTCCTCCAGCAGGACCCGAAGACCCTCAGCGACGTGCTCGCCGACACGATTCGCCTCGGCGACGCCGCCTACGTCCCCGATCGTGGCCGCGAGCTCTGCCGCACGCTGGAAGCGCGGCTGGCGGCAGTGCGGATCGCCGTCACGACGACCAACCGGCCGCGCGTGATCGCCCTCGAGTGGCTCGACCCGCCCTTCGTCGGCGGTCACTGGGTGCCGGAAATGATCGCCCTCGCCGGCGGCGAGGACCTGCTCGGCACAGCCGGCGTCAAGTCGGCCGAGGTGACATGGCAGCGGCTCGATGTGCTCGAACCCGACGTCGTCGTGGCGATGCCCTGCGGCTGGTACATCGACGACGCCCGCGCCCAGGCGGTCGCCTGCCGCGAGCGCCTCGGCAGCCTCGGCGCCGCCCGGGTCTACGCGGTCGACGCCGCCTCGAGCTTCTCGCGACCCGGGCCGCGGCTGGTCGACGGCGTCGAGCTGCTCGCCCACCTCCTGCACCCGGAATACATCCCGGCGCCGGAGGGCCTCGAGTTCGAGGACGTCACCGCCGAGGTGATGGCCTGGTAGCCGAAGAGGTGCGCTCGGCCTGCGCCTGGGTCTCCGAACGCGCCACGTTAGTCCGGATCGAGGCGGGGCGAATCGAGGAGTACGCCGCCGAGCTCGAGGCGGCGGGAGAAGGTCAGAGCGATCCCGACCCCGCCGATCCCGTCACCGATGTCGGCGACGCCGACCGCGAGGCGCGCGCCGCCTTCGCCGTCTGTCTCAACGCGATCAACTTCGGCTCCGGCTGGTGGCCGACGATCCGCAAGCGCCCAGGCCACAGCGGCTTCTTCACCGTCGCCGCCGGCGTCGCCGAGCGCTTCCGCGAGCGCGGCCCTTGGACCGCCGCGGAGCTTGAAGGGATCGATGCGGCGGCCGTGGCGGCGGTGCTCGGACAGGACCTCGAGCACCCGCTGATGGAGCAGTTCGCCGCCTCCTTGCGAGACGTCGGCGCCCATGTCGGGACTGACCACGCCGCGAGCTTCGCTCGTCTCGCCGACGACGGAGATGGATCGGCGCCGGCCCTGGCCGACCTGCTCGCCGGCTGGGCCGCGTTCGCCGACGTCTCGGACTATGAGGGCCGCCCGGTGCCGTTCTTCAAGCGCGCCCAGCTCGCCGCCGCCGACCTCGGCCGCAGCGCCGTCGTCGCGCTCACCGGCCTCGACCGCCTCACCGCCTTCGCCGACAACCTCCTCCCGCAGGTGCTGCGGGTCGACGGCCTGCTGCGGCTCGACCCCGCCCTCGAGGCGGAGATCGAAGCCGGCCGCCTGCTCGAGCACGGCAGCCCCGGCGAGGTCGAGTTGCGCGCCTGCGCCGTCCACGCCGTCGAGCTGCTGGCAGCCGCGCCCGCCGGGGGGCTCTCTCCGGCGCAGCTCGACCAGCTGCTCTGGAACCGCGGCCGCGCCCGCCGCTACAAGGCGCTGCCCCGGCCCCGCTGCCGCACCACCGCCTATTGATCGGCTTGCTGAGAAGTTCCTCGCTCGGGCGTGCGGATCGGCGCAAGCGGGAAAGGATTTGCGGTCAATTGCAGGCACTTGGCGTCGCCGGCAGCAGCGGGTTCCGGGCGCCGACAGTGCTCGCTGGACGGATTTGCCCAGTGCTCCTTTCATAGGTCTCAGGCTGGGGAGGAGCCCCGGCACGAAAAAGGAGCGATCAGATGACTCGCAACCTCAAAGCGATCGTCGCAGCGGCGTTGGCGCTGGGCGCAATCGCCGCAGTAAGCGCATCGGGCGCCGAGGCGGCCGAATTCCACTGCAACGTGGAACCCTGCAGATTCAGATTGAACTCCGATGGAACTGGGAAAACCGCACATCATGTGTTCATCATCGACGACAAAACGACTGGACAGACGCTCACCATCACATGCTCCCGTCTGACAGGCGAAGGTAGATCGAATACCAAAACATTTCTTGAAGCCGTAGTCACCGGCCTGAACTACAACGATGTGGAATGCAGAGACACCGGCGCTGCAAAAGTTACCGTTGAAATGAACGGATGCACCTATCATTTTCGATCAGCCGGACAGGTGAGCGTTGCATGCGAAGTAGGCAAAAAAATAGAACTCAAATATGCGTCGGGGTGCGTTATTACAGTTGGCCCGCAGGGTCCGCTCAACGGCATCACCTACACGACGATCGGGGTCAGCCCGAACCGCGAAGTCACAGTCTCGGTCAATGTCGTCGGTATTGCCGTCGCGTTTGACGGAACCAAAGCCCAGTGCGGCGTAGAACCGACCGACGTCTTTGAAGGCACATACACGACAGGCAACACGATCGTGACAGCGGAGACCGATGACGTCAGCGAAGCGATGTCCGACGGCTGGTGGCTTTAGGTCTCGAATGACGTAGATGGCGTGATGCAGGTGGCCCGGCCTGGGCCCCGGGCCACCTGACGGCTGAAGCGCCATCACCTGCTCAGGTGAAGCGCTTGACGAACTCGAGGGCTTTGTCGCAGACCTCGCGCCAACCGTTGTCGATCGTCAGGGCGTGGCCGCGCTTGGGGATCTCGACGATCTCGGTGACGCCCTCGTTGCGCCTCTGTTTCTTGTAGGAGGCGTTGGAGATCGCCCACGGGACCGTGTGATCCTCCTCACCGGAGACGATCAGGAGCGGCCCGCGGTCGGGGTTCTTGCTCTTCACCTTCGCCTCGGTCCAGGGGTTGAGGTTGGCGGTCGCCGCCTGGAAAAGCGGCGCCCCGGCGGCCGGCACGGCGAACTCGTTGTAGAGCTGTTTCGCCTCGTCCTCCTCGACCGCGTTGGCGAAGGCGTAGCGGAACTGCTCGTAGGTGAGCGGCACGGCGCGGTTGCGGTTGGCCGGATTGCCGAGCACCGGTTTCGACGATTTCAGCGCCGAGACCGGCAGCGGCAGGACGCCGCGGAAGGGCGCCGGCGAGATCGCCACCGAGGCCTGCGAGAGGCCGCGGCCGGCGAGGATCTCGGTCAGCAGACCGCCGAAGGAGTGTCCGACCACGGCCGGCTTGCGGTCGAGCCGCTCGATCGCCTCCTGGAAGTGGTCGGCGACCTGTCCGACCGTCTTCTTGGCGAAGCTGTCGGGGTTGGCGTTGGCCTCCTCGACGGTCTGCGGGTCATCGGGCCAGCCCGGCGCCAGCGGCGCGTAGCCGGCCTGCTCGAAGACCTCGATCCAGCGGTCCCAGCTGCTCGGCAGCAGCCAGAGCCCGTGGATGAAGACGACCGGCGTCTTCCCGGTCACGTTGGCCTTCTCGATCTGCTCGGCCTCGTACTTGGTGATGGTCGCCATCTCGGTCCTCCTCGTGGATTGGACGGCGCCCCGACCGCCGGTGTCAGGTGGCGATCATGGCAGCCCAGCGTCCGCCGTTTCGGGCCACCTCGATCCCGACGCCCAGGCACTCGGAGAGCGCCGCGCCGGTCAGCGTCGACTCGATCGGGCCGGCGGCGCTGACGCGGCCGTCGGCGAGCAGCAGCGCGTGCGAGGCGCTGGGCGGGATCTCCTCGGGATGGTGGGTGACGGTGACCGTCGGCAGGGTCGGGTTCTCCGCCGCCATCGCGACCAGCGAGGCGATCAACCGCTCCCGCGAGGGCAGGTCGAAGCCGGCGGTCGGCTCGTCGAGCAGCAACAGCTCCGGTTCGTCCATCAGCGCCCGGGCCAGCAGCAGCCGCTGGCGCTCGCCCTGCGAGCAGCTTTCGAAGCGCTGGTCGCGCACCGCCGTCGCCCCGACCGTCTCCAGCAGCGCCTCGGCGCGCTCGCGGTGGAGCGGCTCGATCCGGTCGTGCTGCAGGGCGATGCTGCCGAAGGCACCGGTGAGGACGATCTCCAGTGCCGTCAGCCGGCCGCGCAGCCGCCGCGCCACGCCCGGCTCGATCGTCCCGATCCGCTCCCGCAGCGCCCGCATGTCGACCGCGCCGAGGCGCTTGCCGAGCACCTCGACGGTGCCCTCGGAGGGGTGCGAGACGGCGGCGGCGAGGTTCAGCATCGTCGTCTTGCCGGCGCCGTTGGGCCCGAGCACCACCCAGTGCTCGCCCTGCCGCACAGTCCAGCCGACGTCGGCGAGGAGGACGGCGCGACGCTGCTCGCGGGCGACCCAGCGCCAGACGGTGACGCCACTCATCTCGATCGCCACGCTCACGGGCGGCGACGTTACCTCGCGGCGGAGAATATGGTTTGGCTGGTGAGCCAGCTTGGACCGACTACGCCAGCTCTGGAGTTGGCTGCGGCGCTGCGGCGGCGGGAGATCTCGGCGCTGGAGCTGCTCGAGGCCTGCCTGGCCGCGGTCGACGCTCGCAACCCGCAGCTGAATGCCGTGATCTGGCGCGACGACGAGGCGGCCCGCGCCGCCGCCCGCGCCGCCGACGAACGCCTCGGCGACGGCGATCAGTCGCCCTTTCTGGGCATCCCGATCCCGATCAAGGACCTCACCGCGGTCGGCGGCTGGCCGCTCACCTACGGCTCCGCCGGGGCGCCGGAGGGCCCGAGCGCGGAGAGCGAGCTGGTGGTCGATGCCTTCCGCCGCGCCGGCTTCGTCCTCTGCGGCCGCACCAACACGCCCGAGTTCGGCCCGCTCACGGTCGCCGAGAACAGCCGCTACGGGATCACCCGCAACCCCTGGGACCCGGAGCGCTCTTCGGGGGGTTCGTCGGGCGGCGCCTCCGCCGCGGTCGCGGGCGGCATGTTCCCGATCGCCCACGCCAACGACGGCGGCGGCTCGATCCGCATCCCCGCCGCCTACACGGGCCTGGTCGGCCTGAAATCGAGCCGCGGCCGCATCCCCCGCCTGGCCCAGACCTGGATGGGCGCGGTCGTCGAGGGAGCCGTCACCCGCACGGTTGCCGACAGCGCCGCCGTCCTCGACGCCGCCGCCGGCCCCGACCCGCTCGCCTGGAACAACGCGCCGCCGCCGCAGCGGCCCTACGCCGAGGAGGTCGGCGCCGACCCGGGCCGGCTGCGGATCGGCCTGATGGCCGAGGCACCGCTCGGCATCCCCACCGACCCCGCCTGTTCCGAGGGCGCCCGTGCCGCCGCGGCTCTGCTCGAGGAGCTCGGCCACGAGGTCGTCGAGACCGAGGTGGCGACCGTCTCCCAGGAGCTGATGGAGTCCTTCATCACGATGACCGCCGGCGGCCTCGCCGACTACGACGGCGTCGACTGGGAGAAGGTCGAGCCCCACAATCGCCACGGCTACGAGGCGGCGAGCAAGAACGTCAGCGCCTATGAGTACGTCGTCGCCGTGCGCAAGCTGGAGAAGCTCTCCCGCCAGGAAGTCGCCCACTGGGGGCGCGACTTCGACGTCCTCCTCACCCCGACCTCGGGGATCCTGCCGCCGCTGGCCGGCGCCGTCCTCGCCGCCCAGCACGCCACCCCCGAGCAGCCGGTCTTCGAGACCGTCGCCTCGGTCTCCTTCACCGCCTTCGGCAACGTCACCGGCCTGCCCTCGATCTCGCTGCCGCTGCACTCCTCCGCGGAGGGCCTGCCCGTCGGCACGATGCTGACCGGCGCCCCCTTCGATGAGGCGACCCTGATCCGTCTCGCCGCCCAACTCGAAGCGTCCCGCCCCTGGGCCGATCGGGTCGCTCCCGCCGCCGTCGCCTGACTATTCCCACCAGGCGCTGGCCATTACGCCAGACGTCGTCTCCCCTGTGAGGATCAGGTTGCCTGTGGTGTAGGTGCCGGTGATGGCGCCGGTGCCCATTGGACAGCTGCTGCCCGATGCCGTTCCTTCGATGCCGCTGACCGAAGTTTCAGCTGTGATTTCTTTGGTTTCGGTGCCGAGGTTGTGGAATTTGACCGCGAGGCCCACCACGGGGATAGGCACAGGGATTTTCACCGTGCACAGTTTTTCCACCCCGAATTCGATTTCTTTGCCGCTCGGGCAGCCCACTGACGTATAGCCTTCGGCGTTGACGAGGAAGTCGCACCCGTTCATTTTCACGAACGCCGCCGTGCCGGCCAGCGTGCATTCGACATATTCGATGCCGGTGATTGTGAGTTCGGTGGTTGTTTTGGCGCTCGACGTGCCTTCGCCGTGAAGCTGGCCGCATGTGAGGGTCGCTTCACCTTTTTCGCCTTTCACCGTCATCACATGGTGCGCTGTTTTCCCGGTGCCGTCGGGTTTGAGTGTGACGCGGCAGGGTTCGACCGAGCAGTGGAACTGGACCGCTTGGGCACCCGCGGCGCCAACCGCACCAACTGCAGCTAGCGCCAGCATCGCCGCGATCAGGATCCCGAGGCGCCTTACGGTCATCGTTCTATCTCCGCGTAGGAGGTGTTCGGGAGGATCCCCACCTCCCGCCAGACGGTCTTCACTTCGGCGAGGGCGACCGCGTTGGCTTTCGCTTTCACCGTTGGGGTGCAGTTTTTGAGGACGTTGTTCGCGACTGCGAACACCCCGGGGCAGACGGCGAGCGACGTTTTGGTGATTTCGAATTCGTTGGAGCCCGTCCCAATCAGTTCCTGACCGACTATTTCGTAGTTGCCGGCTGTGTTTTTGGTCCCGATTTCGAATTGAACCGGCAGTTCTTCGCCGGCCGCGGCAAATTTGACTTTCGCTGGGATGATGCCCTTCACGCAGCCGCTCATCGCCACCGCCATCAGCAGTGCGACTGGGATGCAGATCAAGGGTAAGAGTTTCCTTGACATAAGCACATAAGAGTTTGTATAGTCAGAACTTTCTTAACTATAAGACCGCGAATGGCGGCCGTCAACCCCCGTCCCTTCGCTTTCCCTAAATGTTGGAGCCGGCGATGCGCCGCATCTCGTCCTCGGCGGCTTCGGGGCCGAGGTAGGGCATCAGCACCGCGAAGACGAGGTCCGGCAGCAGCCGCCGCAGTTCCGGGGCTCGCCCGGCTCGCACCTCGTCGAAGATCATCGAGGTGGCGCCGCCGATCGCGAAGCCGGCGGTGTCGGCCGGCAGCTCGTCGCCCTGCGGGGAGACCCGCCGGCCTTCCTCGAGGAAGTAGGTGAAGCGGCCCAGCGCCGTGCGGTAGCGGATCCGCGCGTCCTCGCCGACGGCGGTCACCTCGACCATCGCCATCCGGGCGATGTCGGCCTCGGAGGCGAGCAGCTCGACCAGCGCCCGCAGGGCGGCGCCGATCCGGTCCGGCCAGGGCTGGCCGACCGTGCTCTCGAAGGCGGCAGTGACGTGGGCGACGAGGACGTCGATGACCGCGTCGTAGGCCTCCAGGAAGCACTCCTCCTTGGTGGCGAACATCGCGTCGAAGGTCGGGCGCGGAACCAGTGCCACCTCGATTACGTCGGCGACGGTGGTCGCCTCGTAGCCCTTCGCGGCGGCGACGCGGATCATCGCCTCGAGGAGCCGCTCGCGCTCGGAGCGGACCGCGTAGGCCCGGGTCAGCGTGGGGGCGGAGCCAGACCGGGACTCTGGATCCGGTACCGATGACGAATCCATCCCAGTCAGCGTAGGGCAGTCCGGGCAGCCTGTCCAACCGCCATATATTGCGCCGATGCGGATCGGAATCGTCGGCCTCGGCTACGTCGGCCTGCCCCTCGCCGTGGCCTTCGCGGAGGCCGGGCACGAGGTGCTGGGCCTGGACGCCGACGCCGGCAAGGTCGAGGCGATCGGCCGTCAGGAGAGCTACATCGAGGACGTCCCCAGCTCGGTGCTGGCGCCGCTCGCCGAGCGGCTGCGGGCGACCACCGAGTACGCCGACCTCGCCCCCTGCGACGCCGTGATCATCTGCGTCCCGACCCCGCTGACCAACTCCCGCGAGCCCGACCTCACCTACCTGCTCGCCTCCGCCACCTCGCTCTCCC